>JAABUP010004741.1_pt1 | contig 21792 bp, 20 predicted proteins | sample 5559201 | NCBI WGS metagenome assembly JAABUP01 (sample SAMN10711887, study PRJNA513373) | rock metagenome | isolation source: Antarctica rocks | place: Antarctica | reverse complement strand
TGAGGTAGCCCGGAACGCGTTTGGCCAGCGATGAGGCCAGGACTCCTTCGTGCACGTCGTGGTAGTCGTGGACCTCGGCCGTGAGCTTGCCGGGGTGTGGCCGCAGGATGCGGCCGACGTACTGGACTAGCCTGCCCTTGAAGGCGATCGGGGCTGCGAGGAAGAGCGTGTCCAACGCGGGGCAGTCGAAGCCCTCTCCCACGAACGGCCCCGTGGCGACGACCAAGAGCGACCCGTCCGCTGTGGTCTGCAGCTGGGCGAGTGCGTCCGTCCGCTGCTTCACACCCATACCGCCGCGCAGGACGACGGCCGGATGGCCGCGTTCCTGCAGCGCCTCTGTGAGCCGTTGGAGTTGGCTCGTCCACTGGGTCAGGACGAGGCAGTTGCGGCCGCTCTCGCATGCGGCCACGACGTCGGCCACGACCTGGGCCAGGCGGGGCTCGTCTGCGACGAGGTCGCGGTAGATCGCTGCCATGCCTCCGGGTGACTGCGGGCTCGCCGGGCCTGCGTAGACGAAGTCCGTCGTGTGCAGGTGCAGGACGGGGTCTGGGACGGGCGCGTCCACTGCCGTGAGCGTGTCTCGGTTTGCTCGGGACACCGTGTGCCGGACCGGCCCGAGCTGCAGGGTGATGAGCTCGTCGAGCTGGTCCTTGCGATAGTGCGTCGCGGTCAGGCCGAGCCAGCGCTTCGCAGGGATCTTGGCGATGGCGTGGGTGAACGTAGCCGCCGGGACGTGATGGCACTCGTCCACGACCACGAGGCCGTACTCACCCGTCCACTGCGCGACGTGCTCGTCTCGGGCCAAGGTCTGCAGAGTCGCGATGTCCACAACGCCGGTGGTCTTTGTCCTCCCGCCGCCCCGCTGACCCACCTTGATGCCGAGCAGCGCGTGCAGACGCGTCCGCCACTGCTCGGCCAGGGCTTTGCGGTCGACCAGGACCAGCGTCGAGACACCCAGGCTGGCAATGACGGCTGCTGCCATCACAGTCTTGCCCGCTCCTGGCGGCGCCACGAGCACCCCCAGATCGTGCTGGAGCAGCGCACCGTGGGCCGCCTGTTGTTCAGGGGTCAGGGTCGCCGCGAACGCGAAGACCTGCGCGCTGCCCTGGGTCCGGTGATCGGCAGCGACAGTCAGGGCGCTGCCGGCCCGATGGAGCAGCACGGCCACCTGATCAAGCATGCCTCGGGGGAGCAGAAGGTCCCCCTCGACCGTCTCGTCGTACAGGCGCAGGAACCGAGGTGTGTCCCACGTGGACTGGCGGCGACGCTCCCGGTCGTAGAAGGCCGGGTTCGGCATCGACGCCGCATGCCGAAGGCTGGCCAGCAGGGCTGGCGACAACCCGGCTGCCTTCACGCGCACGACTGACCCCAGCTCGACCTCGACAGCACGCGGCACGGGTACGTCGATCCTGGACGCGCTGGGCTTGACGACCCGATCCACCTGACCGCCGGTGAACACCGCGCCGAGCCGGGTGAGGATGCGACCGAGCTCTGCTGGGGTCAGTCGCGGGACACCGGACAGGTACCGCCACTGGTCCTCGTGAGGCTCCATCGTGGCCAGGTCCAGGAAGACCGTCGTGCCGCGCTGACGGCGGCGACCCTGCAACGGTGCCGCGATCAGGTTTCCGATGCCTCCTGCCGGCAGGAGGTCCTGCGAGGGAAAGAGCCTGTCGTAGCTCGCCAGGCTCAAGCGGCCTGACATCGTCATGGCTTCCCGCAGGAAACCGGTGCCGAGCTGCCGTGCCCGTGAGGCGGGCACGGCGGCGGTGAAGAAAACCCAGACGTGTGCCCCCGCCCCCGACCGGGAGACCTCCAGTGCAGATGTCACCCCCTGCGCCCGGGCCGCCTTGAGGTAGGAAAGGGCATCCACCAACGCCGTGGGACCGTCGAAGTCCGCCGCGACCCAATGACAGCGGTCGTCGTCAAGCAAGGGGTACAGCCCGATCTGCAGTTCCCCGGACAGGTGTCCGGTCAGGACCTCCTCGGTCATTGGGAGGTATCGCCGCTCAGACTGGGGGGTGCTCTTGCGGAAGCCGCCGGCGACCGCAGGCATCCAACCGCCCCGGCCGGTGCGGTCGTTGTCCCAACGGACCGCATAGACGTCAGACCTGGCCCGGAACAAGGAGGCGTAGAACGTGACCTTCTGAGCTGGGGTGGAGTCCACCGTCACTTGCGCCGGCGCCGCGTCGAACATCACCGCCGGTGCGGCGGCCGGCCTCGCGCCCTGCTTTGCGGATAGGTTGAGCAGACCCCTGAGGTGGGTGTTGTCTGCCTCCAGCTCAAGGATTCGGGACCGCATCGCATCGAGCTCAGCGGTGAGGCTCAGCTGCTCCGCAGACGACATGCCCAGATCTTCACGGCTCCGTCAGACATGAGGTGAACGACGTGCCCAACACGCCCCGAAACCCTCACCGGGACGCGGCAGGACGGCTCATGTCGAGCCGTTGCCCGCGCGTCGGCCGCCCGGTCAGGGGCGTGCTCAGCACGTCGCGGAAGGCATAGAGGCTGCTGACGTCGGCTGCCCGAAAAAGACGCGTTCGCCACAGAGAAGATCGGCAACCTTGCGTCGCGTGTCCGCCTTCCGAGGGTCAGGCGAGAAGTGTGGCTTGCCCCCAGGGTGGTCGCCGCTCTTAAGACGGGCGTTGCCATGGTCCTGACCCCAATCACCGGGCACCACGTCGACGGCGAGCAAGCCTGCGGGATCTTGGTTGTTGACTTCGGAGCTCTGTCTCACAGCTCGGGGACCAGTTTCGGCGGACTATGAGCACCGTCTGTCCACGTTGATGCTGGACCCCTCTCGTTGGCATGGTGGTTGGCCGGGCTTCGCCCTGATTCTCTTGCGCCACCGGCCCCTGGGCGACGTGATCAGCCGCGCAGCACCCCCTGCCGTCACCCATGATCACTTCAAAGGCCGGCGAGGGGTTGTCTCCGCGGTCGTGCGCCCGATCTTGGAAGAGGCGGGTCCCGCCCTCGCGTTGGGGGTCACGGCCCCCACGCGCAGTGAGCGGATATTTGCGGCGGCTCCGCCTCACAGATCGGCCCGTGCTCCCGAGGGAGGACGTTCTCGGGTGTGTGGTGTTCCCGTCCGACAAGGCCGTCGGGCTGACCGTCGCGGAGGGGCGCCCGTGGGCGTGGCCCGCAGATCATTGCCGCGGCACAGGAACAGGTATGTGGCTTGTTCATGTCCTGCTGCCCTGCTCGACCGGCTGCATTGGCGATCGGCCGGCGTGGCGCGCCTGTCATCCCTGCCGCGAATACGTCGGAGTACTCATTCTGGTGCCACGCCTGTTTCTGGGTCGACGCCGAACCGCTGGCGGTCAAACTGCGCGACGACCCGAGGGGGTTGGGTATGCCGGCATGGCGGTTGCGCGACTTCCACGACGACGACCTGGACCAGGCCACACAGGTCTGGGACCAGAGCCGGCAGGCCGATGGCACTCTCCCAGTCTTCCCGGTCTCGGAGGTGATGGCGTCGGCCCGCGCCGGCCAACCGGCGGTGGTCGCGGTCGTGGCCGACGAGGTGGTCGGGTTGGCGGTCGCGCAGGTCGAGGGCGAGCGGGCCTGGGTGCTGCTGGTCGCGCTGGCGGCGCGTTGGCGCGGCCGCGGCATCGGTAGCGCCCTGCTCGCCGAACTGGAACGCCGGCTCCGCGCGCACGGCGTCCGGCGGATCAGCGCGCTGCTGCCCCAGGACGCCACCGGCACGGTGGCGCTGCACAACAGTCGCTACGCGGCCCGGGAGGGACTGACGTACTTCGAGAAGCACGAGCACCTGGTCGCCGCGGACGCGTCGACCCTCAGCGAGCTGGGTGGTCGCGTCTTGCCCGCTGGCCTCTGGGAGGCGATGGCCGGCATGGAGCGGGAGAAGCAGGTCATCGAGCGCCGGATCGTGCTGCCGCTGGCCAACGCCGAGGTGGCCGAGCGATTCGGCGTGGCGCAGCCCAAGGCGGTGATCCTGTTCGGGCCGCCCGGCACCGGCAAGACCAGCTTCGCCAAGGCGGTGGCGTCCCGGCTGGGCTGGCCGTTCGTCGAGCTCTTCCCGTCCCGGTTGGCCGCGAGCGCCGCGGAGGGCCTCGCTGCCTCCCTTCGGCACGCATTCGCCGACCTGGCCCGAGCTGGAGTCGGTCGTGCTGTTCATCGACGAGGTGGAGGAGATCGCCGGAGCCCGGTCCGGGTTGGCCGTCGACCCCGGCCACGGCGTGACCAACGAGCTGCTCAAACTGATCCCGACATTCCGCGATCACCCCGACCGGCTGCTGATCTGCGCCACCAATTCGGTGCGGTCGCTGGACGCGGCGTTCCTGCGACCCGGCCGGTTCGACTACATCCTGCCGGTCGGCCCGTCGGACTCGACGGCCCGGCTGGCGATCTGGAACCGCTACCTGGGCCCGCACGCCGGCATGTTCCCGGTCGACGAGCTGGTGACCGCCAGCGAGATGTTCACGCCGGCCGACATCGAGTTCGCCGCCCGCAAGGGGGCGCAGGCGGCCTTCGAGCGGGAGGTCTTCGAGCAACGCGGGCAGCCCGCCGACCTCGCCGACTACCTGGCCGCCATCGCCGACACCCGGTCGACCCTGAGCGAGCAGGCGCTGGCGGCGTTCCAGGAGGACACCGCCTGCTACACGCGGTCCTGACGGCCCGCGGTCACGTCGTGGCCGCCAGATCAGCCGGAGTGCCCTCAGCGGCAGAAGAGGCTGTTCCATCCCCGGCCACACGGCGGATAAACGGGCCCTCGAACAAGGGTTACTCAGGCCCTCGGTCGCCCTGTCCGTGCTGCTCTCCCGCGGCTCTTCCTGGGGGCTATGGGTGTTCTGCGGTGGCCTAGCGCTGCTGTACCTACGCAGCACAACCCCGGCAGCCGCCACCGCCCTCGCTGCCGCCGCGGTGTCAGGGCGTCCGCCACCCAGGCGAACGGGCCGGCGCCGGCAGGCGGTCCGCGCGGGGCAGGCGTGTCGTCGCTGCCCTGGACAGCGCGCTGCCTGGGGCGGTTCGGGCAGACTCCAAGGACATGAAACGAACCGTTCGTGATGATCTACGCCGGGTGCGTGACACAACCCCGCAGTGGTCGCAGGACCTGATTAGCCGGCCGGACTTCCGCCGGACGGTGGTCTGCGCGGTCGGTGCGGTCACCGCTGCGTCCCTCGGCTCGGCGCTGGGCGACCCCAACGGCCGTTCGGTGCACGTCAAGGTCACCGCGTTCGTCTGCGCCGCGGCGTTTGTGATCCTGGCGGTGCTGGCGGTCCGGTCGGCCGCCGGCGAGATCTCCCGGGTCATTACCGGCCGGGCTGGCGCCGCGGCAGGAGCCGCGGTCCGTCTGACGATCCTGCTCACCGGCTACCTGCTCACCTTGCTCATCGGGCTGGCGTTGCTCGCGGTCCCGGTGCAGCACCTGCTCGTCGGCGGCGCCCTGACCGGGGTGCTCATTGGGATCGCCGCGCAGCAAGCCTTGGGCAACGTCTTCGCCGGTCTGGTTCTCCTGCTCAACCGACCGTTCACCATCGGTGACCACATTCGGATCCGGTCCGGCGCCCTGGGCGGCGAATTCGACGGCACTGTCACCGGGATGGGACTGACCTACGTGGCCCTGGACACCACCAGCGGCCCCCTCCAAGTCCCGAACGCCTCCATCTTGGCCGCCGCAGTCGGCCCCTGGACCGAAGCAGCAGCCGAAGGTGCGGCCGCCGAACACGCGACAGCCGGCGAACAGGCAACCCTCAGCACCAACATGAACCTGGACCTGGGACGGACGTGAACAAGGCCGTGTCGGACTCCGCGCTACGCCGTCCTTCACTTACGGTTGGGAGAACACGCGATCGATTTGATGGGAGGCTCTGGGAACCGTGGCTTCGCAGACCCAGTCCACCGCCGGCAGCCGAGCCCACCCAGCGATGCCGCGTACGCCCCAGGCGTACGCCACACGAAACGCCGCCGCGACGCAGGTTCGGCGACAGCGCCGCCGCTACGCCGGAGCGGTCCTGGCCTCCCTCGCCCGGACTCATGCGGGCCGGCCCATCCCTGAAGTCCAGAACATGCTGCACCAAGCCCTCAAACCTTGCGGTGTCCGACTCAGCCCCGACGCCTGGCGCGACCTCGCGGCCAACATCAACGCCCGACGCCCAGTTTCCTTGTAGCCCGAGCCGTCACGCGTCCAGTCCGCGGCCAGTTCGCGACACGCTCGGCCGGCGCCGTCTCGCGTCATTGCGTGAATCGGCAGAGCCAGAGGTCAAGTGCCATGGCGCAAGAAGCTCCCGGGTTTTGCATCCTCCTTTGCCCCGGGAGGGATCGCTGGGTCCGGCGCCCCGGGTTGGCGCTCACGCATCGCGACAGGCAAGGGCTGTCGTCTCAAACATCGCTTCTGCGCGGCGTCTGTAAGCGCCTTGGTGGGAGGGTGGGCAGCGCGAGGGTTGGCCTGCGCCCCAAGCGCGACGATGACGTCAGTGACGCACCCTTCGACGTGTGCGCCGGCCTCTGGAGCCAGCATCTGGCAGGTCGCGACGATCACGGGACCGGTTACGAGCCGGGGATCACCGAGCTGACAAAGGGCGAAAAGGAGGTCGGCATGACATGGACCAGCCGCCTTCTCGAGCGCCGTCCGTCTCTGGCGTGGCACACCGACAACACGACCACCCGCTGCAAGACTTGGTGGACACGTTCGGACTGGAGGGGGCGAAGTGATAGGCATCGACGAAGGTCAGCAGGCCGCTGAGGTGCGTGCGTTGCGCGCGCAGGGGCTGCCCCCCAAGCAGATCGCCCGGGCCCTGGGGTTGCGACCCTCTGAGGTTGTCGCTGTGCTCAACCAGGCCGTCTCCTCGCGCTCATCGGTTGACGAGCAGGCTCTGGTCCGGTGCTGGGTGAGTAGAGGCTGGGCCAACGAAGTCCTGGTGAACGGCCATCACGAGTGGCCTGGGCTCGACGACGATGTCGAGTCCCCCGGCGGGCTGGTCTGCGTGCTGGTGGCTCGCCGGCACCGCTACGACAAGGTCGCGGTCTGCGGGTACCTCGTCGACGTGCACTGCCTCGGCGTCAAGAACAGCATGGGTCCAGAGTTCATCGACGAGGTCGATCTGATTGCCTTCCGCCGGTACTTCTTCGACGCCTACGAGGATCATCTCGTGGCGCCGCTCGATCTGGCCCAGCATCTGGTCCTCGGCGGCGTGGACTACGCCCGCGCCCTCGGGTTCGAGCCGCACCCTGACTACGCCAACACCGCAGCGCATCTTGACGGTCCCCTAACCCGCTGCGACATCGAGTTCGGTCGCGACGGCATGCCGTTCTACGTCGAGGGCCCCTACGACGACGCGGACAAGATCATGCAGACCCTGGAGGCTTCTGTGGGGCCCGGGAACTACCATTTCCTGCGGTCATTGCCACTACCTGTGTGAGTCTTCCCCAGACAACAGATCAGAAAGGGACCTGAACGATTACCCGCAAGAGCACATTCGACGGCCCCTTTGGCTGTACGGAGGTGAAGCGGCATTAAATGCCCTATTGCTCCTTGCCCGGCCCGGGACTTTAAGGCGCGCCGCAGGATGCCAACCTTCACGTCTGGCCGATTCGTCCGGCTGGTGCGCTCACGGGCAGCACGAACTGAATGTGTGGGTCGCACTGCACGAGTTAACACGAGCGCGTCGCCGCTCGAGACCGAGAGGTTGTGCAGCGCCCTACCGTCTTTGCCGCTCAGAATGCACAACGAGCGCTTGTAGCCGCCGGCTGGCTTTCCCGAAGCGAGCTCAGCGGCATAGAAAGACGTTCTGCGTGTCGTTGCTGGGCGTTGGAACGTCCTCCTGATGCGCTGCGGGCTTGGTGTCCCATCGCAGGAGGAGGACGTTCGTGAGCAACGGTAACGGCGTGTCCCGAGGGGATCGCAATCGCAACGCACGCCTGGTTCGGCTGCGGTCGCTGGTGCCGGTGAGCAACGCGATCATCGGCATCGATCTGGCCGACAACAAGCAGATGGTCGTGGTCTGCGATCACGACTCGAAGGTGCTCGCGCGTCGGACCTTCCGGTGCAGGGCGTGGGACCTCGGCGTTGCGTTGGATTGGGCTGCAGAGCGTGCCGCCGCGAAGGGGTTCGCGGGGGTGACCGTGGCGTGTGAGCCGACGGGCCACCGGTGGCGGGTCCTCGGTGAGCTCGCCGGGCGACGATCGATGCCGTTCGTCTGCGTCCAGCCGGCCCTGACCTCGGCGGCGCGACGTACCGAGGACCTCACGGCGGACAAGACCGATGAGAAGGACGCAGTCCTGATTGCCCGGCTGACCGCCCAACTGCGCTGCTACATCCCCGAACAGACCGACGAGACTTGGGCCCGCCTGCGGCACCTCGGTGCCCGTCGCGAGCAGTTGATCACCGAGACCACCGCTCAGGTGCAGCAGATGCGCGACCTGCTGGAATGCGTCTGGCCCGCGGTACTGGACACCGCGCAACAGCCGTTCCGCTCCCACACCTGGATCGCCGGCTTGGCTGTGGTCGTCGACCGTGATGGTGGTGACCTGACCCGCACCCTGCGCCTCGGCGCGGCCCGGTTCGAGCACGCCATCCGCCGCGAGATCATCAAGCGCGGCGGCCTGAAACCGTGTCTACGGATCGTGCGCGAGCTGTTCGCTGCACTCGCCGACCCGGCCGGGGTGGCCGCGCACCGGAAGGGAGCCCTGGAGCGGGTGCAGCTGCTGCTGGTCGACTGGGTTCACGCCCACGAACGCCTCACCGACACCGAGACCCGGATGGTGGCCGTACTCGACGAGCTGCAGCTGACCGGGCTGGTCTGCTCGATCCCTGGCATCTCGGCCGTCGGTGCCGCAGCGATCCTGGCCCAGACCGGTGATCCCCGCCGCTTCGCCACCGCGCGGGCCCTGGTCAAGCACGCCGGTCTCGCGCCGAGGGAGAAGCTGTCGGGCAACTTCAAGGGCCGGACCAAGCTCACCGGGCAGGGCCGGCCCGGGCTGCGGCTCGCTGCGTGGCGCGCGGTCTGGGGTGCCCAACGGGTGAACCCCGTCTACGCGGCGAGATATCGGCACCTGACCACCAGGCAGAACAACAAGCTCAAGCCGACCCAGGCGCAGAGCGTCATCGCTGCCGCGATCTTGCGCCATCTGCATGCCGTCATCACCACCGGCCAGGCCTGGGACCCCAGCATCGCCACCCACGGCAACAGCGGCCCAGTATCGGCAACCCTTGCGGCCTGACCCGCAGTCGTACGGCCAAAGCTGACGGTCGGGGCGAGCCCCACGCGGCATTGAGACACCACGGTGATCTCGACGCTCATCAAGGGCAGCACCGCCCGTCGTCGGACCAACCCGATCACACGCTGCCGGGACCAACCCCATTCAGCTATGCAGGGACCGACGACGGACGAGGCACCGACCAACAGCTTGACCAAAACGACTCACGCTGATGAGCGGACGTCGCGGGCGGGTTGATCACCCGGCGGTCCGGCGGCTCATGGGCGCCAACGTCGACGGCTCTTTATACCTCATCTCGCCGTTGGCCGGTCGCCGCATCGGCACGACAGAGTTCTATGGTGCCGCGGTGGATTTCCAGCCGGTGCGTGACGCGTACTCGTCCATGTGAGCAGTACATCAGCCTGTTCGCCGGCGACTGACAGGCGCACGAAGACGACGCGGCCCTCATCCGGCGGCACCTAACCGGCGTCTCCGGCCCCGTGCTCGACCTCGGCTGCGGGCCTGGTCACGGGACCGCCTACCTGCATTCCTTGGGCGTCGACGGGACCGGCATCGACATGGTCCCGGAGTTCATCGCCCACGCTCGGGCGAGCCATCCCGGCCCGGCTCGGCTCGATGACCGAGTTGGATGCCCCGGAGCACTCCGTGGCGGGCATGCTGGCCTGGTACTCGACGATCCACTTGCCGCCGGAGGAACTCGACCGCATGTTCGCCGAGACCCGCCGGCTCCTCGCCTCGTCCGGCATGCTGGTTGCCGGGTTCTTCGACAGCGACGATAACGTGGCCGGATTCGATCCTAAGGTCATCACGGCTTACCGCTGGCCGGTCGACGTCTTTGCCGAGCACCTGGCGAAGGCAGGTTTCACCGAGGTGCAGCGCCTGCGGCAGCAGTTCTCGAACGTCCGGACCGCAAGTACGCCGCCATAGCCGCACGCACGTCCTGAGTTGTCTCGCGCGGCCGGTCGGGTGCTTTGGCTGTGTGCGAACGATCCGTAGCTGCCACCTGCCCCAACTCCCCACGGGGTGACGGCAGGCGCCGCTTTCGCGTTGCAGAGCGATGCGACACAAGCCCGGCGACCGGGCAGACGAACGCGCAGCGCGACTCGCGGCGGTGCGTCGGTGACGACCTCCTGCAGGTCGTCACCGACTGCCACTGCTGAGCCCATGCGGCAGTCGGTCTGGTGCAACGAGACCGTCAATGCAGCGAGTTCCAAGCGTTGACGTCGCTGTAACGCGACCTGCAAAGGTCGTGGCCTACTGGCCGTCCCAGCACAGCAGCCCGTCGGGGCGCAGCCGGGCGCCTGTGGCGAGCGGATGCGGGACCACGGCGCCGTTCGGCATCAGGTGCGACACCGGGCGGCCGTGCTCGGCCACGACCACGTCGGCGATAAGCCGGCGATGACAACGCCACCAGACGCTCTCGCTGCACATCACGGCAACGCGTAGCACGTCCAGGTCCCGCATCAGCTCCGCAAGCGCCGCTTGGAACGCCGGAGTGCGGGTGTGGGCGGCATAGGCCCGGAAGGCCTCGACGGTCCACCACGAGTCCTCCTCGGGGTCCGGCTTCGGCAGCCGACGGCGACCACCGAGCCGCTCCTCCCAGCGGTAAGCGAGCCCCGCCTGCTCCAGCGCCGGCTGCAGTGCCGCGCTGCTCAGCTGCGGAAGCCGTCGACTCGCCGGGAAGCGGCGCACGTCGACCAGGAGCTCGACGCCTGCTCCGGTCAGGAGCTGACACAGCGCGGCCAGCTCGAGCGTGCCGTGTCCCACGGTGATCAGCCGGCCGAGCGTGGTCTGCTCTGCGTCCAGGACTGCCTTCACGGGCCGACCGGCACATCCTGCCCCGGGAAGTCGTGGCCGCACCGGATGCAGCGGACCGACGGCTCGCCCTCCGCCAGCCCACCGCAGCTGGGGCAGACGCGGTCCAGCCAGCAGGCCGCGTCGCCGCCGATCTCGGCGGCGGGCCTGGACTCCGTTCCGGTGGGCGCTGGGAACCCCGCCGAGGACGTCGGCTCCTGCTCCGGTGTCCCCATGTCTGCTCCTTGGTCGTCGCGGCCGTGCTTCGCGCCATCCTCCCCGCAAGCGGGACCCGTTGCTCGGCCACGTCACCGTCATGGTGAGGATGACCAGTGACGACCTCGGGCTGGGAGCTGCTCCGGCTGTTCCTGCACATCACGGCTGCCACGATCTGGGTCGGCGGCCAGCTGGTGCTGGCAGCTCTGGTCCCCTCCCTGCGGGGGGCCTCGCCGCAGGCGCCGGCGATCGCCGCCCGCGCCTTCGCCCGGATCGCGTGGCCGGCGGTCGTGGTCCTGATCGCCACCGGCGCCTGGAACGCCTGGGCGGTTCAGGACGAGCTGCACGACTCGTACGCCGTGCTGTTCGCCAGCAAACTGGTCGCGGTCGCACTGTCCGGGCTCACCGCCTGGCTGCACGCCCGCGCGACCACACCAGCAGCCCGTGGCGGCTTCGGCGCCGCGACCGCCGCGTTCGCGCTGCTGGCAGTCCTGCTCGGCGTACAGCTCACTCTTTGAGAACGCTGCAAGCAGTGGCTGGTGCTGTGGCGGCACACGCTGACCGGCCTGTTCGACGGCCCCACGACGATCCGAGCTGTCGGCGACGCGCAGCGGATGGCGGTCGGCATGATCCGGGACATCGAGAAGCCGGGATCGCCCGAAGGAGACTTTCGTCCCTGGCCACCGCACCGGAGCGGTTGGCAGGGTGAGCAGGCAGATCCCATCCGACTGATCGTGACCAGCACGCCGCCTCAGGACCGACACCCAACGTGTAGCCGAACGCCGCCCTGGTCAGCTTCCGGACCTAGTTGACGGTCGGCGAGGACATCGTCGACCCGCTCACGTGGGCGGGATCGGTCCCCGTCGCGCACGGCATCGCTCCGCGCGTCTGCGTGGGCCGCACCCGCTGGTTCAACCTGCTGTCGCGACGTACCCCGGTGCCACCCCCGACGGGTCTTGGTCGTCCCTTTCGGCACGCCGGCCCGGTTTCGTCCTCGACCCGCCCCCGCGACTGCTGCTACTGACCGGCGGCGCGGTCGAGCAGGGCTCCGGCTCCGGCGAACTCGGCCACGACGTCGGCCGCAGCTCGCTCGTCCCGCAGGAGACCGACGCCCTCACCTGCGTAGACGCACGCCACGTCAAAGTCGCCGTGCTGCCGAGCGGCCACGAGTTGTGCGGAGGCCGCGTCGTCGCCCGCGAGCTCGTCCTCGTGGCCGACCCAGTGGTCGAAGTACGCGTTGCGTAGGGCCCGCCCGCCGTACTCCGGTGGCCAGGCCATGCGCTGACCTACGTCGAAGACACGTCCGTACGCCGTGTCGGTGTCCTTTGCTGCGAGGAGCCGCTCACGAGCGCCTGCCGATGTGGCGGCCTCGGTGCAGGCGAGGAACGCGGTTCCGACCCACGCGCCAACCGAACCGGCGGCGAGCACCGCGGCTAGGCCGCGCGCCGTGCCGATGCCACCAGCCGCGAGCACCGGGACCTGCACCGCGTCGAGGACGCTCTGCAGCAGCGGAAGCGTGCTTACGTCGGCGCGCCCGTGACCGCCGCCCTCACCGCCGCGCGCGACGAGCAGATCGACACCTGCATGCTTGGCGGCGCGGGCCTCCTCCAGCGTGCCGACCTGGGTCGCCACGACGATGCCCGCAGCTCGCAGCGGCTCGATCCAGCGCTTGTAGGGCCCGTAGCTGAGCGACACCAGCGCCGGCGCCTCCGCCGCGACGACATCGACAAGCGCCTCGTCCTCCGCCAGAGCCCAAGCGAGCAGGCCCACCCCGAAGTGGCCCGCCTCCCGCGCGACGGCGCACTGTTCGCGCAACCACTCCGGCCTGGACGTCGGCCCGGCTCCGATCATGCCGAGCCCGCCGGCGGCGGACACCGCTGCGGCAAGTCGACCGGTGCTGACGCCGGCCATAGGCGCCGCCACGACCGGCACGGTCAGACCGAATCGCTCGGTCAACCATGTGCGCACGGGCCTTCTCCTTCGGTCAGCTGCTGAGGATGCCACTCAACAGCCAGAGCCACAGCCGACACTCTGTGACTCCACATGCACGTCGGCGCTGGCCCCAGCGCTCCCGCAGCGGGAGATGAGTGCGTGGCAGAGTCCTACTGGACCAACAGGCAAAACGGATGACCGGCCGAATCGGCTAGCACGTAGAGGGGTTCGCCATCGTCCTGTGAGCGGTCGTACAGCAGCCGAGCACCCAACTCCTCGGCACGCTCGCGATGCCGCTCCAGCTCCTCGACAGTAGGCACCTTGAAGTCCATGTGCATCTGCATCGAAACGTCCTCGGAAGGCCACGTCGGGGGCCTGGTGTCCCTCTTCTCCTGGACCGTCAGGACTCGATTGCCGTTGTCATCGAGCAGAACAAGCCAGTCCGCGCCATCAGGGCGGCCGTCGGTCGGCGGCTCATCGCCCTGCCGGTAATGCAGCCCGAGGAGCTCGCGATAGAACTCGGCCAGACCTCGGCAATCCCGCGCGTCGATGGCGGTGTGAAGTACGACGGGGTAACTCACCCAATCCTCCCCGCTCGTCGCCGGACCTGACTGTAGCGGCGGGAGATCCGAACGCTTGTCGTTCGCGGCAGCACCGTCAGCGGCATGAGCGGATGTCGTCCATGTCCGCGATCCGCTGGTCGATCAGTTCCGACGCGGTCACCCCGACGTCTGCCCGAGGTCGTGGAGGAGTGGACGTAGGTCAAGGCCACCAGCCCCGGCACCCCGGTGTGGTTGCACCACGGGCACTTGTGCACCGGAGAGGTCTACAAGAAGACGGTCAAGCTGACATTCTTTAGGCAACTTTGGCGAAATGGAACCCGGGTGGCTTGGCCTGGAGCCGGCCGATAAATGTGGCAAGCGCGAATGACGGGTGGGTATGGAGCGACGGCGACATGGCAGCCGTGTTGGGCGCGGTGAGCCCGCACGTCATAGAGGCTGCTCGGGCGTCGGGAGCGCTGCAGCTGGTGCACCACCAAGGAGCACGTCTACCGGTGTCGATCACGCGACCTTCGCTTCATAAGCAAGAGCGCCAATTGTTGTGGAGCAACTGTCAATCCTTGGGGTAAGACCGGAGTGTGACTACACATGCTATGACGGTGGTTACGATTGCCGCCGTCAGCAGCAAGGAAGCCGCAAAGTTCCCGCCGAGAGTAAACGCGAGTACTGCAGCGACGAACTGGCCGGTTGCGGCGCCGAAGATCGACCCCGCAGCCCGTGCTTCCTTCACGAGAACCCCTTTAGCACAGCTTCGAAAAGACGAAGCCACGCACCACTCACCGTGCTAATGCCAGCTGAGGGTGGTGCGTATGAAGTCACGGGAGTCGCCCGCTTTACTGACCCCGATACGACATGATTCATTTTGCTCTCCGTCGTGAAGCACCTTGATCTCGGTCGTGCTTCCCAGTTCCTGAATCGCCAGTTGAACCGGGACGGTTCAGAGTGTCTCAGCAGGTCGGGGTCAAACGTAGCTCGCGCCATCGACCGGGGCCGGAGTTCAATAGTCGCTCCGGTGTCGACAACGCGCCGGTAGCCGCCCCGTAAGCACCCAACGGTTAGGCGCCGTTCCCTAACACGGAGAACGCTGACGCCCACTGGCCTGGATCGTCCATCATCGGCCATGAGCATCTTCCAGCGCTTGAGCCGACTCGACGACCGCGTCGGCCTCCCCTCTGCACGGCCGCGGCCTGGGGAGAGCCGCAGGGACTACCTCGCCTCCATCGCCCGCTCGCGTTGGCTGGGCGGGTACGTCCCGAACCAGGTCTACCTCGAGCTGGTGGAGCTGCACGACAAGGTTGCAAGTCTGCAGGCCAGGGTGGAGCTCCTGGAGCGGCAATAGTTGCGTTGCAACGCATCCTGATACAACTGGACCCGAGCCACGCGGTTGATTCCCGCCATGGGCGGACACTCGAGAACGCCGACACCGCCGAGCGACGAATGGCGGATGGCGGATGGCGGATGGCCACCATTCACAGAGCCGGCGACCCTGGCTTGATCCGAACGGTGCTTCATCCAGTCGGCTCGTGCTAGCCAGAGATCCTTCTCGGTGGGTGCCGCAACAGGCCACGGACGAGGACAACCTGGGCTGACATCGCTTGACCGCGTCGACACACGTGCGCTCATCGGCGGTGGCGCTCTCAGCGGCAGGAGCGCGGTCAGCGGCAGAAGAGGACGTCGCAGGCCAGCAGTTGAGTCCACGGACGTGGTGTACGAGGGCCTCGGCGGCGTGCGTGTCGTGAGGATGTGGAAGACGGCCACCGGCTTCTTGTCGGAAGTAGCGAGCTTGTCCGGTAGACAGTCAGCGGGAACGCGCCGGTGGTCCATGCCCAGCTGATGGTCGTGCTTACGCCAACGGTGAAACAGCGCGCCGTGTGATCCCGCAGCCTGGTCCACTGGCTGCATGGAACTGCTGGTCTTGGGCGGCACGGCTTGGCTGGGGCGGGAGCTCGCTCGACAGGCCGTGCAGCAGGGGCACACGGTGACCTGCCTGGCGCGGGGCGACAGCGGTCCGGTGGCGGACGGCGCTGTGCTGGTGGCCGCCGATCGGCGCCAGCCCGGCGCCTACGACGCGTTGCAGGGTCGCACTTGGGAGGCGGTGATCGAGGTGTCGTGGCAGCCCGGGTTCGTCCGCGGCGCCCTGGCCGCCCTGGCCGGTCGCGCTGCGCACTGGACCTACATCTCCTCGCTCAACGTGTACGCCTCCCACGCCACCGTCGGTGCCGATGAGAGCGCACCGACCCTGCCGCCGACCGAGCTCGACGAAGTCACCCGGGAGCAGTACGGCCCTGCAAAGGTGGCCTGCGAGCAGGCGTGCCAGGACCTTGCCGGGGACCGGCTGCTGGTCGCTCGGGCCGGGCTCATCGGCGGCCCGGGAGATGCCAGCGGCCGCTCCGGTTACTGGGTGGCCCGGTCGGCTCGCGACCCAGGCGGGACGATGCTTGTCCCGGACACGCCTACCCTCGCCACGTCGGTGATCGACGTGCGCGACTTGGCGGGGTGGCTGCTCGACCGGGCGCGCGAGGGCACCACCGGCGTCTACGACACCGTCGGTCCGGTCGTGCCGTTCCCTGACTGGGTCGCCCTGTCACGTCAGGTCGGCGGTCACCGGGGACCGCTGGCGGCGGCGCCGGCGGACTGGCTGCTCGAGCGAGGCGTTAAGGAGTACATGGGCCCGGAGTCCATGGCGATGTGGCTGGTCGAGGCGGGCACTGAGGGCTGGTCCACCCGCCCAGGAGCCGCTGCCCTGGCCGCCGGCCTGCAGCACTGCCCGAGAACGGCACTGCTGGACGACCTACTGATCTGGGAACGCGATCAAGGCCTGGACCGAGCTCGCCCCGCCGGGCTGAGCAGCCAGCGGGAGCACGACCTCCTGGCCACCCTCGGCGAGAACGCCAGCTGACAGCCGGCTCAACCCACGTCCCACAGGCCGCGTGTGCGGGACACCCGGCACGACCGCAGGACACCCAGCGCCTACTCCGATCAACGTTCGGCTCGCCCGACGTAGGGCAGTGCGGCGGCCCGCAGCGACGGGGTGGCGAGGACGACGGCACCTGCCAGCGCACACGCGCCGCTGGCCGCGACGATCGACGCCGTCGGTCCGACGTGGCTGGCTAGCAGCCCGAGGCCGTTGGTCGCGGCGAGTATCGCGGCGGCCTGGGCCAAGCCGAGCAGCGCTTGGAAGCGGGCGAGCCTGTCGCGGGGAGTGCGGTGCACGAGCAACGGCATTGCGTGACTGGTGAAGATCGCCGTGCCGATGCCGAGCACGACCGCACCCCCGACCGCGACGATCGGGCCGGCCGCCCAGCCGATCACCGCTGTGCCGGCAGCGGTCGTGGCAGGGCCGGTGACGAGCGGTCCGCGGGCAGAAGGCCAGGTGCCCAGGTAAGTGACGAGCAGGCTGACCGTCAGGGTGCCGCCGAGCCAGGCCGCCTCGATCAGTGCGGTCTGGCCGGCCGTCCAGTCGCGCTCGCGGGCGGTGAGTGGGAGCAGCAAGCTGAGCACGGGCAGCACGCTCCCGGCGAGCAGGCCGACCGAAAGCAGCAGCGGTAGTACGCCTGGCGTGCGGCGCGCGAGGGCCAGGGTTCGCTGCGGCCGACCCGCCTTCTCGGGCGGGGACGCCTCCGGGACCCGGACGCTCCAGACCAGCAGCAGCACCGCGAGGTAGCCGACGACGGCGACCAGGACTACTCCCTGCAGGGCGAGCAGCGCCACCGCGACGCCGCCGAGCGCCGTGCCGGCGAGGCGAGCGGTGGTGAGCACGGTGCCGCTGAGCGCCATCGCGCGAGCGAGCTGCGGGCCGTCAGCCAGCAGCCGAGGGAAGGCGCCGGCCGCCGGCATCCGGAAGGCGCTGACGACCCCCAGCGTGCCGGCGAGCAGGGCAAGCAGGGCGACGCTGGAGCCGGACGATCGCACAGCGAGCATCAGCGCGGCGAGCAGCACGCACAGCGCGGCGTCGGAGCAGAGCACTGTGCGCCGAAGCCCCCACCGGTCGGCGGTCGTCCCGCCGGTGAGCAGGAGAAGCATCCTCGGCAGCGTGACGAGGGTGAGTACCAGGGCTGCTACTCGGCCGCCGAAGCGGGACGCCTGCCAGCCCAGCCCGAAATACAGCAGGCCGTCCGCGAGCATCGCAAGGGTCGCCGCGGTCAGCCAGGTGGTCAGCGCTCGCGTCATGAGCCTTGGGGGGTCGGGCGCGGTCCCGGGCGCTGACCTATCGACAGTGCGGGTCACGGCTTGAGCCGTGTCGGCATCACCAGCACGAGTGGCTCGCCGTGCTCGGGGGCGCGCACGCGCACGGCCTCCTCGGGCGCGCTCCAGGCCAGCACGACGCGGGCAGCCGTCATGCGCTGCAGCACGTCGGCCAGCAGCGCGGCCGCGAAGCCCAGCGTCACCGTGGCCCCGACGACGACGGCGGGCAGCGCACCGAGCTCGTCCTCGCCCGCGGCGACGACGAGCCGCTCGTGGCCGGTGCTCAACCGAACCGTCTGCCCGGCCGCCTTGTCCAGTGACGCTCGCAGCGCGTCGCGACCCACCGTCACCCGCCCGACCCGGTCGGGCAGCGCCGCCAGCACCGTGCGGTAGGCGGGGAACCGGTCGTCGGCCGTCTCGATCGGTAGCTGCTCGCTGCCATCGGCCAGCATGGTGGAGGCGTCGAGGATGAGCTGCACGTCGGCACGTCGTCCCAGCCAGCCCGACAGCGTGGGCACCTGCTCGACCGGCACGGCCGCCCGGCGCTCGCCGTGTCTGGCCGATCCGGTTGCGCGCACCTGCCAACGCAGCAGGCGGTACCGGTCGGTCGCGACGACGTGCACGGCGCCGTCTTGGACGTCGAGCAGGACCACGGCCAGTCCCGGCGTCTCGTGCGAGGCGAAGCCGGCCGCGGCACCCATGGCTGCGGCGAGTTCGGGACCGTCGACGTCAATGACGACTCGCGCATCACCCTGACCGGCGCGGAGCATGGCGACCAGCTCAGTGACGACCTGTTCGGTCCGGGCGGCGCTCGTCCGCGCGGCGGCTGCCTGCGCCTCGAGCAGCTGCACGGCCTGATCAGCCGGGCCGGCCAGCACCTGTCGCATGGTCTCGATCGGCACCCCGACGGCGCGCAGCCGGGACAGCAGCAGGGCGCGTCGCTCCTGTTCACGGGTGTAGTAGCGGTAGCCGGTGTGAGGGTCGACCTCGGTCGGCGACAGCAGGCCCGCCTCGTGGTAGTAGCGCAACGCGCTTGGGGCGAGGTCGACGGCGCGGGCGAACTCGCTGATCGTCAGTAGGGGGCGGGTCACGCCGGCGAGTGTGTTCCTTGCAGCCGCTCGAAGGTCAAGACCGCTCGCTTCACGCCCGCCCAACGATCACGTAGTAAGGACAGCGCAGAAGCGCGACGCCGCCGACTTGGTCTGCGCCGACCGCCCTGCCGTCAACGAGGCCTCGAACTCAGGCCTGCGCAGATCGGCGGCTGCTACCGCCGGTTCGGCAGGACGGCATCATGGATCGCTAGGACGCCGTGGACGTCAAAACAGGACCGCTTGCCACCATCGAGCAAGTCCGTCCGCTGTGCTCGCCCGCCTTGCCCGGTGGCGCGCCGATGAGCGACCGGTTGTCGCAACGATCAGCGCCCCCTACCGCTGGACCGCTCGCACAGGCGGTTGAAGTCATGCCGGTCATCGTGCTGTCCGGAGGTCAAGCCGATACAGAGCGTGCGGCCCAGCGGGCAACTCGAGATCCATCTCGTATCGGAACCCAAGGCGCTGCATGACCGCCAGGGATGCTCGGTTCGAGGTCAGGGCGAAGGCCACGACCTCGAGAAGCCCGACGACATCTCGGCCGTAGGCGAGAGCTCCGACCGCCGCTTCGGTTGCGTAGCCGGCGCCCCAGCAAGCCGGGAACAGGGCGTAGCCCAACTCCACTTCCGGCTTGCCAGCTATCTCGCAACGGGCCAGTTTCACTGTGCCCACCGCCTGGCCGTCGTCGTGCAACAGCCAGCGCCCGAAGCGGTGTCGTGACCAGTGTTCCAGCGAGGCGGCGAGGTTGGCCCGAACGTCAGCGCTGTGCCGGACACCTCCGAGCGTGCAAGCCACCTGCTCATCCGCCCACAACCGCTCGAAAACGGCCTGGTCCCAGACAGTGACCGGCCGCGCTCGCAAGCGTGCGGTCTGAAATTCACTCACACCCAACGCTACGTCCACGCCAGGGGCGACAGCCCAATCCCCAGTAGCCGAACCGCCGCGCGGCGGATGCGCCAGCCTTCGACGTGCAGTGCGTGAACGATCGTCTGCAGACACTGCGCCCTGGGGTGCTCGGGCTTGCACGTCAGCTCAACCTCGCGTCTCAACGCCGCCCCGCTCTGGCGCACCGTTGGCCATGCCGCAGGGGGCGCGCTACAGCCGGGCGTTCGGGCTCGAGGATCGGTCGCTCACCACGTGCAAGCAGCACGGCGATCTTGTCCGATAGCCAATCCTCATGTGACACGGCCACGTGCTGAACGTGCGCCCCGCGAAACCCAACGGCGCCCTCTACCGCCGTGTCACGCCCCGAGCGGCCGGCTCAGCGCGATTCGAGGTGGGACAGTCGGGTGCCGATCTCATCGAGCGCAGAGCGGATCGAGCTGGACAGTCCGGCGCCGAGGCTGGTGTCGCGGGCGTAAGCGAAGCCGGCCAGCATCATCGCCACCGCCTGTTGGCCCCGAGCGGCGTCAACGCCCATGCCTCGCAATGTCTCTGCGGTCAGCTCGCCGTCTGGCCCAGCAGCCAGCCCCAGGATCAGATGCTCGCAGCCGACGTAATTGTGTCCGAGTTCGAGCGCTTGTTGGGTGGATCGTTCAAGCACCTCCGCCAGTGCGCCAGCCCGTGCGTCGGTTTGACGGTTGCGGCCATGCAGCTCGGCGACCAGGTCGTCGGGCTCGATCTCGAGGGCGTTCAGCACGCGCAGAGCTAGGTTGTTGCCTTCGGCGAGGATGCCTTGGACGAGGTCGACAGACGTCGGACGGGCACTGGTGGAGCGGGCGTGGTCGATGGACACCCGGGCCCGACGAGTGAACCGGGACAGCTCTCCAGCAGGGGGCACCCCGGCGTCACCGGCGCCGCCGATGACAGGGCCGTCTGCAGCAGCCACGGCGTCGGCCAACGCACGCTGACACACCGATGACACCGGGATGTCAAGCTCGCGGACTGCCTTGCCCAGCTCGTCGGAGAGGTAAACGTTGATCTTCGGCATAAGCGCCGCCTACGATTATACCCCCTCTCTACCCCGAAGACAAGGGATCGGTTGGCGAATCCGAAGCGCTACCTGACCGGACTTCCGCAGTTGGTAGGCAGATCCGGGCTTGATCAAGAGCGTTTCTGCAGGTCATAGGCTTGGGGAGTGGTTTGAAGCCTGATTTTGTGTAGGCACACGACTTTGGTCGTGTCGCCCGTCTTGGCCGGCGTTTGTGTGGTGACGTGTAGGTGTGTACTTGCGGGAGACGCGGCGGAGCAACCGGGACGGCTCGGTGGTGCGGTACTTGCAGCTGGCGCACAACGAGCGCCATCCCGAGACCGGCAGCCCAGTTGCGAAGGTGATCCACAACTTCGGCCGGGCGGAGAAGGTGGACCGGGCCGCGCTGGCTCGGCTGGTGGCGTCGATCTCGCGGTTCCTGACACCGGAGCAGGCTGCCGCTGCGGCCGGCGGCGCGGACGTCGAGATCGTCGACTCGCGGCGGCTGGGCGGGGCCTGGACGTTGGACCGGGTCTGGGAGCAGCTCGGGATCGGCGCAGCGATCCGCACCGCCGCGACCGGCCGGCGCCTGGACGGTCCGGCGGTCGAGCGGGTGATATTCGCGCTGGTCGCGCAGCGCGCGCTCGAGCCCGGCAGCAAACTGGCCGGCACGAAGTGGGTCGCCGAGCGGGTCGCGATTGAAGGGCTAAGCGCGTTCACCGACGACCAGGCGTATCGGGCGATGGACTTCCTGCTCGATGCGCTCGACGACATCGCCTGCGTGGTGTTCGGTTCGGTGGCGCATCTGCTGAACCTGGATCTGGACATCGTGTTCGTCGACACCACCTCGACCTACTTCGAGCTCGACGTTCCTGACGAGCTCGCCCAGCTCCAGGACAAGCTCGACGACGACGGGGTGAACCGGCCGGCC
>JAABUP010004740.1_pt1 | contig 21793 bp, 23 predicted proteins | sample 5559201 | NCBI WGS metagenome assembly JAABUP01 (sample SAMN10711887, study PRJNA513373) | rock metagenome | isolation source: Antarctica rocks | place: Antarctica | reverse complement strand
AAGTGAGAAAGCGCACTGTGAAAGCACATTACTACACCATTTTACTACTTTAAAACCCTACCTATAAGTCATAGTCATAGCTCGCTTTACAGACACTTGCATAGCATCTTGCCCTACAGACACTTCATTGTCATCTTCTGCGATGCAGAAGCTGCATCTCTGTCATGATCCATATGTTGCCAGATGGCTCTCACTTTGATGCCAACAACTTACTGCTTGGCTGCCATTGAGTGAGACAAAGGGCAGCTTTGTACATGATGAATGTCTAGAGAAGCCTGATCTGTGCATTACATAGCATATTTTGACCAGAAGGATTGAAGTTCACAAAAGATATGACCAAAATTTCGGTTCATGCATGATCAAAGTGTGCTTGACAAGTCAGCCCAGGGCGGCTTTGTTGCCTGACCCATGAGAGACTGGGGCTGATTGGGCAAGAGCCATGCAAGCAGATCCTGCAAGTGCATGCTGCTTCTTTCCTTTGTCACTGTTGATGCTGAGTATTGATGTTGGTGTGGCAATGCAGAAAGAGGAAGGTGAGGGTGGTCAGCTCAGTGCTGCTATGGACAAAGCAAACGCTGTTGCCTCTGAAGAGCAAGGAGACTACTTGTTGGGTGTAATTAACTGAAATGTTACGCAACAGTGTCCACTTTAACTGGACCATGAGCAGCAGATTTGAAGGAATGTCTAACATGTGTGCACACAGTGAGACACGCTATGCACACAGTGTCATATGTATTACAAGCTTTTGCTTCTTTGCACCAGACAATGGGCAATCATGTACCAAAGTCTGTCAGATGGCTGATGCAGCTTGATAGAATTTGTAGGACACCTCCACATGTTTGCTCGAGACAGATGTTGCCATGGCCATTGAGTGCCATGGCATTTTGGAAAGAACTCAACAGGCTGCTGGGACGCAAGAAGCAGGCTATTACAAACAGCTGTCACAGAAGCTGACTTAGTGTTACTAGCTAGTTCTGGTATGTTCATGAACGGGTTGACCAAAATTGTCTAAATGCCACTGCATAAATCAACAGTACCTGGTAAACTCATTGCTCTTGTACATGGCAAGTCTGGAAAGCTCACAAGAGCTTGGCAGACTGTGCAAGTTGAACTGTCGTAGTATCAAACGTTCTTCAACGCTGACTAGACATTGACTTGTTTATGTATGCATTACGGTTACCATGATCATGTGCAGCACCTGCAGGGCTGCTTTGCAGAGATGCATGCATGCAGCATTGCATGGGGCAGCTCTGGTCAATACATGAGAGTCAGTACACCTGTAGCTTGCAGTGAGCTATGTTGGCAGTCTACAGTGGCTGTAAGCAGTTTGCAGCAATGGATGCATGCTATGCATTGGGCACAGTAGCCTGCGATTCGATTCTGGTCAATCCATTACAGCAGTCAATACACCTGTAGCTTGCACTGAGCTATATTGACGGTCTACAGTAGCTGTAAGCAGTGTGCATGCATGCATTCTGCGCAGTGTGCATGCCACCTGCAGTACAACAGCACTGTAAGGTTGTGTTTCCTGAGACACATTGCACTTCTTACTCCCCACTCAACCTGAAGACACATTCAAGCAGAGAGTCCAGAAGACAGATGAACATTCCTGGATCCGCTTAGAACGATACAGTTGTATTAGTGCCATTTGTAGGTGCAACCCAGAACGCTACTCGGCACACAAATCAGCTTACCTTATGTGTGCATGAACATGCGCATGCAGCTGATCTACTCTAAGAGCTTTATGATGATGACAAAGGCCTGTAAAAGTATCATGGGCAGCAAGGTACCAGCAACTTCTGTGTGTGTATACCCAGCTCACTTGTGCTGTTTCCGCATTCGCATGCTGTGCCGTGTTGTCGGGCAAGGTGATCAGTCAGGTAGCATGATGTCCCAGCTGTACCTCTGGACACTGGCAATGCATGTCAGCCATCTGCCTGTGCCTGATGTGATGTTGCTGCGCCATCATTGCTACAAAGTTGTTGCTGCATAGAGCAGATGCAAGCAGGCTGCAGCTGTATCAGTTGGAATGTTCACTGTCAGGGTCCATGCATTGACAATTGACACATGAATGCTCATAACTGTGAACCTGTACTTGGTGCCAATTATGTGAAGCATCAGACAACTTTATCTAAATGCCAGGAGGTCTGACGCCTCCTGCAAATGAAGCTGCTTGAGGGCTGCGCAGTGGGCTTGAATGGGCACAGGAGCAGAGTGCTGTGCTGCTTCTGTGACTACCTGCAGCTGTTGATTATACCAGATTGTGGCCTGGCGTGCAGTTGATGGGAAACAGTCTCTGCTAACAGGATGCACAGCAATGCGGTGCTGCAGCTGGTACACTCAATTTCTGGCTTATGCACAGAGAAGTGAACATATGTGCTGGCATATGTGATGGCTGTTGGTGATAGCACAGCCTGTATGTGTTCAGCTGTGTTGCAGCGTCAGCATTCCTTGTCTGCTGCATTGACTCTGTCTCTGAAGTCAATCTGCATTCTGTGCTGAAGCTTTGTCCTGTGCTGGAGCTAATTAGCCAAGGCACAAGTATGATGATACACATTCATAGCAAGATCTTCCTGCCAGTAAAAGTGCTGCTGCTCTCTTGCTGGCGTCTACTGCGCTTGACACTGCCATGTAAACAAGCTGACTCCTGGGCGCCATCTGGGCTGATGGGGTGCCAGTCTGCTTGCTGGTAATCTTCATGTTGCTCAGAAGCTCCTTGATTGCAGACTACGCTCGGTGAGATGCTATTTGATCTGCCAGGCTGGGAACTATGCTGAAGTTCGTCTTCACTTGTGCTCTGTACTGGGCCACGGACGCCTGAGAATGGCCGGTGATTACCGGCGTTGATCTTGTGAACAAATGGTGAGCGTGCTCTCTTTGACCTGCTGGATCCGCCTCTCAAGCATTGACCTGTGCATTGATAGATCACGTTGTGGTTCGAGAACTTGGAGGCACGAGCATGATGATACTCTGCAGGAGTGTACAAACCTGAGCGTCTTAGCGGCAGCCCATCATGTCTTGCAGTCGATTGTGCTGAGAAGCAGCTGCAGCATCCACGGAGAGATTGCACAGCGCAGATCACGCTGCGGAGCTTCACTGCGCAGAGCCTATATCAAGCGAGGTCGATGTGGTGATACTTTCTGGCTTGTTTGACATGACGCCGCTTCGCAGCCGCGACCTCGAGGGTGTTCCGCGTCTTCACAAGCGACCTGCAGAGGAGCTGGCGAATCAGGTAAGTTTTTTTGTCTACAGCGTCTGTAGACAATGTGTCAGATGTGACAGATGCTGTAGACATAAACTGCTCACCTTGTTTGTGCATGCACAGGTGGCAATGTCCTGTACAAAGGGTCTGACTTGCAGGAGACCTTGCTAGAGAGGCTGTCACAAACCATATGGGTCTTCAGGGCAGGGGACATGGCCAACTGATGCCGCTCTAGGGGGCCCGGGGCCCCAGGCCCTCACAGCAAGAACATTCCAGTGTTTCTGTGTTCTGCAGTCAATCATTGAATGCTAGCTGTATGCCTGGATTTGATTGCTGGTTTAGGTCAGCCAATGGCAATGCAAGCCATGGCCTGGCCTCAAATCATGTCGAGTCTTTTCTACAAAAAGCATGTGGTACCAATGCACCAACGAGTGCGGAGATTCCATGAACCAGCCTTAGGCATGTTTTCCATACACCGACCGAGGAGAGGGACTAGAGCTTGCCCCGTTTCCGGCCTAAGCCGATTTGTCCTTCTGTAACTGTACTGCCAACCGAGCCTCCGCTCAGCTGTCAGTGCAGACCCCGACCTTGTATTGGGCACGCCCTCAGCGACTGGGCATGGGCCGTAAACAAAGGCAACCAGACCACACATGCCAATCCCCACTTGGGTTACAGCGGTACGTGACCACCGCCAATGTATTGCTTACACGAAAAGGCTGCGCCCTTATAGCCTGACTTTGACGCCAAAACACGAGTATGGGTTGCTTGATAGGGTTTACAGCGCGACGTGGACACCATGCTGCTTGGCATGTTGAGACTGTTGAGCAGCGGATAGTGAATACGTGACTATGCCACATACATGAGCAGCAATCCAGGCTTGAGCTTGCTTTATGAAAGCAAGCTTAAGAGCAGAGGTAGAATCATACAGACACACTCTGCAAGACCGTATCAAATTGGCAGGCAAGCTGACTGTTGATATCTGCATACCGCATGAGGCATATAGACTAAATTGCGGCTAAAACAAGCATTTTTATGGGCAAAATTGTGGTACTAACAGGGATTGAAGGGCCAGCACCACCACTTTTCCTTTTTCACCATAATCTAAGCAGCTACAGTCGTGCTGCATATTGAGTCCATACAGTTGCAGTCACACAGCAACATCACCACTCCTCATCCATATCTGCAGCAGCTGCATTAGCATCCACATAGCGCGCTCCATGTCTGCTGTCATACTCCTCATACCTCACCACTTCAGCAGGCTCAACTGACGCCCTCTGAGCTTTGGCTGCCATCTGCAATGTGCACACACATGCCATTTAGCCCATCAAATGTTGACGATATTTGTTTTGAACATCAAGCTTTGCCGCCTAAGTAATCGACATGCACATGCTTCCAGAATTTGCTAGTGGTAGCTGACATGCAGGCCGTATGATACCATCCATGCATTCCACACCCTGCCTCAGGCACACGGGGTGTGCTCACATGTTGCACCAGCGTGAAAACTGAGGTGGCAAATGACTGCTGAGGCAATCATTGCCATAGTGGGTTCAAAAAACGGGAATGGTGTTGGAAATGTGAATTGTTTCGGCGCAGGCAGCCCAGTCCATCAACGACTGGCAGCTTTGCTCCTGTGCCCATATGTTGGAACTTAGCTGATGCAAGATTGCACAATGCCTGGCCTCACACCTGAAAGTCCTTCAGGTTGACAGGCCTGAGGTCTGCCTCTGACAGCTGAGCCAAGGCAGACAGCTGAGCAGCCTGCCCCATGGCATTGCGCACCGGCCCCTGGCAAGCTTCCTGAATCAAGTTGCGCATGTCTGACCCAGAGTAGCCCTCTGTCTTGGCCACAATCTTGGACAGATCTGTCTCACTGAGCTCAGCTGCAATGCCACTCCCACTGCCTGTGAACAGCCACCATGCTTGCAGCCATGCGTGTAGTCCACAGAGCACCAAATTGGTTGGTGCTGGCAGCACAGTAGCGGTATATTGCAAATTCGGCTTGGTGGTCATGAGCCGCCTGCCTTGGGTTTGGCGACTTGCATCTGATGGTTGATACAAGGTCTGAGCAGGAGTTGACTCGACAGCGTGAGGACAAGGTGATCACTCAGCCACTGACCCTCTTTTGCTTCACATGAGCTTGCTGGCAGCACAAGAATACCTCCCCACTGGGTTACACTAAAGACGCCACTGCAATAGAAACAGTCTGTGGCAAGTTGGCTTGACAGGTAGCATGCAACATAGAGAATGGCAGTTTCTGCTTGTGAGGCCATGGAGCAGGCAGGCAAGCCTGGACGCACCCAGCTGCCTCTCAATCATTTGGCGGCGGGCATCTGCACAAGGGAGGGGGATGTATAGCTGCTTGGGCATGCGCCGTCGTGCTGCCTCATCGAGCTCCTGGACAAGAACAAAATCTGAGCTTAGTCTGCACCGAAGATTGCACAAACAAGAGTCCAGGGCGTTGGCCTACAGCGCTTACTGTAGTGCCTGAAAGGGAGCAGTCTTGTACTTATGATGTTGAAAACATAGTTGCTGAGTGGTACTTTGCTTGAAAAGCTGTTTCTTGGCTTGCTGCCCCTTCCTGATAGATGCAGTCCGAGACTTTGCCTGTCTGCAAGACACTCCTTTATCTGTCTGCATGTCAGAAAGAACAGCACAGCATGGCTTCATGGCTTCATGGCAGCATGGCTTCATGGCTGCATGCAATGCATGGCACATGCTGCAGCCTGTAAGCTCATATCACTTGCATGTACAGCAGCATCTGCCAAAGTACCTCTGGTCGGTTGGTGGCTCCCACAAGCAGCACCCTCCTTTCAGCGCTGTTGGGGTCGCAGCCTTCCATTTGCACGAGCATCTCTGTCTTCAGCCGCCGGCTGGCCTCATGCTCACCTGTATCACCACACCCATTGTTGAATCATGCAGCCAAGTGTTCATGCCAGCTTCAGGAGCTTGGCTTCAGCTGCATATCTGCTTCACATCAGTTTCAGGTATTCATGCTGCTTGCCATGGCAAACGGCCATGCTGCATGCACAGAGTTACAATGCTGGCTTGCACACAGTTTTATGGATATGCCCTTTTTGGAGCTGTCAAGAGCCGACCCTGCACGTACCTTGCTCATGACGAGCCGGAAAGCATAAACAATACTATTATTATCATCAAAGCTGTTCATGTAGGGTTTGGAGACCAGCAGAAAATTTGACCCACAGCATGCCAGGAAGGTCTCTATAAGCAGCAAGACGTATAAAGTCATCAGGAGACAATTATGTGTGCAATGAAGCCGGTGTTTGACCTGCTCTGTTGGTAAGTCATCTGGTTGATGCCTTGTGTCTAGTGACTGTGGTACAGCGCAGGTACCTTCAGATTTGCGGGCAGACAGTATGGAGTCTATCTCATCCACAAAGATGACAGCAGGCTGCATGCAGCCAGCCACTGCAAACAAGGCACGAACCATCTTCTCGCCCTGCCCGATCCATTTGCTGGTAAGGGAAGATGCGCTAATGTTGAAGAAGGTAGCCTTGATGTTGCTGGCAATGGCCTTGCCAATCAGGGTTTTGCCTGTGCCTGGAGGGCCAAACAGAAGCAGCCCTTTTGCAGGAGCCCTGGCACCCTGAAACAGGATACAAACCAGGTTGAATGCACTGGTATACGCCAGAGTAGGCAAAATGGCTCTGTTAACCATGTTGGTGATGTGGACAACAAGGGGGGTGCTGCAAGTGGCAAAGACATGATATTGCATTCAGCAGAGATGCTTTGGTCACAGAATGCTGCATAGGCACAGCTAATCTGGCCGCCTTGCCTCCCATACGCATCACTGCATACAGTGTCCTCAAAAACGGTGGTACAACGCACTGCTCATCTAAAGTGTTCTTACGCTGACTTACTATACACAATGAAGGTGACATCTGGATGTAAGTGAGGAGGCCACACCTTGAACAAGTGGGGGTTCAACATGGGCCAGACAACAAGCTCCTGCACTAGGCGTTTGGCCTGATCCTGGCCTGCTATGTCGTTCCATTGCACATGGCCCCCCTGCTCTACTATCTCATTGCACACAAGCTCCAGCATTGCTGGCTCCACCTTTTGGAGCGCAGCTGGCAGCTCCCCATCTGGCCCTGTTATTACATGGTGCATTGATTCAAACTGCTCATGGCATACACTCAACTAGGAGAACTTGGCCTACGTATTGTAATGAACAGCAATCACTGCTCTTGATTGCCTTCTGTTCACTGCTTATTGAGATGATGGGTGGAAGTTTGGGAAGGCATGCAAGATGAGAGACCCGGTGAGGTGGAATTCTTAGACACAATGTAGAGATGTGCACATCACTTGTGCATCAACATCTCTGCTTTATGCTAATGCATCCTGAGGCCATCAGCTCAAAGACCTTGCTGAGATACAGGGCTGGTACTTGTTGCTCAGTGCCTACGCTATGTATGGCACCATGACATCTACCACATGCATCAAACAGCAGTCAGGGCATACCTGCTAGCATCTCCAGAGACTTGGCAGAAACCTGCCCTTCATCCTCTGCTGCAGGTGCCTTTTTCTGTGGTTGGTTGAGTTTGTGTGGCGGCTTGAATGGAGCAAGCATTCCTGCAGATCCAAAGCAACTCATGAACTCAGGCTTTCCTCTGTGTCCATGCAAGGCTGCAAGTGCGTACTCAGGCATGCTTAGAGCCTCCTGCAGCCTATGGGACCCCTGAGGGATCCTGCAAAGCATGAGTATATACAGCAGAAGCTGTTCTGGTCAGAAAACTGACCAGAACGCTTCTGACTGTCTGTCACTTTGTCAGCTGGTGCAGGCACCCTGAACGGTTGGCGCTTTCCAGCATGGTCTGACTCCTGGCTTGATGTTGTACGGCCTTTGGATTTGTAGGTCTGCCCTTTCATGCGCTTTTCCCACTGCAGGGCAGTTATGAATCCTCCGTGCATTCCCTGCAGGATGTGCACTGCTGTTTGAAGGATTGAGCCTGTTGTTGCACGTGCGTGTGGCTGCCAACCAGCAAGCTTCATGTGCTAAAGTTGCAGAGCAAAGCTTGTCACAGATGTGGTGTTCAATGTAGAGCATGCTGCAATGTTTGACAATGTGCAACATGTGTCATGCATCATGCAAGAACAGCATGAAACCATGCAGATTCTCTGACTTTCCACAAGCAGCAGCACATCAGTTTGTCAAAGACGACATATATTTACAGAATTCCTGTAGACACAGACCAGTGGGCAGCTGTGAATTGTGTCTGGCTGGAGTCTATTATGACTGATGTGATACTACAGCACAGTACATGCAGCATCAATACATGCTGCTGCAGGGAGTTGTTTGACCTGCTGCACATCATCCTCTTCGATTGCATCGTCATCATCAGCACCAGCTGATTGAGCTTCAACTCTGCGTCTAGCTGCAGGCACTGATGCATTGCTATAACCTGTACCTGCCAACACACAGACCTACTTTTCTTTGTTTGACTTTGATGTACATGCACGGTAGCAGAGAATAACTGGATGCACATTGACAGACACATCATGCACTACAGGGCATGCAGTGGCTGCTGCCAAACCTGCTTGGTAGCTGTTCTCCTTCCTCAGCCGCCCTTCTGCATCTCTTTTCCTGTCAAGGCTTGGGTTCTGGAGGGTAGGAGCTGACTCGACCCCTTTCCGCACGTCAGCATAGGACGTGCTTTTTGAAGTACCTGGCTGTGCATTGAGGGCATTAACTGCACCTTTTGAGGTGCTTGGCTGTGCATTGCCTAAGGGTGCTGGAGGAAGGATGGGCTGTTTGAGCTGGAAGCTGGCTGGCAGGGGCTTTGCTGAATCTGGCTGCTTCTGAGGCTGTATTGACTTGAGGACACTTCTCATGTGCTCACTTGTGGCACGTAGGCTTTGCAGATCTGCTACTGCAGGTACCTGCAGGAAGTGTTCTTCTTTGCTGGACTAGCTGTTGCTCAGGCTGAAATGACACAGATTTAGAATTCGATGTGGGAGCAGCGACGGTGTCGTTGCAAGTCAACTGATGTCAGTACCTGAGGGTGTTGATGAGGTTCACCTTGTCCAAGCAGCACTCTGAAGCTGTCATCAGATGAAAGGCGTTCAACCAGATTGTCTCCCTGAGATACAGCGGTATGGCACTTGAGAGGACTCATGTAAGTCTGAGCATGTAAAAGCATTGGCTCTGCTCTCACCTGGTTGGAGCTGAAGATCAAGTCTGCCGTGAGTCCATTTTCTGCTAGGGCACTGCACAAACTACATCATGTGTGATAACTGCCAGATGTGTTTGATTGTAAAGGTATCTGGCATAGCTGAAGATATTACTCATCGTGATCCTTCTGCCCTTGTAGCTGGACCAGCTTCTGTTGACTCAGCCTTTGCAGTCTGTGCGTGCTGTGGTCAGCACAACCATCTGTGGCACTCTGTGCATACAAAAAAGTCTGTAGCTGGAGCCATGCCCCCTGCAAGCAGCCTACCAAGTGTTCAGGTGCACCTTTTGCAACTGTCTGTGGACACTTGAGCTGCCCCTCACACCCAGGCACCTGGGCATCGGAGTCCGCCGATTTGTCGCAATGCTCAGCGTGAAAGACCAGTGCCCGGAGACGGCCAGCAAGGTCCGTCTCTTCGGTCATCCTGGCACTTTGCTGAAGTGATCACAGCGATCTGTGAGCAGCAGATGTACGTGACCTGGTGTTCAAAACGTGAAAGTGATCTCAGAACTCCTTTTCAACGCATGAGAGCACCGCAAGCCTATCTCACACGTGCGGAGCCTAACAAAAGGCGAGGTCACATGCATGCATGGTCGAAGTGCCGTGCACAGCGTGACGCACTTGTAGCATTCAGCACATGCACGGTTTGTCTGTATGCTTCTAGCTTACGGAAAAGCAGGATAGTGCGCTCTTGATCACCAGCCTGAGGCCCTCGGTAGCGATGCTGTGCTGTGTAATTGTCCGTCCGTCCGTGCGTAAGATTTAGTCAAGTACACTGAGTTCAGCATTTTTGCACCTTGCTGTGCGCGACCAAGTAGAGAACCTGAGGTGTATGGCTTCTCATACTCGCATGAAGTAAGGCGCACTAGCGTAGTTGGCAGTATCGTCTGAACGCTTGAAGATAAGCACAGTGATTTGCAGCTCAGTTAAGCTTCTGCGCGGCAGCTCAGACAGGCTGAGACAGCGGCAGCTTGATCAAGTTTCTCCACGTGCTGATGTCTCAACAACACAAGCACAACGCAGAGGCATGAGCACGCATCATCGCAGCAGGGAGCAGCAAAGTGGTCTACCCGGCAGCTCGCACAGACGGAGTGAACGAGAAGACAGACTGCGAGCTGGAAGTAAAGATCATGTGAGTTTGCATGAAGCGCTAAGCCCGTGCATGTAAGCAGCTCACCTGTGTGCATACCACATGCAGGACAACAGAGACAGGCGTGACCATGGCCGATCAGTAGGCAGAGGTAGCAACTGTCCTCTGCTGTGGACAAGTGCACAAGCACAAGCTTTCTGCAGTGCCACCCTTGTATGCATTGCCAGCATCTCAGCATGCGTACCGCACAAGTGTGAGCTGGCTGCAGAAAGGGCAACTTCGCATATTGCCAGACACAGCAGAGACAGGACACCAACACGCCATCAGTCTTCAGACAGAAGGCAGCACAGAGAGCAAGACAGGGATCCACGCCAGGACACCAGCCGACAGCGGGATGCATTTCACACTGAACTCAACAGTAGAGGACACACAAAACCTGAGCAAAATGATAGATATCAGGCACGCACAGACCCCAGCAAACCCTTTCAGGAACAGCTGCAAGGACAGCATCTTCAGTATCATGAGAGGCACAGGGACAGAAGCTCAAAAAGGGACAGGACTGCTTTCAGGTTCAGCATCACTACCTGCATGTTCTGTTGGGCTCTCACATTGGTTGGCGGCCGGCAAGTTCTATGACACATAGCAGCAGGAACACAGAGCATGCATTTGTGTGTGCATGCAGGCCAGACAATGGATCCAAGAGGATGGCTGACGCAAATTACCCACCACAGATGGCTGCAGAGGGCAGGAGATATCAGCAGCATCCACAAGCCGCAGCATATCAATCATACCCACAAGCCACATTGCACCCACCCTATCCACAGGCGCATCAGCAATTCCCACAAGCGCAAAATGGCCATGGGTACGCCATTCCTATACACTGCATTCACAATCAACCATACTTAGCCCTGGATTGAGGTGCGTCATCAGGTGCCAGACGTACCATGCAGCTTCTATGTACTGTTGTGTGTGCTGTGAGGCCTGTGGTGGAGTAAGATGCATTTGTCTCGGCAACAAGCCAGGCACTGCACTTCAAGGTCATCTTTGCCTTCCGGTGGAAGTGGAAGTTGAGTAATGACGTGCGCTGTAGACTTGATGTGCAGGGACTGAATTGCAGACAGCCTATGGTATGCCTCATTGTCCAGTGTCCAGTGGAGTTTAATATGCAGTGTCTGTCAGCAGCAGTGATGAAGGTGAGCATGCTTACTGCAGGTATTACACTCATCAACCACCCAATGGACCACAGGCACCAAAGGCCTGGCCACCACAGAGACAGGGGACCCCCTTTCGTGGTGGTGGCAATCCCTTCAAAGGTGGTGGGAAATGGAAGCATGACCTGTTCGAGGAGTTGACACAGCCAATAGATGAAGCTAAACCAGCTGCCACATTGAAATCAAGTGCTGCTGCTGCTGTGACGACGCCTGCAGCGCTAGCTGGCGAAGCTGATACAACAGTGTAATGTATTGATGAACAGATAATGCTGAACACTTCGACGTTTGTCACAGCAATATTGCAGCAAGAAGTGTCTCGCCTGGCATCTGCAGTGTCTAAGCAAACAGGAGATGAAAGTAAAGGCATGTTGCTTCATGGCTCTACAGACATCCAAGAACTCACCAATGCTACCTACAACTCACTCAAGATCATCCAGATATCTTTCCCTTTGCGTATCCAGTTCCATGATGGTCGTCATTGCTGGCAGTACTATGCTGGATGTGTTGCGTTCACTACATCTGCATTGCTGACTTGACAGAGACCCCATGCACTAAACGCACACAACCCTATTGATCCTGAGCTGCTACTTGACAACGACATCCAAAATGAGCTAGAATCTACTTGTGCATTTGCTGTAAAGCATTCTGAAGCTGAGTAACAGGGGTCTGCACCCATGGGGTCCTTCTGGTAACTTCAGATGCTGGGTACTCTTGCACGCCTGCCAACCTGCAGATAAACAAAAGCAACTTACAGCAGCACTTCCGTGGCTAGCAAGTCACAGCCCAATGCACAAGGACTTGACCACATCTCAGATACAACAATGACATTATCACACGATAGCCTTTAACAAAGCCGTCCACACAGTTCCAGTTTCCAGACAGCGGCTGTGATGACCTTTCCACTTGCTTTCATGTATGGGTCTTGATGTAGTTGTTCACACACCTCAGGACATCTTTGTCTTCAATGGTCTGGCGATCCCTGTTGATCTGGTAGTCAGGCTGGTGAGTGTCCAGAACCTTGGCTTCATTAGGCCACACTGCAAAGTAACAGCTGGCTGACCGTAGGAAAAGCAAACATACTACTTTGTAATGCCGCATGCATCTGCCAGCTACGTCCGCACAACAAACACCATGCTGTACATAAACAGACCATATGTATCTCTGCATACCATGTTGTTACCAGAGCAGATGTCACAGCAGTGATGTTGTCTCGCCACTGATGGCTTGAGCTAACAATGTAAATGCCACAATGCTCAAGCACGCGTGGGGTGAATTCAAGACAGGATCAGCAGCTTCTTTGATCTGAAGTCAGCGGGCATGCAGGTGACGTACGCTTTGCAAAGTTTTCATCATACACCCTGATGTTTTCAGCAGGCAAGTGGGTGGTGATCTGGTAGTGATTCCAGGCTTGCGCTTTCAGCTCCAGGTCACGTGCACTAGCCATGCTGCGAGGCTGATAGCAAGTATAAACCACATGCCGCCAACTCTTTATCTTGTCAGGGTAAGTGTTCTGCAGCAAGGCAGAAAGATGGTTAAGTCTCGAGAGCATCTTGCACCAGCTTGGGTTGACGTTTACACATTTAGATTCACGGGTTTAGCCTGAGAAGAGTGAAATGTGCAGTTCATAAAGCATATTGCTGGTATGCTGACTGCCAAACAGGACCTCATACAAGGATCTACTCAGGCCTGTACAAAGCTGACCCTAGGGGAAGACATGTGTTTGATGAATGAATGAGTGGATACCACTGCAACCCCAGTCAAGTTTGAAACCTGGCCTGACATGCAGCAAGGTTGGCCTGGCAGGGTCACTCTGACCGGTCAATAATACTGTTTGCTCAGTAAAGTGAATTGTGACTGGGTTGAGGTGGCAACTGTGCACATGCTCACGCACCCTAGCAAAGCACTGAGTGCTTGTAACAATGCGTATCATTTGCAATCACTTACCATCGTACATCTTCAAAGCCCCTTTTGACAGGCAGATTGTCACAGTGCTGTTGTCAAGAGGCAGAGCAGACTGTGCTGTCATGAATGTGTCAGTTTGCTGCTGCATTGTTGAGCCCAGCGGCCACAGAACTCAAGACAGCAAAGCCAGCAAGTGTTGTGGATGATCAACAATTAAGACCTGCATGCATGTCACCCTGTACAAAACCCATACAGCAGTGCTTGAGCACACAGAGGGCAGACTCACTGAGTGTGTTGTGCGTGAGTCCCAGAGGAACAGTGAGCCTGCCCCTCCTTTCAGCTTGACTGTGTCAAACTGATCCCAATAGGGCAGCTGCTCCGGTGTGAACTGGTAGTGATCTGGCACATTGGCCAACTGTTCTGTACTCAGCTGTGACACAGTGTGAAAGAAGTCCTGGTGCATCTTGTGTGACTTGTCTTTCACCATAAGGGTACCTGTAATTTACAGTTCACCTGTTCATCGGTTCATCTTTTATTACCGTTTCATCATGCAGCGTTGCAGTGTACAGTGGCAGGTCAACAAGGCAGGACTTGCAAGGAGAGATACAGCGCAAAAATGTCGATGTGAGCGTTTCTGATGGGAGCTTTGTATCAGAACCAGAAGCATGTCAAATGAGAAAACATGGGAAGGTCAGTGTATATCTGTGTATTTCCGTCAGTGCATATCTGATATATGCAGAATGAACTTCACTCTCACATATAGAGACCATCACATTCAGAATCCCCAACACCCACAACAGTCCCATACAGTGCAGTTCACACGCAGTGACAATCATATACGATGATCTTTGCATATGCCCAGCATCATGAGCAATTGAGAGCACCTGATGTTTCTGCAGAGACATCCACTAAGTTGACAAGACCCTGCAGGCAGGCAAAGTGGGGTCTGAGGGGGGTCTGATCCACGTGCAGCCAGCCTGCTGGGGGGGGCTCATTGTGAGGCGCCAACACATTGATAGCATCAAAGGATGTCATCAGCTTGTTTGTGCCCAGCATCAGCTCAAACACCTGTATACAGCTTGACGTCGCTGCACATACTTCAAAATGACACATACATGAATTTGCTGATTGCAGTACCTGTATGGTTGTCATTTGCTTGCTGTACACACACAGACAACAGATAACTTTATCCCTGGTTTTGCTGGCTGTACCAATTATGCATTGTCCTATTAGATACTGATCCCAGACTGATCTGATGCCCTGCCAACAGCATCTGATGACATCTGATGATACAAGTTGCTTACCCATTTGTATAACAGTCAAGTGTTGCTTTTGTTGATCGATGTATCCCTCAGGCCTGAAAGTGTTTAATGTTGTAGACATGATCTGAGATTGCTGACGCATGCTCATGCAAAGTTGGCATTGTCTGACATGTGGCATCATCCCTGTACCTTGCATACACGTTTTTGCTTCCTCACACGCCACACAAAGGCTTGATGAGCAACCTCCAGAGTGTTCAAGATACCCCTGTAGGTGGGTGGCCATCTGTCTGGGGTCCAGCTGGCCGAATTATTGCGCTGAATGCCTGTACCCAGTCCCTCTAGCCAATCCCAAAGACTTGCAACATACTGATCACACTCTGTCCTGTCACAAATAACGGCGCAGTTTTCAGTAGATCTCTCACCATTGAGATAAATGTCAATCATGGTGTATGGCGACCTCTCTGTCCTGGTGTCCATAGACTTGTGCTGGCCCAGGTCTTGAGGGTGTGAGACAGAATACAAGCATGCATAAGCAAACAGACAAGCTTTACACGCCACTCACTGGCTCAACACGCCTTCCACAATGGCCCAGCCATGCTCCTGCAAGTCTATAGCCGCTTGCAGACACTTTTTTTGGAGGTCTGCCTCGACACCTTTCACGTTGAGTGCCTCTTGGGTAGGGACATCTACAACGCTTGCACTCAGACTTGTGGAGTGCCTGCAGTTCTATCAGAAAGCTATAGCGCTATCTGATCAAGGAGCTGGTGCGTACGCAAGCGTTCACAGCACCTCGCGTTTCGGAAAGTCCTGTTTCGGCAGCAGCCGTTCGCACTGACTAGAAGGGCGGATCTACTACAATGCGCATGCCTGTTTTCCGAGTAATTGCGGAGTGCTGAGGGCGTTGCCCGGGCTGTCAAAATAGCAATACTGCAAGCTGGTGCGATATGCCGGGTTTGCATATGCGATCAGCTTCGACCCCAGATCCTGCAAAGCCTATGCCTTGTATGCGTGTGACTCTTAATGTTCGGGTAATAGGGCACGAACAACAAAGACGAGTCGCAGCGGCAAGAACGATGGTGAAGAGGTCGTAGATATGCAATATCCAGTACCATTAGTAAGTTATAGTCAGCACCGTTTAATCTCTCTCAAGCTGAACAGAAGGGCGTCAGTAAAAGTGGCAAAGCCGCAATATTTGCTGCGGCAAACGAGCAATCTCATACAATCCATCTATCAGACTTACAGACTGGGCAACGGATGTAAAACTTCTCTCTCAAGGCTGTTGTCTTCACTGAGCCATACGTCTTTTGTCTTTGTCAAAAACGAATTTTTTGAATGTGAGCTGAATGGTATTGCTGCCAGACGCTGGTATGATAATTCCTTTAGGAAAGTGGACCTTGAACTTGCCAGACTTCCCAAATGAGCCATCTATTGTGCCCACATCGCCATTAGCTGTGGTTACCTGCCACAAGAAGACAAAGCGAGGCTGAGACTGAAGCTTAGACACTGTGTCTCTTGCTTGGTACAAGGACAAATTCCCAGGCACAAGGTGTTGTTTGGCACTGATGTCTTGCACACAAGACACAATCAGCACAATCACAGCTGCAAACAGGCAAGACATTACATGCCACATAGCTCAGCAGCAAGCTGATTGACATGCCTGCATGCTGCAGCTTTGGAAAGCTGTTGTGAAAGTCTTTTGTGAGCGCAGAATCCTTGCAGAAATGCCTTTGCCGGTGGAATTCAGCATGCGCAATACATTCTGTGAATGTATTGTATTGCACCTAGCTGTGAGCAAAGGCAGAAAACATACCTGCATGCCACTAAACAAGCTGAGGTCTGTCTCCTTTTTGAACATGCCTTTGCAGACAGCAGATGTGCCATCAGAGCTGATCCTATCTATAGAACCCTGTTTCTGCTTCAGCTTGTATATCTTCAGTTGCTGTAGCACCTGTGAGTCTGTCGGGTCAAGTAGCTTGAGCAATCGTCCATAGAACGCTAATCTGCAGGTTGCTGCCTCCTGACTGGCATCCAGTCTGGACCCAATTAGGACAGAGTCCTGCAGCACTTACTGGTATTGCAGCACAAGTATACTTGACGCAGCTGAGATTGACCATGAGTGTCGCAATGCTGTATCTACAACAGTTGTACAGGATGAACCCCATGCTGCTCTCACATACCCTTCTGCCCGCATGAAAGACATGAGACATTCTGCATGATGCAACTACTGGCTGAAGCATATGCTTTGTGCCAGGAAAAATGACACCAAGCTTGTGTGACAGGATAAGACAATGCCTCAGAGACATGTATGTCGCGCATCTGGGCAAACGCAGCATTTGATGGGCAGCCGTGCAGCAACTGACCTCAGAAGCTGTGATAGGTTGACTGAGCGTAAGTAAGCCCCACTGGGGGCCATAGTGCACCCCTCCACTCTCCCCCCTGCCTGATGAAAAGGCATCACCGTCAGGGTGATTGGGTAGGTGATTATGTGCCAGAGGGTCAAGAGGCCGCCCTTCCAAGCCATATAGCTCACTTTGATACACATACTCTCGCTTTGTGTCAAACTGCTGTGGAGAGTCCTGGAGGCAGTCACGACCACATGAAAGTTTGCACAACTTCATTGCATGACAAGCAAGGAGAGGGAGGGAGACCAGAAGAGCCAGCAGCCAAACCACAGCTAGGTGATGAGGAATATGGGTGCTAGCAATATGCATGCTCATGTGCTCTGGAATTTTGAGGCACATGCACTCCTGTTGAGATTGTTGTGATGCATCTCAGATTTGCAGTGCAGGGGCCATGACTTGCTGTCATGCAGATCATCAACAGCATTGTCTCTGGCTGTCTTCATCCAGTGCTTCAAGCTACCGGCACTTCAGCACCATGCACGACTGCAGCAATATGCGCTTCCATGTCATTGTACAGGACCACTAGCACCCATCTCATTGATTTCATGGCACTGATGTCTACCTTTGTTGTCAGGCTGTTGATTCGTGACATGATGGACTCTAATCCATCACTCGACTGCCCCTCAGCCCCGTCCGGCAGCCCAAAGAACTGGATCTCTCCCATGACAGTCTGATGCCCAACTGTAATGTGCACCTTGAGGCGGGAGGGCATTTGCCCAACAAAGAACCTAATCTTGTCTACTGCTGCTATAGCGCCAGTGAAGGTTGGCAAGGCCCCCGGGGTGCAGGCCACCCCCCTTTCTACCAGTGCAGCATCCAGCTGAGTCACACAGATGCCCACTCTGTCACCCTGCATGCAAATGGTTGGAAACTTGTCAGCATTCCTTATACTGACATACCAGCATTAACAAGCTGAGTCATAGCTTACTCAAACATGCAGTATGCAATGAATAGAAAGCTCTATATGCATATAGATATGTTTGTGTGTATATCGTGCAGTGGCCACTACAGGTGTGCGCAAGCTTCACTGCATGTGTGGTCTAGTGCTTGCAGATGACCAAGAAACGAGTCTGAATTACTCATTTCTCCAGGTCAGCTGCAATACTGTGATGATATAATGATGCTGCAGGCATCTGGACAGCTAGGTGTACAGCGCAAAGGGTCAAAGCAGCCACATGCAAAGCAACAGCCACAGTAACAGCAGTAGCGACACAAGGCAGCCAGAATGAAAGGAGACAGACCTGCTGACAGCTGTGAACAGGGCGTTTGAACATCTGCATGCTCTTGATCTTCTTGTTGACCTGCAAGGAGGCGATGCTTGCTGTCTACAGTGTCTTGTTCAGCTGGTGCAGGCAGTCCAGCAACTACTGAATCAGAACAGTCAGGTGTTGGGTCTGTAACCATATGCCAGGGAAGCTGACACCTCACTGACAACAAGTCACAGCAGCTAGTTGTGTTACCACCTGGCTTATGCCAAGCTCAATTTCAGATGTCACTGGATGGGCAAGATGAGCTAGAGACGAGCAGTGTGTAGCATTGCTAAAGACATGTCAGATCTGTCAGCACAGGTTGGATGAAGTGAGACACAAGGGAACGCAACAATGTAACTCAGGGCTGTGACAGGACAAGATTCGATGGGCACAAACCTTAAGTTCGGGCAGTTCTATAGAGTCGCCAACTTTTGCAGCACCAGACAACACAGTCCCAGTCAGCACCGTTCCCTGCCCTCTGATTGCAAAGCAGTGGTCAATGGCAAACTTGAAGGGGCCGCTCAGCTGCAGTGGTTGTGGCGACACACACTTGACAATCTCTTGTATGACCTCCTCTATGCCTTGCGTTTGTGATGGCGTATCAGCACTACCTGTGGAGAACATGTGGCATGGCACGCACGTGCTTGATGGGTTGAAAGCAGCGCAGGGCGTAAGCGCCAGGTGTAATTGGTGCAGAATCTGAGCAAGCACAAAGGTGTGACAGCAACACGTCCAATGCCTTTGATTGAGCCGGTGCGCCAACAGCATCTGTGCCGAGCAACTGTTTTGAGTTGAGCATATGTGACATGGGGTACTCAGGAGACAGTGGCACAAAGCATGCACAAGTACCTGGTGAACATGAGAGGGAGCATTGTATACCTGGCTTCACTGCTGTTGGAACCATAGCACAGCCACCAAACTTTGTTGATCCTAGTGTCTGCCTCAGCCGCTTTTTGGCTTTGTTGATGACCTTGCTTCTGCCCTCCTCAGGCAACTGATCCACCTTGTTCAGGACGACCACCATGTGCTTGGTTGCTAGCTCACCAACCACCAGGCATTCTGCAGTCTGAAGAAAGATGTCGTGATGTGCTTGAAACAAAGAAGGCAATCAGATGAGAAGCATTCTGCAGTCTTAAAACAGATGGCATTTTATACCTTGAAGAAGGAATGCAATTGAACGCCAGGCATCTTTCATTAAGGTTTTTGAGGAGGTCACAATCTATGCAGCCAGGTGACAGGTGACCTCCTGATGTTATGTCATCTTGCAAGATATGAGCAGCAACCCCCCCCACCATGAGGGCATGGGGGTTTTGGCATGCAAACACAATACCTGTGTTTGGATGCCCCGCGTGACATCTACGACCAACAGCATCATATTGATGATCTGTGCTCCCCCAATGATAGTCTTGATCAGCGATGCATGGCCAGGACAGTCCACTAAGGTGACTTGCAGCTCATCGTATGGGAGATGTTGCAGGTGATCAGGCATAGGCATCGCGAAAGAAGAAAACCCGAGATCAAGCGTGATGCCCCTTTCTTTGCTTTGTGGGTGCTTGTCCATAGCTGCCGTTGAGAGTGTGGTTGACAAGGCTGCCACTGCAGACGCGACAAGATGCTTGGGACTGTATGAAGATCTCTTCGACGCTCCCATGCTTGTGACTTGGCTACGAACGACTAACCTAAGCTCGTCTTGCCGCTGTCGACATGCCCGAGTACTCCGACATTGACGTTGTATACACGCGAAGCCTCGACACTACCCATGCTGTGGAGGTCGTTTTTTGTCGTCTTCCTCTAGGCGGAGCTGTTTGAACGCATCACCAGCTTTCGTATGGCATCACCACCCTGTAGCAGCAACGCTGCAGGGCGATTCATCTGCAGGGCGAACAATTCAAAGGCAATATCAACACGACGTTGCGAACGTTTCGTGATGTTTGATTTCGATTCAGCCATGCAACATGACAAACTTTTATGCACTCTCACATTGTGAGACTCGGATATGCGACGACCCGTCGCTAAATTGGGGTTGTGAGTGTCCCAAGTATGCAAACTCTTCGAGGATTGACCAAGGCCTTGGCGACGCTGCAAACAAGGTCGAGCCCTGTGTCGCAGCTCCCTGAGCTGACCAGATGGCAAGCAGAATCCCTACTTGAGGCTGTGTCGCGACAGTCCGCTCTGCGAGGCAATCAGTTCAGGTCATATGCATCCGTGCCATTGTCAACGGAGAAAGAGCGCGTTGTCATCTTGGGGACCGGTTGGGCAGCCGCACGGTTGACGAAAGACATCAACTGTAACTACCACGACATTACGGTAGCTCTCATGTCCTTCATGCTTGAGCCGTTGCACTTATGTTCAAGGCCGTATATTGTTTAGCAAGGAGTAATCTGGTTTTGTGGTTGACAGGTCATATCACCGCGGAACCACATGGTGTTCACCCCCTTGTTGACCTCTGCATGTGTGGGCACCTTGGACCTGCGAAGTGTGGCGGTCCCTGTGATGTCATTGCAAAAGCACCTCAGAGAACCTCAGAACAACTAATTTTTGGGGTCAGCACAAAACATTGACCCCAACAAAAAGACAGTGCACTGCAAGGATGAGGATGGCACCGAGTTTGACGTTGCCTATGACAAATTGGTCATTGCAACAGGGTCACAGGTTGTCAAGCATGCATGCATTTGCAAAACGTTTCCTCCTCCATTTTTGCATGGCCTGACATTGTGTGTCACATCAGCAGCCCTACCTGCCTTGCATTGCATTTGCTGAGTTCATGCTTGTGGCAATACAGGGCAGCACCTTTGGCATTCCAGGAGTTGAGAAGTACTCTCACCCTCTCCGTGACATACATGATGCAAACGCCATCAGAAATAATCTGATAGCAAACTGGAGCAAGGCAAACACTCCCAACAGGTGGTTGCACTGTGCAACAATCATACCAAATCCACTCTTGGTCAGCTCTGAGCAATAACAGCTGAGAGCCTCTGTGTCATGCTGTCATACACATCCCTGCATTGCAAATTTAGCACTTCTTGCCACACGAATTTTTTTTGTCGTCCTGCATACCAATGATAGCGGATGCGGCAAATATGTCCCATCTGATGTTGCGATGATAGCTCATGGCTGCTGAGAGGCGCCAATTCAGGTGCTACATTGTCATGACCGCCTGCACAAGGCAAGCTGTACACACTTATTGTGTGTCGTGCATGCAGGGTCAAAGACATGTATATTGCTCTCGTCTACCTCATGCTCTTGGCCCTGCATAAATCTTTGTGCAGCCCTTCCCTCCCCCTCC
>JAABUP010004739.1_pt1 | contig 21797 bp, 23 predicted proteins | sample 5559201 | NCBI WGS metagenome assembly JAABUP01 (sample SAMN10711887, study PRJNA513373) | rock metagenome | isolation source: Antarctica rocks | place: Antarctica | reverse complement strand
CCGCACGCTGATCTCAACCGCAAGAAAGCAGGGCTGGGATTTGCTGGCCGCCCTGACAAGCCAACCCGACACCCTGGTCGCCGAACTGCGGATCGCTTGAGCTTTCGGCGACAACCTGGGCAGTTACCAAGGAGGCTCATATGAAGACGTGGCTCATCACCGGCGTTTCCCGCGACCTCGGGCAGGCGCTAACCCAGGCTGCGCTAAACCGCGGCGACACCGTCATCGGCACCGTACGCGGCGGCGCGGCCCGCCCGGACCCGGGCACGGGCACGGGCACGGGCAAGCTGCACCTGCTTCAGCTCGACATCGCAGACAAGGCGGCGGTCGAGGCATGGGTGGCGCAGGCGTTCAAGTTGGGCGGGCGGGTTGACGTGATCGTCAACAATGCCGGCTACGGCCTGCTCGGGGCCATCAAGGAGGCCACCGACGCGGAGGTCGAGCACCTGTTCGAGGTGAACGTGTTCGGTCCGTTCCGCCTGATCCGGGCCGCGTTGCCGCGGCTGCGCGCGCAGGGAGCGGCCACATCGTCAACGTCACCTCCATCGCCGGACGGGCGCCGATGGCCAGTTCCGGCGCCTACGCCGCCGCCAAGGCGGCGATGGAAGGCCTGTCGCAAAGCCTGTCGCAGGAGGTGGCGCCGCTCGGCATCAAGGTGACGGCCGTGGCACTCGGCGGCTTCCGCACCGACTTCCTCTCGGACCACTCGATCCGCAGGAGCGCGGGCGTGGCCGGCGCCTACGCGGAAACGGTCGGCAAGGCGCTCGCCCACCTGGACGAGATCGCGGGCAAGCAGATCGGGGACCCCGCCCGCGCCGCCGCCGCCATCCTGGCTGCCGTTGACGCCGCGGTGCCGCCGCTGCACCTCCTCCTCGGCTCGGATGCGCTGCGCCGCACCCGTGAGAAGGTGGACGCGGTGACCGCGGAGATGGACCGCTGGGAGGACGTGACCCGCAGCACCGACTTCCCTTGCACAGGCACGACGCAGCCATGACGGCGATGCCGGAAAGCTGGAGCCTGGCGGGCAAGGTGGCCGTCGTCACCGGTGCCCCCCGCGGGATCGGTCGCGAGACCGCCGCCATTCTCCGCGCCCGTGGCGCCCGGTTGGTGGCGAACGACCTGAGCGAAGCCGTGCACGACCTAGCCGCGGATGGGGCCGCCACGATCACGGGCGACGTTTCGGAGGAAGACACCGCGCGCCGCACTGTGGAACTGGCCCTGGACCGCTTCGGCGGCCTCGACATCCTCGTCAACAACGCCGGGCGGACCATGAACAAGCCGCTGATCGAGATGAGCGCGGCCGACTGGGACGGCATCATGGCCGTGAACGCCCGCAGCGCCTTCCTGCACGCGTGCGAGGCGCTGCGGGTGATGACGGGGCGGGGCGGCGGGGCGGTCGTCAACGTCGCCTCGATGTTCAGCACGGTTGTCATGAGGAACACCGCCGCCTATTCCGCCTCCAAGGGTGCCGTCGCCCAGCTCACCAAGGTCATTGCCGTCGAGTACGGCAGCCGCGGCGTGCGCGCCAACGCCGTGGCGCCGGGGGTGGTCGAGACCGACATCCTGGAGGGCATCGTGGACGACAGCCGGGCGACGCTGGCCAGTTACGGCGGCGCCCACCGAACGGGACCTTCCGGCTGGGCGTGGTGATGCGCACCCAAGCTGTGTGGGACGCATCGCGCGGCGGCAGGACAAACGTGCTTCCCACGTCGTTGGACTCACGCGCAATGGCCTGCATCTCCCCTGCCGAGAGTCCGTCAGCGTCCAGGACCACGGCAACCGGGTTACCGTGGAACATGCGGTCCGTGAACACGTCGGCAGTGGCGTAGCAGTAGGACGGCATGATCTCCCCCTTTACGTTCGGGGGTGGCACGGCGAACGCCCTGTAGGCTACGGTTGACGTTGCGGCAAACCCTGGAGCGCTGCCGGCCAAGCGGTGGCCGGGCAGCGAGGCAGACGTCAGCGCGAGGCGCTGATAAGCTGCAGCACCGCATTGGCCGCTGCTACACCCATTGCCTGATAGGCAGCCCGGTTCAGGTGCAGGTAGTCCCCTGCCGTGCCGCCGCTGTTCGGGACGAACCGCGCGTAGAGGGTTCCCGTGGCCGGGTCCGTCGTTGCGGCTGCAAAGTCGGCCGTGGCATCGAAAGTGCCGCTGGTCAGGATGAAGGCGTTCAGTCGCATGCGGTGGGCGTTGACCTCTGCACCCCCGAACGTGGCGGCGAACGTGGGACTGAGCAGGGCGAGGGGGCTATTGGCGGGCGCACGCCCGCCAGGCGCAAGGCTTGAGGTGACGGTCGCGCCGATTACCTTCACCCCCGCAGCGTGCAAGGCCCCCACCACCTGCTGATAGCCGGCGATCACGGCCTCGGGCGTGCTGCCCGCGGCGCCGAGGTCGTTGATGCCTTCCAGCCAGATGACAATCTTGACCCCGGACAGGCCGAGCACGTCCTGGCCAACGCGCTGGGTCGCCGGCTGGCCGATGCGCATCGCGGCCACAGCGTCGCCGCTGATGCCGCATCCTCGCCTTGGCCGAGCTGAGGTTCATCGACCATGCCGAGGTGGTCCACCTCATCGGCCCGCCCGGCACCGGGAAAAGCCACCTTTCGGTCGCCCTCGGCGTGGAGGCCGGCCGCGCCGGGCGCAGCATGCACTTCCTCACCCTGGCCGACTTCGTCGGCGCCCTTGCCAAGGCCGAACGCAAGGGCAGCTTGCGCGAGAAGATCCGGTTCTACTGCCGCTTCGCCCTGCTGATCGTCGACGAGATCGGATACCTGCCCGTCGTCCCCGGCGGCGACAACTTGTTCTTCCAGCTGGTCAACGCCCGCTACGAGCGCGGCGCCATGATCCTGACCTCCAACCGCGGCTTTGCAGAATGGGGCGAGGTTTTTGGGGACTTTGTGGTCGCAACCGCCTTGCTGGACCGGCTTCTGCACCATGCCGTCGTCATACAGATCGAAGGCTCCAGCTACCGCCTGCGCCAGCTCGCCGACCTCGTGCCCGAGCACATCCGGTCCAAAGCCCTCATCCATCCGCCAGCCCACGCCGCCCTGCCAAGGCGTCGCGGCCGGCCACCTAAAACGGAGACGACCGAGCAAACACTCGGATAGTCACCGCAACCAACCATGTGGGGATTTTTCGACGCCCACTTCCGGGGAGCTTCCACGGCCCGTTGACACCGGGGAGTCAAAGTCACGCGAGGCGTTCCTGTCCGTGCTGCAGGCAGGGCACACGGACTACGTCGTGAACGCGGCGGCGCTGGACTCTATGCGCGGGCACGGCCTATCGGGCCAAGTGGTCGCTCTGCTGGACGCACACCCGGCCAAGCTGTTCACCGACGCCTCGGCGTGGGCCGCGTATTTGGCCCGGCTCGGCATTGACCAACTCGCGGTTACGCCCGATCCCGTGCAAATCGCCACCGAGGGCGCGCTCTGGGGCGCGATCTGCCACCATGGGCTGCTGGCCGAAGCGGTGATCGTGTTCGACGGCACAAGCCAGTTCCGGGTGGGCACCCACGCGCTGTGCTGGGTGCACGCCGAGCGGCTGATGCACAAGCTTGTGCCGGCCACGCCCGAGCAGCGCCGGGCGGTGGAGGTGACGCGCACGCCAGCATGTTGCACGGAGGTGGCCTGTGGCACCGCAGGGTGGGCTGACGTAAGAAGCCTGCTCCCTGACCTGACCCTGGAAGCCCACCTTGCCTTTCAAGCTGAACCAAGACCGCTGTCGCCAATTCCCGCGACAGAAGCACAGGGTCATCAACTCGGCAGCCTACGACGCGGCCCTGCGCCAGCGCGGAAGCCTCACGGTGTGGTTCACGGACGAGGCGATCGAGGCCTGGCGGGCAGAGCCGCGTACCACCCCAGGCGGTCAGCACTGGTACTCGCCCCTTGCCATCCTAACAGCGCTCACCTTGTGCGCGGTGTGCGTGTGTTACAGCACAGTGGCGGGTCCCCTTTTGGGCTTATCCGCCGGCTCGGTGCAGGTCATGCCTTGCAGCGGCTTCTACCCATCAATGGTCCAAACCCAAAGCACCACAGCTACAAGTTGACCGCAAACGGTGCAACTCTGTATTATCGTCCTACACGATTGCAGGCGCCAACAGATGAGCATCGATCAAGCTTTGTCCATGAAAGTGAACGCGCAGCCGAGCCTTAGGGATCTCGTGGCTGACCGCATTCGGGATAGCGTGATCTCCGGCCGTTTCCAGCCCGGCCAACGTCTGGTCGAGCGTGAACTATGCGAGCTGACGGGTGTATCTCGCACCTCAATCCGCGAAGCTTTGAGAGAACTCGTCTCGGAAGGTCTGATTACGTCGCTGCCCAACAAGGGCCCGATCGTTTCTGTTGTCAGCGTCGAAACCGCGGAGTCAATTTATCAGGTTCGAGCGATGCTCGAAGGCTTAGCAGCTCGCCTATTCGCTACGCGAGCTTCCGACATCCAGGTCAGAGCGCTGGAACAGGCGGCGGACGAGTTGGAGCTTGTGTATCGGAGCTACTCCGCAGGTGCGTTCCTGACGGCGAAGGCCAGGTTCTACAACGTACTGCTTGAAGGCTGTGGCAACGAAATCGCGGCGGCGATCTTGAGAACGATGCACGCCCGCATCTCGCTCCTGCGAGCCACGTCCCTGTCCAACTCGACAAGGGCGGCAGCCTCGATAGCTGAGATCCGGGCGTTGCTCAACGCGATCAAAGCACGGGACGAGAATGCCGCTTGGCTTGCCTGCGTAGTGCATATCGAGAACGCGGCTGAAGCCGCGCTTAAAGTGCTGCGCCGCAACAGCGGACAGGGAAGCGCCGCTGCGGTGCTTGTTCGGACGGATGTCCATGTAGCCGGCCCGGCCAACCGTGCATCCGAATCGGCCAAAGTTACCGCAACAGAACAAACTTCTGCTTCCGCGCGAAAATCCCGCAGCAAGTTGGGCTGAGCAGCCATTCCTCGATATATTCGGCTGCCTGGCTTGCGATTTCAGTTCCTTAATACGTGAGGAGTCATCAGGAAGGCTCGAGCTTTTGCCCGGCCAACTTCCGATAGCAGCGCTACTGCCGTATGGTCCTGGCCCGGCCCGAGCATAGGTAGCCCTGTGCCGTGCGCTCGGGCGGCTCCGTGACCGCATCCGACCCGCACCATATGCACCGCATCCTGCCTGCCCCTCAGCCAGGGCCGGGCTTGTAACGAGCCAAACCTCACCCGAACAGGGGCTCTGGCGCGAGCCCTGACAGAACCCGCCGGTTTGCACCATGGCTCTGCCGATCGCGTTGGCGAACGCCCAAGTGTCGTGAGTCCAGTGCACGGTGTTGGGAGAGCAGACGATACCCGTCAGATCCGAGGTCGCCGGACCGGAGGCGAGCATGACCTTGTTCTTCTCTCGGGCGATTCGGGCGACGGCCAGGGCGGCTGCAGAGTTCGTCACGTCGCCTACGGCGTCGACCCCGGTATCGAACCACTGCGGAGCGATGGCGGCCGCCACGCCACGTCAGGCTTGTTCTGGTGATTCGCGACCAAGACTTCGGTTTTCCGGCCTTTCCCGGCCGGGCCTGAATCAGCGACGCCCAGACGGGCGGTAACGATGGAGCCCGGGCCTCCCACGTCCGCGTAAAGGCTAGACTGGTCGTTAAGCACACCGATGCGGACTGCCTTCGAGCTATCCGCCGCAGCGATGACCGTACCAGCTTGCAGCAATGGAGCCGCCGCTCCGATATGTGCGAGCTGCCGACGCGTTACCCTGATCCATTCTCCCCGGCGGCAGCTTGGCATCGCCGATGCATTCGTCAATTCATCAATACGCCCTTCGACACAATCGATGCACTCGTGGGTGCCGACCACTGCAGGACCTCACGGAGGAAAACGCGGTCATTCCAAACGCAGCACGGACCACAGCTTACGCGTGGTGGCCGGCATGTCGATGTCGACGATACCGCGGACCGGATACAGCGCGTCCACGACCGCGTTCATCACGGCCGAGGGGGCGCCCACTGCGCCGGCCTCACCGGCTCCCTTCACACCCAGCGGGTTGGTCGTGCAAGGCACGTTGCGGATCGTGATCGACAGAAGCGGGATGTCGCCCGCACGAGGCATCCGGTAGTCCTGGAACGAGCCCGTGAGCGGTTGTCCGGTGTCCTCGTTGTAAACGACGTTCTCATGCAGTGCCTGGCCGACACCCTGGACGATGCCGCCCTGAACCTGGCCCTCCAGCATAAGCGGGTTGATCGTCACACCGAAGTCGTCGACCACGGTGTAGCGTTCGATCGACACTTCTCCGGTTTGCGGGTCGATCTCCAACTCCACAATGTGGCAGCCATTCGGATAGGTCGGCGCCTCGGGCACGCGCCTATAACTGGTGTCCAATACGCCGCCGCGCCCAACGTCCCGAGCGGCCCGGGCCAAGTCGAATAGGGTCATCCGGCGGTCAGTCCCCACGATGTGGAAAGCGGCGTCGGCGAATTCCAGGTCGGCTTCGGCCACCTCCATCATCTCCCCGGCTAGTTTTCGCCCCTTGGCGATGAGTTCGCTCGACGCAGCCAGAATCGCAGCCCCGCCCACCGCAAGCGAGCGCGAGCCGCCGGTTATTCCGAGCGGGGTGCGGGCGGTATCACCGGTCACGAGCGTGACGAGGTCGGGCGCGATGCCGAGCTTGTCCGCAATGAGCTGCTTGTAGGCGGTGCCGATGCCGGTCCCGTATTCAACATTGCCCATCACGAGCTCGATGCGGCCGTCCTCCGTGAACACAATCTCGGCCGTTTCTGGGGCGCCACCTCCGCAGCGCTCGGTATAGACCGCTAAGCCGATGCCCCGCAGCCGCCCGCGTCCGGTCGCCTCCGTCCGGCGGGCTGGAAACCCGGCCCAGTCTGCCTGCTCCATGCACTGCTGCATCGCCTGCTCGAACTCGCCCGAGTCGATCACGAGCTTGGTCGCGTTCGTGAAGGGTAGGGTGTGCGGCGGGATGAGGTTGCGCCGGCGGATCTCATCCACCCCGATCCCCATCTCGCGGGCCGCCTTGTCGACCAGCCGCTCGATTAGGTACGATGCCTCGGGCCGTCCAGCGCCGCGATAGGCGCACACCGGAGTGGTGTTGGTGCAGAGGCCCTTCACGTTTATGTGGGCCGCGTCGATCGCGTAAAGCCCCGGATACAGGTCGGAGGACCGGGTGGGGACGTAGGCGCCCATCGGCGACAAGTAGGCGCCGATGTTCGCCAGCACCCGCACGCGAAGGCCCAGCATGTGCCCGGCCTCGTCCAGCGCCAGCTCCGCTTCCGTGACATGGTCGCGACCATGGTTATCGGCGACGAAGGCTTCCGATCGGTCCTCTTGCCACTTCACCGCGCGCTGCAGGCGCCGGCTAACCCAGACCACCAGGGCCTGCTCCGGATAAACAAAGGCCTTCATGCCGAACGCACCGCCGACATTCGGCGTGATTACCCGCAACGCGTCTCGGGGCAGCTTCAGGACGATGTCTGCGATCGGGTCCCGCACGTGGTGCGGTCCTTGCGAGGCGGTGTAGAGCGTCGACCGGCCGTCCTCGGGATGGAAGTCCGCAAGGGCGTTGCGCGGTTCGATCGGATTGGCGACGAGGCGGTTGTTCACCAGTTTGATGCTTACGACGCGGGCCGCGCGGGCGAAGGCCCGGTCGGTGGCCGGGATGTCGCAGGTGTCGTTGTCCCAGTCGAACACGACGTTACCGTCCACTTTTTCGAACAGCCGCGGCGCGCCAGGTTTTATGGCGGCCTCGACGCCTACCGTCACAGGCAGGCCCTCGATCTCGACGTCGACGGCCTCGGCCGCGTCTTTGACTTGTGCCAGCGTGTCGGCGACGATCAACGCCACTGGCTCCCCAACGTAGCGGACGCGGTCGATGGCCAGCAGGGGGCGCGGCGTATCAGCCCGCGACGTGCCATCGCGGTTGGTTAGTGGATACAGGCATGGCACGTTGCCGATCTCCTCCGCAACCACGTCCCGGCCGGTCAGGATCAGCTTGACGCCCGGCATGGCAGAAGCCGTCGCTGTGTCGACCCGAAGCAGCCTGCCGTGTGCCACCTGCGACCGCAGGACGTGAGCGACCAGCATCCCTGGCAGGGCAATATCGTCAGTGTAGCGCCCCGCACCGGTCAAGAAGGTGATGTCCTCGAATCGGCGAACTGGCTGACCTACGCCGAATTTCATCTCATTCTCCTCCGTTCGTTCGAATGTCTTGAGGCTTGGCGGCCAGCGTGTTGCACGGATCTGGAGTGCGGGCGTGCCTGCCCCAGCCCCATCGGGGGTCAGGCGATGCGGACGGAGATCGAGCGTCCGAATTCGAGCATGCCAACGGGCCGACCTGGGCGGCATCGTCAACGTCCTTTGCCGTGAGTGCCGCGGCGACGATCTGGCCCGTCTCGGCATCGACGCCGATGTGCAGCTTCCTCCACGACCGCTGTGCGTGGGTGCCGTGCTTCTCGCTCAGCCACTCGCCCACGCCGCACAGCTTCAACCCCGTGCTGCCCACCAGCAGGTGCATGGACGCGGCATTAGGCCCGCCGTCTTCGGCGCTGCTCGGCCGTGGCCGCGGCACCTCCAGCGTCGCTGCCCGGCGGCTCAGCGTGCTGTGGTCGGGCACCGCCAGGGTCAACCCGAGAAGCTGAACGATGGAGCCGTTCAGGCCTTCGGTCTGGCGCAGCGCCAGGCGGAACACGGCGCGCAAAGTCAGCGCTGTTAGGATCGCCAGAGGTGAGTACCAGGCCTGCGCATTGCTGGTGGTGCGCGGCTCCACCCGCCAGCCCTCAATCACCTCGGCCGTAAACCACACGGTCAGACTGCCGCGCTGACGCAAGCTGGCATCGTAGTCGCGCCAGTTGCCGACCTTGCGGTTTTGCCTAGGGATGCGATGGCGGCGGCCCTGGTTCAGCTTGAAGGGCAACGCGAGCGTCCGGCATCTGGTGAGGAGGGTGCGTCTTCCATGCCAGACCGGCTCCAAATGCCACCAGGGTCCGTGCAACAACCGGACGCTGCGGCGACAGCCGCAGAGCAGCCGCCCGGGTTTCCGTCAACTACCACAACGTCCGCCTCATTGATCATGCCCAACTCCTATGCCCAACCGTCAATCGGGCTTGCCGACGAGCTTGCATTTCGACTCACTCAAGGGTCTGAAGGCCCTGTCGCCGGGGATGACTTCGAGGATTTTGTAGTAGTCCCATGCCGCTTTGGATTCGCTTGGCGCCTTGACTTGCGCAAGGAACATGTCGTGGACCATGAGTCCGTCCTCGCGAAGATGCCCATTGCGCGAAAACATGTCTTCGACCGGTGCAGAGCGCATTTCCTTGAGAACGCGCGCGACATCCCGGCTTCCCCCGCGCTGTACCGACTTTAGGTAGTGCAGGACGCCCGAGTAGACGCCGGCATGCACCATGGTTGGCATCTTTCCGGCGCGCGCGTAGAAGCGCCGCGCCCAAGCCCGTGTCTTGTCGTCGTAGTCCCAATAGAAGGCCGTCGTAAGGAACATCCCTTGGGCGCTTGCAAGGCCGAGGCTGTGGACATCGGTGATGAAAAGAACCGTCGCGGCGAGATCCATTACCTTGTTGAGGCCAAACTCAGCAGCTTGCTTGATCAGGTTGGTAGTATCCACTCCCGCGTTGGCGGTTCCGATCACCTTTGCTCCCGACGCTTGCGCGGTCAGCAGAAATGAGGAGAAGTCGCTTTCCGGGAAAGGATGGCGTATGCGGCCGAGCACCGTTCCCCCCTGGCCGGTAACTCCGTTCATCGCATCCTCCTCGAGCGCGTATCCGCCAACGTAATCCGAGGTGATGAAGAACCATGACTTATTGCCTTGCCGGGTAACGGCCCGGGCTGTCGTGCCTGCGGTGGCGTAGGAGTCGTAGACCCAGTGCAGCACCGTCGGCGCACAATCTTCCTCGGTAATACGTGAGGTCACCGCACCCGTGACGATGACCATCCTGTTCTTCTCGCGGGCTATATTCAGCACTGCGAGGGCGGCCGCCGAGTTTGGGATATCGACGATCAGATCGATCCTGTCCTGGTCGAACCACCGACGGGCGGTGCTGGCGGCAATGTCGGCCTTATTCTGGTGATCGGACGAGATGACCCTGACTTCGAATGAGGGTTTCTCTGCGGCGGCGAAATCCTCAGCCGCCATCTGCGCGGCCAGCGTCGAGCCGGGTCCGCCCGTGTCGGCGAGAACGCCGGACATGTCGCTGAGCACCCCGATTCGGATCTCGCCCCCGCTCGGGCCAGATTGCGCCTGGACGGTTCCGCTCGCGAGCAAAGCGGCAAGCAGCACCAAGACGATAGGTCTTCTCATACTTCGGTTTCTCCCCGAGTGGACGCGCGATTGTCTCTGGCGCGTGCATGTGCTTTCCCAGCTTCTGGCGTCTGTTTCTTCTATTGCAGCGCCGAGAAGACGGTTGGCGTAAGTATTGCAGTGCTCACTCGTTCAACGAGGGGGCCGCCCTTCTCAGTGTCCTGGCGGACGCGCAACCACCTGGGATCGCCGGCGAACGCCTTGGTCTTGGTCTCGCGCTCGGCCAGGCCGTTCCAGCTCAGGATGTAATGCAAGCGACGGCTATCGTCGCCGATCAACTCGGTCCAGAAGCCGATTTGCCGGTAACCGTGCTCCTGCCATAGCGGCAGAACGTGCGTTTCGAAGCGATCCAGCACCTCCGGCATCTTGCCGGGCATGCAGGTGTAGGTGCGGCGCTCGTAGATCATGATATTCCTGCCGCCGGTGTCAGGACCAGACCGCGATCGGCGTGTGGGCATAATCTGGCGTCCGGCAGGGCACGCCGATGCTCTCGTACAAGCTCTTGATCAAGAGTCCCGCCCGGGGTCCGTTGTCCATGCGTTCGTGCATCTTGTTTGCGCCGTATGCGAAGCTGATCCGGTTCTCGGGGTCGGCGACGCCGATCGCTCCACCGACGCCATGGTGGCCGAACGATTGCGGGTTTGGGCCCTGGAAGCAGATTGGGGGGGAGTTGCGGAGGACGCCGCTGGCCTGGTGATAGGCCCGTTGCATGACGACTTCCTTCAGGTTGTGCTGCTCGGACCGCATCCTCTCGACGCTCTCGGGACGCAGAACTTGATAACCGTCGAAGCTGCCCGCGTTTGCCAGTGCTCCCATCAGGCGGGCGACGGCGCGCGCATTGCCGTGGCCGTTAGCGCTGCAAATTTCCGCGCTGCGCCACTCGGGCGAGTTGAAGTCCTCGCCGTCTTTGAGCTGCGCCCAGGCCCGCCCCTGCCAGCTGTCTGGGTTGCGCGCCGCCTCATCAAGGATCGTACCGCCGAGGACCATGCAGTATTCGGCGCAGCGCCAGTGCTCTGACTCGGGCAAGCCATTGTGGTAGTCAACCGACATCGGCAGCCCGATCTCGTCGCGGAAGTATTCGCCGATCGTCCTGCCGGTCGCGCGCCGTAGCACCTCGCCGAGCAGGAAACCTTGGGTGAGGATGTGGTAGCCCGCCTGCTCGCCGGGCGGCCAGAGCGGCGTCATGGCGGCGAGGGCTCGGGTCATGGCGCCGTGGTCGTAGATGGTCCCGCGCGGCAGGCGCGGTTCGACGACCGGGAGGCCGCTGCGGTGGTCAAGCAGCCATTGGACGATGACGTGATCCTTGCCAGCTTGCGCGAATTCCGGCCAGTGCTTGGCCACCGGGTCGTCGTGGCGGAAGTGTCCCTGCTCGATGGCGCGTGCGACGCAGGTCGCCACAACGGCTTTGTTGACGCTCATCATGCAGACCAGGGTGTCTTGATCCCAAGGCCGTGTCAGAGCCCGGTCCTGGTACCCGCCCCACAGGTCCACGACGAGGGTGCCGTCGCGCGTTGCGGCGGCGCAGGCGCCGATTTCCTGGCCGGAGCGAAAATTCTCGGCGAACTGCGCCACGACGCGGTCATAGCCGGGTGCGGCGTAGCCCCGGACCGGATAGGGCTTGCCGCCGCATTCAACGGACAATTCGATAGGCTGCAACGGTGTTCCTCCCCAACTGTTGAGCTTATCTTAATCTGATCATACAAGAATACAAGACTTGATTCGGCGGGGAGTGGTGGATAGGGTTCAAGGCCCTCGAATGAGGAATGGATCGCAGCATGACCGCTCTCGAAGCCTACGAAGTCTACGCCGTCAAATACGCCCGCAACGATCGGCCGAGGCGGAGCGACGTGTTCCTTGGCGGGGATCCCCATGACGGGCCCATGCCGCTCGACTACTTTATATGGGTCGTGCGGAACAGACAGCGCACCTATGTGGTTGATCTCGGCTTCCAGGACGAGGTGGCGCGGCGGCGCGGGCGCACGCTGACACGATCGCCGACGGAGGCGCTCGCCTGTGTCGGGCTCGACGGCGACAGCGTGCGCGAGGTGCTGATCACGCATCTGCATTTCGACCATGCTGGCAGCCTGGACGCGTTTCCGCAGGCGCGCATCCACGTGCAGCGCCGCGAGATGAACTTTGTGACCAGCTCCTGCATGTGCCACGCTTCGATCGGCGGCCATTACGAAGAGGAGGACGTCGTCCAGATGGTCCGCCGCATTTTCCGTGGCAAAGTCAGTTTCCACTGCGGCGACGAGGAGATCGCGCCGGGCATCTCCGTCCATCATATCGGCGGCCACACCGACGGGCTGCAAGTGGTCCGGGTTTGGACGGCGCGGGGCTGGCTCGTGCTGGCGTCGGACGCCGCCCATTTCTACGCCAACATCTTCGAACGGCGGCCCTTCACCTGGACCTACAACGTGGGCGACCACCTGCTAGGCTTGGGACGGCTAGCGGAACTGGCGGAGTCGTGGGACCATATCGTTCCAGGGCATGATCCGCTTGTGATGGCGCAGTACAGCGCGCCGACTCCGGACCTCGAAGGCATCGTCGTACGCCTTGACGTAGAGCCGAAGTTCAGCGTACTCGAGAAGTATCCCGGCTTCGACCCGGCCGTTTTCGACCGGGTGCCGGGCGGGAAATAGCGCCTTGACGGCGCTTCCGCGCGTGCTCGGGCCGGATCGGCCCTGGCCGGAGGAAGAAACGTTCGATGTCGTCGTCGTGGGCGCGACGCCCGCCGGTTGCGCGGCAGCGCTCGCGGCCGCCCGATCCGGATGCCGCGTACTCCTGCTCGAGCCAACAAGCGCCGTGGGGGGCATGCATGCAAATGGGGTGCATGCCTTCGACACGGCGTCCTTGGAGGCTATCAGCGGCATCGGCGCCGAGTTCGCCGAGCGTATCCGCGCCCATTACGAGGCTTCGGGCATGGCCCACGACCTTCGCCTCCACAGCGCATCAGACCTGTATTGGGAGAGCCAGGTTGCCCAGGCAACCTGGCTCGCCATGCTGGAAGCCGAGCCTCTCGTGCTGACGGTGCTCGGCGCGGTGCCGGTCGGGGTCGAGGCCGAGGCGGGGCTGATCGAGGCGGTGCTGGTCGAGCGCGCCGTCGACGCGGCCGGCCGCCTTCCGCCCACCCCGCGAAGGGTACTGCCGGCCCGCGGGCGGGTGGTCGTGGACGCAACATACGAGGGCGATATCGCGGCCTGGGCCGGCGCCGCGTTCCGGCTGGGGCGTGAGGCCCGGTCGCGGCAGGAGCCTCATGCCGGCGTTATCTACACGACTTATCTGGACCGCGAACCGGTCGACGAACACCTTCCGCAATCGATCCTGCCCGGCAGCACCGGCGCGGCGGACGACCGGGTCATGGCGTTCAACTGCCGCCTGACGTGCCGGCTCCATGCCGGGCACGGCGGCGCGCCAAGACAGGCGGCCCCGCCGGGCTACAACCCGGCGGACTATGCCTGGGACAGGGATTATTTTCTCCCCGGTGGCCAGCCGCGCTTCGGCACGGGCGTGATCCCCAGCGTGAACGGCAAGATGCTGCTGAACTGCGCCTATAAGGGCAACGACCTAGTCGGCCCGAACCGCGAATACATCCTCGCAGCCCCGCGGGAGCGGGCCATTCACCGCCAGTGCTTCATTGACCGGGCCCTGGGTTTCCTCCATTTCATCCAAACCGAAGGCAACACGCCGGAGTTGGGCTTGGCCGAAGACGAGTACTGCGACAATGGCGGCATCCCGGTCCAGATCTACGTGCGGGAGGGCCGGCGGGTCGAAGGTCTCTGCAGGATGACGGAGGAGGACATCAACCCGCACCTCCGGGGCGACGGTTTCCGCCCTCCCCTACAGCCGGACGCCATCGCCATCGGCGACTGGGCTATCGAAAGCAAGAAATGTCGCGACGCAATCGAAGCGGGCCGGCGATGGTCGGAGGGTCTTGTGCATGCGCGCGGCGTCCGCGCGCCCTACCAGGTGCCCTACGGCGCAATCGTGCCGCGCGGCCAGCGCAACCTGTTCGTCGCCTGCGCCGTGTCGGCCACGCACATCGCCTATTGTGCCGTCCGCGTGGAATCGGTGTGGGTGCAGCTTGGCATGGCGGCGGGTTGTGCAGCTGCCCTGGCGCTCTCCGAGGGCGTGAGTCCGGATCGGATCGAGGTTGACCGCCTGCAGCGCGAGCTGCTCCTAAGGGGGGCAAAGCTCGTCTACCTACGGGACGTCGAGGCTGACCATGCGCATTTTCGCGCGGTCCAGTGGGCGGCGTTGCGCGGCTTTCTCCCCCGTGATGCCGCCTGGCGCTTCTTTCCCGACCTGCCGATTACCTGGTCGGGGCTCGTCGAGCTTGCCGTGAAGGCGCTCGACCTGCCGATCAGCGTGACTGGGGCGCATTTCGAGGGGCTGCAGCCCGGTGACGCCGCCTTTCGTTTTGCCGAGACGCTCTACGACCAAGGCAGCCGCTCCGGCGTCGCCGTTTTCGAGGGCATGCTTTCCCGGCGGAGCGACCCGAGCGCCGACCACCACCGGGCCGAGACGCGGACACGCTGGCTCCTATTCCGAAGCGACGAGGCGGTCTGCGTGGGCGAAGCGGAGCGCTTGCTACTTGCCGTACTACGTGCACTCGGCCTGACCCGGTCCGTCTCGTTCCCGCACGTGGCGGCGATCGGCCAGGGCTTGCTGTCGCGAAGCGCCGCGTGCGCCCTGGTGCACGAGGCGAGCGTGCTGCTCGGCCAGCACATCGATCCGGGGTGCATGGGCGATGCGCCTTAAGGAGAGCAGGCGGATGCCGATAGCCAGGACACGTGGCTACACGCGAACGGCCACCGGGGCGTTGCACTACCTGCAGGCGGGCGAGGGTCCGCCGTTGCTCCTTTTGCCGCAGTCGGGCCGGTCATATGTGATGTTCGACGGTCTCATCGAGGCGCTCGGACCGCGCTTTACCCTCCTCACCGCCGATCTTCCCGGCTCCGGCAATTCGGACCCCTTGCCCCCAGGTGCCGGGTACAAGGAGATCGCCGCGGCCTTCGTGGCGCTGCTTGACACCGCGGGCGTGACACGGGCGGATGTTTACGGCATCCACACGGGGAACAAGATCGCGGCCGCGCTGGCGGCGCACTGGCCCGAACGCGTCAGGCGGATCGTTCTTGCCGGGCAAAGCCACAGCATCATTCCGGACCAGAAGGCGCGCAACGCCGCTGTGCTTGCCCATATGAGCGGCCAGATCGATCTCGACCGAACCGAGGCGACCAAGGTGATGCCGCAGTGGGCGCAGCTATTCCGCGACATGACTGGCCATTGGTGGCGCGCCGACGTCGTGGCTGGGCTCGGTTCGGCCCGGCTGCGGTCGGGGCTGATTGCGCGCGTGATCGAGGACCTGCAGGCGTTCGAAGGCAAGCCGCGCCTCTATGCGGAAAACCTGGCTTACGATTTCGGGGCGGACCTAGCGCGCATCCGTGCGCCGATCCTTCTGATCGAGATCGCCACGCCGGCGGAGGATCGTGACGTCGGGCGGCAGGCCGGCGCCGTTCAGGCCCTGGTGCCGCGTTGTCGAACGATCGTGCTCGAGGCGGCGGACGGGTTTGCGCTCACACTGGAGGATCGCGTCGACGAGGTTGCGGACGCGCTTATGCATTTCCTGTGCGGGCCGCCTGAACACGAAGAAGGTCCGTGACCTCATCCATGCGGATCAGCGGGCGGCGGATCCGCAGCCCGGTGGCGTGCTGGACCGTATTGGCCACGGCAGCCGCGACGCCTACAATCCCGATCTCGTCCACGCTCTCGAGCCCGAGCGGGTTCCACCACGTGGCCACTTCTTCGCTCATTTCCACGATCGCGTCCGGAATGTCGGCGCTGACGGTGATGTGGTAGGTGCCAAGACCGTTAGGAGCGAAGCTTCCGTGCCTCTAGCCGACCGCGGTTCTCTCCATCAACGCGTGGCTCGTACCGCAGACCATCTCGCTCTCGACGTTGCTGCGAGCAGTACGCGGACTGATAGACAACCTGCACGAGAACACGCCCACCAATCGCACGCCCACCAATCGGTTGAGCTAGACCGCGCATGTCTGGGGTGTCAATCAGCACGGTACGCTGCGGCTCCTGGGTGACTATCTAGCAATGGTCACACAGGGCTTTGCCGAGACCGTGTACGTGGTGGCCCACAACGAGGTGGGCCTTATCGGCGGCGTCAACGATGTGATACAATTTCCGGATAGTAGGCTCTGTGAACCGGAGTAGCCTGGCGGCTATGGTTTGGGAGCGAGACCATGGCGCAGATTGTTGGAAACTTACCTGTCGCGGAGTTGGAGGCGCGCTACCGGGCGGCACGGGACGCGACGGAGGCGTGGCACTTCCAGGCGGTCTGGCTGTTGGGGCAGGGGCGGACGACGCTGGAGGTCGACGATGTGCTGGCATATACGCCGCGCTGGGTGGACGAGGTGGCCGCGCGCTACAACGCATACGGCCCGGACGCCCCGGGCGACCGGCGACGAAGCAACGAGCGCACAGCCAGCGTGCTGACCGAGGTTGTGCTGGAGGGCTGACCGTGCCGTTGAGGTCCGGCCCCGGAGGCCAACTGCGTGAGCGCGGCGCAGTGGCGGGTCAGTGCAAATCACCGGGGGCTATGCATCAACGGCCTGACCGTATCGAGTGCGGCCGCCTTTCAGAGAACAAGTGCGCAGCCGCTCTCCACCAACGGCCGGAACGCTTTGGCGGCGGGAATCTTCGTGACGAGCTTGTAGTAGTCCCAAGGCTCGGATGACTCCGCTGGCGATTTTACTTGGAACAGGTGCATGTCGTGAAGCTTGCGGCCATCCGCGCGGATTGTTCCCGACCCAAACAGGGGATCCTGGGTCGGTATCGCCTTCATCGCTGCAATCACGGCCCGGCCGTCATTGCTGATGCCGATCTTGTCGATGATCTTCAGCGTGTGCAGGACCGAGGCATAATCGCCAGCGTGGGTCATGGTCGGCCGCGCGCCGCCACGCTGGCGCGACGAGAACCGAAGAGACCATGCTCGCGTGTCCGGGTTCAAGTTCCAGTAGAAGCTCGCAGTGAGCTTCAGCCCCTGCGTCGCTTCCAAGCCCAGGCCGTGGATGTCGGTTATATATGCGAGCAGGCACGCGATGTGCTGCCCACCCCGCGTGATACCGAACTCGGCCGCTTGCTTGAGCGCGTTCTGCAGGTCCCCTGCCGTCATGGCGAACCCGATCACCTTCGAGCGGGACGACTGAGCCTCGAACAGGTAGGATGAGAAATCGGGCGTCTGGGGCGGCACCCGCACGCGGGTGAGCACGCGGCCGTTCCCCGCTTCGACGACCCGCGCCGCCTGACTTTCGAGATCGATGCCGAAGGCGAAGTTCGTCGTCAGGAATGACCACGTGTCGTCGCCGCCTTCAAGCACCGCAAGCGCCGTCCCGTGCGCGAGAGCCCAGTTATCAAACGTCCAGTGCACGGTCGTCGGGGCGCAAGCGTCGCCGGTCAGCCGGGTCGTGCCCGGGCCGGTCGCCAGCAGAACCCTGTTGGCTTGCTGCACGACAGTGCTAACCGCGAGGGCGACGGCCGAATTGTTCACGTTGACCAGAATGTCGACACCCTCATCGCACCACTTCCGGGCGATAGCCAAGCCAAGGTCCGGCTTGTGCTGGTGATCGGCCGAGAGCACTTCGATCGGCCGGCCCCTTACCACGTTGCCGAATTCCTCGACCGCCATCTGCACGGCCAGCACGGAGCCTGGACCAGCCTGGTCGGCGGAGTAGCCGCTAATATCGGTGAGCACGCCGATGCGGAGCGGCGGCCCAGTGGCCCGAGCGCGCCGGCTGTACGCGAGACCGGCGCACCCAAGAGCAAGACCGCCGAAGGCGCGTCTGCCTGTCCCCGTATCCAACCATGTAGCGCGGTCATCATGAGTTGTCATGTCAGCCACATTTCAGCACGTTCACCTGGTTACATGGAGAGCATCGGAGTCATTCGCTCGGCTCCAGCGTCCCGCCTGCTGCGAAGCCGCCGTCCACGCTAAGGACATGGCCGGTGACATACGCGGCCTCTTTTGATGCCAAGAAGTAAATTGCGGCGGCAACCTCGGCCGGCGTTCCGTATCTTCGGATCGCCAGCAACCGCAGCCAGCCCTGCCGCGTCTGGTCGGAGTGGCCGGCTACCATCGGCGTCTCGATCGGGCCGGGTGCGACTGCGTTGACGGTGATGCCGCGAGGCCCGAGTTCGATCGCGAGTGCTTTTGTCAGTGTGGCGACGCCCCCTTTCGCGGCCCCGTATGCGCCGCGCTTGGAGATACCCCGGATGCCCGCGGCGGAAGACATGTTGATGATGCGGCAATGGGCGTGGTCGCGCATGGTCCTGGCAGCCGCGCGGCACATGTAGAAAGTGCCCGACAGCGCGGTTTGTAGGACGGCGTGCCAGGGCTCATCCTCGACTTCCGTCAGGTCCCCGAACAGGCCGTAGGCGGCATTGTTGACGAGGATGTCGAGCGCTCCGAATTGGCGGACGGCAAAAGCGACCACCTCGTCGCATGAGGCCGAGCGCGAGACGTCCGTCTCGACGGCGATGCACGTATAGCCGTTCCGGGATATCTCCGCCGAGACGGCTCCGGCGGCCGCCTTGTTCCAATCCGCAATGATCACGGTTGCGCCCATGCGGGCGAGTCCTGCCGCTGTTTCGCGCCCGATCCCACTGCCTCCTCCGGTGACCAGCACGACTTGTCCGTCAAAACTCATCCGTCTTTCTTCCCTTCCTTCGAGCAAGGGGCGTGCGCGCACCGTTTGCACTGGAGTCTCTCTTTCTGCGCCGAACGGAGAGCGAGCCCACTTTCCAGTGCCCGTGAGATCGCACATGTCCTATTATAACACAAGCAGACATCAGGAATTGAGCGTGGAGGTCTCGATGACTGCGATCGTCGCGGACAATACAGGCGGGCGTGCAACGAGCCTGCGAAAGCGTTGCCTCGCCGTCGGCATGGCACCATTCTCTTATGGCGGGTTCATCGGTCAAGCCCTTTTTTGAGATCTCGTGTTGGCTGCGTTGGCGATGGGTGGCCCTTGTCGGATCATGGTTCTCTCCCTGGTCGGCGTGTGCCGCCGCATGATGGCGTCGGAAGCGTTGGCCTCGTGATGTCAACTACGCGGTCGACCTGAATCATGAGGGCCAGGGCCGCAATGGTGCCCACGCGATGGCCAGCGCCCCGTCCCGACGAGGGACACCGTCCCGCCGTGTTCGGCGGGTCTCGTGTTCTACGATTATTGCGTTTTCATGCGACCGTGTTGCAGCGCTCAGAGGTGTGGACACAGTTACCCCAGCCCCGTCTGGCTTCATGCGATGCGGACGGAGATTGGACGTGTAGTTCCAGCATACAGTTGAGAGCATGGACGGCGACGTCCACCTCGGTCGCCCGGCGCCCGTCCGCGCGCGAACGCAGCCCATTGCCGATGACTTGCTTGAACCTGCCGGTGGCCGCCTCGGCGCGAGCCCGCCTCGTTTAGCCGGAGGCTTTCTGCCAGGTTGCGCGTCCATGCTCGGCGATGCCTTGCAGGTGGCGGTCGCGCTGCGTGGGCGCGGTCTCGGCCGTCTCGCTCGGCACGGCCGTGGACAGTGGCGGCACGATGATCGCCGCTGCGGGATAGCGCTCGGCCACGGTGGCGGCAACGCCCTCCTGGTCATAGGCGCCGTCGGCGGTGAACGACGCCAGCGCGACGCGGCGGGTCTCGTCGGGCACAGTGGGCGGGTCTTGAGGATGCAATGACATGGGTGCGAGCCTTCGAAAGAACGGACCCGCATTGTTACCTTCGAACCAACGCACGCATCCTCACAACGGCGGGAGCGAGCCCACCACTGAATTCGCCACCAGCATCAGTGTTGGGTCAGGGCCTACTCACGGGATTATTCTGTCGATCGCTGAAGTGACCGTGAAGACTTATAAGGATGTTGGCGGACTGCGGCGCTTCTGCCCAATCTCGATGACCGTGACTGGCTGCATGAAGGTCGTGTCCTGATAGAGGGCACGCAGCGCGTGCGGGTCCATGCGGCTTGCGGGAACGCCTCAGCTTCTTGGGACGACCCTGCCAGGATCAGTGCCGGGTCGAATGTGGCTGCATGAGCGGAAACCGCCGCGACTTTCAAGGATAGACACATCTATGATATTATTGTATGACAGTCATATAGGAGTGCACGCATGCCCAACGATAAGCCATTTATACCTGACACCGACACAGAAATGTTTCGAAATGGTCTCGAAATACGCCGGGCTGTCCTCGGCCGAGAGTATGTGGATGGCTCATTAGAGCGTGCCGACGACTTCATGATGGCGTTCCAGCACATCACGACCGAGTGGTGTTGGGGATATGCTTGGGGCAGGCCTGGGCTGACGCTCAAGAGCCGGTCAATGTTGAACCTAGCCATGCTGACCGCCCTCGGCAAAGCCGCCGAGCTAAAGCTGCACGTCAAGGGCGCGCTGGCCAACGGCGTGACGGTGGACGAAATCAAGGAGACACTCCTCCATGCCACCGTCTATTGCGGAATCCCTTCAGGACTGGACGCGTTCAAGGCAGCGCACGAGGTGCTGGTCAAAGAGGGCGCAGTAAGCGGCAAGGTCGAAACGCCGTGAAGGTAGCTTTCGCCGGCCTCGGAAACATGGGTGCACCGATGGCGGCCCGTCTGGTCGCCGCCGGGCACGAGCTTGCGGTCTTCGACGCCAACCCAGAGGCGCTGGCTAGGTTTTCGGCTGGGAATGCCTGCCGTCACGCCAGCGATCCGGCCGACTTGGTCCGTGAGGCTGAGGCCGTGGTGACAATGCTTCCAACGTCTGTGATCGTGGGCGACCTCCTCGACGAGGCGTTGCCGGCGCTCCGGCCAGACGCGATCGTGGTCGAGATGTCGTCCGGCGTGCCAGCGCAGACCCGCAGCATCGCGGCCCGTGTAGAGGCGGCCGGGGGCCGCCTCGTGGATGCGCCCGTGTCCGGCGGCGTGCCTCGGGCACGTGACGGCAGCCTGGCCATCATGGTAGGCGGTGATGCTGCCTCGATCGAGACGATCCGCCCGCTCCTGGCAGCCATGGGGGCCAGCATCCTGCCGACCGGTACGATAGGTACGGCGCATGCGATGAAGGCGCTGAACAACCTGGTCTCAGCCGGCGGCTTCCTGATCGGGATCGAGGCGCTTTTGATCGGCGCGCGGGCCGGGCTGGATCCGGCGGTAATGGTGGACGTGCTGAACGCCTCGACCGGCGTCAACAACTCGACCCAGAAGAAATTCAAGCAGTTCGTATTGTCGCGCTCCTTCGATGCAGGGTTTGGCCTCGATTTGATGCTGAAGGACCTTACGATTGCCATGCAGGTCGCCGACGAGACGGAGACCGCGGCCCCGTTCGCCGCGCATTGCCGGGCGATGTGGGCGGCAGCGCGCGCCATGTTGGGAGCCGGCCAGGATCACACGGCAATGGCGCGCCTGTCGGAGACGTTGGCGGGACAGGAGCTACAACCGAGAAGCCGCTAGTGGATAACACCTGACGGAAGAGTCC
>JAABUP010004737.1_pt1 | contig 21804 bp, 23 predicted proteins | sample 5559201 | NCBI WGS metagenome assembly JAABUP01 (sample SAMN10711887, study PRJNA513373) | rock metagenome | isolation source: Antarctica rocks | place: Antarctica | reverse complement strand
AGGATGTCGCCGAGATGGCGACGCTGTTCCACGTGACGGGCGGTTACACCTACGTCGATCCCTACGGCAAGGCTCTCGGCTACGAGGACGTCTTCACCAAGCTCGACAATGTGCGCCGCCACTACGAGCGGATCGGGCTCGGCGCGGACCACGCGAACCGCCTGCTCCGCTAAGGTCTGCAACGGGCTCGGTCTTTTGAGCTGACGCACCGTCAACAGCCCGACATGCGCCGAACGCCCGGGCTGGCGGGACCGCGATGGGTCACGCGGCCGAGATGGTGGCGTGAGCTACCGTATGGTTGCTGTTGGTGACCCGGAAGAAGGCCGCGCCGAGGGCGTCGAGCCCGGTCGCGACACGGACGTGGGAGCCGTTCGGGCACAGGTTTCCCACGGTGTCGAACGCGACCCAGCCGAGGTCCGACACATGGGCTTCGGCCCAGGCATGGGCGGCGGACGCGGCCGCGGCATCAGCGCCGGGCTCTCGGTCGCGCAGCAGGTAGCCCGTGACGTGACGGCATGGCAGCCCGAGATGCCGAGCCGAGGCCGCGAAGATGTGGGCGTGGCCGATGGCGTCGCCGGTCTTGGCCACGAAGGCTTGCGCCGCCGTGGCGGGAGCACTGCCGGCACCGGGTTCCGGGTGCTCGGCCCAGGCGATCTCCCGGTGGACGGCGTCCATGAGGACGTGGAGCTTGCCCAGCGGCTCGGCCTCGGTCGCGGTGGCGCGTTCGGCGAACCGCCGCAGCCCCGCGTCGGCGACCGTCAGCTCGGTGTCGCGGAGGTAGATGTCGACCGGCAGCCGCTCTGCGCCGCCCCGGACCATGCCGGCCGCGTCGTAGGTTTCGACCCGGCACATCGAGGACACGGCGAAATCCGCGAGCGGACCCGCGGCGCTGAAGCTGTGCGTCACGTTGCCGAAGGCATCCTGGCCGACCTTCAGGCTGCAATCGATGTCGGCATCGATGCGGGACCCCGTGACGTGCTGGCCCTCGTGGCTGCGCGGCGACAGCCGGAGCAGCACCGTCAAGTTCCGGGCCGGCGTCGAGAAGTGGAACCGAATGACGTTGCGGACCGTGAGATGCATGGGACGCCGTCAAACCAGATATTGTTCGTTGATGCCGGCTCCGAGCCGGTTGTTGTCGTCGATGAAGGTCGTGATGAACTCGTGCAGCCCGCTCTGGAAGAGGCCGCCGATCGAGGCGTTCTCGAGCTGCGCCATGGTCTTGCGGGCGAGCCGCTGCGACGCGCCTTGCCGGCCGTAGGCCTTGCCCAGGGAATCGAGGCAGATCACGATGTTCTCGTAGCAGCTCAGCAGCGAGCGCGGCATCTCGGAGCGCAGGATCAACAGGTCGGCGATCAGCCAGGGCTTGATGCTCTCCCGATAGATCCAGTGATAGGCGGTCAGCGCCGACACGGCCCGCAGGATGGCGGTCCATTGAAAGTAGTCGAGCGAGCCGCCGACCGATTCCGTGTCGGGCAGCAGCACGTGGTATTTGACGTCGAGAATGCGGGCCGTGTTGTCGGCCCGCTCGATGAACACGCCGAGCCGCGAGAACCAGAAGGACGGGTCGCGCAACATCGTGCGGATCATCGACCCGTCGAACAAGAGCGACGTCTGCTTCACGAAGTCGAGGAAGCGCGGCACCTCCTCGCGCCAGTCCGTGCCGCGCGCATGCGCGTCCTCGAACTTCTTCAGCTCGAGCCAGGCACCGTTGATGGCGTCCCACATCTCGGCCGTGAGCGCGGTGCGAACCGCGCGGCCGTTGGTGCGGGCGGATTCGATGCAGTTGCGGATCGAGGAGGGGTTCGACGCGTCGAGGGTGAGGAAGTCCACCACAGAATCGGCCTCGGCGATCTCGTATTTCAAGTGGTAGTCGTCCGCCACGCCCGAGCATTCGAGCGCGCTCTCCCACTCCGTGCCGTGCTCGTTGTAGGGGGTCGGCAGCGTGGCCAAGCGCTGCGCCGCCTCGATGGTGCGGGCCAGGAATTCGGCCCGTTCCATGTAGCGGGCCAGCCAGAACAGGTTGTCGGCCGTGCGCGACAGCATGGTGAACTTGCGGGTCGGCCGCTGCATCGAGACGGCGAGGCCTTCCGCGCCGCCCTCGCCGAGCTTCTGCGACATGCCGCCGGGCCCCATGGTCTGGGTCATGCCGCCCGGCGTCGTCTGAGTCATGTCGGTCACGCGCGTCCCCCGTCGTCGACGATCCACGTATCCTTGGTGCCGCCGCCCTGACTGGAATTCACCACCAGCGAGCCTTCCTGCATGGCCACGCGGGTCAGCCCGCCCGGCACCACGCGGGCGCCGCGGGCGCCGCTGAGCACGAAGGGCCGGAGGTCGACGTGGCGGGGGCTGATGCCCAAGGCCGTGGCGGTGGGGCAGGTCGACAGCGCCAAGGTGGGCTGGGCGATGAAATTCGACGGGTCGTGCTTCAGCCTCGCCGCGAAGGCGTCGATCTGCTGCCTGGTGGCATGCGGCCCCACCAGCATCCCGTACCCGCCCGAGCCGTTGACCTCCTTGACCACCAGTTCGGCCAAATGGTCGAGCACGTAATTCAGCGCATCCTCTTCCCGGCAACGCCAGGTCTGCACGGTCTTCAAGACGGGTTCCTCGCCGAGGAAGAACCGGATGATGTCGGGCATGTAGCTGTACATGGCCTTGTCGTCCGCGACGCCGGTGCCGACCGCGTTGGCGAGGGTCACGGAGCCGGCCTGGTAGGCGCTCATCAGGCCGGGCACGCCGAGCATGGAATCGGGCCGGAACGCCAGGGGATCGATGAAGTCGTCGTCGATGCGCCGATAGACGACGTCCACGCGCTTCGGCCCCTCGGTGGTCCGCATGAACACGACGTCATTCTCGACGAAGAGGTCGCGCCCTTCGACGAGTTCGACGCCGAGCTTGTCGGCCAGGAACGAGTGCTCGTAATAGGCCGAGTTGAACTGGCCCGGCGTCAGCAGCACCACGACGGGGTCGCGGTCGGCGGTGCGCGGCGTGACGGACCGCAGCGTCGCCAGCAGTTGGTCGGGGTAGTTCTCGACGGGCGCCACCCGGTGGGCCGAGAAGACTTCCGGGAAGAGCCGCATCATCACTTCGCGGTTCTCGAGCATGTAGGACACGCCGGAGGGCGTGCGGGCATTGTCCTCGAGCACGTAAAAATCGTCGGCGTCGATCCGCACGACATCGATGCCCGCGACATGGACGTAGACGTCGTGCGGGACCCGCACGCCGATCATCTCGGGGCGGAAGTAGGGATTGCGGTAGATCAGCTCGGGCGGCACGATGCCGGCCCGCACCACCTCGCGCCGGCTGTAGAGGTCGGCCAGGAACATGTTGAGCGCCTTGACGCGCTGCAGGAGCCCAGCCTCCAGCCGCGTCCACTCGCTGCGCCCGATCAAACGAGGCACGATGTCGAACGGGATCAGCCGCTCGGTGGCGTCCTTGTCGCCGTAGACCGCGAAGGTGATGCCGATCCGCCGGAACAGCAGATCGGCCTGGGATCGCCGCGACGCCAGCAGCCCCGGCGGAACCTGCTCCAGCCATTCGGCGAGGCGCCTGTAGACCGGTCTCGGTGTCCCGGCCGCCTCGGACATCTCGTCGAAGAAGCGTTTGTCGACGGACACTCACCAACTCCATGGACGTGGCGCCGCTTGGTCTCGCAAAGCTTATGCCATGCGAATAGGTGGGATCTATCGAAAAAGAAGGTCGTTGACGGACTGGCGCCATGGAGTTTGCGCGCATCGCTGGAGGATGCCGAGGATGGTCGGGGACGGACTCGTCACGATGGCGGCGCGGGGCTCCACGACCGGTTTTTATGCCGCCTTGCCGGTCGTTCCGGACTTCGAGGCCATGGCCGAGCCCCGGCGCTATACGGCGCTGCCCGACGACTGGGTCCTCGGCATCGCCGACGTCGTCACCTCGACGGAAGCGCTCGATGCCGGACGCTACAAGGCCGTCAACACGGCGGGCGCGGCCGTTATCTCGGCCGTGTCGAACGCGCTCGGCACGCTCGACTTTCCCTTCGTGTTCACGGGCGACGGAGCAAGCTTCGCGGTCGGGCCGGATGCCGCCGGCAAGGCCGGCGCCGCCTTGGCCGCAACGGTCGCCTGGGTGGGGAGCGAACTCGGGCTCGTCCTGCGCGGCGCCATGGTGCCGGTCGCGACCGTGCGGGCCTCAGGGGTCGAGATCCGGGTCGCGCGCTACGCGGCATCCGACGAGGTCGATTATGCGATGTTCACGGGCGGCGGACGCGACTGGGCGGAGCGGGAGCTCAAGGCTGGGCGCCTCACCCTGCCGCCCGCGCCGGTCGGCGCCAGGCCGGATCTCACCGGCCTGTCCTGCAGGTTCCGCAACATCCCGGCGGCTCACGGCACCATCCTGTCGCTGATCGTCAAGCCGGTCGGCGCCGCGCACGCGGCCGCCTTCGCCGAGACGATCGGCGCCGTGCTGGCCTTGGCCCGCCAGCAGCCGCGGTCGGGACACCCAGTGCCGGCCGCCGGGCCGCCGGCGCGATGGCCCACCATGGGCTTCGATCTCGAGGCGCGCCTGCAGCGCCGCGCCGGGTGGCCGCTGGCCTTGAGCCACGCTGCAGTGGCGGCCCGGACCCTCGTGGCGCACCTGATCTTCCGGAGCGGGCGACGCGTCGGTGGGTTCTCGCCCCGGACCTATCTTCGGCAGATGGTCGAGAACTCGGACTTCAGGAAGTTCGACGACGGCCTGATGATGACCATCGACTGTGCGCCGGAGACGGCCGCCGCGATCGAAGACCGCCTCGAAGGAGCCGAGCGCAGCGGGACGGCGCGGTTCGGCCTGCACCGCCAGTCCACCGCCCTCGTCACCTGCATGGTTCCGTCGGCCACGCGCCCCGACCACATCCATTTCGTCGATGGTGCGACGGGCGGCTACACGATGGCGGCCCGGGCCTTGAAACACAAGGGGGGCGGCGAACCCGAAGCCCCTTGAGGGTCGAAGCAAAGCCGCCGCCTCGACGCGTCCTCCCCAAAGACGCTCTCGCGTCTTGGGACGGGAATGCCGGGCTTCGCCACGAGGGCCGGCGGATCCTGTCGAACCTGGGCTCGCACCGTTGACGGCGCGCCGCTTGCGGCCACAATGGCGGGACAAACACGCGCGCGATCGGCTGGCCGTGGCTCGCTCGATCGGCTGGGAGGATCAAAGTGACCGAACTCTGCGATCTCGGCGTCATGGGCCTGGCCGTCATGGGCGCCAACCTCGCCCGCAACGCGGCCCGCAAGGGCTTCGGCGTGGCGCTCTACAACCGGCACGGCGACCGGACCGACAAGCTGATGGCGGATCACGGCCACGAGGGCCGGTTCACGCCCTCGAAGGACGTCGCGGGCTTCGTGGCGTCGCTGAGCAAGCCGCGCGTGCTGATCATCATGGTCAAGGCCGGGAAGCCGGTCGACGACGTCATCGCCGAACTGGAGCCGCATCTCGAGGAGGGCGACATCGTCATCGACGGCGGCAATTCGCTCTTCACCGACACCGACCGGCGTTTTGCCGCCCTGAAACAGAAGAAGCTGCGTTTCATTGGCATGGGTGTGTCGGGCGGCGAGGAGGGCGCGCTCGAAGGGCCCAGCATGATGCCGGGCGGCGAGCGCTCGGCCTACGACCGCATCGCCCCGATGGTCACCAAGATGGCGGCCCAGGTCGAGGGCACGCCCTGCGCCGCCTATATCGGGCTCGGCGGTGCCGGCCACTACGTCAAGATGGTGCACAACGGCATCGAATATGCCGACATGCAGTTGATCACCGAGGCCTACGACCTGTTCAAGACGGTCTACGGTCTCGACGCCTCGGCCATCGCCGACATCTTCGAGGGCTGGAAATCGAGCGATCTCGACAGCTACCTCATCGACATCACGACCGAGGTGCTGAAGAAGCGCGACGCGAAGACCGGCAACGCGCTGGTCGACAGCATCGTCGACGAGGCCGAGCAGAAGGGCACGGGCCGCTGGACGGCTGCCAACGCGCTCGACCTCGGCGTGCCGCTCACCGCCATCACGGAGGCGGTCTACGCCCGGGCACTATCGGGCAGGCGCAAGCTGCGCGGCGAGGCCGAGAGACTGCTGCCTCACAAGCAGCCCGGACGCCTGGATGCCTCGCAGGCCGATATCGACGCGATCCGGGACGCGCTCTATGCGTCCAAGATCGTGGCCTATGCCCAGGGTTTCGAGCAGATGACGGCGGCGTCGAAGGACTACGGCTGGGACCTGAAGCTCGGCGAGGTCGCCACCATCTGGCGCGGTGGCTGCATCATCCGGGCGCGGTTCCTGAACCGCATCACCGAGGCCTACGGCGACGGCCACGCCATCCCCAACCTGATCCTGGAGGATTATTTCCGCGACGCCGTACTCAAGGCCGAGCCGGCGTGGCGGCGCGTGGCGGCGCTGGCCGTGGAACACGGTGTCGCCATCCCGGCATTCTCGTCCTCGCTCAGCTATTTCGATGGGCTGCGCCGCTCGCGCGGCCCCGCCAACCTGCTTCAGGGATTGCGGGACTATTTCGGAGCCCACACCTATCGGCGCCTCGACGCCGAGGGATCATTCCATACGCGCTGGGGTCAGGACGGAGCGGAGGTCGCCATCGCAGAAAGCGATGTTCCCCGGCCCGGCACCCCGCGCAGTTGAGGCGCGCCGCATTGGCGGGTTCCCGCGCGCAATGGAGCCGCGCGGCCCGCACCAGTCTTGTCTGGCAGCAGCGGGACGACGAGACCGACCGTCAGACCACGGCGGTCGCGGCCGGCCCCGCCTGACGGGCTTCGAGGATCGCGATCCGGCGGCGGAGTTCTTCATTCTCCTCGCGGGCCAGGGCCGCCATCTCGCGGGCGGCCTCGAACTCCTCCCGCGTCACCACGTTCATGGTGGCCAGGATACGCTCGACCTGCGACCGTACGGCCGTCTCGGCCTCGCGCTTGACGCCGTTCGCGACGCCGGCCGCATTGGTCATGAGGTTGGCGAATTCGTCGAAGATCCGTCCGCGGGTCTGGGGCATGGTGTCGGTCCTGGCTGGCCGGAGACGCCGGCTGTGATCGCAGACCATGGAGCATGCCGGTCATCGCTCGACGTGCTCCGGATGGACGATGGTCCGCTCTCGACCGAGATGGCGCGGCCTGCCGCCAGTCACAAGGTGGCGGCGAGAGCTCCGGCCTATTCGTCCTCACCGAAGCGGCCTCCCACGAGGGCCGTCAGCGCGTCGATCACGGCTGCGGCGTCGCGGCCGGTCGCCGAGACCACGATGCTGGTGCCGCGACCGGCCCCCAACGTCAGGATGCCCATGATGGACTGGCCTCCCACCGTCTCTCCGCAACGCGTCACGGTGACCGCGGCCTCGTAGAGTTCCACGCATTGCACGAATTTCGCGGTGGCGCGCGCATGAAGCCCCTTGCGATTGACGATGGGAAGTTCGCGCGTCACGGTGCCCGACCCATGCGCGTCCGGCATCGCCGCACCGACTGCTTCCATGCCTATTTTCCGTTCAGGACCCTGCTGGCGATATTGATGTATTTCCGCCCGGCATCCTGGGCCTGAGTCACGGCCTGTTCGAGGTCCGCCACATCGCGCACCGAGGCGAGCTTGATCAGCATGGGAAGGTTGATGCCCGCCACGACCTCGACCCGGGCCCCGTCCATGACCGAAATGGCAAGATTAGAAGGCGTACCACCGAACATATCGGTCAGCAGGACGACGCCGTGGCCGGAATCGACGGTGGCGATAGCCGCGACGATATCCTGGCGCCGCTGCTCCATATCGTCGTCTGGGCCGATCGTGATGGATTCGATATCTCGTTGCGGCCCCACCACGTGCTCGAGAGCGGCGCGGAACTCAGTCGCGAGGTGGCCGTGGGTCACGAGCACCATACCGATCATTGCAGGCTGCCGATCATGCCTTCGCCGGAAATCGTCCGCTCTATCGCCTCATGGGCGCAGGTCGGGCGCAATCTTGTGCATCGCGGCGATGATGGCAAGCGAAATACCCGACACTTCATGAACTCGTCGTTAACGTCGCCCAGCCCGCGAAGACAAGCGCGACGGCTTCAGACGTCGGTTCATGGCCCGCGACCGGCAGCCGAGGCAAGGCGGCTCCGGCGATCATGGTTGTGAGGTCACCCGGTTCCGGCAGACGCGCCGGCCAGCCCGCAACCAGGAGATCCACCGCGAGACGCAGCACGACGGCTGGCTCGTGCTCCACCGCCACGACCCCGAGCCCGCGCCGTTCGACGAAGCCCGCGATCTTGGGATGAGGCCGTGCCACGAGGCGATCGCCACGCGCCGTCACCCGGGTTCGGTCATCGGCCACGATCCGGGCGAAGCGACCGGATCGGCGCGCCTCCGCCACGATGGCGAGCGCCAGGCGGGTCTTGCCGGAGCCCGACGGGCCGCGGATCAGGATGCCGCCTTCGCCCACCACCACCGTTGTGGCGTGCAGGTCGAGGACATCGCTTCCCGGAACGGCCCGGCGGGTTTCGTTCACGCCCGCGGGCGGCTGGTCGGCAGCCACACGGTGAAGCGCGCCCCGAGCACCCGCTCGTCGTCGCTCTCGGCGCCGTCGCGCTCGATGTCGGAGCCGCCATTGCCATCGGGCTGCAGCCGGTTCGCGGCCCAGACCCGGCCACCATGCGCCTCGATGATCTGCCGCGTGATCGACAGGCCGAGGCCCGAATTCTGTCCGAAGCCCTGGTTCGGCCGGTCGGTGTAGAAGCGCTCGAAGATGCGCTCGAAAGCATGGGCCGGGATGCCGGGACCGTCGTCGTCCACCACGATCTCGACCCCTTCCTCGCCGTCCTCGTCGTCGAGCCGGGCCGGCCGCAGCGAGACCCGGACGGTGCCGCCCTCGGCCGAGAAGGATCGCGCATTGTCGACGAGGTTGTTGATCACCTGGCCGAGGCGCGAATCGTGGCCTTCGACCGCGTAGCCAGCCGGGCTGCCGTCCTCGCCACGGGGGTGCGGCGCGATCGAGAGTTCGAAGCTGATCCCATCGTCGCGCTCGACCTCGTTAGCCACCGTCACCACGGCCCGCAGCAGGGCCGCGACGTCGAGCTTAGCGGTGCGATTGCGGGCGAGTTCGGCATCGAGCCGCGAGGCATCCGAGATGTCGCTGATGAGACGGTCGAGCCGGCGGATGTCGTGCTGGATGATGGCCGTCAGACGCCCGCGCGACTCCTCCGAGGTGATGCGGGGCAGCGTTTCGACCGCGCTGCGCAGCGACGTCAGCGGGTTCTTGAGTTCGTGCGCCACATCGGCCGCGAAGCTTTCCGTCGCCTCCATCCGCGAGTAGAGCGCCCTGGTCATATCGCGCAGGGCGCGCGAGAGGTGGCCGATTTCGTCGGCCCGCGCCGTGAAATCCGGAATCTCCTCACGCGAGTCGACGCCGCGGCGGACGCGCTCGGCGGCTTCCGCCAAGCGCCGGATCGGGCCCGCGATCGTGCCGGCCAGGAACAGCGACAGTACGAACATCACGACTGCTGCCACGATGAATACCCGCAACAGGGCCCAGCGGTCGGATGCGATGATCTTGTCGATATCGCCGGGCCGGGTCGACAGCAGCAGCGCACCCTGGACCTTGTTGGAGATGAGGATCGGAACCGCCATCGAGACGATGGTCTGCCCCTTGGCATTCACCCGGACGAACCAGCGCGTGCTGCCGGCCAGCGCGTCCGACACTTCGGGCAACTCGCCTTTGCCGAGGTTGCGGGGCTCTTCGGCGACGGTCGCCTCCGTTCGGCCGAGGCCTCGCTTCAGCGCGTCCCAGACGCGATCGAGCGGCGTCGGGTCGCGCGGTTGAGCGGGGGAGCGGCTGTTGCCTTGCAGGGTCGATAGCGCATTGGCCAGGGTATCGAGCAGCTTCTCGCCCTCCCGGTCGTAAACCCTGGCCCGCGTTCCGGTCGGCGACACGAGACGCTTCAGCACCGGGTTGACGCGCACCGGGTTGATGGAGAATTCGAGGGCCGAATTCTCGTCTTCGGCCGGAGCGGCGACTTGGCCCGGGGTGGATTGCAGAAGCTTCTCGGGATCGACCGTGATGCTGGTATTGTCGACGCTCGCGGAGGCCGCGATGGCGGCCGCGATGATCTCGCCCTGCGTCTGCAGGCTCTGCACCCGGGCGTCGATCAGCCCCTCGCGGAACTGATTGATGTAGAGGAACAGCACCAGAAGCGCCACGAGGCCGCTGAGGTTCAGCACCACGATGCGCCGCGTGAGCGACGACGACAGCCGCACCGTCACGCTGCGCAGGAACATGCGCAGCCTGAGGCCGATGGACCTGCGCATGCGTCGCGGGCGGCCGCGGGTGCCGGGGCGGACAGGCTTGCGGGCCGGCGCGGTTCGCAGCGACACCGTCCCGCCCGCCGTCATCCCGGCGTTCGCAGGCCGGTCAGGCCTCCTTGAAGCGGTATCCGACGCCATACAGGGTCTCGATCATCTCGAAGTCGTCATCGACCACCTTGAACTTCTTGCGAAGCCGCTTGATGTGACTGTCGATGGTGCGATCGTCGACATAGACCTGGTCGTCATAGGCGGCGTCCATCAAGGCATTGCGGCTCTTGACGACGCCCGGGCGCGTGGCGAGTGCCTGGAGGATCAGGAATTCGGTCACGGTCAGCGTCACCTGCTCGTTCTTCCAGGTGCATGTATGGCGCTCGGGATCCATCTTGAGACTGCCGCGTTCCAGCAGCTTGGCTTCCGATTCCTTCTGGGCCGCCGCCTCCTTGGGGTTGGCACGGCGCAGGATCGCCTTGACGCGCTCGACCAGCAGGCGTTGCGAGAAGGGTTTACGGATGAAATCGTCGGCCCCCATCTTGAGGCCGAACAATTCGTCGATCTCCTCGTCCTTGGAGGTGAGGAAGATCACCGGAAGATCCGATTTCTGCCGCAAGCGCCGCAGCAGTTCCATGCCGTCCATGCGCGGCATCTTGATATCGAAGATCGCGAGGTCGGGCGGGTTGGTCTTCAGGCCGTCGAGCGCGGCCGCACCGTCCGTGTAGGTCTGCACGCGATAGCCTTCGGCTTCGAGGGTCAAGGACACGGAGGTGAGGATGTTTCTGTCGTCGTCGACGAGGGCGATAGCCGGCATTGCGACCTTCCGGAACAGCTGAATGCGCGCCGACCGGTTCGGGGCCGAAGCAGGACGCCGCGGGGCGGCGGGTCACTAACGGTGTGATACTAGGCTGAAATGTGACGGGACGCGAGCTTCGTGATTGACAGTGTCCGGAAAACATCAGGAAATCGCTGCGTCTAGACGCCGTGGAGCCTCGCATCGTTCATCTCTGGTGCATCGAAAGGCAACCACGGTGTCGGCTGTCTATTGTCTAGGCATGGACGTAGGGGGACCCGCTTGAAAACCTTTCTGATCACGGCCGTAGCCATCTCGGCCCTTCTCACGACTTCCGACACCGGCTTCGCCCAATATCGTCGCGACATCGATCCCGGCGAGGTCGCGGCCGGGGCCTTCGTCGGTGGCGTCGTCAATGGCGTGCTGGTTGGCCCGGAATTGCGCCGCGAGAGGATTCGGCGCGAGCGCCTGCGCCGCCTCTATGGCCGCCCTGTCGGACCCGGCTTCTACGGATACCGCGGTCCCGGCGGGTTCGTCGAAGGCCGTCCCGGCGGGTTCCGCGAGGGCCGTCCCGGGTTCGGCGAGGGCCGTCCCGGCGAGCAGGATCGTCGGGGGCTCCAGGGCGAAGGTCAGCGCCGGCAGCCCGAAGCGCAGGGGCAGAACGGCCAGCGGAGGCTGGAGGGTCAGGGTGGCCAGGGCGAAAGCCAGCGGCAGCGCCCGGCCGGGCAGAACGGCCAGGGGCAAGGCGAGGGTCAGCATCAGAGAATGCAGGGCCAGGGCCAGCAGGGCCAGGGCGGCCAGAACCAAGGCCAGCGGCAACGCCAGCAGGGGCAAGGCCAGCCGGGACAGGGCGGCGGTCAGCGCCAGCGCGCTCCGGGCCAGAACGGGATACCGCCGGAAGCCATCCAGTAAGGGCGCCGGAAGAAGGAGCGCCGCGCCTGGACGAGCGTGAGGCGCCGGCCATCGCGGATGCGGACTCGCTCTTGCACCGGCCGGCCCCACGGGTCGGACCGGTGCGGGAGCGGAAAAACAGATGAACCACGACGACGAACTCGCGCGGTTGCGCGCCAAATACACGAGCGGGTCCGGCGGAGAGATCCACGATGACGCCTTCCGGCGCGTCGCCGACACCCAGTTCAAGGGCGACGCGCGGGTCTGGCCGTTCAGCAACGTCGCCACGTTTTGCGGCGCGCCCTACCGGCCCGATGCCCCGGACCTGCCCGGCTTCGACGGGCTCCAGGCCGTGCTGGTGGGCGTGCCCATGGACCTCGGCGTCACCAACCGGGCAGGAGCCCGCCTCGGCCCGCGGGCCGTCCGCACGATCGAGCGGATCGGCCCCTACGAGCACGTGCTGCGCCGGGCGCCGCTCGCCGAGGCGCGGGTGGCCGACATCGGTGACGTGCCGATGCGGTCGCGCTTCTCGCTCGAAGACTGCCACGCCGACATCGAGAGCTTCTTCCGCCGCGTGGTGCGGGCCGGCGTGGTGCCGCTGACGGTCGGCGGCGACCACTCGATCTCCGGCTCCATCCTGAAGGCGATCGGGGCCGCCAAACCCGTGGGCATGATCCACATCGACGCCCATTGCGATACGTCGGGCCGCTACGAGGGGTCCAAGTTCCACCATGGCGGGCCGTTCCGGGAGGCCGTGCTGGCCGGGGTGCTGGACCCGCGGCGCACCATCCAGATCGGCATCCGGGGTGGCGCGGAATATCTGTGGGAATTCTCTTACGACAGCGGCATGACGGTGATCCACGCCGAGGACGTCACGGCGCTCGGTATCCCGGCTATCGTGGCCCGGGCCCGGCAGGTCGTAGGCCAGGATCCGGTCTACGTCTCGTTCGACGTCGACGGCCTCGATCCCGGCTTCGCGCCCGGGACCGGCACGCCCGAGGTCGGCGGCCTCACACCCCGCGAGGTGCTCGAACTCCTGCGCGGTCTCGCCGGCCTCGACATCGTCGGGGCCGATGTGGTCGAGGTGGCGCCGCAATATGATTCCACCAGCAATACCGCCCATTGCGCCGCCCAGGTGCTGTTCACCTTGCTGAGCCTCGCGGTCGAGGCGATCGGCCGACGCTCGCTCGCGGTGTGATGCGGACGACCTGGGACCCGCGGTTCGGCCGGCTCGCCGCCTGTCGTCCTGGCGCAACACCGGCCCGCAATCACCCGGCGCACCGACGTCCCGCGGGCGCGCGGCTTGACCCTCGCCCGGTCGGCACGCCATCGTACCCCGATGTGGATGACGAGGAGCATGCGGACCATGGGACGCGCATTGGGAGCCCTGGCTTTGGCCTTGGCCTTGGCCTTGACCAGCATCGCCAACAGCGCGCTTGCCCGCCCGGTCGTGCCGGCCGAGAAGCGCTACTACGATTTCGAGGGCGACCTCCCGGCCTGCGACGACCCCGGCGTGCTGGAAAGGATCACGGCGCGGTTCAGCCGCAAGGAAGCGGAATACTGGAACACATCGCTCGCGATCGTGAGGTTCGACGGTATCAAGCTGCTGGCCGCGCGGCCTTGGGGACTCGACCATATCCCGCGGAACTTCTGCATCGCCCGAGCCCTGCTCAACGACAATTCCTACCATGAGGTCTCCTACGCCGTGATCGAGAACGCCGGCATCATCGGCTTCGACTACGGTGTCGAATGGTGCCTGCGCGGGCTCGACCGGAACCTCGCCTATGCGCCCGCATGCCAGGGTGCCCGCCCCTGATGGGCACGGCGGCGCGCGCTTCCGCTCGGGTCCTCGTGATGGCGGCGCTCGCCGGCGGTCTGCCGCCGGTCCCCTCGGCGTTGGCCCAGACCGCCGCAAGGCCCTGTGGAAGCGGCGGCTGCACGGACGCGGGGAGCGCCGGGCTGGCGCAGCCGGCCGGCGGGGCTCCTGCAGGTGGCATGTCGCCGAGCGTCGGCGCGGCCGCGTCGGGTCGCTTCGATTTCTACGTTCTGGCCCTGTCGTGGTCGCCCGGGTTCTGCGCCACTGGCGGCGGCAGCAAGGCCAGGGCCCAATGCGCGACCGGCAGCGGCCTCGGCTTCGTAGTGCATGGGCTCTGGCCGCAGAACGCCCATGGCTTCCCGAGCGACTGCGGAGCGGCCGGGCGCTCGCCGTCCCGCCAGTCTCTCGAGACGGTCCGGGGCGTCTACCCGGACGAGGGCTTGGCCCGCTACGAGTGGCACAAACACGGGACCTGCACGGGCCGGAGCCCCACGGACTATTTCGCCGACGTGCGCCGGGCGCGCGACGGCGTCGTTATCCCGCCGGGGTTCCAGACCCCGCATGAGGACCAGACCTGGGTGCCGCTCGACGTCGCGCGCGCCTTCGCGGCTGCGAATCCCGGCCTCAGAACGGACGAGATGGCGGTCACCTGCCGGGGCGGCACGCTGGAGGAGGTTCGGATCTGCCTCGCCAAGGACCTCCGAGGCTACGTCCCCTGCCCGGAAGTGGCGCGAGCCTCTTGCCGGGGCGGCGGCATGGACGTGCCCCCCGAACGATGACGCGCCGCAGGGCGCGTGTGTATGCCCGGGTCCCATGAACTATCGCCATGCCTTTCACGCCGGCAACTTCGCCGACGTCCTCAAGCACGCGCTGCTGGCCAGGGTGCTGACCTACATGGTGCGCAAGCCCGCGCCGCTCCGCGTCCTCGACACCCATGCGGGTCTTGGGGTCTATGACCTCGGCGGCGGCGAGGCTTCCCGCACGGGCGAGTGGCGCGACGGCATCGGGCGGCTCGACCCCGCCGCCATGCCGGCCGACATCCTCGACCTGATGACGCCCTACCTGGCGGCTGTCGGACCCCGAGGCCCGGACGGCGGCTGGCGATCCTATCCGGGATCGCCCGCGCTGGCGCAATGGATCCTGCGGCCGGAGGACCGGCTCACCCTGTGCGAACTGCATCCGGACGACGCCGCGGCCCTGAGGGCCACTATGGGCCGCGACAGGCGCGTGACGGTGCTGGCATCGGACGGCTACGCGGCCCTGAACGCGCTCGTTCCGCCGCCGGAGCGGCGCGGCCTCGTGCTGGTCGACCCGCCTTTCGAGAAGACGGCCGAGTTCGGGACGTTGCTCGATGCCGTGCTCCGCGCCCATCGCCGATGGCCCACCGGGAGCTACATGCTGTGGTATCCGCTGAAGGACCGCACCGCCGTGGGCCGCTTCGCCAACGGGCTGGCGGGCTCGGGAGTGAAGCGCGTGCTGCAGCTGCATTTGACGGTCGGCGATCCGGATGCCGGGCCGCTGGCCGGTTGCGGCCTCGTCTTCATCAACCCGCCTTTCACGTTGAAGGCCGAGGCGGAACGGCTGCTACCCTGGCTTGCCGCCACGCTGGCGCGTCAGGGACGGAGCCCCGAGGGCGCCTGGACGGCACGCTGGCTCGCCGGGGAATGAAGGGCGACGGTTGCGCCGCATCGCTGGCTCGAATCGCAGGCTGCTATCGAAGATCCCATCGGGTGCGGTACCCTGTTGCCGGCAAAACCCTGTGCCGAGAAGGCGCCCGGCATTCGTGACACCGCCGACCGGAGAACATCATGGACCCGTCCGAGCGATCCCGAACGACCTGCAGGGTGGTACGGCCCCAACCCGCCATTCTGGGCAAGCAGGGCCTCGTCTACAGCCCCGCCGTGTCGGCCGAGGCCGTCGGGTCGCACGGCATCCACATGCAACTGGTGACGATCCCGCCAGGCGGCCGCGCCAAGGCCCACAAGCACGAGGCGCACGAGACCGCGATCCACGTGGTGAGCGGCACTTCGGGCTGCTGGTACGGCGAGCGGCTGGAAGGACATCTCGACGCCGGTGCCGGCGCGTTCGTCTACATCCCGGCCGGCTGCCCGCATCTGCCGTATAATCCGAGCGCCACCGAGCCCTGCGTCGCCGTGATCGCCCGCACCGACCCGAACGAGCAGGAGAGCGTCGTGCTACTGCCGGAACTCGACGCGATCCATGCTTCCGTCCCCGCAGGGTCGACGCGCTGATCCCGGGCGAGCGCATCGGCTCGCGCGCCAGGCCCGTGCTGGACTCGTTCAGGATGGTCGAGGCGAGCCTCGGTTCGCCTTCCGGGACTGGATGCAGAGGGGAAATGGGTCTCTCTCCAGACGTGGAGACAGACGGCACGATCCGCTTCCGTACCGATGTGATGCGCCAGCACGGCAGCCTGCCGGGCACCGAGGATCGATGATGCAGGCCACGTCCCACGCCGAACGGACGATTGTGATCCGGCCTTCGACCGACGCCGACCTGTCCGCAATGGTGGCGATCTACGCCCACCATGTCGGGCGCGGCATCGGCGACCTCGGAGACTACGAGGCAGAGCCGCTCGACGCCGACGACCTGAAACGCCGTCGGAAGTCGATGCGCCGCAAGCGCTTGCCTCATCTCGTGGCCGACCGCGACGGCACCGTGGCGGGCTACGCCTATGCGGTGCCGTTCCGCAAGCGCCCGGCCTACCGCTACACGCTGAAGCACTCGATCTACGTTCACGCCGACCACCTGCACGAGGGCATCGGCCGGTGCCTGCTTCCGGCCCTGGTCGAGGTCTGTGCGGCAGGCGGCTATCGCCAGATGATCGGCTACATCGACGGATCCAACGAGGCCTCGCTGCGCCTTCACGAGACATGCGGGTTCCGGCGCGTCGGCATGCTGCCCGCAGTGGCGTTCAGGTTCGGCCACTGGTGCGACACCGTCATGGTGCAGCGCTCATTGGGCGACGGGGATGCAATCATGCCGGGGCTTTGGGCCGGGAGGAAGCGGCCGGCCCGACCCTGACGAGGCCCCGCCCGCCCGGGACGGGCAGCGCCGACCCCCGACCCCGACCCCCGACCGAGACGGCCTACCGGCTGGAGCCGCGAGACGTCACCGTGAGACGAAGGTTCGCTGGAACTCGTCGATAATCGTGTCGTGGAACTTGGACAGCCACCCTTCGGCGATCTTGGCCCGGTTCTCGGCGGCGTCGGCGCGCCTTTCCGCGACCACGACGCGGCTTTCCATCGCCCGGACCTGATCGGCATGACGCTGGACGAGATCGGCCTGATATTCCTCGGCCGCCGCGGCCCGCTCGTCCGCGAGTCTGATCGCTTCGAAAGCCTCGGTGACGAGGTCAAGTGCCGAAGACCAGTCGCGCTTGCCCGCCGCGCTGGCCTCGCTGGCGCTTTGCAGCAGCTTGTCCTTGGCCAGCGTAGCGAACTCGACCACGCGCTCCGGCGCCGGAGGTCCTGGCAGAGGCATGAGGGCCGTCGACGTCTGCTCGCCGTCATCCCTGATCTGTGTTGAGGCTTCCATACTCTTACGCTCCTGTTGCCGACTTCGAGGCCCGCCATCTACTCGGGAGGATTGAACGCCATCACGTTGCTGGCGACCGGTTTGTCCGGCTTCGACCCGACGTCTTCGTCCTCCCCGACCGCTCGGGAGCCTGTCGTCCCGGTCTGCCGTTTCAAGGCCGTGTACTGGGCCAAGACGGTTGAACGACTCTTGCGTGCGATGTCGAGAGCGCCATGCGCCAGCGACCGTTCCGCGCGTTCGTTCTGCAGTTCCTCGATCAGTCGTCGGTGGGTCACTTCGAACTCCGACCGCTCCTGTTCGAATCGTGCATTGAGCTGTTCGATCCGCTCCAGGAGGCTCGAAGACTTCCGATTGGCACTTTCCAGGATCTGGTCTTTGGCCGCAACCGCCTTCGCAAGCATGTCGCACCTGTCTTTCAACTCTGCGTTCATCTTTTGCAGGTCGTGAGACTGGGCGTTGGTTCGCGCGGTTGCGTCGAGCGCCACGTCCAGGCGGCGCTCCAACGTGGCTTTCTCCGCGATGGCGTCCTTGAGGGTCTTCTCGGCCAGCCTGAGCGCCTCCGACTTGTCACGAAGTTGGTCGCGCACATGCGCCAGCAACTTGTCCGTATTCACGACATGAGCCGTCAAGCCGTCGTTCTTCATCGACAGGGAAGCGACTTCGGCCTCCTGGGCGGACCGCTCCGCCTCGCGAGCCGATTCGAGCTTCTGGCGTGTCGCCTGCTCGGACGCGAGCTTGGCCTGCAGATTGGCGATCGATGCGCGTGCCGACTGCAATTGCGGATCCATTTCCGAAATAGCTCGGCTGTAACTCGCCACTTTTTGCGTCAAGCTTTCCGTCAGGTGCTGCAGACGCGCGCATTCCGCCTCGGAAAGCCCGATGATCTCGCGTGCTTCGGCAGATTGCTGCTCGGCCTGGGCGCGCATCTCTTCCGCGATCGCGACGTCGTGACGGAGGGTTGCGTTCTCCTCCCCGAGCGTCTTGGTTCGTTCGGTTTCCGAGAACAGGCGGTTGTCGAGTGCTTCAGAATGACTTTTGAGTTCGGAGATCCTGAGACGCAGCTCCGTAATGCGCGTGTCTTGATGACGCAACATTTCCTCGCGGTCGCGTAAGGCCGCGTCGACCTCCTGAAAGTCTCCGGCTAGCTTGGCCGATGAAAGCTGAAGGCTTCTCAGTTCAGATCGAGACGAAAGCGAGACGTCGCGTTCGCGCTCGAGCAGAGCTTCGACCTCCATCAATTTGGCGCGAGTCGCAGCATGCTGCTCTACGAACGTGTTCAGAGGTCCTGTGATCTGTGAAAACTCACCGGAAAGGCTTTGCAGATCATCGAGGCGCTCCGCGAGACTGTTCACGCGGTCGCGGATGCTCTCGCTCTGCTGACCGACGAGATCGAGCGGGCCTCCACCGACGAGGCGCTCCGCCATCGCGGGACTTTCGGCCTTGATGACGAGGGGCGAAACATCGACCTCGTCGACCGGATGCGGCTTCTTCAGGAATGACCATTGCTCGAACATGATGACGGAAGCCCGGCTGGAAGACCTTATAAGTGCAGCGCAGCACTCTACGGGGACTGCGCCGATCGAGCGTGGTATCAGTCGACCTCGGCGTCATCGCGGACTCCCGAGTCGGAATCGGTGAGGCTCAACGGGCCGAACTCTGCAGGCGGAAACGGGCGGTCGTGCATCCCGACCCGCCCGAAAAGGTCGGTCGTCAGCGTCGACAAGGCCAGCTGAGCTCTCGACCCCTGGCCGAGGAGGTTTCTGATCGTCGTTTGAAGGTTCAGCTGGGACGACTCGGCCGCAGCGGCGCGCTGCTCGGCCAGACCGGCTCGTGTCCTTTCAGCGTCGACCTGCTCTTCCGCACGTTCGATGCGACGCTGCAAAGCTTCCAGCCGACTCTCGGAAATCTGGGTCTTCGTCTCGTGGACGGCGCTCTTGTTCCGCCAGTTCTCCAGTTCGAGCTGCAAGGCATCGATCGCCCGCTCGGAGCGCTCCGCCATCATCTCCATGGCAAGCTCCACCTCGTCGCGTCGCCTTCTCAGCAGATCGACGAGCTTGACGGCGCAGTTCAGGACGTTGAATGCCGATTCATAATCCCTGGATGTCCGATGTCGATCGTCTTCGGGGTCCTCCGCGACGTCCGCGACGCTCTCGACCACGATCGGGGCCAAGTCGGAATCGCTCGTGTATGGCTCACCGCGAGCGGGACTCAGACCAAGCTCCGGCACCAGTTCGGCACCGTTCTGCAAAGGGTGTTGAGTCAAGCTCAAGGACTTCGTTCCACCACGGTCACATCGGTAAACTGATCACGCCATGTTTCTGGAACTGCTTCGAGCCGCAGCGATGGACGACGCTCACGATGCATCAATCGCGCATACGCCGACACACAGCACCGGCAACCCCAGCTTGCGCCGTCCTTTAATGGTTCTGCGATCCTAAGACGATCAATGAATGGCAGAAATCCGGGACCAACACAACGATTAGATGGACGGCATTCAGGCCGATCGGGTGAAGGCCGAGGGCGCTCTCATTCCGAGGAAACGCTGCAAGCGCCGTCTCGAAGAACGAGGGAGCCGCTTCGTTCCTTCGACAGGCTCAGGATCGACACCAATGCTGGGCGTTCGTGTCGTGGCGGCTTCTCCCGCGCGCTCGTCCGCGGGCGGCCGGGACTGCGAGCGCTCAAGCGGCTTGTGTTACGGCCTGCCTTTCATGGTTGACTTCGACCTCATCCAATATCCCGTCGACGGAGGAACCGACACCAAAAGCCTTGCCGAGAAGATGCTGTAGTTTCGTCGACAGCCGTTCAGCAGCCGCTGCCCTCTCGGCTGTGTTTTGCACCGATTTCTGCAACTCGGCAGCATGAGCTTCAGCCGCTACTGCACGCGTCTCGGCAACATGCAGCTTCTGCCTTGCATCCGCCAGATCCTTATCCGCTTTTTGCGCGTGCGACTTCATGCCTGAAGCAAGTTTTTGCCACTGGGTGACCGCCTCAGCTTGTTCCTGCTCCCTCAATTTGGTTTGTTCTGCAAACGAGGCGGCATCGCTTTCGAGCTGATGACAGCGTCTCACGAGGACGTCGAGAGCTTTCGTGGCCCGTGTGATCAGTTCTTCGGCCATGGCGGGATCGTTTGCTGCCTTGCTGTCGGGTTTGGTCGGCGTCGCGTTCGGGCGAACGGTCTTGAGGAAGCGCTGCATATGCGCATCCACGTCGGAGAGGGTCGTCGACCCGCCGCTTAGGACCTTGAGATCGAGAACCGGTGCTGCCTCAGAACCCGCCGCCATCTTCGCCCCCATCAGGAAATTCCCTTAAAATACCCTTAACGAAAAGGCTTAACAATTCGTTAACCAGGGATCGGAGCGATACGATGTGGATGAAGCTTTGACAGTACAAAAACAGTTTCAATGCGCGTCGACAAACCCCGGGCGACGAAAGCCGTGATGATACGTCGACGGCATGCCGATCGACGTGGCGACAACAGACATCAATGTTCTGGACCGCGGCTGTTCATAGCCGCGCTGTCACTCGGCTGCCATTCTGGTGAGCACGCTGGCCAGAATGGGATGCACGCGCGAGCCGATGCCGAACGCGTTGACGATCTTGTCGTGCAGTTGGGTCGAGAGGTTCTCGGCCATGGCGGCGTGCTCGGCAGCCGCCATGGACGACCGCTCGAGGTCGCCGACCCGCGCTTCCGCCGCCAAGGCCCGTGATTCCAGCGCTGCGGCGCGTGATTCGACGGCTCCCTGCTTGGCCTTCAGCCTCTCGAGCCGCTGATCGGCCTGTTCCAGTTGCGCCTTCAATCCCGAAGCGAGTTGACGCCATTGCTCCAGCGCCTGCTCCTGATCGTTCGCTTGCGCCTCGGCCTGCTTCTTCGAGGCCTCGTACTCCTGTTCGAGCCGCTGACATTGTATCGCCAAGGCCTCGAGAGCTTGGGAGGCGTGTTCGAGAAGGTTGACCGCCGTATCGATATCGCGCTTCGGCAATGTCTTACTGATATCGGAGTTCGATGCGCGGGACTCCGATGGCTCGTTCGGGGTTTTCTGCAGAAAATTGCGCATCAAGACTTCCATGTCGGGCTGACCGACGGCCGTCGCGGATTCCGACCCCGCCTGGTGCGGTAGCAGAAGCGCATCCTTGACCGCCATCGCGTTGCCCCTCTCGCTCGACCTTGCGGCGATTTATGCTCCACGGTTGGACGACGTTCAACGTATTTATGCGTGAGGTCGATCGCCATCGACCGGCATCGGCCGGGACGCATTGGGCCGCACCTCGAGGGGCCGTGTTCCAAGAAACATCGAGCCTTGTTTCGGCCCCTCTACGACGCATAATACCATGACCCTCGTCAATCAGCATAAAGCGGTGGTCGCAGGTCTCGACCATTTCGAGCCGCAGCACGGGATCATCCGGGGCCATCACGACGCCACGACCTCGTCGGTCCAGACGCGGAACTCCGTCAGGCGGCTCGAGCCGAACGTGTGGGTGAGCGAC
>JAABUP010004736.1_pt1 | contig 21809 bp, 24 predicted proteins | sample 5559201 | NCBI WGS metagenome assembly JAABUP01 (sample SAMN10711887, study PRJNA513373) | rock metagenome | isolation source: Antarctica rocks | place: Antarctica | reverse complement strand
CTTTGTAAGCATTACAGACACATAAGCTTTCTTCTTAGGTACTCATTTCTGTTCTTCTAGTGTGATGAGGTGAAGTAGACAAGCGCAGGTATGGTGTCACGTGCATTTAAGTTGTATCTTCTTTCATTGAGCTGCAGTGATGTGTGAGACGACAGGAGATCATCAGCAATAGTCAGATTCTTATTCCACGTGGTAAAGACATGTTCAGTTAGAAGAACCACGAGTGATTTGTCTATCTAGCCTGTTATTCTGCGCACGACTCGTACATATATACGCATTATCCTATTCAATTACATCGACCAATTACCCTTGATGTTTCATCTTCTTGCGGCGGAAGTCAACGAGCATACCAGCTCACCCCATTCCCTCCACGACACTAGCAGATGAGCTGTTGCCCTTACAACAACCAAGCCAACCCAGCCATCACAGCACCCGCAAGGGCGCTGCCAATCTTATTAGCAGAAGGCAGGGAAGCAGCCCCGGTGAACGCCGTGGGAGCCGCGGAGGTCGTGGCGGACATGGTCATGGCGGCGGTCTTGCTAGGAGCCATGCTCGATGCTGACATGCTGGCAGACATCGTGCTTGCGCTGGAATTGCTGTTGCCGGTGGAGAGCATGCCGCCCATCACACCGCCGTTTGGGGCCACACTATTGGGGGCGGAGGACGCGGCGGACATGAACTTCGCAAGGGTCATGTCAGACCCGCTGGGCCTGGTTGCGGAGAGTGTTAGTCAGAGGTTGAAAGATGAGAGAGAGACGGGAGAGATCGTACGGATTGATGACGGCCACCATGCCGGATTGACAGTGGGCGTCTTGGGCGCAGTAGATCCAAATTGGATCAGTGTTGCTAAGAGTAATTGTGAAGTGTTCGCTCTGGGAGTTGGTTGCGTTAGCCTTGCACCATGGAATGAAAAATATGGTAGCTTTGAGAGAAGAGGCACACTTACAGCCTCGCCGTTGGCGGTGGGGACGAAGCCGGAGAATATTCCACCGCTCATGGGCATGCAGGGGCTGGCGTAATCGGCTTGGACGACAGAGTGGTTCTACAGAAAAGTGGTGTTAGCGTACTGCAGCCATACGGCAAGCAAGAGGAAGGGGAGCCGCACGTGGGGATAGTACTCAAACTCAATCATGTCACCCATCCCGGCGGTGATGGTGGCTGGGTTGTAGTTGAGGCCACCATTGCCGACTTCGACCTTGACGGTTTTGGCGAGCGCTCTAAAAGTGAAAAGAAAGGTAGCGAAGAGGACGTTCTTGGTCTGCATCTTGATCAACTGATGAGTTGATAGATTATTGATTTCTTTTTTCCCTCAGGGTCTGATTTTATGAGGTGCTCTGACAGTAATTGAAAGTGAGGTTGAGGGGATTGATAAGATTCAAGAGAAATAATGTGAAGAGTACCACGCTTCAAGTAGTAAAGTAGTACAGGGTACTGAACGGCCAGCCTGATCCGTCAACAGGAATTCAGCTCAAGGGACCCAATGTGTCACCCCTGCCTCATATGGAACCCAAAACAGAAACCATGCCCAAAGAGTGTGCGGGTGATCGGCATTCCCCACAATCCAAAATAGCATTTGGGTGAAGCGCTGTTCCTTGCATAAACTAGGGCCCGGAAAGACCCTTTGAGCTCATATTATTGATTGAAGTTCAGGAGGGATAGCCATCATGTGTGCGAAGCTGATTCATCATCTCGCAAATCCAGCCCTCCAAAATCCAAAACATCAAAGAATATTACCAATGCCTCTGAACGCGCGTCCCTTGAAATTAGCGTCTGGGAAAATAGAGTGGTTGGAATTCTCCAGGGAAGATCTGATAAGATACCCCGCTTTCTGAAGTAGCGGCTTTTATCAAGACACTTAGTACTATTCCTATTCCCGCTTTCTGAAGTAGCGGCTTTTATCAAGACACTTAGTACTATTCCTATTGCCATTCATTACGTAGAAACATGGTAGTGACATGAAATGAACCTGGATCGGTTACTGACTTAACATCAATTCCAAATATCTTGTGCTTGCGCTAAATATGACGAATCTGTGATGCTTCACAGCACTGAATGTCGAGAGTTGATGTGCTTCATGAGCACAAGCTATGTATCTTCTACCTTTTCTTAAGATCATCAAGTTTGTTGCCGTCTTTTGATCATCAATTAAAGCTGTTACGCTATGAGGGTTTTTACTCTAGGCACGGCTTTATCACTTGGTATGTTCTATGTGTTGACTGCTCAAAAGCCGCGTACGAGCTAACGGCGTAGTAAAGCATCAATCGTATACTCTCAGCAGTCGCAATTCTGTCCGCCGGGTCTTCAGGGTATTTGCTACAGCGTCAACATCCCAGAATCAACCGCAACGTCAGGCAATGGAGACATTTTCTTCCAAATCAGCGCGCCATCAGGTGTGCGATGGGTAGGCCTAGGTGAAGGCGGTGTGATGGCTGGAGCGAACATCTTTGTTGTCTACTCGGCTGCGGACCCCAACAACGTCACCCTGTCTCCACGCTCAGGGCTCGGTCACTTTCAGTCACTATACAATCCTCAAGCTCAAGTGTCGTTGCTGCCCGGATCGGGCATTTCGAACGGCAAGCTGGTCGCTAATGTGCGATGTTAGTCCCTATCCCGAAGACTCTAACGGACGGACTCTAACCAATGTCCCGTCCAGGTTCAAACTGCGTGAGCTGGAGTGGCGGCACCCTGGATGTCAAGTCCTCCTCCTCCAGCTGGATCTGGGCCATGAAGCAGGGAAGCCCTCTCGATTCGAACGATCCAGCTGCGAACATTCAGCAACACGACAACAACGGCCAGTTTACGTTCGATCTTACCAAAGCAGCTGGTGGGAACAGCGTCAACCCCTTTGTAGGCGCTACTACCTCCGCCCCCGGAAGTACCGCCACTGGGAGTGGTGGGGCTCTCAATGGCGCTGCAGGTCAGGTGAAGGTCAGCAAGACGACGACGACTAATTCGATCATCGCACATGGTACACTCATGGGGCTTGCCGTAGTGGTTATTCTGCCGCTGGGAGCATTGATGATGAGACTCTTCTCGTTTCCAAGTCTCGTCCGGGTCCACGTATTCGCGCAAGTGCTCGGGTTCACTGTGTTACTCGCTGGCTTCGGGGTCGGTGTCTGGGTCGGCGTGATCACTAATAACGTGGGTGCAAGGTTTGCGTGTCTTCTGCTTTGCTCGGTTGGCTGACCTCAGCTATAGCTGTACAACAGTGTTCACCCCATCTTTGGTACTGTAATCGTGGGTCTTCTCTTCTTTCAGCCGCTCCTTGGAATGCTTCATCATCGATTACTCCGCAAGAAGGGTTACCGAACGGTTTGGGGGTACTGGCACATCTGGTACGGACGCATCTTACTCATTTTGGCCCTCGTCAATGGTGTTCTTGGCTTTCAACTGGCCGCGAATACTTTGAGAGGGATGATCGCCTATGAAGTCATTGCAGCAGTGATACTTTTGGTTTACGTCACGGTTTTGGGGGTCATCTACCTTAGATCTGGAAGGGAGACATGGAGCAATATCATGAAAGCGCTGAATGTTTTAACGGTCAAGCTTCGAACGATCATGCATTGAGAATATTGGGAATCAGCTTATGCTCTTAGCGGAGCTGGTAGTCTAGACGGCAAGCCTATATCACTCGTGTATGAGAAACAGTCGTTTCTTTTACGTAGAATCATCGAGAGGTATTCTAGCACCGCCTTCACAAACACCAATCACTCTTTGTTGATGTCGAATGGCGAAGAAGATAAGTCACTTCACTCGGAGTAATAACAGATTACTGAGTCATCGTACTACAGGATATCACAAAGGATCTTTGGCCAAAGATCCGGCTGTACATTTAGGGGTGTTGATCTTCGTCGAGAACAACTCAACCCTCAGAGATGTCTTTGAGCTCTGAGAAGCCTGCTACCTATCTGGCTAAGTAGCTGCGATATCAATCCAATCGCTGGATAGCAAGATCCCTCCTAAAAAAACACCCGGAGGCATACATTATATCCTTGTTAATCACCCCTCGGGGGCTGCGAGATGCTGAAAGATCCTTTGCATTGACTATCTCCGCTCCGTGAAAGCCCCGATAACCACGCTGTCTGAAAGCGACGGAGCCATCAGCTGTCGCATGCTGCGATAGTCAGGCGGAAGCATTGGTCTGGACGGGATTACCCGGCAGGCCGTCTGTTGTCGTCATACCCTCTTGTTCTTGATAGCCTTGGGTCTTATGATCATCACCTTGGCCATCTGCGCCTAGTAGATAGTCGGGACTTGAGCCTAAATTGTCCCCGAAGATTCTATGGGGTCAAGATATTGATGGTTTGTTACTTACCACTATCATCAGTAGGGATTGCTCCAGACATTGTAGTATCTGTACCACCGGGATAATATTGACCACCTGGGTGTAATGGTTGCGTATTCTATGGCCTAATCAGCCATCATGCACCTCGCATTCGAAGACTCGGCAAGTGATCAACTCTGGTGGAGGACCATGATGATGCTGGAGAGCTGCCGAGGATGAGGTACTACTAACTTCGACCACCTTGTCTCCTTCCACTCGGACTTCTCGATCCCGTAGTCGTCGCATCAGAGCTAAAAAGTTACTTTCTTGAAATTTTTGGCTCTGGTCATACTTGACACTATCCAATAACTGTCCAGCCGTTCGTGCAAGCTCATCTGGATCATCACTTTGTTGAAGTTCCTGTATTTCGTCCCTCGCTTCGTGAAGTATGGTATCAGACCCTATCCGCTCTTGTTCAACCAGGTGATCAGACTGCAATAGGCGTTCATCAGACTCGTTGATCAAGACATCCTGCCCCAGTTCAAGGTTTTCTTTTTGCCGTTGCTGTTCTCGGTGCTGCATCTCCGATCTCGCAGCTTCGAATGCCCTTTCAAATGCAGCGTCGTCAAAGACATCTTCCACCCGCTGTCTGGGTTCGTGCTGCTGTGTTGTAGATGTTGGTCGGTCACTCCTATCTCTATACACGGATGGGCCGAGCAGTTCGGTGCCGTTCATCATGACCACGTTATTATTCTCCTGCTGCCACTCAGAAATGCCCGGTTGAAAGCTCATGGAACCCGTAACAACTTCCTGGCCATCTGTTTCCTTCAGCCTCTCTCGTCCTTGTTGCATTGAGACCAGGCGTGCCCTGTTTCGCTCTTCGAGTAGCTCGAGCTGGGTCTGGTAGTCCATTAGGGCGTGGCCACCAAGTTGGCGGTTGCTCCGCTGTGCACGTGAAATGAACTCTCTTTCGTAATCTTCACGAGCATCGTTCCTAATTTGCCCGTTCACGCTTGGCGTACCTCGCATCTGTACTGAATTGCCGGTTATAATGTCGGTCATGACACCATGCTGCTGGACATCTGCGCCTCGCCAGCCGCCAGATGCACTTCGCGGTAACGACGTTTGTGGGCTATCTTGGTACTGAGGTATTGGCAGTTGCCGGCCAGAAATTTGTAATTGCTGGAAATCTGAAGCCCAGCCTGGAGCTGCAGTCGGCGGGAGAGCTGTCTTTCTGAAACTCGTTGGAATGGCATTATGGAATTGCTGTAGTTCAGGAAGGCGAGGTCCGGGAGAGAAGCCAGCTTGGAAAGCCTCGAATTCGGCGTCTAGGATGCCGGCATTTGCGCCAGGAGATGATCTGAAACTCTTTATCACATCGGTCAGCACCTTTCTGCATCTTGCCTGGAGGAGAGATACCTGTGGTGGAGATGGTCGAGCTGTAAGGCGGTCTTGTTGTATTGTCCGGTCAGCGGCAGTGTGCTTCTGGAAGTTCTGGAGCGGATTAGAGGGGCCGCAAAGAGCATCAGCCATGGTGAAGCTTAAAGAAGATCAATGGAACAATAGAGAGCAAGGAATATTAGCGGGCCACGATAGGAACTTATAGAGGAGAAGACAACACAAGAGGAGGAACTTATAGAGGCGAAAACAATGCAAGGGGAACATCCCGCATCAGAGCCGAGGCCGGGGACAAGTTTGGCCGGACCGCGACTTCGAGCTAGGAATTATGGACAAACGTCCAAGCTACAGCTCTATCTTCAATATTCCATTTGAACAAAGATATCTCAGAATGGTATGTGACTCTGAACAATTTACATGACCCGCACTGACAATCTAGATCAGGCTCAAGTAATATCGAATTCCGGTCACGATGACATGATCGTAAGTGCTATCCACATCCTTTGATACTTCAGACGTTTTGCGCCCATACGCCGGAGCATCGAAGAGTGATTGAGAGAGCTGACACAAGTACCAATATAGCACGATGCGGTCCTGGACTACTACGGCCGGCGACTGGCCACCTGCTCCTCCGACAAGACCATCAAGATATTCGAAGTAGAAGGGGAAACACACCGATTAACAGAAACGCTGAAGGGGTTAGTCACGAACCAACCACCTCCGTTCTAGAAGTCTAACCAATACTCTACAGACATGAAGGCGCCGTATGGTGCGTCTCATGGGTCAGTCTCCTTCCCCATCCGACCTCCCACTACCCCTTCCCCCCTTCTCTCTCTCTCCTTCTCTAACCCAGCCCCACCCCTCCCCAGGCGCACCCCAAATACGGCAACGTCCTCGCCTCTTCCAGCTACGACGGCAAAGTGCTAATCTGGCGCGAACAAAACGGGCAATGGACCAAAGTCTTCGACTTCGCCCTGCACACGGCCTCGGTGAACATCGTGTCCTGGTCCCCGCACGAGAGCGGCTGCCTCCTGGCCTGCGCCTCCTCCGACGGCAGCGTCAGCGTGCTCGAGTTCAAGGACAACAGCTGGGAGCACAAGATCTTCCCGGCGCACGGGATCGGCGTGAACGCCGTGAGTTGGGCGCCGGCTGTGGCGCCGGGGAGTTTGGTCAGTGCCGCGCCGGACACGAATCCGGTCCGGAGGTTCGTTACCGGGGGAAGCGATAATTTGGTTAAGATCTGGGATTGGAAGTATGTTCGCCTCTTCCCTCTTCTCTCCCGGTTCCCCTAGTACGTTACGTGAGATCGGATAAGGAATCACTAACACCCCCTATCCCAGCCCCACCCAAAAAACATACACGCCCACCCTCTCCCTCCCCGGCCACAGCGACTGGGTGCGCGACGTATCCTGGGCGCCGACGATCCTGCAAAAATCCTACATCGCCTCGGCCTCACAAGACAAGACGGTCCGGATCTGGACGTCGGACCCGGCACACCCGAACGAGTGGAAGAGCACGGTGCTGGATTTCGACGCCGTGCTGTGGAGGGTGAGTTGGAGCTTGAGCGGGAACGTCCTGGCGGTGTCCGGGGGCGATAATAGGGTGTCGTTGTGGAAGGAGAATTTGAGGGGCGAGTGGGAGTGTGTTAAGTGGATTGAGGAGTGATGGGATAGCATGATGGAATAGGGAGTCTGGAAGTGGGTGAGGGAGCCGTCGGGGTTTGTCATGCATTAGCATCGCTGGACCGGCATTGCTTCGTAGAGCACGACCCATATCCTTTCTTGTTCACAGGCGCATCGGAAGTAGACCTGATCCGCAATGCGAAAAGCAGCATACTTTATAGATGGCTTTTCATTGAGATCAGAAGCTTACTATATACTTTTAAATGTGAAAAAGGGGCGACGCCGAGCAGCCGCATCGCCAGAGTAACAGAGAAAACCGGGTTGCAATCGATTTGCAACATACCGCCCATGGCTCCAAAGGCTCCAAAGGAATGTAAGAGTTGATCGGATAGATCAAACAGAGATGGAGGAAGCAGTAAAGACAGCAGTAGATGGTAAGAGATACGTTTAGCTTTCATGCCCGTAGATCATGCTCCCCTCCACCAAGTCACCCGCCAGAGTCGTAGATCACCAAATCGTAGGTATGATGATGGCACGCCCAAGTCAAAGCTCGGACTTATCCACCAGCTCAGACCCAGTGATCCTTACCCTGGTCCCTACCAACAAACCACCCACCATCGGCCGGACTCCCCGCGACCAGCTCCTCAGCCGGCCCTCGTACGTTCCAAAAGATGAATGGCCCACAAATCCCACCGTCACCCTCGTTGTGGAGCGGACTCCACCACCTCCCCAAAATGATCTGCCCGCCGGGCAACACCACCCCTTCGTACGCCCAGCAGCTCGCGGGATCATAGAAGCCCTGCCCGTCGAGGACGTACTTCATGAGCGTGATGCGCTGCCACCCTGGTATGCCGTGTTGGGCAGGGAGAGCGTGCACGTGGCCGGCGCAGTGGAAGTGGTCACGATCGAAGCCGGAGCCTTCAAAGCTAAGGTATTGCGGCGCAGTGGTATCGGGGTTGGATGGTTGAATTTGCTCGCTGGTCTTCGCGTTGCGAGCACGCTTCGGTACCGAGCTGTTGATGGATGCATCAAGAGGATGAGAACGAGGAGGGATGGAGTGGAGGTGGGTTTCAAACTCTGGAGGCCAGGGAGTGGGATTCGAGGGGTTGAAGTTGAGCTCCATAGTCTGAAGGAGATATGAGTAAGTCATTCTCGATGCGTTTTCACGGCATTGAAAGGGGCGTCACCTGGAAGCCGTCGTCGTTCTCGAAAACGTCTAGGAAGACCTGATCCGTAGGTTCCGAGTCGCGGATGACTTCGATAGGGTCTTCTGGATAGGCTGTGGTACCGATGAGGATGGCATCAGTCCTGTCCCTCCAATCCCATTTTGTCCAGATTCATTTCTCACCATAGCTTCCCATCCAATGCCTGCCAAGCTGTCTGACTCCATCTTCCAGCTTCTCTCTCCATGCTATCGGTTTCTCCTCGTCCTCCAATGCCAGGACGTCATAATACAGCGTGCTCTCTTCGATCCTGATCATGTGATACTTGAAGAAGTTGGCAATGTGCAGTAAGTATTCAATATTAATAACACGCATGTGCTTGTCTAAGACTATCGGGAAGTCCTTAGGGTGTCCATATACGGCCTTTTGCGAATAGGGAAAGCTAAAGGTCTGGCATGCAAGGCCAAGGTCAAGAGACCAATGAGTCAATAGAAGTTGGATAGTCATCAGTAACGGGTCGTAGATGCCCTTTTCTGGAGGGAAACGGAGGATGTTGTCCAGTAGGTTAGTGGACTTGACAAAACGATGGAGTACTTTGAGGTTATTAGAGCAGGACTCAACCTCTCCGCCTCTACTTTGAAGCGCGCCGCCAAATGATTCTAGAGATGGTCAGCATCCGGTCAACTCCAATTCTGAAGTGAGCAAAGATTGTGGGTAAGGGCAAGCGATCAACTTCACATGACGAGATACTTCTTCGAAGTTTTGGTTTCCAACATGCTGAGGGCTGTGTAAAGACGGACGTAAAGTACATACCAACAATCAATTCTCTAATGACATCCAAGCAACGCCTCTCCTTAAATTCGTGCCCAAAGTTGAACACAGCTCCTCCGCGAAGAATCTTGCGTCGCAGTTTGTACTTTCGCTCCAGCTCAGCCGTCGATCTGCCGGGCACCAGGTCAAACCATTTCGAGAAGCGCTTACGCCAGATGTGCGGTTGATCGTTGCCGATGACCGCATAGGTTTGGCGACAAACGGAGATGTAATTGCAAACATCTCTGTCGGTGTCAAGTAAGCCAGCAATGAAGTGGCTAATCTAGTAATAAGGTAAATCCGTCAGGACGAGATCTTCGTTGTGATAGAGTGGTGAAGATATTGAGTTCCCAAGGTGAACGATGCTGACGTGGTTGTTTGGTGTTGGCTTACCTCGATGGGCAAGATGCAGAGCGCCATCTCGCGGACCTGGATCAATTGGTCACGCAGTGATGCAACCGAAGGGCTTCATGAAGAATGCTGATGAGGATGGTTAATAAAAGTGCTACTATTGCCGACAATAGCCGAAGGTGGATGAGCGAGACTGATCTGAAGTTGAGCAGGTGATTTTTGGTAGACTCGAGGACTTGCGCTAGAATGCGGTACAATGCTGGCGAAGTGAATGAGATTTGGAAATTCTCAGCAAACTTCACTTGCTGAAGTTGGGCTTTGCGCTGCTAACTCAGAAGGCAAGTGAGGCACGTCAGCTCAGAAGATTTGAGAGCGTCTGAAATCTCAGGAGACATAGTGTAGAGAGAGGTGTTCACGAGCGAATGCTTAGAACTTGCAGAGCGCCAGGGTTCATGGATTTTGGAGTTGTGCGAGCTGGAGACCCGCAGAATCGCGATGTTATCTTCGAGCGGCTGCAGGCTGACAAAACAGATCTTCTGAGAATACAGATAGCCAACAAGGTCCCTTGACTGGAGCTTCGGGTGAAAAGAGGAAAAACTTCTCGCTGGAGGACGTACTCGTACTTAACTCTTGATCGTATTGAACGCCAGACTTATGGCTGCGAGGCGCATGCTTCAATCGTGCAACAACTTGATGGCTTCATCATGAGGCTTGAACCTGATACACGTTAAAAGCACCGCAAACGTAAGCTCGTTTAATCCAACACTTCCAGGATCGTAAAAGTTGAAGTTATGGATTAAATGATCTATTCAGCAAGGGTTTCAGCCACTGAACCCTTGATGCGAAACGCAGAACACGACGAATGCAGCAAACAAGGCACTCAGGCTATAACCGTGACTCTTCTCCGCCATCGAAGGCTTTGAGCTTGTAGCGGCTGGCGCGGTCCCGGTAGTTGTAGGGCTAGTACTGTTAGTGGCCTTGTCCCTCAGCACCACGTAGATTTCGCCAGTAGCGTCTGAGCTCATGAAGAGTCTGCCTTGTTTGTCAAAGGCTATCCCAACTGGTCTGAAGCAGTCCTTAGGGCATCGCGAGTTGTTTGCATTGGCGAGAACATCGGTAACTGCGGTTTCGCTGTTGGAGCCCGCAATGGGATTGCCGGTGACGCCGTCGAAGTTGATGACAGAGAGCTTATAACCGACTGGATTCGAGCGGTCCCTGTAGCAAAATTAGTTCCGCAATGATATGGTAAGAACTCAAAAAATTGGTGTCCGCCCACCAGCTCCCATGGAAGGTGACCCAAGCTTCTGTTCCGCTGTTATTGAAAACGATATCCAGCGGTGCCATATGCGCCTGGACGGTTAGTCTCGGTGGTACCAACCCAGCGCAGTAGGTGTCGTTGATCGTGTTGTTCTGCGTTCCCATCGTGAATTGACTTCCAACCGTAAGATTACTGTTGTTGGGTATATCACCAACCCCCCAAGCAGCGAAACAGTACGGGTATCCATAGTTGCCGCCCTGCCCGGCATATTCTGTACCATTCAGATAGCCATGGAAATTCAGTTCTTCTCCGGGATTATTCTGGTGGATGTCCTTGCCATCACGCATAATCTCGTCGACGGAGTTCTCCACGCTATAGATACCACCAGTGACTGGATGCTCGGACACACCGACAGAGTTACGCAAACCCCAGCCTAACAGCAGACCTTCAGTGTTGAAATCATAGCCATTCCGTGGTATTGTATTCAGGTCGAATGCCTTGATCTGGCTATGGCCCGATGAGAGCGTCTCCGCCTCGAGGTCTACATTAGAAGTGCTGCCTCTGCTGATCACGAGTGTGCCGTTGGCCTTTCGGGACATGAGCAGAGTTCGAGTAGTGTGGTCATTCGTATTCATGCCCGTTACAAGCGTCTGATTTGTCGGACCGACAGACATCGTCTCAGGATCGTAAGGCCACGCGTATGCAGCTTCGGCCGAGGACGCATACAGTGTCTTGCCATCGTTTGATAAGGCGAGACCATGGTTGAGCTTCAATGGATTTACCAGTAAGCCCTGTCAATCGAAGTTGGCGTTGATCTTTGTACTCACAGCGTCATTCTCGACGACAGCTTGCATCTTATCGACGCTCAAGCATACGCCTCCATCGTCCTTGAATGCCAGGTTGGTTATCCCCGCACCCTGCTGGACCACGAGCAGGTTGCCTTTACTGTCAAATTTGATCGAACGAGGCTTCGTTAAACCAGTAGCCACCAATGCCATCCTGTAACCAGACGCCACAGTGGGGGCGATAGAGTTAGTTGGTGTTAAAGTGACTGAGCAAGACGATGCTGATAGGGACGCTCCTAATGCTGGCGCCATGAAAGTCGCCATCGTAGCGACAAGAGCGACTGTAGTAGAGAGCGGCATGCTGCAAGATAACAAGCAGGAAAGAGACATAGAAGGAAGATAAGAAGAAGAATATCCGAGACAACAAAGAAGAAGTCGTTCAAGAAGGGATCTAATTAGCTTGGTGGCATGAAAGTGAAGTCATAATCCTGGTCGACGATCTTCGGGACGGCAATGACCCAGAATGCATGATCTGCACTAATGGCGCAGTTAAGTAAGCAATCGCAATACTTTTTAGCTTGACTACGACTGACATTTTGGAAGGCAATCGCACATTATTTGGCAGAGCCCGCCTCACGGCATGGAAGCTCCGGCTTGGTGGTCGACTGAGAGAAGTCTGCACACTACGAGTACGGTGGGACGGAACATTCTATAGGGGTTCTTGGCATTCGTCACAGCAGCGGAGCCGCAATGCAGATCATCCGTAGATCACTGGCACTTGCACGATCTCTCAAACGGACCGAAACGTCTTGACCAAGTCGAAAAGCCCAAGTAGACCTGAATGGACGTTGCTTCTATTCAGAATTATTACATCGCTCATGCCTGAGCTGCTGTTACATGTAAATCGCTCTCGACTCAACTATCACATGCTTTTGTTCCGTACCCATCTGTTGTTGCCATGGAGGTCATTACCCATTATACAGGCCGAGAAAGATGCACCCGAAGACCACCGTGGCAATGCAGGAGACGCTTGGCATCAGACAAGATACTCTAGGAAAAGCTCTAGCGGCTTGAACATGAATCATTCCACCGATGTATGAGCCTAGCCGCCGGGAGAAAACATGAGCTTGCTTCTCACAGGAAGAGAAGCTTCGAGGAGAAAAGAGGCTAAAATGCATCTGACACACGCAAAATCAGCCAGATTGGCGATAGATGTACATAGATTGGGGTCGCTGAAACGAAAGTCACCAAAATGCCACTCCTTTAGCGGCTTTGGTGATGACGCAGCATATGCCACGGAGTGAGCTCTTCTGAGGAAAAGGGATTAGACAACAGTCATCGTCTTCATGTGGCCATTGATCTCGTTTTCGTTGCCGCTGATGACTCCGGGACGGAAGCCATTGCTGCTCTTACTCTTCGAGACGCGACCTTTGCCCGTCGACGGAGACTCCTCAATAGGCTGCGCAAAGATTTGACTGAAGAGAGGATCCGGGGGCGGAGATATGTGGTGACTCTGAGCCTGAGGCGTATCGTCCGCTTTACGCACGATCTCTTTAATCGCTCTAGTGACAACACCAGCGCGAATGACGAGGTCTCGGAGGGATGTCGTGTCAAAGGGAAGTTTCTTTTGCCTACGGGACTCCACATCGTTCAGCAAACGGCCATTGTTGCTTCGCTGCTGGTGAATAGTCTCCAAGACTGACTTCGCTTTCGCCGAGGACTCTTTGCGTGGTCGCATGGGTGGAGGGGTAGTAAACCTCGAAACTGCCTCCACGCTGGATGGTGTAGGACCCAGTTCAAGGCTGTTGCCGTTGCGCGTACCGTGCTCTTCATTTGGTGAAAGACGGGATTTGCGCCTGTTCTGGCTTGCTGGGGAGTCCTCCTCGAAAGGATCAAGGTTGGACCTCGGAGAGCACGGAGAGCGAGGAGGGGAGTATTCTCGGTCCTCGTCATCTTGCGTGGCAAGATTGATGATACCCTCAGCTTCTTTCCATAGCTCAATTGACGGTCCCTCGATGATGCCAAGAGAGCTTGCTTGGGCACGGAGTCTCTTGAGTTCCTCAACCATCAATGCAAACTCCCTGACTTGACCGAATTGTCCGTGCACGCTGGCTTGTCGTTCCATGATGGCTCTCGGGACAAAGTCAGGAATGCGAGCGCTGGTGGGTTCGCTCTTCCTATCACCCACTCCTTGTGTGTCACATGTAGCAGGCTCCTCGAATTCGAAGTCATCATTCCAGTCTTCGCTAACGCCCTTGTTACCCAATCCCCATGGACCAAGTTTAGACGACAGGTTGCTATATTCACGATGGGCAGAGGTGTCCGGAGTGACAGGAACGCTCTGACTTCGGAGATGCAAAGCATTCGGCCCTCGACGTCCAGTCGCGCGGCTGCCCCTGCTATCGACGCCCTGCTTACCATGCACCGTACTCGGTCTCGGCGATGAGCCCTGTAAAGCATCCTTTTCCACAACATGTTGCTCAGACCAATCGAAGATATTACTTCTTGTATCCCTATCCCCGCATTCGTCAGGCGATTGAAGCGGGTTGCTAGCCGGGAAAGTGGAAATGATTTGTGCTGCGCCAATGCCATGTCCTGGAGATATCAGTGGTCCCACCCGCTGATCATTAGTCGCAAGATCTTCGTCATGGCAATCCCAGTCTTCGCCTTCCACACCATCAAAAGCCCACCTTCCGGTGCTTCGACCGAGATCATTGGCATCCCACTCCAGCTTACCTAGGCTCAACGAAGCAGGCATTTCAGCTGGTAAGGACGGGACTCTAGGATGAAGCAGGCGGTCGGCTTTGCTTCTCACAGGCGTGGGGAAATCATCCTCTCTGTTATTTGAAGGGTTCGCACGAATGGGGGTCGACAAAATTTCCTCTTCCTCTGCGATACAATGCTTGCCATTTGCGCTGACTTGGCTTCCTGAGAAGGAACCAGTCTGCAACAACTCCTGCAGATCGACCAACTTAGGCTTGCGAACCTCCGCAGGGGGTGATTCATCAAAGATCGTCTCGATACGGGGCCCCCTTGCACCAGAGTTGCTACTGCCTGTTGCGCCTGTCCTCAAGGAGTCGAAGACCGTCTCACTCTGGAAGTCCATGTCCTCCTCATCGCCAGATGCGAAGCATCTAGCATCGTTGTCCGACCCTATCAGTGTCGATGCGCGATCTGATGGAGCCACAGAGAAACGCTGCGGCCGGTTCATAACTAGAATGGGCACAGGAGGTGACGACGGCGGTGCAGAGGTTACATATGAACTTGTAGACGGCGAATCCGAGTGAGCAGTGGAAGGATAAGATGACACACCATTGCGAAAGTCGAGTTCAAAGTTGGATATATTGCTTGGTGAATGCAAAGGCGAGGACGGGACAGGTGTTCCAAAACTGCCGTGCGGTTCCAGTATTGGCAAATCCTTGGTATGCACTTTGGAATACTCGTCGTGAAAGATTGAAGGATCCGTTATGTTTCTCCTACCTTGGGAACGTTTAGGATCCGCTTGATCAGAAATCGTTGTCCGACGCAGCTTAGAGGTCTGTGGAGCCGAAACTATTCTCCCTCCAGTGCTTCCACTTGAGCGATAGGTTTTCTTACGATGACTGGCTGAATGCGGTAACTTCCATGAAGACGGCGAACCGGAGGAGAGCATGTCGCTAATCGAAAACGAACGTCTAGGTTTTGGATCTGATTCTGACACGTCTACCGAAGACGTGAAAGAGGAACGGATTCCGGATGGCGTGTCTGGTCGGCTGTATGCCATAGAAACATCTCGGGAATCATACATCCCCTCCTCAGACGTCTCCGAGCTGATAGAAGTAGCCATGAGAAGGGTAGGGAGCTGGTCGGCATCTGGGGTAATGCGCCTTATTGTATCATTTTGATAAGGCACTCCCGCGGTATTTCGCTTCGCTGGCGGTCCCTCCCCAGAGAGATTCACGGGTTTTCGCCGAAAGTGTGGCCGCCAATGGTTAGTCTTGGCCAAAGCAGGAGCAGAGCAGCCAACGGGTGACGAGTGGACAGCAGGGTTCTGTCGAGCTGGAACTGGGAATGCGCCTTCACCATCTTGAGAAAACTGCTGTTGTAAAGTTGCCGACCTCTGATGGCTGGTTGCGGGTCTACGAAGGGTCGGAAACTGGGGCCTCGACGAAGATGGCTGGGATGTAGCACTGCCATGTAGCGCACGCTGAGATGAAGTTCGCTTGACAAGTTTGTTGGGTGTTGACACTGTTGGGCTCGAAACTGCGTGCGGAAGAATTGGTGCAGTCGAGCCATTGGAAAAGGACATGGAAGGAGAACCAGGGCGAGGGCTCGGGTCGGGACTTGCATTATGTGAGGAGGATGATAGTGTTGAGAGTCGTTTTAGCCAAGATGAAGATCTTGTGGTTGCGTTCGCCTTGAATTCGAAAGAGATCGGCCGCTCTCGCACGACTGATTGTCTCCCCAATGAGAGGTTGATTGATCGGTCATGTTCGTTATTATCGACAATGCAACTTCCAACTGCTGTTTGTCGAGGTATGTGTCTTCCTGCGTCCTGTGTATTCGACAAGGGATGCGAGTTTGACCCTGGAATCGGGCTGTCCGTGTGAGATTGTGGGGTCGTAGATTCCGACAGATGCGTGACCTGGCTAATAGCGATGGGCGATGATGTGCTCTCAGAGAAGACAGTTTCTCCACAAGCTTTCCTCTTGTTTGAACCGGGCCTTGGAGTTGCAGACTGAGGTTGGCTGCCGAAAGAGTATCCGATCGCCGCAACACCGACCGTGCTAGTTGCACAGAGCTACAACAAACATCTCGATCAGCCATTGCAGAATTCCAGAAGATTGAAGCAAGCTTTGGTTAAGGAATGTGAAAGCCAGAAATTCCAGTTCGTGACGCACAGTCGCGTCGGTCTCAAGGGCATTGATTCACTTTGAATGAGGAAGCCAACTGACGCACCGGAGAGGGAGGCCTCACTGTTGGGACGGTCTCCATTTTTCTTAGTTCGATTACTACCAGTACCTGAAGACGCTCACCTCAGCGGATTTGAGCGCTATCGTTGTGATCCTTGGCGTCGTGGTACGTGGATTTGTGAGCATCGTGAAGCCAGAAACTCAGGTTCAACGCCTCATTGGACAACTCCCTCGCAAGAAGAAGCGAATGTCAACACGATAATCGTGCAATCTGGTCTCATCAAGAAAGGAAAACGTAGAAGCTGTCGAAGGTTCTCCTATGAATTCGGAATTACAGGACGCAGCTGCTACCTCCACCGCTTCGTCCTGAGCGTGCTGTCAGAGTCGGTGATTCTGAAGCGGAAGGTAACTTAAGTGAAGTGAGTAGCGAAATCAATGCCAGGTAAACGACGCTAGTACGAAGCACTCTACAATACAGTATTCCGCCAAACACTTGGCATGCTTCCTGTTACAACAGAGAGCAAGATGCAATGGACAGGTGGACGTTGTCTCTACGTGTACGATTGTTCAGGACAATCCACACAATCGACAGGTAACCACGTCAATGATGGGACATGGCATACAATATGTGCTGCTATGCGTTGCTTGCCTTGCACCCGGGAGAGTCATGGCGGTGGGATCAGTCGCATTATGCAGCAACGTGAGTACGATATCTTACAGTACTGTGCGATTACTTCGTACAGTATTCCTTCTTCTTGCTGACACACGACTGAGAGCTGAGACTACCTACTTCCCCCTCAGTTTGGCCGTCATGTTCTGTACGCCCCGAGGCGCTAGGCAGGGTGCCGTCGCCTCGAACTCGCAGAAACGGAGATAGGAAGCTTTATAGATTCCACAGCCGCCAAGAACAAGCATAGATACATCGGCCTTCCAATGTATGTTACCATACGCAGTAGGAGCAGGACTCTATTCCGCCCAAGCCAGTGACAGACCGCCCGGACGGCTCGCAACTTGAGGGTCTTTGCCTCTGAGGCAACGATCCGGAGGGAGTAGGAAGGAGGAAGGAGTAAGCAGGAAGCAGGAAGCAGGAAGCAGCAGTTGGAGCGTCATCGGATTGGTTGTCTCTTTGATGATCCGATACTGATCTGAAGCCCCAATCAGGACCCATGCTCGGTTCCCACCAGCCGTGCTTGGCCCATGGCTTGACCGGGTTCCGGGCTCTTGGAGGTCGCCTAAGGACGCGTTCTCAGCAGTTACAGTTAGTAATAATGTAGACGTATTGGACTTTCTTGCTCCGAGACGGCACGCCTACTGGCGGGGAAGTATCAGAAGCATCAGCCCTTGTCGGCAACAGAAGCATGCTGGTGGGGTCGAACCAGATCTGGTATGACCGTCCACGCCATGTATGCTGCGGAGTATCGTCAAGACGGTAAAACGGCATTTGTTGCGTCTACAGGATCAGGGTAAACGAAACCTTCCCAACTGACTGCCATTTGAGCCGTGCAGATCGGCGAGGAAATACAGGTTTCGCGGCACGCTCTTAAGGTTACAACTAGATCTGTAACTCTGCTTACATGTACTTGACTTATTTCGGGCTTGTCAGGGGTGGAGCTGCAGTGGGGATCATCGCTGCACGGAATGCCTTGATTGCCGCCACGAAACGAGCGTGATCTGGCGTCTGAGTGGATGTGTTGGGGCCGCTAAATTACGAATCCCAAATCACGCGCTGCTCCATTCTGATTCGTTGCTTAACCTCATCTCTTGAATTCTTGAATTGCAATTTCTATTTCGTAGATTATTCCAGAAAACCGTCCAAGGGTACCAGATCAATATTTCCAAATTATTGCCTGTTCTGACCGAAGCCACCCGGATAGGTACAGACAGGGACCCATCGTTTGCAGACATAATATCACATCGCACGGGATCCTAAGCCGCACTGCGTCAAATTAGTTACGCCACATCGCACGATCTGTGCCCGAACATGGAAGCAGAGATCAAAGCCCAGATCCCTGGGATCGACCATATCATCTCCGAATATTCTGTGGTGTGTAAAGCCTCGGAGTCAAGCCACCCTCGGACACGACTGGTGAAATGCTGATTTGCCGTTGAGGGTTATCTTACACATGCCTCGAATGCATATACAGCACATGCGGACAGCAATGGGATGTCACCGCTCAGCGAAGCGGCCGGAACCATCACAGCACTCCTGGTCTCTGCGTCGGGCGACATATCAGAGCAGAATGAAATCAAGATCCGAAACTTAGTAGAGAAATTCATCTCTAAACTCAGTGCTGCAAATGGCGTCGACGGCGAAAGGAGGCAGAAGACGTCCACTGCCAGGAAGCTCGACCACACCATTCAGGTCGGGTCGCAGCGGAATGTTTCATCAACCCTGGGACTGACAGGTGGTGGTGTTGACCTGGAGTCCGCCAACGCCAGAAAGGTAGAGTCACGAGTTGACAAGAAAAAGCTCGAAAAAGCCGAACGCAAGATTCAAGCAAAGCAAGACCGGAAAGTGATGAAGAATGTCGAGTACGAGGCTTCAAGACTACTCGCCCAGCCTGACGATGCTCAGTCATACGAGGAATTCTTCATGGCTGTCAATCCGCTTCAACTGGGTTCTGATCAAGCTTCCAAGAGCAAGGACATCAAAGTAGACGGCGTTGACGTTTCTATCGGTGGCAAGCGGATCTTGACCGATACTTCGTTGACGCTTGCGTATGGCCGCAGATATGGTCTGGTTGGTCAAAACGGTATCGGGAAGAGTACTCTTCTTCGAGCTCTGAGTCGAAGGGAATTGGCTATTCCAACCCATATATCCATCCTCCATGTTGAACAAGAGGTACCACTCTCGTTATCAGGTCTTGCACATGCAGATTGTGCAATGCGCTACAGAGGATATACTAACGAAGGGTTGTACTAGATCAATGGCGATGATACTCTAGCCTTGCAAGCAGTGCTAGATGCCGATGTTTGGCGGAAGCATTTGCTTGCTGAGCAAGAAGTAATCGTTCTTCCTCGATAATGGAAGTATCAGTACTAATACGGTCGTAGAAAATAACCAAGCAGCTCGCCGATATGGAGACTGAACGCTCCTCTATGGCAGACACGTCCACAGATGCCGAAAAGCTGGACCGACATCGGGAAGGGCTTGACAACACCTTAAGTGACATCCATACCAAACTATCTGAGATGGAGTCAGACAAGGCAGAATCTCGAGCTGCAAGTATCCTAGCTGGACTTGGGTTTTCCGAAGAGCGACAGCATTTCGCGACCAAGACGTTCTCCGGAGGATGGAGGATGAGATTGGCTTTGGCAAGAGCTCTGTTCTGCGAACCTGATCTGTTACTTCTCGACGGTGTGTTCAGATCTACCTTGGTCCACGGCAGCTCTGTGTTAACCTGTTCCAGAACCCTCCAATATGTTGGACGTCCCCTCCATCACCTTCTTATCGAACTATCTTCAGGGCTACCCCAGCACTCTTTTAGTAGTTTCTCACGATCGAGCGTTTCTTAATGAAGTTGCTACGGATATAATTCATCAGCACTCGGAACGCTTGGATTATTACAAGGGTGCAGACTTCGGTAAGCAAGTTGTGTTCATGTGCAAGAGGGCTCTATAATAACGTACGACCATTAGATTCCTTCTACAACACCAAGGAAGAGCGCCGAAAGACCGCCAAGCGCGAGTACGAGAACCAAATGGCCCAACGCGCGCATCTGCAAGCCTTCATCGACAAATTCCGCTACAACGCCGCCAAGTCCTCGGAAGCGCAGTCACGAATTAAGAAGCTAGAGAAGATGCCAGTCCTCGAGCCGCCAGAGAACGAATATATCGTACACTTCAAGTTCCCCGAGGTCGAGAAGCTCTCACCCCCTATCATCCAGATGAGCGGTGTATCGTTCGGCTACACCCCTGGTAAACCACTACTGAGAAACGTTGACCTGGACGTCCAGCTAGATTCTCGAATCGGCATCGTTGGCCCCAACGGTGCTGGTAAAACGACCGTGCTAAAACTCCTCATCGGCCAGCTTCAGCCTTCCTCCGGCCTGATCTCAAATAATCCGCGGCTGCGGATCGGCTTCTTCGCACAACATCACGTCGACGCTCTGGACATGAACGCCAGCGCCGTCGGCTTCATGGCTAAGAACTACCCCGGCAAGGCAGACGAGGAATACCGCAGACATCTTGGCGCATTTGGAATCACGGGCATGACGGGCTTGCAGAAAATGGAACTCCTCTCCGGGGGGCAGAAGTCGCGTGTCGCGTTCGCCTGTCTCTCACTCACGAACCCACATATCCTCGTACTTGATGAACCGTCGAACCATCTCGATATCGAAGCCATGGACGCCCTGTCATTGGCTCTACGAAATTTTCAGGGTGGCGTGCTGATGGTCTCGCACGATGTGACGATGCTACAAACCGTGTGTGATAGCTTGTGGGTCTGTGACTATGGGATGGTGGAGAAGTTTCCGGGGGATGTCAAGGCGTATAAGAAACGGATTATGGCGCAGGCTAATGAGGCTGGGGTTGTGCAGGCTCAGTAGATATTATAGATCAATACCAAAAATCTCGTTACGCTAGATGAAGAGTGGAAGTCAGGTTGCTGAGGTTGATAACGGCCTGGAAGGAATGTAGTAAGTAACCAGCTGCGGTTCGCCGTTGACTCCCCCAGACGACTACGCTCTCTATGAAGCATCGCTGGCAACCATAACCGATACAGTTTGAATCTCCCTCCCTTGTGGTGAACGCACAATCTTCGCTTGTTGACGGTCATGGAGTAGAAGCGGACGACATTCCGTTCCCCAGGATGTCTTTACTCTTAGCTCGCTACTTACATATATCTTCCCTTCCAGACTGTTATCGACAACTTCTCACTCCAACTGAGCTATTCCCAACCTCTAGCACCATCGTACGATGTCACTTCGCAGTCTGTACCAACTCTGTCCCGACTACCCGGAAATATTTCATCGATGCTGTTTCGCAAGCGATCCACCGAGCGAAAACGTTCGCCACAATACTCCGCTGCGAGCCCCTGGGGCCAACGTCATCAGGACGTCATCGATTGAGCGGACAGTACCAGTGTCTCCACGTCGATCTTTGCCACAGGCATACATACCGGGAGTCTTTTGCACAACTGGAAGAGCCAAAGCCCTCCGAAAAGCCTAACCCACACACCACCACTCCCTCCCTCCCTCCCTCCCTCCAGCAATCACCACCCCCAACCCCCCTCATCACATCCATCCCCCCAACCCCCGCCGCCAAC
>JAABUP010004735.1_pt1 | contig 21812 bp, 20 predicted proteins | sample 5559201 | NCBI WGS metagenome assembly JAABUP01 (sample SAMN10711887, study PRJNA513373) | rock metagenome | isolation source: Antarctica rocks | place: Antarctica | reverse complement strand
TCGCCGTCGGACCCTTACTGTACGCCTTACTCCCACTCAACTCCTTGTTGAGATCGCTCCCGCTGCTGGAGCTAATGGTCTCGTGTTGCTGGGTATGCGAAATGACATCTTTCTGATCCGTCGCCGTCCCACTAGCCTCCAAATCCCTCGTGCGCTGGCGTCTCAATTCCCTCTCATTCTCGCGGTACTCGGCGGCATTAGCGGCGCTGTCAGCGCCCCCGATTTGCGCGACAGAGAAGATGGGTTTCCAGGGCTCGTGGGAGTCGGGGTTCTGAGGGGTCGGGTAGCCGAAGCCGGCGGAGGCAAGGGCGCGTTTCGTCCACCGGTTGTTGATGCAGGCGAGGTGCCAGTCTACCTTGTCGGGAGAGGCGTAGCGGTCGAGTTGATTGCGGACGTCGATGAGGTGTTGGACGGAGGTTATGTCGACGTTGTTGACGGAGCTAAAGTCGAGTATTATGGCTTTCAGAGTTGGTTTGTCGTCTTCGATAGGAGCGGGTTGGCCGCGGCGAGGGCCGGGGTCGTTCCATGGTCGGTCCTAGATGTGGGTGGTTAGCTAATTTCTTGGTATCAAGGGCAAAGAAGAGCTCACTCCAAGTTTGCCGTATGTGTGAGGATTTGTGCGACGGGTCTCTTTGAAGATTGTCGCGATCATGTAGTCCAGGTAATGGTTGGCGTTGGGGTAATTGAAGCCTTCGGAAAAGCGGTAGATAAAGATACCGGGATAAGGTGACTCAACATCGACTTCAGGATTGGATCCATCATTGTGATTGATAGGGAGGAAGATATTGCGAGTTGATTTGTCAGGGTCGCTGGAACCAAAAGACCCGTATTGGCCTCCCCTTGTGTGTTTGCCCTCGTCATCAATGAGGTGGTCACCAATGACGGAATGTACCTTGACCTTTCCAAGAAAGCGACCTTTAGCCTTGACGACGCGGAAGAGGAGCACGGCCACCGACACGCAGATTGTGGTGTAGATGCCATTCTCGATACTGGAGAAGATGGTGACAAGGACTCCAGCAAAGAAGATTACAACTTCAAGGGGAGACACACGCCAGAACTGGTAGATCGTGTTGGGAGGTGTGATCAAATCGCCTACAGCATGGATGATCACCGCCGATAGACTCGAGTTTGGTATGTAAAAGAAGACTGCAGGAAGCGCATAGATTGCCAGAAGCACCACAAGGGCCGTGATGACTCCGGCAAACGGCGTCCGCACGCCTGCTTTTGACTTGATCGCTGTGCGAGAGAAGGAGCCAGTAGCAGGGTAGGCCCCAAGAAATGGACCGAGGAGATTCGTAACGCCAATAGCTACCATTTCCTGAGAAGGATCAATGGTATAATTGTTGATCCTTCCAAACGACTTGGCGATTGCAATATGTTCGATGAGAATCACAATCACCGAGGCTGGTAGTTGGCCAACGAATGCGCTGATGATACTCGGGTTGATTGTGGGCACTGCCGCATTTCTAAATCCTCGAGGTACTTTCCCAAGAATGGCGAATCTGTTTTCTTTCTTCGCGCGGTGATCTCTGTTGACCAGCCAACTGATCATGGTGTAAAGCAGGATCACGAAAGCAGTCCGGAGGGTTGAAAGGAAGAAAAACATTTTCGCCCTGTTCGGCATCTTTCCAGCTCCTGTGTTGCACCCAAATTTAATCAGGTAGAGCATGGTCAAGGCTGTCAGTCCCATTGCAGCGTCGAGTTTACTTCGGCCTAGATGCTTTAAGATATTAATGACGACTTTGTACGACGATTCCCTGTTGGAAAACCCTGTGATTCCCATCAACGCAGGGATTTGACCAACGGCGATATTCAAAGCGGAACCGGTCATATAGGCGGATATGGCAGATAGGGAAATGAAATCCACGATCCAGCCACAGCGAATGAGTCCAATGAAGCAGATGATGGCTCCACAAATGAGCGCAAGCGCTGAAGCGATGACATGCTCCTGGCCCTTATACTCAGGATGCGCTTTGACGACTTCGTTGACGACGGTCCCCGTGACGGTAGACATGACGGCAACAGGCTGCCCAGAATGAGTTCACGTACGCAAGTAGGGATTCAAGGCGCACTGACCCCGATCGTGATGTCCTTCGAGGTGGCAAAGAACCAATAAATCAAGACGCCCATGAACGACGAATACAGGCCAAATTGCACGGGGAGCTGGGCCAATTTGGCGTAAGCCATCGACTGAGGGACGACGACGGCTCCCACCGTGATACCTATCCCGTCTCGTTGAGCCAAGGAAATCGCCACCAAGCAGCACAAGGCAACTTACCAGCAATCAGGTCTCCGCTCAGCCATGTCAGATTGTAGCGGCCTATCCAGTGAGTAAAGGGGAACAGGTGGTACAGCCAGTTGATGAATGTGCGACCGGTCGGGGCGACTTGACAGATCCATTCCAGCGAGCTAGGCTCATCTTCGACGTAGGTGTCCGCCGTGGAGATGGAACAGACCGACTCGCCTCTGGTGATTTTATCCTCACTCGTAGGATTTCGATATTGAAGCTTGATGCCCAGAGCGTTTGCCAGACCGTGGCCGATTCTGGCGGTAGTAGGATTTGAAGGCATCTCGGGCAATGAGATAATACTGTAATGGATCCTCTTGTATTTCTCCAAGATCCACCCGCCTCTTGGAGCATGCAACGGGACGTTCGATGGTTTTCCTACTGCGTCACCCAGCAGTCCAGAAGCTTAAAGTTACCTGATACGGTGTGAACAGAGGAACTAGATGAAGTCAAAGGACTAGCGGTAGCAGATGGAGAAGGCAGTCACGCCGCTTTCATGCAGGCTGGGAAATACATTGTACAGTCAGGTGGGACAGAAGAGACGGGATGGATGCGATGGATCCGGACTGAAGTGGTCGAGGGATGTCTGCCATCTGGGACATGCCCGGCCTGACACCATCTGACAACATCTGACAACATCCTTCCGGGGTAAGATCGCACCCGGATGGAGGAGAGCGAGACCATGAGAAGTTCGACGTGCTTATGGCGTGCTCGCCGCGTGAGAGAGATGTCGACGAATCAGATGAGCGAGATCGGATTGGTCAGCCATGCTAGGGTCCGTTGTGGGAAAATCGGAAAATCGGAGACGACGGCGTGTGGATGATGCCGTCGAGCCTGTCCCATCCAAGACTGCAGGTGGTGGGAGAATGGGAGAATGGGAAAATGGGAGAAGACGTGCTTACCTCGTGCCTCGCCAGACGCCTGCTCCGTCGGCGGGCATCACCTTGTCTGCTGCTGCTGCTGCAGAAGCGGTGGGAATTGGAAGGCTCTGCATTCGACGGATGTTCACAATGCATCCGAGACCACCTTGTGAGCCGTAGCAAGATGGAAGCCATTTTCTTATATACATTACATCAAACGTATCGAATCCGTTGCATCGCAGGCAGTGGTATCGTGCTGGAAAACACCCCCTCGCCCGCCCCGGTATCGACAACGCCTCATGCCCTGAGCCAAGGGCTTCCTCGTCAAACCCAACGAGACTGGCCACGCGCCCGCCGCCCTTCTCTTCCTCTTCCCACTTCCCCTGCTCCCCTTGCCACCCGACGGAAGCACAGGACTACGCCGATCCATCATTGCAGCAGATTCCGTAACGATGGGCTCGCGCTCGCTCCATTGACCATCACCCCCTCGCTCGACCATCGTCCCTCCCGCGCATATCCCCCGGGCGGTGTCTCGGGCCTCTCGTGACCGCCCGAGGGGCTGCCGTAGATGCTGCCGAATGCTTGCCTCGGGGGAGAATGCGCTGCGGTTGGTACCGCGAATGGATTCTCCGCCGCTTCCGGTGGCCCATGTGGCCCTTGCGATGAGCGATCGTGCATCGGTGGTGGTGGTGGAGGCGACCGGAGAGCCGACGCCTGCTGAGGTCGCATAGCTTGCGGGACGTAGGGCACCTGGTACAGGTGGCCGGCTTGGTCTCGCCGATATTGGAAAGATGGAGGCTCGGATGGTACGCCATTGGCAAGGTGCGGCACATGGTACTGGGGAGGCATTCCCCGGTGCAGCACTCCACGGCTGTCACGATAATTCTGCGGCGGCGGTGCGTAATTGACCGAATGATGGCTTTGCGGTGGAGGTGGATAATGTTGCGGAGGGGGCGGCGCTACAACTGGAGGCGAGGGCGGTACTCCATTGGGCAACCTGTCCGGGCCATGATAGGGAGCCGCCGGCGGCGCCACTGGCGGTGCTGGTGGTACTGAAGGTGGCGCAGGTGTAGAAGCTGCCGACAGTGCCGACGGTGCCGAAGCCGCTGATGGCACTGATGGTGGTAACGGTGTCGGAGGTGCTGGCGGTACTGTCTGGGCTGGCCAGCCTTGATATGAATCACGCGAAGACGCTCGCGCAACCTGAGAAGGCCAAACCAAGGGTACCGGCGGAGAAGATGGTTCGGGCTCATCGCTCACAGGAGCTTCAGGCTGGATGTCATCAACGGGATCTTCTGCATTGGCAGAAACGACCGGTTCAGGCGGAGGTGTTGGCATGCGAGGTGGGGTTGGCTGTTTGCGTTGACGCTGATAGCACCTATGGCATATGCGATTGGGACACTCTTTGACCGTATTGAAGGTGACTGACTCCTGCATTGAGTGGTCTCCTTCAATCGAGGGATGGGAGTTCAGCGCCGTTGGATCTGAAGGACTTTCTTTGTCCGCCATGCCGTCTCCATCAAAGTCTCCATTAAGTCCAATTGACCTCTCCAGATGTGTGGCCGCAACTGGTGCCGCAGAATTTCCATGTTCATTCAAGTTGTGGCCATTAATGTGACCGTTGACAAGCGCTTGAGCAGGCTGTGAAGACACGTTCTCTTCAGCAGTACTCCTCTCGACCCTAGAGGCCGAGTCGGACTCGGACCTACAATTTGACCCACTCGGATACCATTTGGGGCTTTGAGTGCTGTGGCACTTGAGACATATCTTCAGTGGCTCAACTTGGGTGACATGCTCCGGATAGACTACTCTATCGCCGTCCTGGTCCACTTCGTCGGATCTGAAAGTTAAGGCCCCAGGCGACATTCTTGAGCCTCTTGTGGTTGGAGTTGGTATAGAATTCCCAATGGCTCCACTAGCTACAGAGGAGACGGAACCGCGATGAATAGCCCCTGCCGTCGCGAGCTGAGTAGCCGTGCTTGTAGCCGAGTCAAGCATGAGTGCTTTGCGCAGCGTTCCTGTTAGAGAGGTGTCGGCCTGCTTATGCGAACGAGCATAGGCTTGAAGAGCGTTAATGTTCGATTCCGGGTTTTCAGCATCTGCTAAAATCTCGGCCATGGTATGTATACCCTTCTTTTCATCCCGATGGTAGGGAGCTTTCGCGTGCTCTTTGCAGTATAGTACTGCGGCCGCAGAACCCTTGTCTCCATTCATGTCGACGATGTTGACTGCGTTCGCACGAGATCCTTTGACAGGGCTTATATCAAAGCCGAGTTGGTAACCATGCTGTTGCGCGCAAGTAACATGGACGCTGGCTAGGCACTGACTGCAGTTTATGCAGGCTCCTTCAGCTTTTCGGCAGAGCTTACACTTGAGCCTGAACTTGGCGACAGGAACAGCACCGAAACCTTCAGCAGGCTCCAATGCTTTTGGGTCTGCAAACTTGATCTCATAGTGAAAGATTGCGCAGACAACGTGAACCCAATTTTTATTCGTTGTTCTTTTGAGAGGCTGTCGAGGGTGTTCTGGGCGGCCCCTTTCTCTCTGGGTCCTGTAATGCGTCTCTGTATTAGTGACCACTAGTTCGCGTTCCAAACGTTCCTTCTCCTTCTCGCGATCGTTTTTCTTCTTGTGATGTGATTTGGGCGCCTCAAAGATCTCCTTATCAGTGTATTCGCGGACTGAACATAGGACGCAGTCGTAGTTAGTCGAGTAATGGTGAGAAGTGTCGTTAGCACACATGTCACACGTCCACTTGTCCTTTGCTCGACCCTCCACCACACCATAACAGCTCCGGTGAACGGTCAGCCTGCAGCGAACACAAAAGAGATATTCGTCGGTTGTCTCCTCCCCTGGGACGAATTCACAGCAGATGGCGCAAGGTAGAATCCTGTATCTAGGTTCCTCGGGAATCAAAGGTGGCTCAGGTGGCTTCTCTGGTAACTTCTTCTTTGGTGGCTCGATTGGGGTGACATTCTGCTGTGTAAGCATTAATGAAGTATCTGCGCCCACTGCGCCCAGCCTCTGTTTCTTCTTTGGGACATCCTGCCCTGACTGCGCCGTTAGAGTTGGAGGGATATCAACCCCAATCGAAGCAGCGGCAGCGGCAGCAGAGGTGCTAACTCGAACGGAGCTAGCGACGTTTGCGGTCGTTAGCTCAGCCAAAAGCTCCTCGTCAATTCGCCGTTTCCATGCCCTTCCACCACCACTAGCCACTTTCTTAGCCACCTCGTCCGGGTTTTCCCATGTGATGGCGTAACACCGCCAGAGGTAGGCGCATCGTTGACATAGAGCAAGCATCAAGTGGGAATTCTTGTCTTTGCTGTTTTTCAAGCTTGGATCAATCGGCACCGTTGTGCCAGGTGCTGTGGCGGGTGCACGACGCCATTGGGGTGAGTGTCTCATCGCGCAAAACTTGCACTCAAAACCACGCCTTCGAGCTGTCGCTTTTCCGATATCAAAGGCGGAGTCGTCGATATCGTCGGCAACGTCATCCACAAGTTTCGAGTCTGTCTGTTTCTGTTGCTTCTTGCCCTTTCGTCCCTCGTAGTTGCCCCATATCTTCCTGCCTTCAGGGGTTTTCTTCCACATATAGTAGAAGCGAACGATTTCGCCATGCTTTTGCGTTTTACCAACATGCTTCGAAACAAGGCGTAGCTCTGACCCGTATCTCCTGACGCCGTCCTCAAACCTCCTGAGCTCTTCTTTCGTGAGTTCTGGCTCCTTGAGATCCTTCCGTTTGTTCAAATTCCGGAGTTGCTGTAACGCCTTGTCACTCTGGTAATTGTTTGCAGTGAAAAGCTGCAGAGCTTTGTCAAGGAAGTTAGTCGAATGGTCCTTGAGATCAAGCTGCGGTGCTAATGCTTTCGCTCGGCTCATGTAATCGTCGATTAATCGTTCACGCCGACCAGGATCTGAGGTAATCGGGGATCCTCCTCGTGATGAAGTCTCACCCACCTCCGGCAATCGAAAGCTAAGGTGAGCAGTACTTCTGACATCACTACTGGAGTAATCATCGCCTCGCGCAATATACCCAGGGGGCTCGTCCATGACGTGTTTAGGACGTTTCCCTCGTGCTATTTTGGTAGCATCTAGCGCTGCAATGGTGTCTCTGGTTAATTTCGCATCTTTTTTATGACTGTTTCCCTTGTAGTACTTCCTCTTCACCTCCGCAGACTTCACGAATTCGACAGGCTTACCTGGCCATACCTGTACGGTAGCCTGATGTTTTGGACCTAGACGTGAGCTAGCTCGAGGATAAATCCGGTCGTCGTAGTCGAGTGCATCTTCCACACGGCAATGGAGACCCAAATAGCGAAAAGGCCACAATTTTGCCTGTGCAATTTGCTCTGCTGTAGGAGGACGAGCCCCTGAGGCCAGAACATCTCCATCAACTGAGCCGCTGCCGTTCCCTGACGCAGCAGCATGTTCATCCTCTTCTTCGTCGACGAATTCTTCCTCCTCTCCCTCAATTGCCTTCTCGCCAACAGTAGGCGTGTTTCGAGCTTCAAGCTTTTTTTCCTGTCTTCGGCTGCAAGGTCCACATGACCAACCAAACCCACGGGCAGGCTTTTTGAGAAGCGGGGGTCGGACACAATCCATATGGTAAGTATTTTTGCACACCGCGCAATCCACAGAATTGTCGCTTTTAAGAGTCAGCGCAGTCCGTGCAATTCTGCATCCAACCACTTACCTCGCACAGTATTCGTGGCAGCGCTTGCACGATTTGATAGCACTCGTTAAATCCCGGGCACGGCCTACTTCTAGAACGACGAATTTCCAGCGCTCATCCAGAACCTTCTTGACCTTGGCGGGCACGTTGATCACTTGGCTGGTCGGGATGACCTCGTAACAGCGATGGATGTATCTATCGAACAGCTTCTCGTAGAAGAAAGAATTAGACTCCTTGCGATATGCGTCTAGATCGTAGATGTCAGAGCGATGTAGTATTTTACATTTGCCTCGCAGTGATGTAATAGGACTTGTGTCAGATTGCATAGATGCATATACAGCTCTAGTGTCATTGACTTTGCGACCAATGTCTCGTGGTCTAAGGAACCAATTTACTCGCAACGAGTCTACAGGCGCGCTCGGATTGTTGTCGACATGGAGGAATTCCATGATGCGGGCGAGATAGTATGGTTCGCCAGGCGGCTCACAGACAAGATACACTTGATCTAATTGCAGATTAGAAAAAAGAGACGGACAAAGGCCCAACGAACAGGCAATTATAGAGTGGGCTTCTACAAGGGAACTTACCATTGACTGCTAAGACGGTGCCATCGTCTGCCTTCAACTTGCCGTTCTTGAGGTACCCTTGACAATTCTCAAAAGTCATAAGATTCGTCATTCTTAGCCTACTCGCTTGTGGAGAAGCACCGTTCCTCCGCGAGATGCCTGCGGCTGCACTGGAAGTCACAATTGAAGAGCTATGCGATGCGACCGGTACGCTCCCAGGTGCTTTTCGCTTCCTAGTAAGTGCAGGCAGGGCGGGACCATTATTGGCTTCAGGATAAGCAGAAAACGTCGACATGCCTGGAAGGTTGGTGTTCTGAGTATTCGGTGCCATGCTTTTGCTGCCCGGAACCAGTCCGTTAGGCATAGTAGTTGATGACCGTCGAGTGTTCCCAGCCGATGCCTTGTCACTATCACCCGACTGCACATTGTTCGGAGCGATAGGGGCGGAAGTGCCTTGCGACTTCCTAGCGGATGTCCACTCGTACTCCATATCAAGCTCCCGGTCCTCGGCATAATTAGGCCTTGGGTTGCCTGTCCTGTTGCGTGATCTTGTGCCATAGGGAGATGCGTTAGTCTTGTCCATCTGGTGATCAGGTGGTAATGAGGATGAGGATGAAGAGGTGGTCATGGGCTGTGACTCAATCAGCGGGGGTTTGCCCGCTGACTCGGGTGGTGGAAGTGGGTGTTGTTGAGGCGACTTGGAAGGAACGCGCGAGTTTGTGAATGTCGAAACGGTTTCATCCGTCATGCTTGCGGGGCGCGCTTGAGGTGCATGTTGATTTGATGGCCCAGTCATCGCTGGCCTATCGAGGTTGGCCCCATCCCCATCCGCCATGCCAGCAGCCGAATTGGCCTGGCAGGATAGTCCTTAGGGGGACAAAGGATCTAAATGATCACGCAGCAGGGAAATGAGAGTGTGCATTTGTCGAGATGTGATGGTAAGGAATTGTGGTTGATGATTTACTGAAGGAGTGAAAGCGGCAGCTTGCGTAAAGTGGGTAGTAGTGGAGGTAGTGGAGGGAAACGCTGCGCTTCTATCATTGATATTGAAGCTCGATGCGACGCCTAGAATAGCTAGGATCACCTGGACACTCGAGCTTGCACAGATACAGAATGAGGGTAGGAGTCGGCGAGGTGACGACAGGCCTCCACTGCAGGTGTGCAAACTGAGAGAGGAGGGCTGTCGGTCGGAGCGAGGGAAGAAGTAACACAAAGAGAAAAAGACGACCCATGGGGCATGAAGGCGAGGCGGCGGAAGATAGCGCGCTAAGAGGATGCCTGCCAAGAGTGCTAGGATAAAGTTCCCCCTCGCCGGTGGATGCTTAGAGTTAGAGCATTAATTCTTCACCTTCACATCAGGCACCACACCAGTTTGCCTTATCCTTACAGACACATGCACAGCTGGTTCAAGCCAGACATTGGAGACCACACTTTTGTGCGCTATGTATGCTGAGAAGATTGGAACTTGTCTTTGCACAAGGACTGGTTCACGGCCCCTCACCCACCCATGACTCGATGTCAGCCTATTCCCATGTTCCACCCATCCTCCATGATGCCCATTGCCGACCAAGATCAACGTTCGTATGTCAATCTGAGTCAGCTCAAGTCTCGAAGCCTGCCCTATCCTTCTGTCTATGGTTGAAGAGGAGGACAGACGTTAATGCCAAGACTTACAAATGCCGAACTTTCTCCGAGTCTGAGGGTCTATTTGCCACTTAGCAAGAAGTCGTAAACACAAGACACAGTTGGATTGTGTCCTCCAATGCTTTTGACCAACTGGTGCTACTTTGCTACTGGGGTTTGTTGCGGATCTGTGCTGTGATTTTAGCTTTGCGTAATGAATTATGGCTCCAACATGGAATGCTTGTACAACGAGCATAGACCAAGTCAAACAGCAGCAATACAACACGACTTCTTTGCATGGAGTGAAGCGGTCTCTTGATCAAATCAACAGCGATCCCCAAAACGGGTGCATCATTACCGATGTGACCAAATCCTTTGCTGTGCAAGATTTCGCAAAGCGGCAATGCCTAGACACTGATGGCAAGACTCGCCTAGCAGCCAGCAAAATACATGATCTGGGCAAGAACCCGAATGATTCTCCAGTAAAAAGTAGCATCAGACAAAGCGCATTGCCGTTGCCGGGGCCATCTCAAAACCCGTTACTATCATTGGCTCATCCGAAGTATGGCCTTCCCGAAACGCTGACAAGGAACTTCGCTTCATTAGGGGTCAACAGCATTTACCCATGGCAATCTTCATGCCTCTTAGGACATGGTCTATTAGATGGCTCGAGGAACCTAGTATACACTGCTCCTACTGGTGGTGGGAAGTCCCTCGTCGCAGACATATTGATGCTGAAAAGAGTCATTGAAGATCCTACCAAGAAGGCAATCCTCGTCCTCCCTTATGTTGCCTTGGTACAGGAAAAGCTCAAATGGCTACGAAAGGCTTGCGAGGGGGTTCAGAAGAGCACTGAGCCCCTCAGTCAATGTGGCTCTGAAATACCCAAGTGGCGTAAGCCTTTTGATAAATCAGTGCGCGTGGTCGGTTTCTTCGGAGGCAGTAAGACAAGGGCTAAGTGGTCAGATGTTGATATTGCTGTCTGTACCATCGAGAAGGTAGTCTGATCAATCAAATGGTCTTTTCCCCTCAATACTGAACGCTTTCAAGGCCAACTCCCTTGTCAATACCGCCATCGCTGAGTGTACCATCAATGATCTCGGTATTGTTGTTCTTGACGAACTTCACATGATCGACGATGCACATCGAGGCTACCTCATGGAGATCATGGCAAGTAAGCTCCTGGTCCTTGAGCGCCATGTGCAGTTGGTAGGAATGAGTGCCACGCTTACAGTAAAGTCCCATATCGTCAACGTAGTCGTTCTAGCTGACAGCATAAGAATACAGAGGTATTGGCCAATTGGTTGAATGCGAAATATTATAGTACGAAATACGTGCCTGTCCCGATTGAAGAATATTTGGTTTACGATAGCTCGATATACCCTGTCTCCAGCTCAAGCGCTTTTTTCAAAACCGCCAGCCAGCTCAACTCGACTCAGCCTTTGTGCGGTATTTCTCCAACTCGCCAGATTGAGACCTCGACCCACAAAGAATTAAGGAACCCCGTCCTTAATGCCGTCGTTTCTTTAGCGATTGAGACCGCACGTGCTGGCTACGGAGCTCTCATATTCTGTAGCGGCCGACAGGGATGCCAGTCAACTGCGTTGCTGGTCAGTGAGGCGATGCCCGGAAAATCGGACATCGACATCAAAAAACTTGACCGGAGGAAAGATGTTGTCAGCGAGCTCCGAAGCTCACCAGTTGGCCTTGATGAAACTTTGGGAAAGACCGTGCTACGAGGGGTTGCTTTTCATCATGCTGGTCTCACTGTAGAGGAAAGAGACATAGTAGCCGAAGCTTACGATCAAGGTGTCCTCAATGTCATCGTTGCAACATGCAGCCTCGCCGCTGGTATCAATCTCCCCGCAAGGCGCGTGATATTACAAGGTGCACGAATGGGACGAGACCTAATTGGGCCGGCCATGCTGAGGCAGATGAGGGGTCGAGCAGGGCGTAAGGGCAAAGATGAGATCGGTGAAAGCTATTTGTGTTGTCAAAAGGCAGATCTTGAAGAGGTGGTACAGCTGCTTGAGGCCGACCTGCCCACGGTTGAGAGCAGTCTAATTCCCGAGAAGCGTGGTATCAAGAGGTAAATGGACCATCCTCGTAAAGCATTACTTGGTCATGTACTGATCAAGGTAGAGCGCTTCTGGAGGTGATCACCGTTCGTCTAGCTACGCATATGGCAGCAATACACGAATATGTACAGAGAACTCTACTTTATCACACAATGGAACGCACCCACTTGAAAGCAATGGTAGACGTGACTCTAGATGAGCTGCTAGCTTCGAGTCTAATCACTTTGGATAATTTCGGCTCGTACGAGCCTACGCTTTTAAGCCAAGCTACCGTCGCCGCCTTCCTGACCCCTGAAGATGGCCTCTTTCTGCACAATGAACTCCAAAGAGCGCTCCGGGCTTTTGTCATGGATGGTGACATGCACATATTCTACACATTCACACCCCTCTACAACTCCGACACAGCAGACGTCAACTGGCCAATTTTTAGGAGAGAAATAGAAAGCCTGGATGAGAGTGGTCTTCGAGTGCTTGAATTCGTTGGTGTGAATCCTGGACTGGTCAATCGAATGTAAGCTATCTGCTCAGGCTCGCATTCTATAGCTGACAATAAACAGGGCCAACAGCGCAAAACTCCTACCAGAGACAAGCCCAGAAGAGATTCAAACTGCCAGGATCTATCGCCGATTCTATGCTGCCCTACAGTTGCGGGACATCTGTAATGAGATGCCCATCCACAAAGTAGCCCGCAAATACGAAGTACCTCGAGGCTTCGTGCAAACCCTCGCCCAGATATGCGAAGGCTTCGCAGCAGGCATGATCACCTTTTGCGACAAAATGGGATGGGGAATGCTTAAAGCTGCTTTGGAACATATGAGTGACCGGCTCAAAGCTGGTGCTAGAGCCGACCTGCTTGAGCTGGCGAAGATCCCTTTCGTGAAAAGTCGGACTGCGAGGGTCTTTTGGGAGAATGGGCTCAAAGGGCTGAGGAGTATAGCGGAGGTTGATGCAGAGGATTTGGTGCCGATACTGCTACTTGCCCAGCCCAAGAAATTACGATTGGGCGAGGAAGAGGAGGAGAAGTATCACCAGAAGCTGTTGCTCAAGGCCTCGATCATTGTCACAGCTGCGAATCGATTGTGGGAAAGGCAGCAACAGATCGAGATCGAGACTGGCATCTAAGTAGGGCATTCGGGAAAGATTAGACAAGGAATAAAGAAAGCATCATCGATGAACGACACAGCACTCAAGGAAGAGACACTGGGGATGTGGGCAGGTCATCGTGGCATAATATTTTCCATTGTTTTTTGCATTAACAGCGCGCCCATGTTGGGGCATCAGGGGCTCGGAATTGCGGGCTCTAAAGGCAACCCTAGCGACCTACCCGGATAATCTTAAGGGCCGCCCCGGTCACCCCACCCGTCTTCGCTTTTCCCCTCTCTTCTAATGTCCTTTCTTCTAATATCAAAAGTGTTTTCAATCTGGTAAAGACGAGGGTATTCCGCTGGTGCACTTCGCGCTCCAGCTCGGTCTTCTATTGCTCAAAGCATGGTAATCACTATACCGTACTTGCAGAATACGACTGAGCGTTCGGAAGATCCAGACTGTCCAGACGGTGCATGCATAAGCGCCCTCGCTCAGCCGTTCGCTCCGATAAAGTAGCGTTGCCATCAATCGATACCTACCCAATCGACGAAAGGGCCCCTTGCCTGTTTAGTATTAGATGATGGCGATCGATGCGAACGCTGTAGTCTCTCCTCGCCAGCCACCAATGGAAGAGTGGTCTCTGTCGATGCATCATGCGCTGTGCAGGCACAGCTAGTTCGCCAATGGTGGACAGCCTTGCAAAGGATTGAGATTTTCTGCGCAGCCTGATCTTATCATCTCCAGAATCATTCGAAGACGAAAATGTAGCGTTTCATATGACGGAAATACCATCTCAAGTTTCGACTTGACCCGCACCTTTTCTTTATGCCTGCGTCTCCAGGATTCCTTTTTATAAAGATAATTTAGAAAGCTTTCCTGAATTTGTACATCTTTGACACTACGTGGACCGTGCGCGACATAGCAGGACAAGGTCACGATGCCTCAAAACAGTGGCTCTTCCAGGTTCTGGCAATCCATCGCCTCAAAGATTCGTGGGAGGAGTAAATCGAGAGAGAGAGCTTCAGATGTCGGGACAGAAGAAATTGAAGCGGAGAAAAAACCCCAGCAATTGGGTCTCCAGCAAGTAAACAGAAATCTGCCACTGGACGATAAGTCCAGTTCAAGGATATATGAGGTGGATATCGTAGCCATTCACGGGCTTGATGGGTCGGCTTTCGGCACCTGGACAGTAGAATCGTCAAATGAGAAGACACATAAGAAAACCAGCACCAACTGGATCACAGACTTCTTACCACGGGACGTCCCGGGAGCGCGCATATTCACATATGGCTATGAGTCTCATCTCCTTTTCAGCAAATCCAGGGCTACAGTAGATGACTTTGCTCAGAAGCTGCTTTTTGCTTTGAAGGTCTCTAGACAAGATCAAGAACAGCGTCCTATCATCTTCATCACCCACAGTCTTGGAGGTATTGTCTGTAAACAGGCTTTGATCTTGGCCAACGAGGACTCCAATTTCAGCATTTTGCTCGACAAAACTATCGGCATTCTCTTCTTCGGCACACCCCACAGAGGGGCGACGGGCACACCGGACGTGGGTATCTTCCTAGGCAATGTTTTCGACACGCTTTCTAGTGCTTCTCTCGCTCGCTTGGCCGTGGGTAAGACCAGGACCGATCTCCTTGAAACTTTGAAGGCCAATTCGCAAGATCTTCGCCGCATTACAAAATCATTCTCCCATATTTCAAAAATGTTGCAGATCGTCACGATATTCGAGACTGAGGAATTAAAGCCCTTTGCTAGACTAGTAAGACGAGTTCCTCCCATAGATTCGGCCCTGTTCCAGTTGTCATCAATTTAAGGGCTGACGTGTTGTCCCACTAGGTTGTAGATCAAGATTCAGCGATAATGGGAATTTCAGGCGAAAAGACCATATCTCGAGCCGCAAGCCATACAGGCATTTGTCGGTTCAAGGATCCTACGGAGCTGGATTACAGAATTGTTTTGATGGAGATAGTTGACATGTATAAAAAGCGATTCCCCGTCCCATGTACGTAGTTCACTTGGACGGCACCAGACCAATGCTGAAAATCCGCATGGAAGCCCTTGATGAGCGTCAGAAATATCGCGTCGGTCTGTTCAACAATTTTGATATAAACGAGTATAGATCGAGTTTGCCAGCTCGCGTCAATGGCACTTGCGAATGGGTACTGAACAATCAACATTACGATAGATGGGTCGAAGAGAAACAAGCCAGCTTACTCTGGGTGACAGGACCGCCAGGGTATGGGAAAACGACCTTATCCTCGTATGTTATCGATCATTTGGATTGCGGGAAAAAGTCAACCAAGATGGACGCCATCGTCTGCTGTTTTTTCTGTGTCGATGGAATTGAAACTACAAAAGATGCCAAGGCAATCCTCCGTGGCATCATCTTCCAGATCCTAGTAGAACGTCCAGAGCTGATCAAGCATGCCACGCGTGCCTTTGATTATGATACCGATGGCACTAAACTATTCAAGTCGTATGACAGCCTCTGGTCTCTTTTCACCGAAATTATCTGCGATGATCGACTGAAGCTGGTCACCATTGTTATCGATGCCGTAGACGAGTGTGAAAAGGCCGGTAGGAACCGTCTGATGGAGAGCATTGCGAGACTTATAGAGCGATTGAGACATGTAACGTCTCGCTGCGTCAGATTTTGTATTACCTCCCGACCGTACGTGACGATCATGCGCTGCTTTAAATCTTATAAGCCACAGCATCTCATGCTTGAAGAGGAGCAGACCGAGATAGACGGAGACCTACGACGAGTCATCAGAGAACGTGTAAGAAAAACAGCAGAAGTGGCTCATGCGAAGCAGGACACCATTGACCGGTGGGAACGTTCTTTGATCGAAACGGCGGATCGAACCTTTCTGTGGACGAAATTCATTTTGGACATATTGGATGAAGAGCTGCTGACTTCACCTCGGGATTTTGACCGTATCCTCATTGGGATACCCCGAGATCTCAAAGCAACTTACGCGCGCTTTCTTCAAAAAGTTCCCCCCAACAAAGAAGGTTTTGCTATGAAGCTACTTTACGTTATCATTGCAAGCACAAGGCCCCTGAGCCTTCACGAGATCAACATCGTGATTTCTCTACAGGAGGCAGCAAGTACGGGCTGTCGCGATCTAGCAAGTCTCAAGAAGGACCATCTGCACACGAACATGGAAAGTGACATAAACTTTGTCCTAGGTCCTCTGATTAGGATTGAGAAATCCAGAGTTTATTTAGCTCATCTCTCCTTGAAAGAATTTTTGTGCACACTTATTGGGGAATACCCAGACAAAGGGCTTTCAATACGGTATAAGATAGACTTAGGAGTCGCAAACCTCTTTCTTGCCTCTGCATGCATGAAATATTTGGCGCTTGAAGATTTCTCACAAGATCTTTACACGGTGCCTGCGGTCGGAAAGGGCCACAGCTCGCCGACTTCATTGCAATCTTCCCCAATTGAACTAGCGAGTCCCCAAGATGTCGCAGATGCAGAAGAGGATTCAGAGGACGATTGCGGTATGCTTGGAAATTTGCTACAAGAACCGGAAGAGCTAGAAGCTCAAACTTGCTTGAGTCTGGCGCAGAAGTACTGCTTGTTTGAATACTCCGCCACTAATTGGGCCAGACATTTCGCGCAGAGTCAGAATTTAGCAGATGATTCTCTCAAAAGCCTAGCCCTCCGACTTTCTGACCGAACTTGTCAGCACCAATTCGAGAATTGGTTCCGCTTCTTTTGGAACAACTGCATGGACCAATCGAGTTCCTCCCGAAAATATGACCAGCTCGTCATTGCCGCGTTTTTTGGTCATTCTACTTCTCTGGAAGCAATCCTGGCTGACAATAACTTTGATCATGTTGAGAGTCTTGCAATTGGACTGTACTGGGCATCTAGAAATGGTAACAATCGATCAGTGGTCATGTTATTGACGACTGACGTGGACCCTAATTTGGAGACCGTCAATCACCAAAGTCCCCTTAGTGCTGCAGCCGAATCCGGACATCGTGATGTAGTGAAGACTTTGCTAGATGATGGTGGTGCCGACATCAATTGTGGAGCAGAGCATGACAAGACGCCACTGTCGATGGCTGTTGGGAATGGTCATATCGGAATTGTCAGGCTCCTTCTGCCTTATGAGCACATCAGGGTCGATACTGAAGGCTCGAAAGGGAGAACGCCTTTATATTCAGCTATATCTGGCTGTCATATGGGCATAATTGGAATACTCACTACTGATTCTCGAGTCAACGTCAACCATCTCGACGCACACGATCTCACACCTTTCGCATTGGCTGCAGAGGAGGGTAACGAAGAGATTGTGGCTCTTCTGCTCAAGACACCTAGTATTGACGTAGACCATGCTAGTAAGGATGGCCGGACTCCCCTCTGTCGTGCAGCTCAATCTGGACATTCTGCGGTAATCAAGCAACTTAAACGCAATGGGAGACTCAAGATCGACCATTCGCATAAAGACAAGACAAGCCGGAATGCATTTGGTTGGGCGGCGCTTGGCGGACATAATGAAGTGATCAAGCTGTTGCTCAGATATAAGTTGCCTGGAATTGACGAAGAGGATCAGCACAAGTGGACACCACTTTTCTGGGCGCTGGAAGCTCCACTGAGCAGTACGGTGGAGACCTTGATCAAATCCAACGAGATAAACGTCAATCACCGAGATCACAGCGGCCGCACCGCCCTTTCGTGGACTGTTTCGTATGGCAATACGACTACTTTACGAATACTATTGGATGCGCCTGATATAGACCCTCTTGTCCCGGATGAGCAGGGTCTGACGTCCTTGGATTGGGCATGGAAATTTGAGGATCGCTCACACATAGCGGATGTTCTGGAGCAACATGTAAAGGAGAAAGCTTCGAGATCTTTGTAGTTAGCGCGTCATCTACCCCATTTCACAAACCCCAGCGACCTGATGATCACATGTACGAGACAAGTAAAATTTTACAACCTAACATCGCCCCCGAAATTTGATCTTTTATCTCGAATTATTGGGGCTTGACATAATTGTTTATTCTTGCATAATGCAGAATACATGTACAGCCGTCTTCAATTCTTATAGAAACTAATTAGAATAAGGGCCGATGGTACACCGGTGGCGGATTTTGCTAACGTTCGAGGCATCTAGACTTCCTTCGAGGTTGTCAGCTTTGTAAGCTCAATTAGATCTTCACGCTCAAACGAACAACGGGAGGCATGCGTCATTAAAAAATTAGAGTGTTGTTGTTGTTTTTGTGTCTCGTCATGGAATTCAGGGTTAAAAAGATGAATAATCATTCGCCACACAAAGAAACTCAAGGATGAAGATTGACTGACCTTGCAAGGATTGGAGAGATTCTCCTTACAGAGCTTTGCTCGTCACCTGTAGGTCACAGATCAATAATACACGCAATCGCAGATCTGCACGATGGAGGTTCGAAGCCCGAAGCTGCATTTCATGTCTCTCATTGCTAATGTGAACATGTACGGCATAGCTTAACGAGACATTACTATAATATCTAGTCAAACAGTCCACCGAAACCTGGTCATCGATTAGTATGTGATGAACCCGAAAAGGCATTCTGCTTACCTTCGTCACCACTCTCTTCTTCCTCTTCTTCCTTCTTCTCCTCAGGGTCATCAACTGCTTTAGGCTTGTCGCCGTCAGTAGCGGTTGTCGTAGGTGCAGCAGAGGCGTAAGCATCTGGATTGGCGATGCGGTCCTTGAGCTCGTCGATCCCTTCCCAGCTGTAGTCCGTTTCGATTGCGACTGCCAACACCTTCTTGTAGCCATTGATGAATGTATGCATGATAGAGGGTAGTGTAGGATAATTCGCTGCGAGCGAGATGGTGGTGATGGTCTGGATAGCGGAGTTGAGTGCCTTGAACAATTGCTCCTCCTTAATATCAAGCACCGATGGACTGAAGGTTTGTCCGCCATCATATACCTGGGCGATGCTCATACCGTAGGTAAATGGAGAGATGTTCAACATGTTGAGTAATGTAGCTTCAGAGGCTCCCACTTTACTTCCGGCTTCGACGAGCTTTAAGTCTGTGGTGATTTCAATTGTCCCACGGGCAATCTTCGTAGGGACGCCGAGAGCTTGGAAGAAAGAGGTTTTGCCAGGCTCCATACCAGTGTTCCCGGCTGGAACAAAGACGTCTAAGGGCGCAACAGCGCCAGCTCTGGCGGGGGCGGCAACCTTCTCAGCTAGGATAACGTCCCGGGTCTTATTGAGATCCGCATTGGTGAAAATAAAGCCGACGTTTCCTAGAGTGCGTCAGTTCCTACAAGCCACAGCCTTCATTCCAATAACAGTTCATACCTTTGACGTGAGGAAGAAGACGCTCATATTCGGGGAAGTCAGAGATGAATCCCTTGATTGCTCTCCGGACCTGTCATTCTAGTATCAGAGATCATAATTCGAAGCAGGCCAGACCCGTCGTTTGCCCTAGGAGACATACCATTGTATTCTTGCCCATGAGCACAACTCCCTGAACCTCCCCCTCCCCTCTCAAACTCTTACGAATCTTGTGCATCTGTTGAGAGCTGACATTGTCGACTGTGACTATGAAGATGCTCTTGTATCTATCCCTCGGTCAGCTATGCTTGATTGTGCGCTTGTCAGCAAAGATATTTATGTACTCCTCGAGCAGCGACTTCAGCTTGTCGAAGTAGGCCGCCTTGTTGCTGGTCTTGCCCCCCATGTCTTCTTGGTGATGAAGATAGGATATTTAAGGGTCAAGTGCTTAATGTCAAAGTAATTTGTACTTCGAAGGCTTACGAAGTCTTGTGTCCGGTACAGCAAGACATCACGGAATTTTTGTGCGACTATTTCGGCTGGCTAGCGCCATCTCAGCCCTACCATTCTTCAAGACCTAACAGATCACTTCTCTACACGAGACGGATTTGAGGATGTCCCATCCATACCAATGTTTACTGCATTGTTCCCGACCACATCTTTTACTAAAGAACGTTATTGTTGCAGCGTCTGGACCTTGCTTGCATACCTTCAATGCTAGCGATGGGGAACATCTCTCCACATGGCCACCAATTGAGAAGGATGGAATTACTGATCGGACTGAGCCCAGTCAGAAGATTGACGACAATGAAAATACTGTCCTGAGCACTGACCATGATTCATCTCAGCGACCGCCGAAGCGGCGAAAACTATCGTCTGCAAGAGAAGACTCAGGCAGTTCCACTGAGATCGTTGTGGAAAATGGTAATGGGAGCTTTGAACCCCCGAAAATCAAGCAATGTCCAAGTACTGCGATTATCAAACTCGTTTGTGATTCCACTGGTCGACATGTTGTTGCAGTGACCGGGGACGACAAAGCTATCAGGGTTTTCGGACTGTCAGCAGAGGGACATCTGAGCCAATTCAGCGAAAGGTAGATTGCTGAAGTGGGTAATAAGGTTCATCGTGCTGAAGATAAGATAGATTGATGCCTAAGAGACCTTGCGCAATTGCCATAACGCCCGATAACTCCACCATATTGTGCGCTGACAAGTTCGGCGATGTATACTCATTGCCCCTCAAGGGTCAGACTGTTGAATTTTCGACCGCTAAAGTTGTCATGGACGAGGTCCCTATCAGTCAGACCAACGAAATCCCACAGGCTCCTTTCTCTCCTTCCGCCACGTCTCTTACAGTCCATACAAAAGGGAACCGGGAAGCACTTCGGCAGCAGCAAACGGCGAAATCCGGAAAGACGCAGAAAACTTCCTTACGATTTGATCATCAACTATTGCTCGGCCATGTATCTCTCCTCACTGATGTAGTTTGCGCAACCATAACCTCCTCGCATGCTCCACGGCATTACATACTAACATCAGACCGAGATGAGCACATTCGTGTCTCTCGGGGCATACCTCACTCACACATTATTGAAGGTTATTGCCTCGGCCACACAGGTTTCGTTAGCAAGCTTTGCATTTTGCCGAATCATCCCCATCTCTTGCTTTCTGGAGGAGGTGATGATTACTTGCTGTTATGGAATTGGCGTTTAGGAACGATCCAGCAGAGAATAGAAATTAGCGGTCATGTCGAGTCTTTCAGGGACCGGTATACCAAGGGCATGACGGACAAGCTCAATTCTATCCAGCCCGAAGAGACAGCCATCATAGGTCACGACATCGGAAGCAGAATCGCAGTTTCGAATATTATTGTTGTCGAAGCTCAGTCCGGGACTCAAGTCGCAGTCACATGTGAGGGGTATGTCTCATAGTACATCCATAACAGATGTACCTGCTGACCTTGGGCTCAGTATGCCGGCTCTTTTCATGTTTTCTTTAGATCAGAATGCCATGATCCATTTTGAGAGCTGCATCTCACTCGACGGTAATGTTATTGATGTCGCATACGTGGAATCTGGAAATTTCTTGCTTTATTCCATGGACGCGGTCCATGTTCCCTTCTCAACAACAGCCGTCGAGAGCATTCAGGGGCAGAAAACACGGCCATCAGTGGGTTCGCTCAGGTCAACAGACCTTGGCTGGGAGAAGGATTCTGGGCATCATCAGGACTTGCTTGGTAGCATGGAAGGATATCTGGCCAGTATCCCGGACGATCCCCAAAGTAGCATGCCGAAAGGAAAATCTATGAGAGAGATGCTTTATAGTCTAGAAGTCCTTAGGAAGAAGG
>JAABUP010004734.1_pt1 | contig 21814 bp, 27 predicted proteins | sample 5559201 | NCBI WGS metagenome assembly JAABUP01 (sample SAMN10711887, study PRJNA513373) | rock metagenome | isolation source: Antarctica rocks | place: Antarctica | reverse complement strand
CTCTCCTCCGCCCCCCCCGCCCCCCCCCCCCCCCCCCACCCCCGCGCGGGGGGGCGGGCGTGGGGGCCGGGGGGGGGGGGGGGGGATGCCCCTGATGACGCAGCATCATACAGAGCCTGCAGATGTGACCAAAGATCGAAGCGAAGTGGTAGGACTGGGCTTGTTGCTACCTTGGAATGCTTGCATTGTTTCTTGACGGTCCTCTTGGCAACCAGCTGGTGCGTGCGAAATGGACTGCTTCCTGAAAAGCCTCTGCTCAACAGGGGTTGTCCAATATCAGTCCACACCAGACTGTCTTGGTCAGCCATAAACAGACCACATGTAGCTCAAATGCACTGTTGCATAGCTCAACGATTGTTGCAGAGCTCTGTTGCAGACTTTGCTGAGCTTTGTTGTTAGACACAGCAAAAGTCTGCGCCACATTGTACACATAGCCACCAAGGCTGTCTGTGGGAGACAAGGATAGTATGCAAGGCATGTGATGACCCACTCCAAAGCATGGCGAACCAGAGACAACACAAGTGTCACACGTAGACAATGGTGACTCACCGAGATGGTGAGTGCAGTGGAGGAGGATGCCGTGGTCATCTTGGCAGTAATGGTGCCAGCGCTGTACAGGTAGCCTGCCACCACCACCCAGTACACAATCAGGCACACTGTCATGATGAAGGGGATGATGGGGAAGAAGAAGAGGCTGGGCATGGTGCTGACAGCCTGGCTGGCCACCTTGATGCATGCTATGGCCACCTGCATGCCCAGATCACTCAAAGTGATTCTTTTTCCAGATTGTTGAGGCAACCTGTTGCCGCATGCTGTTGCAGCATGCCCTGCTCAGAATATCTGGCACTCAAATATTGAGACTCTCACGGGCAGCATGCTGCTTGAGGATGCTGGAAAAGTTTTGTGACTGGACTGGACCACATTTCATGTACATGCACACAATTGCACTTCATCACAACAGGCAAGCCTGATATTGCTCCCACAATAAATGAAGGCTGTAGGAAAAAAGGGACATAACGTGAGCTTGGATGCATACCTTGACCCAACACAGCATGAGCAAGGTGAGCAGGATGAGAATGACTGTAGGACAAAGGGACACGGATGTGAGCTTGGATGCATACCTTGACACGACGCAGCATGAGCAAGGTGAGCAGGATGAGAATGACTGTAGGACAAAGGGACAAGGATGTGAGCTTGGATGCATACCTTGACACGACGCAGCATGAGCAAGGTGAGCAGGATGAGGATGGCGGTGCAGGCTGCCATGATGTAGGCCACAATCAGCCATGCCTTCCTGTCTGAGGCGTCTGTGCTCTCTGCTGCTGTAAGCTCTGCAGCCACACTGCTTCCCAAGGCATAGAAGTGGCTGGTGCCAAAGATGCCAGACTGCAATCGTCAGCAACCCATTGGTTTCACAGTACAAGTGAGGATGCGCACAACAGCGTGGACATGACAGATGCAAAAAGATGCTGTGATCAGCACAAAGTTGCAAAGCAGTTGGCAGCATCTGTGTTGCAATCTACTTCTTTGCAGTCAAGTTGTGCTTGAGCATTGTTGTTGATACATCTTGAGCCGTGTTCATCCCAGGATTGCAAGCTGACTGCCTGGTAGTGTCAGACAGAATGCACAGTAAACACACCTTGAGGAAGGCAAGCATTGTACATGCTGCACAGAAGATGTTGACTGACAGGACGGCGGCCCATGCCATAAGGCCAGCAGCAAAGCGCAGCAGCACCATCCAAATCAGAGACAGGAACATGCCAGCAGCCAGGCCTGCATTTGCATGATCTCCACAAGTAAGTCTCCTGTGGTCCTGTTGTATGCCAAGAGGGGCAGCTCATGTCAATTGATAGCTCTTGGCAACTTTGTTGACAGATAGCCAGCAATCTTGAATGAGTATGATACAGGTTTGTCTGTCTGAGGCTATGCGGCTTACTAATGGGAGGCTGGCAACATGGGCATCTTCTGACACACTTTGCAATGGCAAACAGCTGCATTGTGTTGCGATAAAAGCCTCCATCAGTAGTGATGCTGCTGAGAACTGCTGACCCTGCTGCACTGGACACAGTGCCTTGTTGTTATGATGTAACACAGCTCTGCACGCTGCACGGGCATTTGCTGCTGCATGGTGACAGGCCTCAGACACACAGCCACAGTGGCATGTGAGAAGGGCATGGCACTCACCTGAGACGAGGATGATGAGGATGCCCTTGTGGATGTCAGCAATGTAGCGCTGCAGGCGTTGGCTTGCTGACCCAAAGGTGCTGCTGTACAGCGTTGATGAGCCATTGTAGGCCTGCAGCCCCACAGCTGTCACCACATCACCCAGCAGCGCTGAGTCAAAGTTTGGGAAGCACCTGCACATGTTGTTGAGATCAGCAGCGGAGCCCTTTAGGCAATGCATGGTCAAGCATCAAAGTCATGCAATGATGTAGCTTATCAGACGCCGATGATGTATGGTCAAGTCACCAGCATTGTGTCTGCAAGGGTGGGTCGAGCGTATCCCGAATGTATGTGTGATGTATGTTTGATGTGTTTGTGATGGTGGTGTTGCTAATGTAGGCATCAGGCATGCTATTGTTTCTGTCATTCCTGCTCTTCTGGCCTTAAGACATGCACTGTTGGGTCAACAGCTTGACTGAGCACGGTGACGAGCCGGTTGCTCCCTTCAAAGCAGAGCACCACATTGCCTTCTCATGCAATGCAGCCAGCAATGTGGTCAGCAATGGCAGTAATGCCTGTTTGCATCAGTGCTTCCAGAACTTCATCCTGGGCTGCAGAAGGCCATCAAACGAGTCACACTTGAGGGCTGGTAAGGGTCCCCCACCTGTTGAGGTGGTCCACAGTCTGCACAAGCACTGGGTAGCAAGGCCCACTGCCAGGATACTGGCTGGTGAACTGCAGCCACTGCCCACAGGTGGGGTTGTTGGGGTCTGCCAGAAAAGCACTCTTGTACTTGTCAGGGAAGCCTGCTGAGTCAATGCCACACTGGCTGCTGCCCAGTGTTGTAGTGGTCAGACTGTCCCAGTAGGTGTCGGCGTAGCCGGCTTCATCAGCTGTAATGGTCAGAGTGCCGTACAAGCCATCCTCTGCTGTTCTGTAGTATGGACACCTGCAAGCCCATAAATTTGTTGATGATGCAAGCATACTGGTGTAAACAGGCAAAAGCTGCAGGCAAAAATTGCAGGACATCATGCAAAGGAACACAAGGCAGCAGCATGTACCCTACAAACAAGCTGTGAAGAGCAAACTTGGTTGAGGCGGGCAGGTTCATGCTTGTGTGACAAGACTGCAATGTTGAGTTGAAAGGCTTGCTCAGCGTCTCTGTGCAGCTGTGTGTGCAAGTAACCTGTACTGAGCAGCTGTGGTGCAAGGCAACTCTGCAACGCCACAGATATCTGCTGCTGCAGGGCACTCCTCAACGCAGATGGCCTTGGCTGTGTCAACAGTCTCTGGATTCAGCAGCTCCAGTGGGTTAAGGTAGTACAGCTTTGTCTTCAAGGTCAGGTCAGGGCCGCCCGTGCCGTCCCAATCATTTTTGACACCACATAGGTTGCCATACGAGTCAACACCATATTCGAGGCGCTCTGGCTTGCCTGAAATCAGGAAAACGGTTTGTGACAGGCAGGACTGGGGTAAGCAAAGCGAGGTGATACAGCCACAAGCTTGCAACAGCTGTACCTCTGTGGAAGGCAAGATATGCCACATACAGCATGCCCCCCCAGAAAGCAGCAAAGAGTATCAAGTAGATCAAGTCTCGGCATCTCCTGTGGGTACTGATGACCTGTTGACACAGAAGTTCTTCAAGTGAATGCCAAACTTGACCAGGAACAGCCTGGACTGACTGCAACAGCAACACAGTCAGACCTGCTCCGTGTCCGACAATGGTTCCTGCTTCTTCCGACCAAAGCAGCCCATACTGAACCTTCTGCCCACAGTACAACAGCTAAACAGCTGTGAATGACAAGGCAAACGACTGGAGGTTCAATTTGACTACACAGGTTTTGCAGCCATGACGCAGACCTGTATGACCCAGAGGCGCAATACCTCACACAGGTCGGCAAATCACGACTGCAGCTTCCACCGGGCAGAAGAAGGGCAGCTCGCCGGGCAGAGATTGAGATATTATCGAATCAAGGGAGTTGACCCTGACGGTTCTGCAAACAAGTGTTAGCCACCGCCGTTCCCGCCGCTGAGGGGGGTGCTGAAACCCGTTAGGGTTCGTCAGCGACGGTCTCTCTCCTGCTCGTACTTGAGCATGCAGGTGTTCAGCAAACGTTTTGCGCAAAACGTCGTGCCCCAGCCGTGAGGCGATCACTGCTTGCTAGTGCCCATGATACATGTGATGGGACGCGGCTGTACCAGGCAGTAGTTGTGGCGTGAGCATCTGATCACCGTGACGTGTTGTTGATGTGCACAATACCTGTGCCACTCAAACTGCTTGAAAGAGACCAGACTTTGTAGCAGCTCTCAAGATGGATGACTGTTTGTATGACGAGTTCGGTAACTACATTGGGCCTGAGCTGTCAGGAAGTGAGGTACGCCTGCTGAGCTGCTCAGGGTCTTGCCCACAACAAAGTATTCAATTGCTGACTGTTCTTGTGATTCATTGTGCTATACCACACGAAGAAAGTGTGATTACCCAGGATGAGGAAGAGGAAGAACTCGATGAAATGGCAGAGGCAGAAGACCTGGAGGAAGCAGAAGAGGCTGCAAACAGACGAATGGACATGACAAGTAAGTCACATGCAAGCCATTCTGGCAGCATGCTTGCATCACAATGGACCCCCATAAGAGTGTTTCGACAGCAAGTAAGCAAGAGCAGTCTTGTCCTACACTCTATCCTGACCAATGGGCACTTCACTGTTCTTGGCAGCATGTTTGTGATTTGTGTTTATAATGCAGCCGGTCTGATGGAAGTGGATGGCCAAGTTGACGATGAGGATAACCTTGAGACTGCCGTGGTGTTACACGAAGACAAGAAGTACTATCCAACAGCAGATGAAGTGTATGGCAAGGAAACTGAAACCTTAGTCATGGAGGAGGACGCACAACCTTTAGAGGTGACAAAAGGCTGCTGTGTGAACTGCATCATGGCTGACGAAGTTTCCCGACCACACAGGTTGTTGCTGCACAGACTGTGCTCGACAAGGCTCGACTTGCAATTGTCAGCCGACATCAAGTACGTTTTGGACATGTTGTTGCTGTCCGATGACAGACGCCTCTGTCACATGCAGGTGCCCATCATTGCCCCCATCAGACCCAAAAAGGCAGAGATGCTGGAGCAACAGCCTCTCAAGACAAACTACAGCAATGAGTTTCTGGCTGGCCTCATGGATAACCCTGAGCTGGTCAGAAATGTTGCTGTTGTTGGCCACCTCCATCATGGCAAGACCCTGGTAGGTCCCTGCAGCTGATCGTGGCTGCTTGCATGCTGCCTCCTGCATGCACAGCTGTGTTGTGTTGCTGCACACTTGACTATACATGGGTGCTGTATGTGCCGGTTGAGGTTGTTCTATTGAAACAGATTGCAGGACCTGATTTTTGGAAGCCAGTCAGCATGTTATGCAACATGAGCATATCATCCTTGACCTCAGCACATACACGCCATGTGCTTTTCATGTTTACCTAACTATCACATGAACAGAATGCGGAGCCGTTCACATGTCTCAGGATTGTAGATGCATGCAGAGCAGCATTGCCAACAGATGTGCTGTGCAGTTGATGGACATGCTTGTGGAGCAGACACACGACCTGCGGTATGAGTGGCGTAACAACGAAAGGCCTTTGAGGTACACAGACACTAGAGTGGATGAGCAATCACGCGGCATCAGCATGAAGTCCACCCCCATGTCTCTCATTCTGGAGGCCAGTAATGGCAAATCATTTGTCATGAACATGCTGGACACCCCAGGTACAAATGCTCCCATCTGGCTCCCTTTTGGTGTGCTGCCGTCACTTTTGGCCTGCCATTGCATTCCAGCCTGCCTTGACCTGAGTGTGGTTATCTTGTGCAGTAGCAGAATTTTGTGAGCCTTTGTAGCACATAAGAAGCTGTGCAATGTCTTTAGATGTGAGCTCTGATTTGGAAGGTGTTCAAGGTAGCACAAGACTCATGTTGAACGGGAAGCTTGTGGAGTTGCAATGAAGGCCAAATGTTGTTTGTCTTGATCTCGAAATCACTACAAACCATGTAGGGCATGTCAATTTCAGTGATGAGGTGACAGCAGCGATGCAGCTGGCAAACGTACTTTGCCACAATCTCACTTCAAAACTGCAGGGCATGTCAATTTCAATGATGAGGTGACAGCAGCAATGCGGCTGGCAGATGGTGTTCTGCTGGTGGTAGACGCAGTTGAAGGCGTTATGCTAGTCACTGAGAAGGCCATCAAGCAGGCCTGCCAAGAGGGCCTGCCCATCTGCCTGCTCATCAGCAAAGTAGATCGCCTGATCACAGAGCTGAAAGTGCCCCCCACAGACGCTTACTTCAAGCTGCGACATACCATTGATGAAGTCAACTCGCTCATACAGCTGCACTCTGGCAACAACGCAGCCTTCCAGGTGAGACAGCATGTTGTTCTGTGTTGTCATGCTCAGGCGTTGATGCACCTTGTGCTGAACGGGCCTGCAACGTCAGGCAGCATGCGACGGCTGCTTGGCTGCATCACCTCTCCCAGACATAGCATTCAATGATGCTGCACATGCCCCTCAGTACTTTTGCAAGGCAGGTTGAGTAAGCATGTATCAATCAGACACACAACAAAGTAATGACAAACCACATGCATTTCAGCCCAAGCTGCTTGGTGTTAGAACTTTACTGTATGCATCAGACCAACATCCTTTGCACCATGTGCACTACACACTCTCTACATCAGCGGTACATGACAGCTAAAGTGTCTGCTGATGCAGGTTGACCCCATCAAGGGCAATGTGGCCTTTGGAGCGTGCCAGTCTGGCTGGTCTTTCACCTTGCTGTCCTTTGCTCAGCTGTACTGTGACGTGTATGGGGCTGCAATGGACCCCAAGCAGTTTGCACGCCGGCTGTGGGGCGACATCTACTTCCAACCCACCACCCGCAAGTTCAAGAGGTCGCAGCCTGACAAGACGTCCGAGCGCACCTTTGTACAATATATTCTGACCCCTCTGTACAAGATATACAGTCAGGTGTGCAACTTGATGAGGCCACTCTGCAAAACTGCGACAAGTTGTTTGTGTCAGTGGTCCCTTGATGCAGCCCTTCCTTTTAGCTGTCACTGCCTGCTTGCTGCTGCCTGGCCTGCCTGCCTGACAACTCTGACTTGGTGGTTGGCGTTAGCTTGGCTTGTCAGCTTGTATAAGTGCAAGATCTTCCATGTTGTTTCCTGATGTCTGCTGCCCGGTCTTCAGCATGTTGCTGATCTGCACGTTCAGCGCAAGCTGCTCATTTTGCCATTGAGGTTCTGGGATTGCCATTGAGGTTCTGGGATTGCCATTGAGGTTCTGGGATTGCAAGCTCCAGTTGTACAGGACAGCTGCAATGTGGCATGCGCACAGCAAAAAGCAGCTAACCTGAACACAAACATCCATGATGCAGATACTAGGAGAGCACGAGAGCAGTGTGAAGAAGATGTTGGATGAGTTTGGTGTGTACTTGAAGCCATCCACATTTGGCAAGGATGTGAAGCCCTTCCTGAAGGACGCATGCTCCCAGATCTTTGGCAGCGCAACGGGCCTGGTGGACATGATGATTGCTCATGTTCCTTCCAGCAAAGCCGGTGCTGCCAACAAGGTAGGCAGCATTACTGGTGTGCATGACCTGTTACTAAATTCTGCACGAGGTTTCACATATCCACACAGACTTACTGAGTCTCTTCGGCGGCTGAGAACTTGACTTGGTTTTCACAAGTCCAGTATTTCAAGGGCTCTGTTTTCAAACAGCCGCGGAGGATTCCTTTCAGCCATTGCTTTCCTGGATTGCTGGCCAAAGCACAGATGTGTTGAAAGTAATGCATCAATGCAAACCTAGGGCACTTGGCTATTGGCTTATTGGTGTGGCTGCCTTCAGCCTTTCTCAGCAGCAATCGGTCTGATGAACGCCACCATTCAAGCAATGATGTCAGCCAAAGAGGGACCTCATGCATAAATACAGACAGGCTCTTCTAACCATACGACTCCAGTACTGTGCTGCAGTAGTAACCATGAGTTGTTGTCATGCCAGTGTGACAAAAGCCATTATCATACATTCTGCCAACATGGGAAAAAGTTGTATTTGAGAAAAGCGGTGATTAAAAAAACCATGCCTTTTGTGCTGCAGGTTGCAAGAGTCTATTCTGGTCCTCAGAGCGCAGAGATTGTGGGGCATATCAAGGACTGCAACCCTAGGGGCCCACTGCTGGTGCACATTGCCAAGCTGTACCCCAAGCAGGACTGCACCACTTTTGATGCCTTTGGCCGTGTCTTCAGTGGGACGGTCAAGGCTGGAGACAGGGTGAGCCACATCCATTGCAATGCTGTTCTGAGCTGAATTGGTTCATTTCCTGTCTCCAAACCTGATGCTGGTGATAGTAGCAGGCACAGCTGCCCATGCACTCATTGTCTGCACTGTCCAGCTCTGATTGAGTCTGTGCAAAGGTGACAGCAAGAGCCTATCTGTCTCTGGTTCCTTGCTTACTGTTGCATTGTGGAGTGTGTTCAGCCATGCTTCAGTGGTAGCAAATCCACCGTAAAGCACGCCTCATTGGTAATACTTGACAGAGATGAGTCGTCACCAACAGGGTTCCTCCCAAGCAGTAAGCATGCAAGCACCTGCTTCACTAGAGCGCTCTCTCCTGTCTCTTCAGTTACGATTTGGCCTGGTGTGATGCAACAGGTGCGTGTGCTTGGAGAGGGTTTCACCCCGGAAGATGAAGAGGACAGTGCTGCTGCGGAAGTGAGCAAAGTGTGGGCCTACCAAGCTCGCTACCGGGTCCCTCTTGCTAAGGCAACAGCAGGTACTGCTCTGGACAAGCTTCTCATCTTTGTCTTGTGGATCCTGCTTCATCTTGGTCCCTGTTAACACATTGCCACGGCCTGCCCCAGCTCTTGGCAAGATCATGTTCTTTGCTAGTGTAAGGGCTTTGGCAGACTCCAGCAGATGCCTTGTTGTGCAGCACAAACTGCCAGCATATACTGAGGTTGCTGGTCATTGAGTCCGTGTGGGCTTAGTATAGGAATCTGGTGCATGCTATCATCACACGGCAAATCATCATCATGCAAACATCGCTTGCATAAATGCTGTTTGCAATGTACAATGTATAATAATTATTATTATTATTAATGTACATGTAATTGGGTGCTGCTAGAGGGTGTGCATGCTGTCATTACAAAGACGCTGCCTGTCTCCCTTCACACAGAGTTGCTGATCAGCAGGCAAAGCTGTGCTTGACAGTTCTGATGTGTGTGTGTGTGTGGATGTGCCTGGTCAGGCAACTGGGTTCTGCTCGAGGGCGTGGATGCTACAATCACCAAGACGGCCACCATCATCCAGGAGATCTATGAGGAGGAGGTGCACATCTTCAAGCCCCTGCAGTTCCAGACCCAGTCGGTGATGAAGATTGCCACAGAGCCCCTGAACCCCTCTGAGCTGCCCAAGATGGTGGAGGGCCTGCGCAAGATCAACAAGAGCTACCCCCTGGCCATCACCAAGGTGGAGGAGTCTGGGGAGCATGCTATCCTGGGGACTGGAGAAATCTACCTCGACTCCCTCATGAAGGTATAGGGGCACTGATTGGTGTTGCTAACACATCCGGTATCAGCTGTCTAGTTCTCTCTTTACACAACTGGTTTGTGAGTCCAGGAGCCTACAACACAAAACTTGATGTAAGTCCTACTCAGGGTGTTGAGTCAGAGTTGTGCTCTCTTCTTTGCTCATGTTGTCTGCTGTTCAACCAGCTTGACATCAAGTCCTAGGATCTATGTTGTACTCACCAACTCTGTGAGTCTGTGCTGTCATGATCATGCATTTACTGGTCCAGCTGCTCCATCCATGAACCCACCATATAGTCATGACCATCACATAACATGCCAATGGGCAATCCAGGAATTGTATACTGATGTTGACAGATTTGAGATTGCTGACCTGAGTTCTCGTGCAATTGCAGCTCATGCATAATGGTTGGAAGAAAAGGGAAATACCATGCCCTTCAAACAAAGGAAAAGTCCGCATGCTTCATCGTACGTGTCACCACAAGGAAGTGCTGCTTTGTCACAACGGCAAGAGCTGGGTGCCACTGACTGCAGGATTTGCGTGAGCTGTACGCTGAGGTGGAGGTCAAGGTTGCTGACCCTGTGGTGTCCTTCTGTGAGACTGTGGTGGAGACCTCCTCCCTCAAGTGCTTTGCAGAGACCCCCAACAAGCGCAACAAGGTCACTATGATTGCTGAGCCCCTTGACCAGGTGCACCCTCACCCACCTGCACCCCTGCATTGCACCTCACACCTCTGTCACAGGACATAGGCATCCGTCACCAGCTTTGTTTGCACACACCTCTGTCACATTATATAGGCATCCGTCACCAGCGCTGCAGCGCACTCACTTCTGTCACAGGACGAAGGCTTTTGTCACCAGCTTTGTGTGTACAAGCTGAGTGTGCATGAATGAGTAACAGCTGGCCGGCTGACTTCTCTCTTCAGCCCTCTCCTGTCACACAAGTCTTGCAGTGTTTGAGGCAATCTTTCCTCATACATGCATCCTTCAGTGTATGTGACTGTATTGAGGCCGGGCTGTGATCTCCTCCCATGCCCAGTTGTGAAGGCAGCCTCAATTCTGAAATCTCCAGTGCTGTTGTGCCATGTGCACAGTCACACATAGATGATGCACCATCTGTGCACAGTGAGGAACAGGCGTTGTTTTCAGATGCAATGGTGAACCGAAAGCATCTAATGTTTTACAAGTTGAATACAATGCTGCATCCCTCTCTTTGTGTGCCTCCATCAAAGCTCGCATCCCCGAACACAGGAACATGTACCTACCAGCCCGTGTATGGTGAATAAGTGAACACAAATGCTCCCAGGTTTTCATCAGTGGTGTAACCATACAGGTGCTCTGGCCTTTGGACCTGGCTGGCTGTCAAGTACTCACTCTAGCTCTCAGAATGCACACTCCCACTTTGCACTTTCACAGTGCTTGCTAAGCTCCATTCTTGTGCAGGGTCTGGCTGTGGACATCGAGACTGGCAAGATCAGCCTTGACAAGCCAAACAAGGAGGTTAGTGAGTGGTTCCAGGACAAGTACAGCTGGGACTTGCTGGCTGCTCGATCAGTGTGGGCCTTTGGCCCTGACAAGCAAGGCCCCAATGTGTTGCTGGATGACACTCTACCTGCTGAGGTGGACAAGAACTTGCTGCGTGCTATCAAGGGCAGCATAACACAGGTAATGAAAGCTGGCGTTTGGGGTTCCCAACTGGTAGAATGATCACAGGGGAACCCTCTTTTGGTTTCTTGCCCATGTTGACTTGAAGCTGTAAGCATCATTGTCACGTGATCATGACTGTCAGTTGTACGACTCTTACAGCTGACCTTTTGCACAGCAACTGCAACATGCGTGCATTAAGTCACTGCAAAGTAACCTCAGAGGTAAGACTTTGCCCTGTCTGTGCTGGCTATAAGCATTGAAGCTTCACTGAGATGAATGGAAAAAGGTATCTGAACCAACACTGCAGCCAGGCTGCATGACTAGAGCTGTTTCAATGCAACTCTTTTGTTGGTAAAACAGATTTCTTCAATGCTTGAGATGCCAGATGTCACTCAAATTCAACAGCCTGCTGTGCCTGGCAGGGCTTCCAATGGGGTTCAAGGGAGGGCCCTTTGTGTGATGAGCCCATCAGGAACGTCAAGTTCAAGATCCTGGATGCAGCTGTGGCCAGTGAGGCCCTGCACAGGGGTGGGGGTCAGATCATCCCCACAGCCAGGAGGGTGTGCTACAGCGCCTTCCTCATGGCCACCCCTCGCCTCATGGAGCCTGTCTACTACGTTGAGATCCAGACACCTGCAGGTCCCCCCTTTACCAACATGATCACACATGTGTGAAGCCAACTGGCGACATACATGCTCCTGTATGGCGTGAATCATCCAAGTGCTCATCTTGCTGGCTACAGCATGGCAATGGCAGCAACATACACGCATGTCCAGTCGAGTGCTGGTGCTTTCGCTTTGCCCAGCACACAGCACAGCCTTCCTGACCTCTGCTTGCTCCGCACACTGTGCTTCTTGCAGTCCATATTGTGGGCGCAGTTCGCCTGACTTGCGTTGGTGTTTGGCAGGGCCACCCTGTTCAGGGTGGCATTCTGGTGAGAATGCTGCAAGTGCGTGTCCGCTGTGTCTGGAGCGTCGAAGATTCAGTTTGGGCTTTGCTTTGCAGATTGTATACAGGCCATCTACACAGTCTTGGCAAAGCGAAGAGGGCATGTGACACAGGATCGACCCAAGCCAGGCACTCCCATATTCATTGTGGAGGCAGAGCTGCCGGTCATAGAGTCTTTCGGCTTTGAGTCAGACCTGCGCTACCACACGCAGGTGATGCGTCACATGAACTGGTGCTGTGATTCTTCAGTCTTCTTGGTGTTGTAATTTGCGAATGCGAAGCTGGCTCTATGTGATCACTCAATTACTCGGCTGAGGACATTCCAGTCCCACCTGGCATCCATTGTGGCTTTTCATGGAACCCTTGTGCACCACATTCCGTGGGCTTGGCATTGACAAGCTGCTTGTTCAGAACATGGATCAGAACGGCTGATGCAAGGGTGTCTTGCAGTGTTGATTGAACAGTGTGCTGAGGGTGCGTCAACAATCATACACTGCTCTGTCATGAACTGCTTGTTTGAGCATGCCATCTGTCTCAATCGTCTGCTGGCAAAGGTATCTCTGGCAATCTGACAGCAAGTACACACATTGCAGCAGGATGCACAAACAGCGCTGACTCTGCTTTTCACCATGTGTGCAGGGTCAAGCATTCTGCTTGAGTGTTTTTGACCACTGGCAGATTGTGCCTGGTGACCCACTGGACAGGACTGTGACACTGCGGCCGCTGGAGCCTGCGCCAGCCAAAGACCTTGCAAGAGAGTTCATGGTGAAGACGAGGCGACGAAAGGTATGCTTTGCTTTTGTATTCTGCTGGATTGCGTTGTGGATGATGCAGTACTGCATATATCAGGCTGCGTCACAAATTGGCAGCATTTGTTTCATAGGCACTATACAGTATCCTTGGGAGAGAAGAATGTGTCAAAAGCAGGCGCAGACACAGATGGTGATAATGCCATATTTGCTTGTAAGTTGTGCAGTCATGACAGCTTTTTCACTGCAGGGGATGAGCGAGGACGTGTCTATCAACAAGTTCTTTGATGATCCCATGTTGTTGGAGCTTGCTCGCCAGGATGCCACAGCGATTTACTGAGGATGTGTGCTAGTTGCACATCACATTCAGGCTTGAGCATCCAGTGAGACTGTGATACATGGCTGTCAGTGCTTGCCTGCTGCTGAGGGTCTGCTGCTCCTTGAAGGCACCAGCATACCAGTGGCCATTGGATCATTGTGCTGACCTCCAGTCTCTCACCAATCTGCATACTCAAGCAGCCACAACCATTCTTCTTTATTTGATGTACTGCTGAAGGCAAGGTGCAATGAACTGTCCAGCCCAATTACCCCTGTTCAGTCACTGAACTTCAGTGGCTGTTTCATCATCAGTTTGCAGGAGTCTGCTTAGCAGTAAAGCACTTTCGCCATGCATGTTGTCTGCCCAGCAGAGAACTGCTGTCAGACTGGCCTGCTTTCAGTTGTGGTGATTTGAAGCTCCTTTTGACATATATTGCCTTCCACATAAATGTCTCTCCCAGTCAAGATCGGTTCTAGTTGGTGATTATACTGACAAGCGTCTATTGGCAACTGGTCATGCATGCCTATATAGCCAGGTCCGTTGTTGACCACAGGCATGCAGCATTGCAGACGGACAGAAGGCAGCATTACTGAACCTTAAGCTGTAAGCATGCCTGCTGCACTACTTGCTGCATGTCTCAAAAAGTTGTTTGCTCCAACATTGTATGCAGAAAAGCAGACGCCTGTAGTTGGCATGTGCACATATCACTCTCTCAAACGTGTGCTGCTGCCAGAACGCATGTACTACACACCGTCTGTGTAGCAGCCCCTGATGAATATAAGCTTTCTTGGGTTCCAGACTTACTAGGGGTGCCCGACAAGCGTGCTGGTAAGGTTTGACACAGCCCAAAAGACCTGAAGACCGCATTCAGCCTAGAATGTCAGAAACCAAAGCTGCTGTCAGTGGGTGATGGTCTGCTGCCGCTAGTGCAACTTGTTCCTGCTTGATGTGTACATTGCACTCAGTACACTGACACTACAATTGTGTGGCTGATGCACTAGCTCACTATCGCTTGCTCGAAAGTCCTGTCTCTACTTCTTTGTCGTTTGGGAAAAACCCCATCAGACGCCCTGCAAAGGAGACAACAGCATCCTCAAGTTGCTTGGCAAGTTACTCCTGTCGCACAAAGCCTCAAAGTCAAACCAGGTCACTTGCCTGCGGACTGCTGATGGGCCAGCATAAAGCCGCCCAGTGCTCCAATGGTTGCCCCCATGAGGGCAGACTGCTTAGGTACCTTTGGTGCCACACCTGCACTCCAAAAAATGCACGTGATATACAACAGTGCGGGTTGTTTTTGAGTAATTGAGTAAACATGCATGCTTTACCTACTGCCCAGCCAAAGGGATAACACGCCGCTGCTGTTCCAGCAAAAGTTGCCCAATCCTTCCAGTTGAAGTTTCCGACTGCACATGATGCCACGGGTCTCAGACACTGTCCGCTGAGCAGCATGTGCGTTAGCAGAGTGGGTATCTACCGGATCACCTGTTTTCCAAAAGTGGGGAGCCCTGTCGATGACGGGGTAGGTCGGCTCGTCAAAGCACACCCCCATGTTCGCGCGAGCAGATCTCTTCAACCTCTGGCCTCCGCTGATTGCTCTTGCCTGAAGTTTGTAACCGGCTGTGTTGCTATCAATCATCTGTTCACGATGCATCAACAGTGTCTAATTGCAGCTGTCCGAGTCAGCGTTTGGATCAGTCACATGTGTACTCCATGTGCGCAAACAGCAGACGAACTGCAGACGCACTGCAATGCAGACGCACTGCAGACTTCTGCAGCCGACGCAAGCGTGCCAACAATATAGCGACCTGAACGCTGGTCTGGAATTGAGACGTGCAACAGTGCGTAAGGAGGCCCAGACGTCGGTGTCGCGGCAACCGTACCTGCGAGCGAGCAAGTCATGAACACCAAAACGGTTAGTTCCCGAATGTCCGACGCTTCGCTCATGGGCGAAACACACACGCATGTAACGTCAGCTGTGATGCTCGTGTTCAATTCTGTTGCCGTTGCTTGTTCCTGGGCAGTTTCACGGCTTACTGCGAGTAAGCTCTGCGGATATATCTAGCAGGATCTTGCTGCATACTGACTCCACACAACTTCTGAGGCTGTTGTATGTTACTTTCGTACGCTTCCCAGCGGCTCAAAGGCTCAGTTGTGTTGCTGCTTTCTGTCTGCGGGATTGTCGGGCTCGAGCAGCCACATGCATTCGTGCCTATGCGTTGCACGCTAGCGCTGCTATGCATGCGTGCCGGTCCATAGTTTATTTGTGTCAATGCAGAGCGTTTTCGTCTATATTGCGATAGTGCTCTTGGCCACAAGTGCCTCCGCAAGGACACTCACCCAGTCGACCTACACAGACGCTGATATCTACAACTTTGCGCTGAACCTTGAGTACCTCGAGGTGCGCTTCAACCCGTCCACTGCATTGCAATTGCTGCCGGTCATCGAAAACAGCGCTGAGAGTGCCGTGATGCTGTTGCTTTGTGGAGGAGACTAGACAGATCTGCCGAGCTGTTCGTCCAGGATCTGCACTGCAAACTCTCTTTGACTGCTGCAACCTGCAGGCTAACTTCTATCACTGTGCTGCATATGGCACCCCCATCACAAACAACAATGGCGGCCCGGACCCCACAGGCTGTGTTATAGGCAACTATGACCCGGCTACCCTGGCTCTGGCTGTTGAGCTAGCTGGTGATGAGACAAACCATGTTCTTGCTATTCAAGCAGCCCTGGGTATGAGGCTCCCTCAATGCATTGCCAAAGCATGTATGCATGTATGCATATTAACATGTCAAGAGCACAGGGCCTCCAGCAAGCAGCACTTGCCAACAAATGGTGTTGGCGTCCACCAGGCTGCACATTGCAGCACATAACGCCAGCTATGACAGAGCATCATTGCAGATTTGCAAGCTAAGCCTCATATTTATACTGCCTGACCGAATGTCCCTGTCATCTTGCTTGCCAACATAAGTCTGCAGACATTGCAACAATCATGCACCACTGTATGGAGGAGTGATATACGCAGTCAAGCACTTTGGCTTCTGCTGAAATTTTGCTAGATGTGCTTGACATTGGTGTGGTTTTGTGCGCCTAGGCACTCATTTGTCTCTTGAATGTCTGTATAGGATCTGCAGCGATTGCGCAGCCAGCTATTAATTTGACTGCCTTCAGCGCTGCTGCTAATGCTGCCTTTGGCACCACACTGAGCCCGGTCTTCAGCTATGCCACAGCTAATCTCACATTCTTGGACGCTGCATTCCTGCTGGAGGATGTTGGTAAATCGCCTTGCCCAGTGTCCAATCTGCACCTCATCTTGTCTGTGACACTGCATAATTGCTACTTGGTGGCTGTGAAAGTGGTCATGATTCTGCGCTACATTAATAGCCTGCTTACTCACGCATGTAGACTTTGCCACATCGGATGAAGTCATCTGATTTGTGCCTATGCTGTTTTGGAGTAATCACCTAATGCTATATTGCTCAAAGGCTGCTTGAGACCACTGTCTTCAAAGCCAGTCAGCAAGGTGTGGTGTTCTGTTTGGCTGACACTAACTGCTTTGCAAGTTTGCAGGTGTGACAGCTTACAATGGTGCAGCCCCATTGATTACTGACACAACTCTGTTGGGCAATGCTATCGGCATTGGACTAGTTGAGGCATACCATGCAGGCATTGTAAGCTTTCCTACACATCAGCTGTTACATGCTGTGGTTGTGTTCTTCCATGTTGTGTATCAGGCACATGCGGATGCAACTTAATGCATCATGTGTACACATATAACAATGTGTCATTCCTACCTTTCCATGGCAGACCTGCCGAAAAAGTTTGCAGCAGAGGTAGCCAGTGGTTGAGCTCTGCGTTTTGACTGCAGATTCGCAAGACCCTGTATGACAACAGAGCTACAATTGACCAGTACGGCCTCCCTGTTGGCACTGTCATCGACACCATTTCTGCTGCAAGAGGCATGCTCAGTGCAGCGGCTGACAGCAGCATGAACTCCGCTGACGAGGGCATCACCACTGAAGTGGTAAGTCTGTTCTTCCCTAAAACTTGCCTGTGGGCATGCATACAGCAATGCTGTCAGTAGTGTGTTTGCATTGCATGCATTACATGTCAATAGTTGCTCAGCCATAATGAAATCGAGAGTTTCAAGTACTGGTTCATGTGTCTGCAAGCTGGTGGCCAGCAGTCAAGCAGCACAGTAAAGCAATGCCACAGTTGGGCCCAAGCAAACTTTCACATGACAACAACCCAGCACAAGTGCTCATGTTGTGTGTGTGGTGCAGAATGGCTCAGAGACTGAGACCCTGGTGCCATCAGGTGCTTACAACATCGCCTTTGCCCGCACACCTGCTGAGGTTCTTGCCATTGTGTACCTGGGCAGCCCTTCCACTCCAGGAGGCTTCTTTCCCGACGGTGTCAATGGCAACATTCAGGGCTAGACACTTGCTTGTGGGCGCTTCTGGCAGGCCTTTTCACCACTTCATCCTGCTGGTTTGACATCAAGTCTTACCATCATTGACATGACCAAGTGATTGATGACAGTATTGGGCGCCGCTACAGGCCAGCTATGGCAAACTGTTTGGGTACATGCCATAAGGTCAGCCTTGCAGCATTTACTACTACATATGATGCAATGTTCTGTGGTATGTGAATAAAGTCAGTTGGTGTTCACCAAGTAGCAGGCTCTGCTTGAGCTGGTGATTAGGTTTTGTTGCTGTTGTTACGGTCGCTTGAGCAATGAGCTAACAAACAATCTTACGGTAATGGTCTTACATACTTACATTCACTTGCTCAATATCAATAATTATAGTGAGAAGTCAAGCAACAGGTTGAGTTGTGCAAAGTTTGGTTTTAACCTGCATGTTGGCTCTGATATAGTGTAAATAGCAGTTCCAGTACACGCCAGTGGGCTTCTTTGTTTGCTCAGACCTTCCAAATAAGCGATTCATGCATGTATATCAAAATCGAGACTTGTCACAAATCGCTGGGACACAGTGATGACATGCTGCACATTGGAAGGGGGACAAATAGGCTCCGATCATTCAGTTTCAGCTGCTCTACTGAAGAACTTACACAGGTCTAGCTAGTCAGGAGAACACTCAGGCTTTTGAAGCCAATTTTGACCCAATGACAACAGGAACAGATTTCTCTTTTACGCAGAGGATGTTGCTGCTGTAACACTGTAGCACGGACCACAGCCCCTTTCATAGCTTTCTAAACCCTGGTCAACTGAGTAACACTTCAGTATGTTTACGTTGCCCTTCTGAATAAGAAACATCAGTCTCCTGGTAACATCAGAGAGGATATGGCACCTGATTCAGCACCTGATGAACACGAACAGTAAGTCACCAGATGCAGATGGTAGCCTTTGGCCATCTTGTTTGGAGACAACTCCGGGCTTCAGCACAATTGACAGTGAACGTACCGGTTTGAATGTACAAAGTTTGCAAATTTGGCCAGTTGCCCTTGGCAATTTCTTTGCAAAACTCATTGCTGAACATACCATATATATGCAAGTCCAGCTTCTCAAGCCAAGGCCAATTTGCCCCTGTAAGGCTGGCAGCAACTGTCGGCCCTACTCTGTATCCACCTCGGAGGTCCAAAGTCTTCAATGAAGGCCAACTTCCCTTGATCAGCTGATCAGCAGCAATATCCCAGCCTTTTGGATCCCTCAAATGCAAGCTTTCCAGCAGAGGCCAATGGGCTGTGGACAGTACAGCAAGCCCCTTGTTTCCAATACCATTGTAACTAAGATTGAGGTGCCTCAAGTGTGGCCAGTCAGCCCGAATCAAGTGAGTGACACTTTCACAATTATTGTGCAGATCAAGCTTGGTCAACGATGGCCAGTCACCACGAGAGATTACAGCAACATCTGCTTGAACCAGATACAGGTTGCTCAGGTCCAGACTTGTCAACTGTGGCCAGACACCCTTCTCAAGGATGGACAGGTCAATTCTGACTTCGTCTTTCGACGGTATCTTCGACAGACTGATGTGTGTGACCCGCCGATGCACGCAAGCACGTAACTTTGCATTTAAAGCCAGCAGGTTAGCCAAACTCTTGCTTGAAACGCCTCGAGCAGTGTCACTGCTACATGCACCAAATCAAGCAGGCCTCCTGCTGAAGTGTCTGAGGCAACAAGTTCGAGACTGTCAGTCTCACAAACGATGCGGGTTGTATCACCATAGTTCGACAGCTGAAGCGCAAGGGCGCTCATGAGACATTTCCAAGCTGCATCATGCAAAAGAAGCCACAGTTCTCCAAGCAGACTAGTGTCAACCACAGTCGTGTGTGAACTCGTGATGCCCTGTACGACCGCAGAGAGTGCCTGATGTCACTTGCGCCATTTGTCGTTGCCTGATGACCGCAAGCGCGAAGAAGATGTGCTCATTACTGCAGCTGCTGCAGCTGCTGCAGTTTTCTGATGATGATTTTGTTTGTCTATGTTACCGTTTTGTCTGTTTCGTTTACTGATGAAAGACTGCAATTTAGTCAAATGGGCTAGCTGGCCCCAACGACTGTAAAATCCCTGACTGACTGACTGGCTGCTGCTCCGGTAGCGTTCTTGCCTTTCAACGTCTACGAGCCAAACCGGTACAAGTTTGAACAGCCAGATGACAATAGTGCAGGACAACACTCGCTTATGACAGCACTTGCTACCGACAAGCACCCGCTCTGCGATCAGATCCTTCCACATCTGTACTTAGGACCGTTGGAGGCAGAGCAACTTAGCCTTGAGAACTTGCGTCTGCTTGGCATCACTCACGTGCTGCGACTGGGGTGCTCCTTTTTCCCTAAGTCGCATGCGCGGGATTTGCAGTATCTGGAGGTCGACGTTTTTGACAGGCCGGAAAGCGATCTCTTGTCTATCACCAAGAAGCACGACTGCAATGGCTTCATAGACAAAGGTCGAGCACATGGCGGCATACTGGTGCACTGCATCGCCGGGATATCCCGCTCGGCGGCGGTCGTCACAGCCTATATCATGTGCAGAGAACACCTGGGGTTCAGTCAAGCACTAGCATTGGTCAAAGCTCAGCGGCCTAGAGCAAGCCCAAATGCTGGGTTCTGCGAGCAGCTGAAAGTGCTGGAGGTGGAGTGCGATTGCAACATGGAAAAGTACGTTTGTGCGCCAGACTTTCCCTATCTTACACCTGCAGAAAGAGCAGTAAGAGGTAAGCAGTGGCTTGCACAGCGACAGGCAGCTGCTTCAGGTGTTGCTCCTCTTGCACCGGGTCCATGGCGTGCCAAACGCATCAACCCTATCTTGCCACCCACCGAAGATATTTGAAAGTTGAACAAAGCTCATTCTTGCAGAGCAAAAAGTCTTGCTAATATTTGCAAACTTTGCAATGCAATGCAAAGTCCCAGTTGCTGTTTTTTTGTCATGCTTCTTAGACGTTCTCTGTTCTGACATTCCACAAGATCCTTACATTTGGAAGAACTACGAGAGAGAAAGCTCTTCTCAATGCCGAAACGTCCATTCCACAGTCAAAACCAGAAATCAAAGGCCTGATCCAGCATAGGTTTATGCTTTTTCCTCTCCCTTTGGGCTACGGCCTATGGTCTTAGCTCAGGGCTGCCGCCTCAGGAGGCTCCCGTTATGATCGCTGAAAGGTGTAGACTTTGCTTGTGTCATGCTTGACAGATGCCTCTTAGTTGGACATGAAAGCAAGAAATGTGACAGAGCTACACTTGATTTACTAAAAATCGACACTGCCTTACTTGAATGCAAACTTTGTTGGCAGTCCAAGACATTGATGACATTGCACACGAAGACAGTTGCAATGTTCCACCGCCTTGATCGTACAGAATCCTTGTGGAAGTGCAGTTATCAGATCAAGTTGCCTCAGGACTCCTGCATGCAACATCCATGTGTGCTTCGTAGCTCTTGATTGCGTTGCACAGGCACATATTGATAATACTTTGAGTCATGTCGGATCATAGCGTAAGCCATGCAGCTTGTGAAGCACATGCACAGTCTTTAACAGATTCAGCTGAAGATGCCATGATGCTGCCATGCAAGCTCTTGCAGCTACAACATGAAATGTTGTTCTGTTGGATCTGTGAGATGGAACGTCTAGTGCACATATGCATAGTTTGCAAAAGATCCGTTAAGAAGTTGACAGGAGCAGCTCTATGCATACCTCCAGCTCCTCGGCGTGCTGTTGCATGATTGCTCGCAGGGACCTCTGCAATTGCGATGGCGGGCTGCTTGGCACAGCCCTCCGTTCTGCCACCTTCAATTCCCCTGCTGATGCGCTGACAATTGCGATCTTCTGACGCTGCTGAAGCTGCTCAACAATACTCAAGTCTGATTTGTTTGCAATCCGCTTCTGAGCTGGACTGTCATGGGCATCAGGCTGTCCAGCCAGAGGGTCAGTGAACAGTGGGTTGCAGTGCACATTCATGTCCTGCTTAGGCATGCCCA
>JAABUP010004733.1_pt1 | contig 21815 bp, 33 predicted proteins | sample 5559201 | NCBI WGS metagenome assembly JAABUP01 (sample SAMN10711887, study PRJNA513373) | rock metagenome | isolation source: Antarctica rocks | place: Antarctica | reverse complement strand
TGACCACATCTTTTCTGGGGTGTTGTGTGTTTGGCTGAAATTTGTGCAACAGACCTCGTGAACAACTTACCTTGCATTGTGCTGTGTGCTAGCTCCCACCTTGTTGCCTAAGCTGGTTTACCCTACAGTTTTGCTTGTCAGTAAGCCCTTAGCCCACAAAGAACTTTGGGCTGTTTCTGATCATGTGGCCGGTTTGTGAAGGCTCTTCAGGGAGCTCACCCTATAGAACATAAGGGGTGACTCAGAATGGACCCTGTGTGCTGTAGAGTGAAAGACGCAAGAAGGAGCGTGAACGCAACTGGGGCCCTTCCAGTGCAAATGCTTTGCCCGCTCACACAAACGATATGCCTGCTCATAATGGGCACAGCAGTACTGAACATGCAGACAGGCAAAGAGGGTATCAAAGATCTCAAAGACCAATGCAGTCATCTAGGGGAAGAGAGCCATATCGGGGTCGCAGCAATTACTCTCAAAGCAGGGAGGGGTTGCAAGACCAAAGCAGAAGAGCAGAGGGGCCTAGGGGCCCAAGTGCTCCTCCTCTGGGTATGCAGCTAAAATTTCTGTCTGAGATTCTGCTGTCCACAACGATGTTGTCTTTGTTGCACTGAGTGTTTGCCCTGCAAGCTTTCAGTGTAAAGTTTATCGATGACAATCTTGTTTGTCACATGGCTGGATGCGTGTTTTGTCACCTATACATGCACCCCCTGCTTGCCATTTGCCCACACTATATGCTGGTTCTGGTCATGACAACAGAAATGAAGAACACAGAAACGCCAGAGCTTCATTGCACTTTGTGCTACGTCGGCTTTATACACACGTACCTAGCTGATCGTGAGCTGGAAAGCGTAACTATTGTTGTTGTTATTATTACAAAGCAATGATGTTTCCTTTTGAAGGTGCACCTGCACGGCGGCAGCCTCCACCTGGGACAGCCAGCATGAGTCATCAGTACCCCAGGGCCATGCCACCAGGCCCTCAGCAGTCGGGTCACCAGGAATTTGACCCTGGGCTACTGTTTCAACTATTGCAAGCGCCCTCTTTTGCTCCTGCAGCAGATGAAATGAATCAAAATAAGAGGAAGCACGACCAGCTGCAGGTTGGCAACATTGCAGTGCTGCACAAGGGACATGACATGCTTCAGTACAAGCTTGTGCACCTTACAGAACTATCGTTACTTTGCTATCTGACATGTGGCAGACAATATGGCTGACTGAATGTTGTTCATGAGAAGTTGCGCCATATATAATTTGCTTTGTCTTTTGCACATGATTATATACAACAACCTGTCCTGACTTGATTATGCCTTGCAGGCGCCTGCAGCAGGGACCACAGCTGCTGCTTCCATACCCCCTGAGGTCATGCATTTTCTGAATCGCATTTCACAGCAGTCTGTGAATCTGCCGATGCTACAGCAGATGCAGCCTGATGGGTTTTTCAATGGCATGCGCCCACCTCATCACGCCATGATGGGCCCAGCAGTCCCGCCGCCTCGACCCCCTCAGGGCCCCCCTCCTCCTGGCCCTAAGCCCCCCCTGCCCCATTCAGCAGCCCCGTTCTTTGCTGGAGCCCCCAACTTTGCTCCCTTGACATCCATCCCAATGGAGTCTCGCCCTCAGTCAGGCAATCCCCCCCTGGAGGTCCAGGGGGCAAGGCCAAGGCAGAAGCCTCCTGGGTGGTCACTCTCACATGGCATGGAAGGACTTGACAGGGCAAGCAACGGGCAAGAACCCATGCTGGCTGCAGACATGGTATGGGATGCTGGAGATCAAGGCAATGCCAGGTCAGGATTCTTATGTGCAAGCTCATAAAATGCTCCATGGCGCTTTGCTCCTTGGCTGTGTAAGGCATGGCATATGCTATCTTCTCCACAGTGTCATTGCGCCGCAAAGTAGAGCTAGAATGTACAGCTGCACTGGAGCTGCCCACCTTTTTTCTCAAAGGCACCGCCCCCTTTGGCAGCTTCCTTGAGCCATGCACATGTGCCCAGTTGCATCTCAAAATCCAATTTCGGATTGCGTTTGAGTGTCACTTCGGTGTCATCCTCAAAATCCAATTTCGTCAACATTGGCATACCCTTTTTGTGCTTGTGCAGTTCTCATGATGCTGGTCCAACAAGACCAGAGCCTTTCAGGAATCCTTCTGCAGGTAAAGGCTCCACACTGCGCCTTTTTGATGCTATAGCAGCCATGTCGATGCACTGCTCTTATATATATATATATGTGCCGTCCTTTATAGGCCTTGTGTCTTTCCTGGGCATGCAGCATTTCCATACTTGTGTTAGATCTGCCTTTTGTCCTGTAGCTACTGCATGCTATCACGTGGGGCTTGATGACAAATTTGCTACTCCAATGCTGTTCTTCATGGTTCATAGCTAAGATGCTGCAGTAACCTTGTGTGTTGATGAGTGCAGGTCAAAGGACAGGCATGCCAGGTGGGGGTGCATTTGCAGTGGGGCCCAGGGGGCCAGCTTCTAGACCCCCTGCACCGGCACAAAACAAAGCAGCAGAGGTATGTGGCCGGTCAAGCCAATGCTTTGATACTGGTTAGCATCACTCTGTGGTGCAGTGCATGTGCCTGGTCATCTCTTTAGCATCCAGATCCTATGCTGCCATTCTGTGCTGCAGCAAGGTCTAGTCATGCTGAAAGATGCAGCCAGGTTCTTGTGCTCTGCTTTTGTTGCCAGTTGATGTCATCATTTCAAAGTCTGTTGTGTGCAGTGTGTGGCAGACCAGCCATGCAGTGTTTGTAAGCTGTGCAGATCTGGCTGGTTTCTTTCTGTTGCCTGGACAGCAACATATGTCATGTCATGATAGCAATTTTTGGTTTATGCAGTTGGCTAAGAGTCAGGCAGCTCTAGCTGCTGCCAAAGCACGCTTTGCACAGCAGCAGAAAGAGAATGAAGAGATAGCTGAGCGCATAAAACGGCAGCGCCTGGGCTTGCCTGAACCAAGGCCTGTGTACCAGGAGGTAACCTGCATCTCCTCTGTGGCATTCCATTTGTGCACATTCTGACCAGACATTTCTACTCTGTTGTTCACTTGCACCATGCTGCCAAAGTGATGTAAAGGGCATCGCTGCTTGTTGTCTCCGTTTGAGGCCGCATACACACACACAAGCTTGTCCTGTAAAGCATACAGCGTGCAAACATGCTGCATGCTGCTGTGATCGATGCAAATGTGTTACGACTCTTGTGTATGTCTTGCTGTTGCCTGTCAACTGTGCTACATGGACAGGCAGTACCCTCAGGCCTGCCTTCACCTGGCTGATCTGGTGCTCAATCATACTATTGTGTTGTGCAGACTGAGATTGATAGGCTGAAGCGGCAGATTGCAGAGAAGGAGGCTGCAGTCAAGGCTGGCCAGGCACTTTTACCAGCTGTTACCAAGGTCTGACAAACCATTATAGCTTTCTTGGAATGCTGTGTGCTGCCCACATCAACCCTAAACCCTTTTTGCTGCTCAACTGCAAATTTGTGTATAGCAGTGCTGTCAGCAGTCAATCAGCTCGTAACAACATACTTCTTAAGCTGTTGCTATGCTTTCCATCAGCAGCATATGCAACATCTCTGACTCTCCAGTGGTCTTTGCATAAGCTAGTGACTTTGGGCTTTGAATGTATGAGGTCAGCACTGTATCAAACAGATATACAGCAATGTTGTCATTTGCAATCAGTATTGTCATCATTGCTGTGTGTTCAGCACTGTGTCACGTGGACACGTAGCAATGAAGTCATTTGCAACAGCAGCATCCTCATCATGGCTGCAGCGGGTGACAGCTGTTTTCTGCATATGCAGTCTGCCCCTCCCTCCCCTGCAAAAGGCAGAGCTGAGTCAGCTTCCCCTTCCCCCTCTTCAGCCCCTGGAGGCAGCACTCCCCCATCAGCTGCGGGCCCAGGCCACACAGGCCACCGAATACGCAGTGCAATAGTGCGCCCAGAGTCAGCTGAGCCTCGCACTGACTTCTCGGATAGATGGCGTCCAAGTGAGGAGGGTCAGAGTCGCAGCAGCCGAGTCAGTAGGGAAAGGAGCAGTAAGGATGACAGTGGTGATGGTCATGCTAACCAGAATGGCAGTGGCAGCAGCTACAGGCGTCAAGAGCATAGAGGGGCCAGCAAAGACCGTAGTAGGGACCAAAGCAGAGATGCTGGGCATAGAGAGCGGCAGCATTCAGATCATCACAGGGCACACAACAGCAGCAGAGCACAGGTCAGCAGCTGAACAGCACCTGTTCAAACATGCTGATACACTGCCCAGCTTCTTGCAGACTGTGTTCTATTCCTGCAGCAAGGTCAGTTGATGCTGCATGCCTGTCTAATCAGGGTTCATGTGTAATCCTTGCTGAGATCTCAGCTGACATGTGCTCACAAGATTGAAAGAATGCTGCAGCTAGCATGCAGATATGCATGTGGTGTCAGGTAATGGCGCACTGTGTTAGGTGAGGCATTAGCATTAGGCTGTTGTGCTTGCACTGTGTTCAACTTGTACTGCTGCACATCTGTTGTGTTTGTAGCATACCAAGCCGCATACTGTCTTTCTGTGGCAGATACATTGCTGAAGCAGAAGCTGCTTTGTTGCCTGCAGGCGCCTGGGCTTGAGCACCGTCACTTGAGCCGCACGCAGCAACACACAGAACCTGTTCGAACTCGCGCCGAGGGTCATGGCTAGCATTGGTCATTGGTAAGCAGCAACATTGCATATGTCTTTGTTTGCCATGGGTCTTCAGGAAGTTTTTTGCAACCAAGCAATGTGTACACTGTGTCAAGCAGTATGGGGTTATTGGAAGTAGCATGAGAGTGCTAATGTCACTACAGTCACTGGATTGTAATGTGCTTCAGTACATAGTGAAGCAAGATGTTGAGTCTGTTGCTTCCAACATTCATGTTCAGCCATGCTGTACCAATCTGAGGGGTGCTGCTGTGCTGCAGGTCACATGTGCATGCCCCATTGACTTTACGAATTTGCAAACAAACGTACTATTTATCACTGGTCCAGGGTCTGATCTGTAATAATATACCTTCAAACATCTATCCCCTGTGGCTGTTCGGCACGTCTGCTACTGTCACATGTCTGATACTGCATTGTACCTTGGGTTTGCTCACTTTGTTGTGGTAAATTACACAGCAGTCTTGGGGACTGTTACAATTGCAGCTGGCAAACAAAATATCTGTGGGTCACATGAAGAGCATGCACCACACATCTGCCCAGAATTATACATGCACATTTATCGGCTGATCAGAATCAGTACTGATAGCCAGCAATGCAGGTTGCCTTAACGAAGATGTAACGTACCGAACAGACACCATGCCTAGCACGGATGTGCAGCGCCAGAGTGCATATATGCGCCAGAGTGTATATACAGATGCAATTGACACAGCTGAGTACAGAAAGCAGAAATGAATTGGATGCAGTTGAAGGCAATGCAGCTGAATCAGAGCAGTCAGACATGCAAATACAGACCTGCCTGAGCAGATTCAGTCATGAACTGAACTCAAGATATGTTGCAAATTTTGTATGCAGCATGATGTCAAGCACACCAGCATCAGAAATCTTACTGCTAACTCCTGCTTTAGATCAACAGTGCCAATCACTATTCTTCTGATCATTTCATGCTCATGAAAAGTTGTAAATGACCATAGGCAGAGCAGCAGAATCTTTTGATGCTTGATCAGAACCAGAAGGAGTAATCAGAACGTACATCTAGTACAGGCTTGCATTGACAATGAAATTGCTGAACACCATTCCTCGTGACTCAAACAGTCTTTGTTGCGCTACACACTGTGCTGCACAGAGAAACTTCTTGTCCAAAAGCCAAGCAGCAATCAAAGGTGCTCTTGATGGTGAAAAAACAGTCTACTGCATGAAACAAAACACATGTGGTGTCATCACCGCCAACAGTAGCACTGGTCAGAATCAGAAGGAGGAAGTATCTTCATGCAGTAATGAAGACGCTGTACAGAAGCATGGCACCTGTTCAATCAGAATATGGACAAGGCACCATCGAAGAAGCATGAAATTTCATGTGATGACCACAGCCACGGCAGGTATTCCTTGTGCTTCAATGCGGTCTGCCTCTCAAATCTCCCATATCGTTGGAACTGGGAGAAAAGGCTTGTCCAGCCAGGCTCAAAGTGGTGGCGTACAACAGCAGGGGGATAGTAAGTCATTCTGATCCTGTTCTTCTTGGCTCTGATACAAAACTCCACATCCTCAAAGGAAGCAGCAGGAAAAGATGAGTCAAACAGGAGATCCACACCAGCAACACTGATGGAAAGGTTGCAGGTGCATCCATACAGCACTGACCCGTCTGCCAACATCCTCCCGTTGAGTGTGCCAAACACTTCATGGTACAGGCCAACAGCAGTGGCTGAAGAGTCTGCTAGAGTCTTGCCGCACACAATGCCAGGTGTCTCCTGCTGAGCACGCTCCATCATTGCCACCCAGTCACTGCTTGGCTGACAGTCTGCGTCCAGAAAGCAAATGACATTGGCGCCACGCTCCTTGGCTAAGGTTATGCCACAGTTACGAGCTGTAGCTGGTCCCTTATTGCACCAAAGTTGCACCAAAGCAAGCCCCTCATTAGCAATAACGCTGGGGATCGTCAAGGGGCTACCATCATCCACGAGGACAATGAGATCAGCTGGGCGCTTCTGTTTGGAGAGGTATTGCAGGACCTTGAATAGCAAGGCCAGATCGTGCTCTGTGCGGGCATACACTGGCAGAACGACTGCTATGAAGTTATGACCATCGATTTCCGGCTGTCTCGTGGCGATCCTACAAGTTCCAGGCAGAAGTGTCGCTCAAGCCGTTGGGGTCGCGCGACGGCAGTGCATTTGCGCCAGCATCAGAACTAACCCGTTCACAGCGTGCACAGCCCGCAAGGCATCCTCACGGGATGCGATTGCTTCGGAACCTCGGGGAGTCTCTGTAAAAGATCGATATTTGCCGTAGTGGTATCCGCACACGGCAACGATCTTCAGAAGAGCCAACTGCAGCCTTTGCCAGACAGTCAACCCCTTAATTCGAAAAACGTGCCAGACAGCAAATTTCACGGCGCTGATGCATTCCACTGCTGTCATTGTGCTGCTTTATGTGCATTATCTATCTGTCATGAGCCTTCGGCCCCAGCTCTGCGCAAGCCAATGGGTTGGCATCAAGGTGGTGCAGTAGTACTGCAGCAGTACACATGCAGGGCTTTTTGGCGAGCAGCAAACCCTAGCCTAGCCAGACATGGGCAGATGGACTGTGCATGCGTGCATGATTTTGCCAAGTGTACCATCAAGCACGGGAAACAGCATACCCTGCGGTTTCCCTGGGAGACGTTGATCTTGTTATCAACAGTTTGTCACACCTCACATTGTTTTGTGGCAGGATGGCACCACTTTACCGAGTTTGAGTAAGCAAGTTGCTGGCGCAGGGTAATGCCGCCCGTCAAAGAGTACAAAATCGAGTCAATCAGCGAAGCCCCACCGACCATTTTGGACATCAAACAGACAGCTGAGCTGAAACAAGTACGTCATGATAGTGCTAGTCAATCCCGGGCAGAGCAAGTCACAGTCTTGTTGGTTGCAGTTTCTCGAGGAGCAGGGCTTGTATGAGAGTGTTGCAGAGTCCTCTTTGAGAGAAGAAGTTCTGGGCACTTTGGATAACTTGGTGAAAGACTGGGTGAAAAAGGTTGGGCGTGCTGCTGAGCTGGCAGACTCTTTTGTCTCTGACAGCAATGCAAAGATTTTTACATTTGGCTCATATCGTCTTGGAGTCCATGGTCCAGGTCAGTTGGTACTGTGTGCCTGCGCATCACACATAGCCTCGACTTATCAGACACTGGTTCTGCTAACTTGTCGGGTCGCCCAGATGTGCACGCTGCTTTGCATAGGAATTGCAATATCAAATATTAACTGAGCAATATTATAGGCGTATCCTGATAGCAGTTCTGCTGCCGTAGGTGCTGATATAGATACATTATGTGTGGGCCCAAGGCATGTCAGCAGGGAAACGGAATTCTTTGGACTTGAACCTCATTGCTTGCAGGCAATGCTGCTGGTAACGGACCTTGGTTCAAACAATCTTGTGTTATGCTCCAACGCACTATGCACTTTCAACACACTTCTCAGCACATTTGTGATTGTTCGTTGTGTGTCTTCTGCAGGAGCTTTCAGGTGTGACCCAGCTGCAGGCTGTCAAGGACTCTTATGTGCCTGTCATCAAGTTTCAGGTAATTTGCCTTGATGTTGGTTTACCTGCGTTGTTGAAATTTTAGGCATTCACAGCAGCATCTGCGCATATAAGATTCTGCATCTGCTGCTTCTTTGAGCCAGAAACTTGATATGCAGAACACCATGTCTCATGTGGTGATCTGCTGTATCACCTCCTGTGAATGTGTGGCTGCAGCTTCATGGCATTTCCATTGATCTGCTTTACGCCCAGCTTCAGCTGTCAATTGTGCCAGAGGACCTGGATGTGCGAGCTCAATCCACACTTCGCAACTGTGATGAGCAGAGTGTTAGGGCGCTAAATGGATGTAGAGTCACAGACACCATCCTTGCAGAAGTTGGTGCAAGCCAAATCTCAGACTTCAGAATTGCTTTGAAAGCCATGAAGTTGTGGGCAGAACGTAGAGGGGTGTACTCTAATGTAACAGGGTTCTTGGGTGGCGTCAACTGGGCCATTTTGGTGGCTTATATATGCAGACTGTATCCCAGGGGTGTTGCCAGCACAATCATGCTGCGCTTTTTCAAGGTAATGCCAACTGCACAGTGCAAGGGAGAATGACTTACTGAAGCTGGAATATTTACATGGCCCATCTACATTGGCAAATATGTCTTTGCATACCATTACTCCTTGTTGGCGTTGAGCAGGAGCCAGCATGGACAGCAGCCATGTCAAAGACTGTGTGTTTCCACCAAGCCTCATTTTGAGTAAGACACATGCATGTCTGGGATGTCAGGCCATACTCCATGTTCTTTTTGTACTGGTGCAGATATACTGTAACTGGAGATGGCCGACGCCCATTGTCTTGCAACAGATAGATCATCAGAACCCAATGGGCATGAAGCAATGGGACCCTCGGCTTGACTACCGGGATCAGAGTCATCTCATGCCTATCATCACTCCAGCCTACCCCTGTATGAACTCCAGCTACAATGTGTCGGACAGTACTCTCAAAATCATGATGGTAAGGTTCATGCCTTGGTGTACAGCATGGCACATGTGCATCAAAGCTTTGCATGAAATCTGGATTGAGCATTTGGGAGTTGCAGGTTTTGAGCAACCATTGCCATGCTTGGCCTGCGAAGAGAAACATGTGCATGTGCTGCTGAGCACATTTCAGCTTGTGCTCCTAGGCTTTTTCAGCATTGTTTCTTGCAGCATCAAAAGATGAGTGAACATGAGCAATGCTGCTTTGTACACTGGCACAGCATAAGACATTGCCTGACAAGAGGTGTATTGGGCACTTCTGTACTCGTGTTTTGACTTGACCCTGACTGTCCAGGATGAGTTTATGCGTGGCGTGACAATCTGCGATGACTTCTTGAGCCGCTCTGGCAAGGTTAGCTGGGCAAGGCTGTTTGAAGAGGACAGCTTTTTCCAGCAGTTCAAGAATTACCTGCAGATTGAGGTTGTAGCAGCAGATGAGCAGCAGTTCAGGGCTTGGGAGGGCTGGGTGCACTCTCGGTATGTAACTGAAATTGCTGTGCATTGGTGCATGGTGCATATGTGTACTTGAGCCTAGTCAAGTTGCTAATTGCCTCCTAGTCAAGTTGCTAATTGCCTCTATCTAGTGATGTCTGCTGCTATAGTGTCTCATTCCAGTTGTCCCACCTGCTGTCTACATGTTGTCACTGATGCTCATTTGCTTGTGCCATGTGTCAAGGAGTGATATTGCGTACTCCATTTTAGTAAAATCAGCATGCAGGCTGCGGCAGCTGGTGCGACGCTTGGAGACTTCAGTTGGCGTAAGGCCCTGGCCCAAACCTATCAAGAGCCCTGGCCATGGTCCACAGTCATACAGCACCCTGTACTATATGGGCCTCAAGAAACGATCAACCCAAATGACAGCGACCACCTTGTTGCGTGCAAGCAACAATAGCGTGAACTTGAATGGTCCTGTGAATGAGTTTCGACATTTGGTCATGTCTTGGGACGACTGGCAGGAGGGCATGGACGTAGTTGTGCGTCATATGAAACAGAAAGATCTGCCCTCCTTTGTATTTATTGATGGTAGGTTCAGCCCTGATATTTTGCTGTGCAATGCTGGGCACAGGGTTTGTGCTTATCACAGCGTGACATATGGATCCAATATGCTGCATAGTAAGGAGTTTTCACATGACAAACCTGCATGTGTCCTATAGCATCAACGTCTTCTGATGAACACGCAGTTTACACACTCTATCTCTGTGTTCCAACAGCCTCAATCTGATCTCATGCTGTGGAAGGTGAGACCGCCCGCTGCCTGCCTGAACACTATGACAGCAGGTCACTATACAGACCAGGCATAGCCTCATGTTTCACACTGCTGAATGCAGAATCCACTCCTGTTCAGCAAGTAGAGGACAAGCTTGAGCATGCATTGGGTGTGGACACAGCTTGTATAGCCTTTGTGGGCAACCACCTTACCACTTGAGTGTGCATTGCAGGGATCCAGAACCTCTAAAAGCGCTGCAAGAATGTGACCTGCTGCTGTTTGTGCCCACTGCTCATCAACTCACACGTGTGCCACTGCAGGCCAAAAGCGCAAGCGAGCAGAGGATCAGGCAGCTGCTTTGGTGGGCATAAAGAAGCCCAACATCACCCCTGAGCCAGAAGTGGTCAGGGGGCCTTCTGCTTCCCCGCGTCGAGCAGAAAGCATGGATCATGATGCCCATTCAGCTGCGCCTTCTGGCGTGCGTGCTGAGTCAGAGCTTCATGTTGACACCCTGGGTGGTGCTCCACAGGTGTCTGTGGGATCTCTGTTGCCCTCTGTCAGTACTTTGTGCAATTTAGCTTCTTGCCACGAAATAGCAAATGCCCTGTCTGCTTTGCACAGCAACAACAGCTAGTCCTGTCTATTGTCAACAGGCTTGACAGCTGGCAGGCACATTTCTGTTTGCTCACTCTTGTGATGTACTGAACTACTTTGCTGTCACAGTTTGGCGCGCCTGGTCTATTGATTGGCGTTGCTGCAAGTGTACATGGTTCCTTTTGACAGCTCTGACATTGCTTTGCACTCCTGAACGCTGCATGGCTTTGCTTGGAGTGTGGTGCAGGCGCCTTCAGGCAGTCGCTCCACTTCAGAGAATGGGCAAGCAGACCTGCGTGCGGCAGAGGCTGAAGCAGACATGACTGAGGCAGGCGATGTGGGGGAATGGCTTGGTATGGACAGTACCAGAAAGGTGGTAGCCAATGCTGCTTCTGTCAATGGACACAACGAGACTGACGCTAGTCAGCAACATAGACTTAGTGAGAAGACCAGCTCTACTCAGTTGGCTGAGGTGACATTGCAATCTTTGCAGGATTCGCCAAGCAGATCTGCATGTGGACCCAAGTCATAGCACACCATATGAATTTCCTCACTGACCCTGCATGGCTGAAAAGGGAGAGGGGGGGGGGGGGCTGCAGGATGCATGCAGCTCATATCTGAGCAGAATCTCTAATGCCCATTGAGACATGTTTGCCCAAGTTGGCTTTGACACTGTATGTCTGCCTCAACCTGGTACTGTGAGCTGTATTGGAGTTTCTTGCCCTGACTTAGCTGTGCAGAATTGCTGAGCTTCCTCAGGGCAACTGGCATGCCAGCCATCTGAACTTGAATTGCAAGATGCCATTTCCAGAGGCATGTTTGTTGACAATATCCAGTGACATGTTCACAGGTTGCTTTGCCTGCATACATGAAACAATCCTGTCCTTGCAATCTTGTCAGCAGAAAGTGTGCAGCCATTCCTATTCTGTAGCTGCAACCCAGCTCTCTCTTCAAGACCCAGTTGTCAGCATCCTATTATCATTGCATGGCAACATATGTGTCCTGTTAATTCATGCAGAGCTGGTCTCATACAGTTTCTACTTTGCACTGCAGTGTCAAGCAGAAGCTGCCCACATGCAATCTGACATTGTATTATGCCCTTTGCAGCACAGCATCTTGTGACTGTTTGTGTTTCGTGGGCATAGACTCCTGCAGGGGCGCCTTCAACCAATGCCGCGCTGTGTGCTAAGCAGAAAAAGCCAATGGTGGTCAGGTATGATATGCTTTTTTGTCTGAAGTCTTGTGCAGCATGCACTGCAGCATCAAGGTTTTGTCACCTTCTGCTGTACTGTGATGGCACTGCAAATCAGTGGCTTGAGCTGTCCTGAGTTGCAGGTTCAACAGCTGATGGGTCGGTGCTGCCAGCAGCATAGTATAATGCCAGGCAGCTTGTGGAGATCCTGAAAGCAAGGATAGGAGAAGACCAATTGGCATCTAGAGGAGTCATCAGTTCATGCATGTGCACAACATGATGCAATATAGCTCTCATCAAGTGTTGAATCAGATGTGATTTGCTGCCAATTGTCATTCATCAAACTGCTTGGTGAGCTTCTGGCATGTTGAATCATGCTGTCATCTGCACGCACCACTCCAGTGATGCACGACACAATCCTTGTAATCAACGCCAGCAGCTCAAATCATACCACCTAGCAATGCAATTGTGTGCACAGTGAGCTGTCTTATTGGAGAAGGAGGAGGACGAAGAACGGCTAAATGTGCAATGGCTATGTAGAACAAACTCCTTGACTGTCCCACTAACGAACTCCTTGACTGTCCCACTCACGAATTCCTTGACTGTCCCACCAATGAACTCCTCGACTGTCCCACCAACGCACTCCTTCGCTGTCACACCACTGTATCGAAGCATCAGGGGCTCTCAATCCACAGGAAATCCTTATCAATGCAGTGTGCAGCCTGACACAGCCATGTTTGAACCCTGCAGCGCGGTTTTACTATGTTGATTTTTGCTATGTTGATTGACTAAAGCAAAATCTCAGATATGCACGAGGGTTCGTAATTTAGAGGCTTATTATGTAAACACAAATTAGGGTTTTAGTGAACGATCTGCCCGAGTCGTTGAGGCTCATTAGGTGTAGCGCAACAACTCACCGTATAGCTGAGCAGGAGTTGTTGTTGCTAAAAACAGGTTCCTGCGGCAACCTGCTGTCAACGGGTTGACCCAGGAGTGACTGCTTTCACCTTGGACACCTGACGCCTTTGACAACGCCGCGAAAGGATGTTTAGCAGTACCTTGTGACGTGAAAAGTCTGACTCCAAGTTGTCGGGACTGCTTCATCACTCCCTGTGATGGTCTAAGCCTGCTTTGCTCGTATGGTCGCGAACTGTGTGGTAGTCGACAGCGCGATCAGCTCGGACTGCTCCGGTATCTGCCAGTATAGCCTCGATATCTCTGGACGGTCGTCGTGTCAATGCTTGGTGAGTTGACATTATTCGATACCAGCGAGAGGCAGCACCTTCGCTTTGCTGCGGGCCTCGGCTGCGTAAGGCTTGACCGCAACTGCAGAGGTTGGACACGAGCCAGGAGGTACCGATATACATTTTCAAGTTGGCAAGGGCATTGCAGCGAGTAGTTCAACATAACGATGCCGACACCCATACGGTCAGACACCAAGCTGTCCTTTTCTATTCTTGATAGACACATCACTATTGCCAAGACCAGTGTGTGCTAGACTAAATGTGCTGTGTCTTCTGCTGTAGGTGTTTGACAAGCCAAGCTCTTTTCACTGCAGGCAAACGCCACCCATCGGTATCAGGGCGTATGTTCAACGCATTGCAAAGCATTCCAAGTGCAGCCCTGTGTGTTTCATCATGGCTTGGTCATACTTGAAACGTATTTCTCAGGTGCGATTGCGAGCTCTGTACTTCTCTGGTCTGTGTAATAGCAAAACGTGGCCAACGCAGTTGATGCCAGCAGGATAATTTGTTGACAAAATCACTGTCACTGAGTCAGAATGTTTCTCTGCAGAATCATGCAGAGCTGGCAGTGACATCTCTTACTGTCCACCGACTACTGATTACAGCAGTCATGCTGGCTGCCAAGCTCATGGATGACAAGTACTACAACAACGCGTACTATGCCAAGATCGGCGGCGTTGCAATTGGCGATTTGAATTGTATGGAACTGGACATGCTCCGCCTGCTTGACTACAGAATAGTTGTCACTAGCCAACAAGTTCAGCAGTTGCTGATACGGCTAGAGGTCTTCCAGACACCAGGACGACTGAACAGCGGTCTGTGCAGAAAGCGCTCAGTTGACTTTGCTGCACCTCAGCTTCCAGTCAGTGTGCACAAGCCAAAGACATCACAGGGCTGTGTTGTCACACAGCGAGCTCGGCTGCCAATTATGCCAAGTACAAAGCTGCAAAGTACACTTGAACAGAATACAGTAGACCAGACTTTGACAGGCACACTGTACAGCAGCCATGATGAGCCTGTGCCTGTGGCTTCAACAGTTCCAAGGGTCAGTTGGCCCCCTTCAGAAGGTTGTAGTGTTATTTCAGCTAATTCAGCTCAGTTTCTGTCCACCAGACACTCAAAGGAATGCATAGCTCTGCCAACATCTGTCAGCCTTGTGGAGATCTCTGCCTGACTTTGCCGGCTTCATTCATTGGTTGCCACTCCTTTTTGCTTCAGGTGTATTTATGTATTGAAGATTGTGTATCAGCTTCTGCAAACAATTGTTTTCAAATTCTGTCTGCAAAGAGTACTAGTAGCATTGGACTACATGTTCACTTCTCTTCTGCCTTACATAATTTTCGTGGTCGTTGTCTAGCCTACTAGCAGTAGGCTGTGCTAGTGATGTGACACGTCCATAACATTGTGTGCTGACATACTTTGCTGTGAGATGCTCTGCGTCCACATGCCAAATATTAGTGTCCAATGTCTTTATGATGATCATTTGATTGTTCATGAGTTCAATAGATGACGAAAACGGGTAGCTCAGTTACACCTGGTCCAGTCTGAGGTCTCACTGAGGGTTGCTTCTGTAATTAGTAAAAGCAAACACATGGTGCAAACCCGGTATAGCTGTGTAAGCTGCAGATCTGCGGTCGTCTGTCATGAGAGAGATAAAGACAGAGAGAGAGAGCGAGAGCGAGCGAGAGTACAATGCTTTAGCCAGCCAGCACGTATACAAAACGACACAGATCAAATTTGGAAGACAGCTTGCATGATAGTAGGGGCTCATTACGATTCCTAAAAATCTGCTTCAGAAGAATCTCCTCCTTCGGCTGTACTGCCTCCTTCGAGTGTAGTGCCCTTGGCACCGCTCTTGAAGCTGAAGATCCGCCACAGCTTCAACATCATCACTTCCTACTCTCTATACGGTATACAGTCAATCACAAGCTTTGCACGGTAGCCTTGCTGCACCAAAGCATTTCCGGGTTCGTGCTGAGGGACCTTCGCTTCGGTAGACGAAACTTAGCCGTGGTAAGCTTTGCTGCTCATGGTGTGTCTGCGTGTTGGTTAGCGACTTGTACAGAAAGAAGCTGCAAGGAGCTGCGCAGGTGCCCGGCTATGCGTTGCATCCAGTCTTGTCACTAAGTATATTCTGCAGCAGGTCAAGCCGTGTCGTTCTTGCCGTGCAAAGCGTCAACGTAACCGGCAACATTTGTTTCCTTATTGCATCGAGAAACGTTATGTCGGCCACCTGCGCGAGTTCCAGATGGCTGCCAAAGCTGACTTGCAACGTCCAGGTGATCGCAAGGCCACGGAAATGGAGCGGACTCCCCGTCTTCGAGCCAGCCGTTCCGGTCGAGACAACCCAGATGCCTTATATGCGCCAGAGCAGAAGTCTCCAGTTACTCGTCCGCGGGTGGGAAGCTATACCTGTTGTGAGGCTGTTGTGTGCCTGTCATATGTCAGGCTTGTTGAGCTTTATTGCAGCACAACAATCTCTCATGTGTGCTGGCCATGTTAGTTACGTTTCTGGCTGCAAGCCTACTTCTGCTGTGTAACCCATGCAGCATGTGCCCCTGCGACAGACTTGGCCTCACACAGTGACACAGCCAACTTTTGCCTAATAGCATGTGACGATGTGCAGTCCAAGAACAGGAGGAGAGTTGGCCGTCCTATCACCTACAAGGGTGATCCTGATGCAAAGAATCTCACACAGGGTGAAAGACGCAAAGTCAAGAGGCGTATTGCTAACCGTGAGTCTGCACAGAGAGTACGAGCTCGCAGGGCAGAGACTTTAGGAGAATTGCAGATCAAGGTGAGACTTGTGCCAGCTCATGCGCATCGGCTTACATGTGAAAGTGACCCATGGCAGGAGAAATGCAGTCCTGGCTGCCATGCCATTGATACCGGCTGCACTCTCCACTCCAGCACGCATTGCACTGTGAAAAGCTGATGCTGCAAGCATACTGGTACCCTCTCTGCAGACTTCTGCACCAGCCATCAACATACACTAGACTCAACGGCATTGCAGATGGGGCGCCTCACCGATGCAAACACCAAAAATTTGGACCGTGTCTCTGAAGCAGAAGAATTCAGAGGCGATGTTCAGGAGCAGGTTCGGCTATTCCAACACAGGCTGCAAGAGACCACAGCTGACAACCAAGCATTGCACAGACAAGTTGATATGTTGGAGAAACGACTTAATGTAGGGACCTTCCCGTCATGCTGTGTTTTTCCAGTCAACACTAGCGTGATGTGCCTTGTCTTTTTTGGTCTCATTGCAATTTTACTGTCTGCTCCTTGTCACAGCTTGGTGTTGTATACTGCAACAAGTACATGGCAATTGCAATATAGCAGCTCTTGCTCAGTCCTATCTGCGTCCTGCTCATTCTGGCTGCTTTTGGCTGCATGTGCACAGCACATGTCTGGCTGCCTCGTTACTGATACAAGGCAGATACAACCCAGCTTTCTCCTGGCTGCATCCTATTTTGGTTGTAAAAGCCATATTTCTGCCCTCATTTCTGATGCAGCCTACTGAGCTCAGTCAATCTGGCCTCAATTCAGCTTTTGCAACTTTTAACAGGTGAGCATCATCTCATTTTCACAGCAGTCCTATGATTGACTATATCCTACTTGGTCTCCTCTGGTGTTCTTTGCCAATCATGTCCTGCGTCCCAACAGAAGCAGAAGTGCTGACTCAGCCCACCCTGACAAAGTTCGGCACTGCTTCTGTGCACATGATGCTTGATTTGCATACAGTACAGTTTACACTGGTACTCTTTGTGTCAATCATTTCCATCTGTGACACAGCACAGTGGGCTCTTGCGCAAAGTCTTGCACACAGTGTGTCAGGCATCAGCGGCAATGCCTGAACCTTGCTGTGGCTTTTTACAGAGAACGCAGCTTTGCCATTGAATTCTTGGCTTTTGGCTAAGCCTGAAGGACACATTTGCTCTTTACACATGTAGAGTCTTTTCTCTTTGTCACCTGAGTTACTTCATGTTCTGTAGCACCTACAGACATGTCACCCTGCTCCAGACTAAACAAATTCCGCTTGTGTCGTCAGCAGCTTCATAGACATGTTTTGTATGTTATCAGCTACGCCTTTCATGCCTGCGCTCAGTTACGTCAGTGTTCAAGCAATGTAATTCATGAATTGCAGGGCACCGGTAGCATGGACCTTACTCCCCCCAGCACGACACCCTCTTTGTTCAATTCGCATCCTTCTTGGCAGCTGAGCTCGGCAGACTTCCTTTGTGCCCCACCTGTGTTGAGTGTCTCAAATCTGCATGCTGACAGTATGGCCTGCCTTCCTCATGTGGCCTCTGGGCAGATTGCATACAACAGCAGTACAGGCTTCATGACTGGAGTGCAGTTCAGCACTGCGCCAGAGTGTCAAAGCAAAATGGCAAGTTGACACTGGCTGCGAGGCATTTTGTGAAGTGCTGTACATCAGTCACACTGGAGCAATTTTGGGCAAGACCATTGTGCCGGTTAGCTTGTGTTGTGGCACAAGGACATTTAAGCTTCACATTGCAGGAGTGAGGGTTGGTGGTGGGGTGAGTTCATGTGATATCAGTTGATTTTTTTCAGCACGTAGACTGTGCTTTTTTTAGAAGATCAGGGCTTGCAGTTGCTGTTGCTTTTGTACATTTGATACTTGATGACACTTTGCTGTCAGAAACCATTTCATTCAAATTTGAACCCTGTGTTTTGGACAAGATTTCCTCTATCGTAGTTATGCAAATTTGCACGTGTTCCTCATTGACACTGATTGCGTTCATGAATGAGGAACACAGTGACTTGCAGATTGACTTCGGGGGCATGCTTGTACTGTATGCAGTATGCATGATCATAGCTGTATTTTGCTTCGCACAACTTTAGCTATTTAGTTGCTGTCTGGCTGACATCATGTTGAAATGGAAGCTGCTTTTATTCATTGTCTGGCATGTTACCAGTTGCCTTGCTGGCACAGATCCGAGGTCTAATTCAACTTTGAGGAATTGCGGTGTATATTTGTAAAACTTTAGGCAAGCGATCAGCAGGGTGGGCGATTATCAAGAACTTGTAGTTGCTCGTCTGCATGTTGTGCAGTTGATGCCTGGGACTTGCCGGCTGGTCACCACAGCCCTCGACCATTCAAGGGGCAGATTCGGGGGCCTTCTCAGACATGACACGCGGAATCAGCATCTGCTGTAAACTCACTTTCTTGAAAATTCATCAGGGTCTAGGCATTCCAGCAAACAAACCTGCTGCTATCCCCTTACCGCAAGTAACATACAGGCGTCTTGCTGCAATCCATGTTGCAGTGCATGAACGACCCCTTCAGGGGTTTCTGCACTCGACTTCATATGCACTTCCTTGTGCCCAAGCAACAAGGTCAATTTTCCATACATGCCGGTATATACCGGCTTGGGCGCCTTCTGGGTTTTCCCCCAACCTCTGCAGACCCTGTCATGACATATCCTTACTTGGTTTCTCCCATAGCTTGGTTTCTCCCTAGTCTCTTGAGTAAAATGTGACCATGTTAGTCTCTGCACTGATGATCAGCTGCTATTTGGTACTTGCGTCTGTCATGCTGGCATTGCAGTACTGGTAGAGAGACACTCTGTCATACAAGCGAAAGCGTGCAATGCACACTGGACACATCGATTTGGGACATTTGTGCATGCAGGCTACTATGTATTTCATCTGTCACACGCAGCTGTCGCAGGGGCGCAAATCAATAGCAGAAAGAACTACAAGCTGTGTTCTGTGGCCTTAAATGTGGTAATGCAAGTATGCCCATGTAGCAACATCATCAGTAGCAAGGAGGCTCTGTTGCAGAAGGCAATGGTGGTGCAGATGGTTGATCTATGGTACTAGCCAGCGCTGCATTGTACTGATGAGATGTAGAAGAGGAAGGAACTCCATCCAGCAATGCTGTCATGATCTCGATGCGCTCCTGTATGCACTGCACACATCTCACCAGGCTATATCTGATCATGTATTTTCTCAAGGCAATTCATCATTAACTTTACGTATTGTATACTGTGCTAGCTTATGACACAGTACTGCTAAAAAGGAGTGCAAGATGTGCAGAGCTGTGCACTGAAACTGTACGGAACTAGAGAGCTTCAAACAAAAGTGGCTGATGCAGAAAAACCACTGTGGGCATACGCTTGCTGACGATACTCAGATACACATGTTTTTGCAACACAATTTGTCACTGCTATGCGCAAATATCAGCTTGGGCAAATTTGTGACAACAGCCCACAGGATGACACTATGCGACACTCACAAGCAGATCATCAGCTCAGCACACCTGTAACATACTCCAATCAGAAATCAACTGGCGCTTCAGTGTGGGATTTGTGTACCCAGAAGCCCACTGCATAGCACTAGAACTATAAATTGGATTCATCTCAACACTGTGGCAGATGCACACAACACTGAACAGCTCTGGCAGCTACAATCACGTGTTGACAAGATTGACAAAGAAGGTGGCATTTCATTTATGCAGTCACAAGGCTTTTGACCACACTGTTGGACCACCGGATTACATGCTGGACAAGTTGTGAGTCAGTCAACATAAGAATACAGTAATGCAAGAGATGTCAAAGCATTGTAAGCTTTCAATTGTTGACCAGGGTTACGCAACTGACCGCTTTATTGCAAACGCCTTTGATGAGGCGCAGACCAAGAAAAGCTGCCCCACAGACCCAGACCCCACCACACAAAGAGCCTATGCTCCTCAGATTCTGCATCGGAGTTGAATCTGTCTTGTGAGCTATGATCTCACACAGTGTTTTTCTATGGGACAAGTCACTGTATGGCATCACCACGGGGACGCAGATCAAGCCTTGCCTGCAAAGGTGAGGCTCTGATGGCTCTTGTCACAGCAAATGCTGCTGCCACAACTGTGCCAGTCTCAATGACCTGCATACTGATTCAAATTGGGTCTCTAGCAGCAGCTTTGTGAGTTCGAGACTTGGTACGAGTGCATGCATTGTTTCTACATCCTACCGCTTGAGCAATGTCTGAGGACTGCAACAAATCCTCCTGCAAAGACTTGATGTTTGCCTCTACGCGCTGCACAACCAAACAGTAGAGAATTGATATCTGCTTATTTCAAAGAAACCAAAATTGCTGCTTTTACACGCTTACAATGCCTTCTGCCTGCAGAGCTGTCACATGCTGTGCGAGACTCTTGTGTGCACGCCTGCAAAATAGACGTTTCGCTCAGATCTCGTACCGAGCGAGCTAGAAGGTGCAAGCTTGCCGATCAGTAAGTACCTCAGTGCCACAGCCTCTGTACCGTGTAGGGCACCGAGCTCCTGCTTGAGACGAGCGACCTGCACAGAACGTGTGATCACATACGTGCTCACTTGAAGAAGGTCGAGCAGTAACTTATACCCCTGACAATGGTTTGCCTGGGAGGACAGTTGTCGCACTGTTTCACGTAGAGACTCTACTTCGGGAGACTCTGCTACGGCCATGCTTCCGAGACATAAGGGTCTCGGAACTTTCGGTCAAAGGTGGTCAAAGGCACTGCTAAGCAAATATTGCCAAAGCAGGCAAGAGATCATTTTGCAATTCAACGAATCATTTCACAGCACTCGCGCACAAGCACTGGCCTTAAAGGCTGCAAGCACTGAAGCTCCAGGAGGATCGCGAGCACAGGACCATTCTGGAAAGCGGTTTGTGCACGTAAGGTGGCAAACGACCCTTTGACCAGTAGAAAGCTGGTCGCACCCCGTGTACAAGCGTACTGTTCACCGCAATCTTATGTTCGCAGCCAAGTGGCTGCCCCAGGCAGAAGCAGGTCTCACGACCAGACAGGCCGGCACCTAGCAGGACAGCAATTTTACCTTTTTCGGCACTGCTGATCAGAAAGTTCGGCTCAGATCAGCTTACATAGCTTGCTCTGAGCTATCTGTCATACGGCAAGCATGTTGCCACCCACTCAGACAGCAAGTATACGCTCGAGTGCACCTAGCAGGGCCCATTTGCACAGCCGTAGGCCGCTCAGACGCGGAAGGCATTTCTCTCAGCACTTGACATGTCGCAGCACCCCTCAAAAGGTGCAAGCGCCAAGCCACAACGCAGCCAGATCCACCTATCCCAGCTGGTTTCGCAAACACCCTAATTTGCACATGGCTGCGGAGATGGCTCGGAGTCCAGCTGCACCAGGCCTGCTTTTTACAGCAGCTTCTGTTAAAGGTTTCTCTGTAGCTTCAGAGGTGATTTGCTGCACCTGCTGAGCATTTGGGTGCAACAAAACAGATTGCAAGAATCTACAGGTCGCATGCAGGTGGTCAGTAATCTTGTTGACAGGACATCACTAAGAGCTCAGCAAGTAGGAGCAAAAGTCACACAGAAGCTTCAGCAAGCTTGTGACAATGCAATTGTTCAGACAGAAGT
>JAABUP010004732.1_pt1 | contig 21819 bp, 23 predicted proteins | sample 5559201 | NCBI WGS metagenome assembly JAABUP01 (sample SAMN10711887, study PRJNA513373) | rock metagenome | isolation source: Antarctica rocks | place: Antarctica | reverse complement strand
TTGACTTCAGGGTGTCAAAGTCTGCAGACATGTCTTGCCTTTGCTTTTGTTGCAATCTTGTCAGATCATCGTCATATCTGAGGTTGACTTCTTTAAGGTAGCAATTCGAGAATTTGGCAATTCGAGAATTTCCCCCGTGCAACGCCCGTTTCGCTCATAGTTTGTTTACGGGTTTTGTAGTACGTCTAATCATACATCGACGCGATCTTTGCTGGCGCGATCACGTTGATTTGGTAGCAGCAGTTTTCGAGCCTTTGTTCGCTTCATTGTGATCTTTCAGTGGCACAGACCCAAACATGGTGACGCGACTGTTAGCCACTCAACCTGGATCTGCCCAAGCTGCAGACCCGTTCAAGGGATTTCACGTTGAAAGAGTTCTCAGTGACAGCGACCGCACAAAAACAATGGCTGTGCTCGGCAGGTGCGTTTCCCCTGCGTTGCACCTGTTGTACCCTTTAGCATATGTAACAGGTGTACGCGTGATGCACAGATGGTCTGCAAAGCCTGAAAAGGCTGTGCTGCTGCTGTCGAGGAGGCCATTTGACGAGTCAGGTGTTCAAGCCATGCTGGACAGCAGCCCCAAGTCTGAAATACAATTTCAAAACGACATCTATGCAAAGGTACAGACTTATACTTCCATGCTCTTTCCGGCAAGCTTTTGTGACAATGCTCGAGCAGTGTCATAGTTTGCAGTACACAAGCACCTTGGGCCCTGATCAGGGCGCCATCACCGTGGACACAATATATCCAGCCAGCGAGAAGCACATCAGGAAACACACTACGCAGAAGTTTCTCATGGTGAGCAGGCACAAGTTCAAAGCATGCAAGCATCAAAAACACAACAAAGCCATGCAACAAATGGTGAGCTACTTCCGTTTTGACGTGTTGCTATTATCTAACTCAGATGCATGATGTACACTTTCTTCAGAAGGAATATCATCAGGACTGATGCAAGACCAAAGCATGCACACTACAACGCTGTAGGTGACTGAGACTCCAGCCCTATATTGTGAAACGGTGCTGCCATTCATCCAAGCCATTCCAGGATCCCATATTAAGTGGGTGCACAACATCCTAGACAAGAAGGTACAGTTACTATCTGGGCCACTCATTTGCCATGGTCCAAAGACGCACAAATTGTTATACAAGTGCCAGGTGCACATTCTTCAGTCTGCATACTTTGACCGCTACCTGACCACTGACCAAGCTGTGATCCTATGTACCTCTCTCACAGAACACCAGACGTAGACATTTCCTTGTCGTGGCCTCTGCTGGTATTTGGCCATTCAGTCAACAATTTGGTATCTAGGCTGAAATAGACAGATTGCTGTTTGAAGACCCTGACCCAGAGCAAGGCTTCATGATGCATCCAGACTTGAAATGGGTACAGTAGCATTTTATATTCCTGCGATGCACACCCAATCTTACAAAGGCAACTGCTACAGTGCAGCTTGGCTCAGCATGACTTCAATCATAGCTTTTGCTTGAGTCATGCGCTACTGTTCACAGTGATTTGAAACCTAGTGACACGCAAGACCATACCTGTGCCAATCAGAGTCTTCCAACAAGTCCAGTCTGTGAGAAATTTGTAAAGACTGCAGGACCAAAAGCAGAAAGAAGGCCTGTACTGTATTGTACTATGCAACAGGTAAGACTGCCTTTGCTGCAGCACATCTGCTTCAGCAGTCCCCCCCACATGCAAGCTCATGCACAACCTCATTCCTGCAATTTGACTCGGCTCATGTCAGCTGCACCGGACGCTCAAGCTGTTTTGTGCTACAATGCTTACCTTGTGTTCATTAATGTGTTTGACCAAAGCATGCTGCTATGGCAGGAGAGACCTCAAATCATTGCGGGATCTGACAGCAGATCATGTAACAATGCTCAAGAACATCAAGCAAAAAGCGTGCAAGGTGAGCTGCTGCCGGCTGTACCCTTGTTCCTTCAGATTGCATGTGCAATTGTGTAACTGGTCTGTGCACTGTACAGACCAGTTTGCAACCCAATTTCTTTATCCCAAAACCATTATGGTATTGCTTGATCAGCTGTGCAATGTGTGGTGCTGTTTGATCAGCTGTACTTAGGTATGCGTGGTGAATGTGCAATCTCAATGCAAGCACTGCATTGTCAGACTGTAGAGTTCGTTTGCCTACGAGTGCTAAGTCTGTTGCAATACCTTTGGCTGGATGCATACTTGCAAAGGGCCTGCCATCTGACCAATGGCCTGGCCTGTGTAGGCTATTGCAGACAAATATGGCGTGAAAGAGCAGCAGATACGTGCTTACATACATTACCACCCCTCCTATTACCATCTGCATGTGCACTTCATGCACATCAATGTGGATGCTGGAGCTGGCATGGCAGCAGGCAAAGCACACCTCCTAGACGATGTCATAGGCAAGGCTCTTCGCAAAACATCTCTCAATCCAAGCTGCAACCTCTGTCTTCTTGGCTTGCAACATCCCATGCTGTCATGTAATGTATTGTGTGTTGTACTGTAAAGCGACAGTCAGCTGCTGTGGCAAGCTCATGTCTCAATGCAGGTTGCCGCCTGTTTAGGCATTCTTGTTGAGACATGTCAGGTGCACATGGGGGCCGTATCATGTGTGTTGGTGTGGCCATGGCTGTAAGACAAGCATTTGTACAACTCTGGGCCCCTTTTGCTGAGGTGCCGCATGGCAATTCACTTCAAAAGGTGCATAACTTGAGCCTGCTGCCTGCATGTAGGTTTATAGGCTCATGGGAGTTCTGAGTTGCAATGCTCAACAAAGGCAGGGCTCACACACAGTTAGAGTCAGTGGTACACGCATTGTTGTTCTGTTTCAACTTGATGATTGAGATGACTCACATGCGCGGCTGGCTTTGATTGCAGACAACCTAGAGACGTGCGGTGCTGACTACTACAGTCGGCGGACTCTGCACTTCACGCTGGGCGTGAACGACCCATTGTATCAGCAATGCTTTACAGACAGTGCTGAGCCACCGAGCAAGAGGCAGCGGCAGTAGTGCCTTTCAACATCTTGATTGGTCTGTGTGCATGAAAATCTGCATGAGGTGGAGTTTGGTTCATGTTGGGATTTCTAGACAAGACCAGAGCGTATGCTGCAAACAACAGCGAGGCCACAGCAGTTCCAACAATGTGACGCACGCAGGTAATTCAACCTATGCTGCCCATCTCTGCAAAAGAAAGTCAAAGTGTCACACAGACCAAGCAAAGTCTTCTCAGAGCAAGTTATGAAAAACCAGTAATTTGCAAGGAAACCAAATAGTGAAATCCAAATCTCGGTCAGAGTACCAGAACAAGTATATAGTACACAGCTGGAAGGCCTGCATGATGTGCATTATCTTGCACCAAATCTTGCATGCCACCCCCCGACCAACAGGAAATGAGCCTTTGCAATAGGCCAGACATAAGACAGATATGCACATGTTTGGGTGCTCCTTGAGTCCCAAAATATATCTCACACCAGCTCAAGGACTTTGATGTTCCCCATGGAATTGGCTGAGATCATAGTGTTGCTCTTTCGGCTCCAACAGACACTGGAAACAAACTGGTGAGCCTCAGTAGGGTCATCGGATTGACCAGGAGTGCCAAACTTGTGTTCACATATGGGAGTTGGCACCGCCTTGTTGTAGCAGTATACAGCATTGTTCTCAGAGCCACAAGCCACATAGCCACCTTTGCTGACTGACAACCCTACAAAGTTCTTCTCGTTTGTGTGCCCTGCAGCATGACATGTGGCATCAAGCCTGCTGGCTCTCCTACGCAATAACATTAATTATAGACGACACTTATGCTTTCAATTCCTATGCAATGCAGATGCAAGCCCAACTTTGTGTCCACGTCATTGATGCCCGCATGATTGATGCCCAATCCAGTTGCAGCTCAATGCACTGCAGGGCCATGTGCTGGTGTGCCCTTGCAGCAGGGCTGTAGGCCAAAGGGGCACACAACAATCACCAGCCTTTGCAGATATATCACAACAATGCGCCAACTCAAACCATCAACAAATCTGCTGTGCACAACACATACACACGCAGCAGTAGCAAGCACAGAAGTGCACAACTGGTGCTGCGTAGTCACAAAACACTCACCTGTGAACGAAGTGATGGGAGCGCAGTTGCCCTCGGACTGGGCTGCATCAGCTACGTCCCACAGCTTCAGGGTGTTGTCAGTGGATGCACTGATGACCTGGTTGCTGCCCACCCAGCGCACATAGGACACCGCCTTGGTGTGGCCTCCAATGACAGCCAGAGGAGCTGAAATCTGCGGTGCCAGGCAGAGATGAGTTCAGTCGTACACCTTTGTGCAGTCTGCCAGCAAGGCAAAGCATGATTGCATGGTTGGCGTATGCAACATTGGCCTTGCATGTGCGCTGATGTGTCGCATCACACCGCAGAAGGTCCCTGATGCAGTAAAGGGGCGAGGTGTTACACATGGGATGACACAGGCATGAATGCAAGGTTTGCCCTGCAGCAGGGAACATGCTTGGCATGTCAGAAATGCAAATGCAAGCACTGGCAGGACTGTCTGATGGTTTAGCGTCAGCAAAGGTAAGCAAGCTGTGGAGGTCAGATCACCCCGTATAACACTTTCACCAGCACATGATGACAGTGGGACACAAAACCAAGCACATGATGAAACATCATTAAACATGCTCAATGACCTTTGAACCCTAGAGCCAAGAGGCCAACAAGCTTTGTCCTCTGGAGGCAAGAGGCCAATGGTCTTTGACCTCTAGAGCCAGATGATGACAGCACACCCACAGTGAAGACAGACAGGAAGTCTTACCTGACGCAGGTCATATAAGTACACTCTGTAGTTGGCAGAGCCAAAAGCCATGAGGTTGCTGTTGGTTGGGCTGAACTGTACGCTGCACACGTTGGCTTTGCTGTCAATGCAGGCCACAGCACTCTCATCTGCAATGCTCCACAGCCTGACTGTGCCGTCATCACTGCCACTCAGGAACCTTGTTGGATCAGTCTACAGCAGCAGTGGCAGCAGTTGGCAAATATGATGCAAGTGAGAGCGCAGAAGTTGAAAAAGCAGTGGACAAGGTCACCAGGCGTTGTCCCTACTGGAGTGCGTCTGGTGAAACAGTTGCTGCACAGGGTCAGCCTTGAGTACTCTGAACTGCAACAGACTGCCGCTTAGAGGCAGCACGACAGCCCAAGCATGCAAACCCTGGTACAGTGCTGATCAAGGATGGCATGATAGCCCAATCTAGTATGCAATACAATGCTACATCTGCTCCAAATATGCACATCAACTGGAATGTGAAATGCAACACAGTGCTGCTGAAAGTTTGCATGAGTAGCTCACTTGTGAGAAATCCACACTCCATACACGCTTAGCATGCTCTTCAAAAGTCATGGTCTCAGCCTGTTGGCTTACGTCCCACAGCTGCACCACCCCCTCATAGTCACTGCAGATCAAGTTGGTCTTCACATAGCTGTTCCAGCACACACTGCTCAGTTTGGACCTGCACAGTCACACACCATGGTCACCAACATGCATTGAATGATTCACATGATACATGTTTGGATATTTCCATTTCTGGTGTTCAGCGTCATCGAAGGACTCAACAGACAACTTCTGAAAGGTAACAGGCTATAGCCCTATAACAGAACCAACACGTTGTACAGAGACGCCTGCAGGCTATTCAGCTGCGCTGCTGCAAACACAAGTTCGTTTCTGCCATTTGCAGATTGCTAGGGCTGTGTGTGCAGATTGTCTGTGCATCAGTGAGCGTGCCACTGCATGCAACACAGCTGCGCATGCACACACAGACACCGCCAGGTGTAACATGATACTGCCAGAATCAGCAGAGCAGTTGATTGACAGCCCAGCAGCTAAGCAACAGCAACGACAGCATGAGCAGGGAAAACAACACAGGTGACTAACCTGCTGGGAATCTCAAGGACTGGGTAATGAATGCTGGTGTCGCTGTCCTGTACACTGGCAGAGTCGAAGATCTTGACGCGTCTGAAAACGCCCGCCGTGGCAAAGAACTCATCGTCACGGTCAAAGGCTGTTGAGCAGACCATGTCTGTGACTGTTAGCAGGTCACTGTAGTTCAGCTCAGCTTTCACCTACACAGTCAAACAGAAGCGAGGTTAGCAATGACTTGAATGCTCAAACCAGCATCTGCTATGACATGCCAAACACAGACAGGGTCATATGCACATCACCCACCCAATTCAATGCATCGGGAGCAGGTTGAATGTGACCGACTACATACACCATACGCACAACCCTAAACCCTAACCCATTGTTGGCATCCACGCAGCAAAGCAGGTCGGGACTGCATCAATGAGCAGAGTCCAGTTGCACAAGTCATAGTGTCATCACAGCTTCAACTGCGTCAGAGGACATTATACAGAGATGATTAGGGCAACAAATAACATCATGGCTGCTATAAGTCCTCTCAGAAGACAACATATGTGCACCTTCATAACCTTTCTGGCAGAGATCAGGTCATTGCATGAATGCAGATTTGCACGACGCATCAGAATGGCTTGCCTTGAGTTGACTGTAGCGTGATAAATCAACGAGGTCAGCAGAGAAATCAGCCAGATGATCTGACAGCCCAGCAAGCCCAGGCAGGTCCACATGACTGCTGTCTGACAAGTCAGGGGAGGCCCTGCGAGCCTGCCCATCAGAGGCTTCCCTTTGCAGGAAGAACTTCCTTTCGAGCTCTCCAAAGGCCCTATCAATATTCTGGCAGCTTTGCTGGATCCTTTCCCTCTTGAAGTCTGCCTCAGAGTGGTTGTCAATGTGCAAGGGTCCAAGCAAAGCTGATGCAGACAGGGATTCTGCCGTTTCTGCTTCCCAGGAGCGCTGCCTTTTCCTGCTGGCAGGATGCTGGAGCTCAAGGGGCACCTGAGCTCTGGGCTGCAGCAGCAGCTGCTCAGGAGCAGATGACTGATGCAGCAGCTGCCCTGGGAGCTGCTCGCTGGCACGGCCATGCTGGCACTGCAGTGACAGTATGGCAGCGTTGACTTCCTGAATGTCACTGCCCAACAATGACAGCTGATGCTGAGTCTTGTCCAAAACTGTGACAGTGGTTTGCTGCATGATGCTCAGAAAGTCCAGCAGAGTCTCAGAGTCCACTCCTTCAAGTGGAGCCACCTGTTGGCCTTGTTGCCGCTGCTTGAGCTGCTGCTGCTGCTGCTGCATGTTGATGCCATGCTGAGACAGCTCCTGCTGATGCAAGGCATGATGCTGGCGTCTGTGCTGCTCCTCAGCAAGCCTCTGCTGTTGTGCCAGCATCTGAGGCGCAGCTGGACCTGCCTGAACAAGTGGATGCTGGTGCACTGTGCTGCGCAGCATGTTCAGCAGGTTGCTGCCGATAATCTGTGCAACTGTGGGTCGCTTGCTGGCCTCTGGGTGGAGCAAGGCCAACAGAAACGCGGTCTCATGAGGCCGATGCTGCCCTAAAGAAACAGGCAGGACGCGCCGTCTCACCTCTGTGAGCACCCTCGTACGCACCTGAGCATCCTGAATGGGATTCAGCAGCTCAAAGAAGAGCACACCTAAGCTGAAGATGTCTGAAGCTGGGGTTGAGCAGCCTGTTGCCAGCTCCTCAGGGCTAGCATACAGCTCAGCCTCACAGACAGACAGGGGCAGATCACGCTGGGTGGTGACTTGCGCTGACCGATGCAGCAGCAGCTGGGAAGGTCTGATGGTCTGGACTGGAATGCCTTGTGCATGTGAAGGCTGAGGTAGGGCCAAGACAGCACAGAAGATTCTGAAGCCGGTCTCTGTGCTCATTGCGGACTGACACTGGGACAGATATCTGCTGACCAGAATGACATCACTTGTCACAGGCGCTATCTGCTGCTGCGAAGCCTGCTGGGCGGACTCTGACTCGAGTGATGCTGCCACAGCAGGTGCATGTGCACTCTGTGCCTCACTAGTCGCAGCAGCTGCTTCTGGCTGTTGTTGGCCTGCATTGTCATGGTTATCTTCAACTGCAGGCTGAGCTGGCTGCTGCGCCCTGGTGCTGCTGCTACTTGGCTGCTGACTTGCAGAAGGAGATCCAGCACGAGCCGCCTGAGAAACAGCGTGACACCATGTTGGCATCAACTATTACTGCTCCAGAGTCCATTGTAGTGGTGTCAGTGACAGCATATCAGCATCACAAATGACCCCTTCAGGCTATGACGGCTTCAAGTTGTTGGCAAGACTTGACAGGCACGACGACACGGTGCGCAATAGACTGCTACACATAATGGATCAGAGGCATACCTGCTCTTGCGCTGGCTGTGGTGAAACCCTCAATGCAGGCTGATGCTTGCGTCTCCATACATGCTGCCAGATATACTGGACCTCCTTTTTTGTGAGAGGCTTCAGCAGATAGTCTTCAGCTCCAGCACGGATGCACTCAAAGACAGTATCTGGATGCTCATTCGCAGACATCACTGCAAAACAGAGGGCTTATCAGTAGCAAGCCAACAAGTAAGTGCTAAAGCTAGCCCAGTCACAACATGCTTGAAAAAAGTGAAAACAACTTACTGACTACTGGAACGCTACCCAAGCTGTCATCCTGCCGAACGTGCCTCAGAAGCTCAATTCCGTCCACATCTGGCATCATGACATCCTGCAATCAGCTGACCATGTTGAAACTGTTGCGCTGCGATGCGGAAAAGGCAGATGACGCCTTTCTCCCTCGGGCTATAACGTGGCTTACTCACTGTGAGAACAAGCTGAAAGGTGCCGGCCCCGTTCATGCGCAGAGCCTCCAGAGCTTCCATTCCAGTCGATACCGCAGTAACTGCAGGAAGCATCAAGACATTGCACACACGTTCGACGTTGCTTGGGTTACCAGCTTTTGGGCGAAACCCACCTTTGTACTTGCATTTCTTGAGCAGATTGCCCACGACTAGACGCGACAAACGCTCGTCATCAACCAGCAAAACGTGTATGGTCTCCGCTAAAAGATTGCCATCAGGCTGCCTGCTGACCGCAGACTTGCCAGAGCTGACGCCATACGGTAAGGCCCTCACAACCTCGTTCATCTGTATAGCCGTGTCCACGACATGACGCTGCGGCCCTGATGTGTTACAGCTTGATCCAGTTTCAAGTGCTTTATCCGTGCCGAAACAAATGGTGTTGTTCTCAAATTGCGCGACACCAAGGCCTGGGCTCACTCTTTGTGGCTCAAAGTTGCTGTTGCCACGTGCACTTGCAGCGCATCCCGATCTGATTTTCTGTGGAGGAAACCCTAGCAAGTTCAAATTTGTCTCAGTCGAGTCAGGCAGCATGACCATCAAAGTCTAGCAACAGTGCAGCCGACCTTACAGGGCGCATGGGCTTCACGCAATTGCCCGCAAAACCCGTCTCCGCTACAAGGCTGCCCACAACTTCTATTTCATGGGAAAGACCAACTTTGCATAGTCTTGTCCGACGCCTGCCGCGCAAGCAGCTCAGGTCGATCGACGGGCAAATTACCCATCCTCATCATGCACCAGTCCACTCAGCTCTGACAAGTACTTGCATTGATGGCTTCATTCCTTTGCAGACGTATCCAGGCTGCCCACACGGTAACACCCTCTGTGGAAGCTGCAATACAAGGTGCCATAGACAGGTGTCTCACAGAAACGAATCTATCCATTGGCAAGCAGACTGTGGTGAGCTGCTCATCACGCCCGGTACTTCTTGTCTCTGTAATTCATTTTGCTCTTTGAGGTCCTGCAACCTGGGCAAAGTACATGGCTGCCTGTTTGATAGGGTAAAGTGCGAGACACCTATGACTGTGGCTCACACATTGTCATTGTCACCAGTGACCGTCAGAGTGCTTTTGACAGACTGCTGGCTTCAGTGCCCTACAAGGTATGACTGTCTTCTGCGTCTAACAGCGGCCTATATCAATATAGTGTGTTCTGTCTTCTCAGCTGTTTATGCTATCAAAACTGCTCTCCGCAATCAGCTTTTGCTTGCGGTGTATTTGCTGGCTGTTCAGCATCTGAATGATCTCAAGGTGTCATGCAGCAATGTAAGGCATCCAGCTATACTAATACCACGTTGGGAGAATTCAACTACTGCCACCGTTGCAGGGACAAGTCCTGAATCAGACCAGTGCCTGGTGGATGCAGCATACCGCACACATTACTCCCAATGCACTCCTGGCTGTTCCTGATCCCAATGTAGCCATCATGAAGAAATGTCAGGTGCTGCCTATAGAGTTTGTTGTCAGAGGCTTCATGACAGGTGCGTCACTCATGCTGCATGCTTAGGCTGATGTGCTATATGAGCCATAACGATTGTTGATCAATCCAGTGCTGCTGACAAACCGCATTCTCACATCAGAACTCTCACCACCACAAAACTGTAGCTGATCATCAGTGCATTGCACCTTCTCGACTTATGTCACAGTCAGCTACATCAGCAGCGTTGAGAATGCACTGTGTGTGATTTTCACCAGCTGATGCGCACGTGTCTGTCTTGCAGTCATTTGCACATGTGAGTCCGGGCTTGACCAGTTGCAGAGCACATTGTCAATGCCCTCATGCTGCATGACTTCATCGTAGACTGCGCGGGTTCAATGCTGCCATGTCATGGATTGGGCTGAGCCTTTTCAATGTGTGCAGGCAGCACTGACACATCTCTGTGGACTCATTACAATGCTGGGGAGCGAACCTACTGTGGAAACAGCTTTCCAGACGGCATGCGCAAGAATGACAAGCTAGAGCAGCAGGTCATCACTCCAACCACCAAGTCAACATCCCATGATGTGCCTATCAGCGCTCAAGAGATTCTAAACCAGGGGATCCTGTCACAGCAGGATTGGGATCAGGCAAGAATTTTCTGTGCATTCAGAAGTTTACTGCATATCACTATGTAACCTAAGACCTTGGTGTCGCATGCAACCTCTCAGCAATTACAGTGGAGAACTTGGTGGCAAGTCTCAGGAGGCTGTAACAGCGAACAATACATCATAGGCTTGTGACATGCTGTCGTCACCATCCTCATGCTGATGGTGATGCGCCAGCACGAGGTTCCTCTGGCATCATGTATACTCTTGTGCCCAAACATTGCATGTCGTGTACGCAAAGAGCTTGTGTTGCGCACAGGCAAGCAAAGCTGCATTAGCACTGTTCAAGTTTGGTCAGCAAGAAGCAGCCAAGAGAGGACTGCTGCTGGTGGACACCAAGTATGAGTTTGGCAAAGACGCAGAAGGCAACATCATGCTGATTGATGAGATACATACACCTGATTCCAGCAGGTATGAACAACACGCTTTCAACTACTGAACAACTCAGACAAGACTGGTGCCCGCGTGGGATTGGTCATTGCCTGAGGATCGCATGCCTGTTGGGCTATTGGGACTTGATGCATTTATGGCACATGAATTGTTTGTGGTACATCAGTACTGCTGGTTCACCTGCTTCCCTTAGGCTCATGCACTTGCATGCGCCTGCGTGCTGGACATATGAGTGTAGTTGATCCAAAGATGGACATCATCATGATGTGTCCTGGTCAGCAACCACAAGAGGTTGTACGTGTCCTACAAGTGTTTGTATTTGTACACAACACCACCAAACTGTATAGCCTGAGGATTTGCCTCATGCCTATGAACTGTCCCCACACAGCAGCAGTAGCATGCATGGCATTGAAGCTCTTGCTGTGCTACTCTGGTGGTTTGGGAGAGCATCAAGCATTGAACTTAGCGTGCCCAGCAGGGCGCTGCTCAAAACCCTGCTCAGCGTGCAACCTGCCCCCCAATATTCAACTTGCTGCAGTACATCAGTGCACTTTGGGCCCATACTGCCGGTTATATACTGGAGGAAGGGAAGGATTGTCATAGGCCCCCTCACCCCATCTTTGAGTCGGCCACCCTTCAGATTTCAAAGGATCTGTTGCATGCTGAGAATGTCACAGCTACAGCTGCTGACATATATCTGCTCCAGGCAGAAGTCCATGGATTGCAGTCCATGTATGATTCAGTGGGCTGCATGCAGGTACTGGATACAAGAAACTTATGAAGCTCAGCACGCACAGCACAAAGAGCCAGAGAGCATTGACAAAGAGTTCTTGCGGTTGTGGTTTAGAGAACGCTGCGATCCTTATGCTGACAAGGTACGATTGCTGCCTCACTGCATGCTTTGCAATAGATGATGCACATCCTGGCACACAGCGATGGGCTGTGCAAATGAAAGCATCCTTGTATTGTATATTTCAGGTTGAATGATCTGCTGCTGGCTGTTGAGGGTTGCCTGTTCTGCAGGAGCTTCCTGAGGCACCAAAGGAGCTTGTTGCTGAGCTGTCCAGGCGCTACATATACTTGTATGAGCAGATCACTGGAGAGCAGTTCCAACCTGTGTCAAGCACACAGGACCCACAACTGCGTATGGCAGCAGCAGTCCATGCAGCTTTGCAAGACCTGTAAACATAGCCTTGCTGGTTTATGCAACCTGAGCAGGAGTTCAATGCAACACACCATTGTACACTTCTGACCCCACTATAGTAGCTACAGCAAGACGTATGCCCACATTCTTGTGCTGTTTGGTGTGTGCCAGTCGTATACATGAACAGCCCACTCATTCAACTATCCACTGTGTGCATTGATTGTTATTTTCAGATCAAAGGCTGAGCACAAGGCCCGCAAATGTGAGCTGCTGCAAATATTTTGAGTTCACTCGGGAGCTTCCTCCTTCTCAGGAAAAAGCCTGGGGACGATTCAGTCCCAGAGCCAAGCGTTAGGCGGTAATTGGAATCTGACGATAGGTCCGTGCTGCATGCTGCTCAACAGCATAGGGGCCTTTCTACCATGCCGGCGCTGGCTGTGGCCGGTGTGCGCTGGCATATTGCCAGCGATGATGTACCTTTGTTCGCCACCTTCGGGAGTGCTTTTCACGCCATATGGATTCTGGTTATATTGCTGACATCGCAGAGCATCCTCAACATGCCCAACCAATGTCACCATGAAGGTCGTCAGTACATAGCAACAGTGACTGGGCTGTTGCTCTGCTTCACGCTTGGCTTCATGGTGGAAATCTTATTGATATGGGAAGGTTGCAAAGGCAAGCCTTGGCACGCAGTAGTGTCAGGCAGTGGCTGCCTGATGAAAGACTGCACTCAGTCAGTCAGCATTTTGAAAATGTGCATAGCTAGTAAGGTGAATAAAGCTTCACCCAATTTGAGAAATCTTGCCACCAACAAGTGTTTTTTTGTGTGCTGCAGGAGCTCCTTTTGAATTATCCAAACGAAAACACATGAGCCTGTTTCTGTTTTTCCGGCTTGCCAACCTTGCACTTGAGACTTTGATCACAGCCTATGGAACGTATGTGGTCTTTGGCACACATGTACGATGCAAAGTGGATGAGGAGGTCATCTGGGACCCCAAAAAGGAAGTCAAGGTTCTAGTCTGCTTGACATGGGGATTCCAAGTCGTTGTACTGTAAGTCAAAGCAACTACCCAGTCCATCGTGCAGCTTATATTGAAACCTTACGCCATATGCCCATGTTATGTGTGGCCTGAGGACTGCCTTGTTTGCCAATGCACCAAAGTGTGCGCTCCTTGCTGTGCAACTAACATGCGCTACATCAATGGTGACTGTCACCTGCCCTGAAGCTGCTGCATGGCGCTGTCAACACCACACCTTTGCCTAGATACATTCAACACATACATACACATCATTGAAACTGCTGCAGTATCATGTCATGCATACTGAACATGCAGGTTGAACTCGCTGCTGTGGTACAACGCATGGCCTGAGCATCACACAACTCTAGTTTGGGAGAAGCGCTTCAAGTGGATAGGCAAGTGGCTGCTGTGCATAAGGAGCCCAGACACCCTAGAAACAAGGTCAGATCACCCCTGGCACAACCTGCCAAAGGGCCCTGCAGGCTGCCTAGAACCTATTTCATTTGGCAACACGGTTTCGCCCATGGTGCTAGACATGCAGTGTATGTTTTTAGGTTGGCATACCATGATGCGCTCATCAAGATGCCCATTGAGGTGCCCATTGGGTTGCCCATTGGGTTGCCCATTCAGATGCCCATTCAGATTGGCATGCCATGTTGCATCCAAGCACAAAGCTGACTGCAATGAGTACTCAACTCAATGTTTGAAGTGAAAACCCGTGTTGCTGATTCCACAGCACCTAGCATCAAGCGCACAGTCCCTTGCAGAACCCACACCCCCTTTCAGTCAGCATACACTCTTTTGCACCCCCTGCCATTGCTCACACAGCCTGTCACAGCCCGCAAATAGCCTGACATGCGCTTTGGATGTGCTGTAGACAGACATCTCTGAGGCGCATTGCTAGATGGGTGACACAGCTGGTCGGCCATGTGGACCTGACCCCTTCAGACATTGTCCTTGCGCTCATTTTGACTGCAACACTCCAGCGGAAGCGACGCAGGCACGTCAGTGTTTCTGAGCATACTTGGTCAAGCACATCTGCTCCAGTGCCTGTGCTCAGGGGCTGTATCATGCAGATGTCCATATCTGCACAGGCAGCCCACCATTGCCTACAGCATGTTTGCAAAGCCAACAACGACATCAAGCATATCCCCAAACTTTGCTTGAACCCTTCGCTGTGTCTGACCAGCACGTGCTCTGATCAGCATCTGAAACCCCATCTTTACTTGGGGTTTGGCAGTAGCGTCCAGTTTCATGCAGAGAGCACATCATCAGTAGCCTGCGCCAGAGTGAGAAGGTCAGCAGCAGGCCGACAGCCCCTCCGCGGCGGGCCATAGCCCTCGCCAGTGCTGATAGTGCCCCCCTGCCAGCGGGGTATCATTTCAGCAGCAGCCCAGCAACAAGCGCCATGTATGCTGGGCCTCCCCTGGATTTGCTGGAACGCGACTTGAGTGACAGCCAGGTCAGCTCAGCTCATCATGCGCCTGTGCAGGCTCAAGGCTCAAGCACTGACAGATTCCAAGCATGCTATGGCCTATGTCTGCTCTGAGCTCATTATATGCCCATGCATTCACTGCGTTGATGATGGGTCAAGGCTCTAACACCAGCAGATGGCAAGCATGCTCCGGCTTGTGTCTGCTTTGGGCTGTGTTGTTCTGATAGTCATGGCCATGCTGTAACTCCATTGCGCACAACTGATCTCAAAGAAAGCTTCTGACAACTGGCGAGCTTGGCCAGTCTTTCCTGAAAAGCGATGAGGCTTGCTATCAAGCAGTGAAGCTCATGTGCTTGCCTTGAAACAGGCGCTTGCTTTTGATGCTTGTCTAGAGTGTGAGCCGGGAAACGTTTTGAGAAATTACAAGATCTTTTGGAGAAGGTGAGATCTTACCGGTGGCAGGGGCAGGAAACCAGCCAGGAGGAGCTGCAGAAGGGCCCTGGGGCCCTTGCACCTGAAAGCCCACTGGTTGAGCACTTGCAGGCAAGCCGCTGTGAGAATAGCCCAGGCTTGATGGCCCTGCAATCATGCAGACCACCCTCATGAGCAGTAAAGCACAGTCAATGCTATGTGTAATATTTCTGTCTATGGATGCGTTGTTTCTGGCTCTCAGCCAAGCCTACGATACAGATGATGCCTCAGTTTGAAACATGCACAATGACGCAATCCACCTGACTTGGTAGCAGGAACATGACTCAGTCACGAGACACATCCTTTTTCATGCACATGGTGAAGTATGGAGTACTAATGTTACGTCCAGCCTGAAGTAAGTCCATACTGGACACAGTAAGTCTGTACTGAACAGTAGCACTCTAGGCTTCACGCCAAGGCCTTGCCTTGAAAACAAGCATGCTATGCAAGGCTCTATGTGGCTCATGTTAATATGTTTGCGCACAATTTATATGATGCGCCTGAAAAACAAGAAGAAAAACAATCTGTAAGGTTCAAATGTAAAAAAACTTGTTGGTTGATAGCTTACCAAAGTAGCCTTGGTTGGTGTTGTGGGTGGGCAGGCCTTGCATGGCGCTCAAACTCTGCTGAAATGCCTCATGAGCTTGCTGCTGAAGAGCTTGCTGCAGGCACACCAAAACAACAATTCAGTTACAAACATGGTTTGAGTATAGCACATATGCTTGCTGCTGTAGAGGTCTCTGCAGGGACAAGCATATCAACTGGATGATGAATCCAAGCCAGGCAGCAAATGACTAGACATAGCATGGATCAGCTAACCAGGTCAGGCGAGGGGACTCAACCGGCTTGCGCTTCCCTGCTAGGCCTTGTTTGTGACAGCGTGGAACACTTATCTTTCTGTGCAGGGTATGGGATGAATCAACCCAAGCTAATGCATTGCTAAGCTGCTACTAGAGTCTGCTGTGGCTGTTGCAAGACCTCACGAGCGCTTGTAACGTATGCAACGTCCAAGGGAAGCGCAACGGACAGGGTACTAGAGCCAGGCAGGGTTTTCCAAACCCCAAACCAATACCTGCTGCACTTGCTGTAAGGCTTCAGGGGTGGTCTTGGCATTGGCAGGGTACCCTCCCAGCTTCTTCAGGTACAGCCGGTACTTCTGCAGATGACTGGCAACATTCTCACGGGTCATGCCATCCACATTCATCAGCTGCAGGATGGTCTTGGGCACAGCGTTTTTGACCCCCTGCATAGACAGAAGCAAGTGTTGAAGTCCAGGGAACAAAATAGCTGGCTTGTGAACAGGTGTTTTGTTACATCATGCCTCTCTTCCAGCTTCCATCTGCAACATGGCCTGAGAAAGAGTGTTCCTGATTCCATGCCAACACATTTTTTGCAGCTGGCAGTGTGTTACATGGCAGCTACCAGGGGTAGTTGCGCAGCAGTCACGCCCATGTAAAGAGACTTTGGTTTCACTTGGCATGAGACATGGAGATGTGACCGATCATCATTGCCATGAGTGAGTTTAGATGTCATGACGCTGGTGGGCATCTGACATTGCAATCATGCTTTGCACATTTGCGCACTTGTGAGTGCAGCACTTGTGTGCCTGAATGCAAAGAGCATCAGAGGGCAGACAAGCGCCTCACCAGATGATTGACAGCGTTCATGAAGCGAGCATGCAGCTCTGAGGTCCACACCAAGCGTGGCTTTTTAGCCCCCCTGCTCTCTCCTTGCTTGTCAGAGCTTTCATCCCCACTGCCATCCCTACAACATCATGTATGTAATGAATTGACCACTTGACAGCTGCTGTTCAAAAATGCTGCACCCACCCACCGAGAAGCGCGCGTGGTCAGATCAACGACCACTGCCTACATGCAAGTATAGCAATACAAGGCTTGTAGAGTGTTCATCCAAGATGGGGGGAAATCTGTTGTGCCCATACATCACCCAATGTAGTGTGCTTGTCTGAAAACATGCTCTCACCTAAGACGTGATGAGCTGAAAGAGTTGTGAGATTAATATGGCCAAGCGAGCCCTGCATAGTCAACAATACTAACAGGATGAAAGCAGTCAAAATTTGAAAGCTAAACACAGGTTTACAACTTGAGAACAACTGGCACAGTGTGATCATGTGGACCTACAGCTGGGCAACCAATCTGAATGGCAGCTGAAACCCAGGCCTTGTGCCTCAGGGGTGCTGAGGTGGCTTGTGCGTGCAGACTAAGAACAATTGAGCAACAAAGCCAGGACGGGGAGCAAGAAAGCCAGGATGGGCAGCATTCTGAAGACTGCATTGCTCTTCATGTCTTTTTGCTGGGTCTGCAGACACAGTATTGACAGAACACGAAGACAGGTACCCAGATGCTTTGCTTGCTAACAGAGGTGGAGGCAGTTTCCCTAGAGAGTCTGTGATCATAGGCGTACCCGCCAGAATCAGTCGCACCACTTAAAGGCTCCCTCTTCCTCTCCAGTATGTTCAGCTGCTGCTGCTGCATTTGCGTCTGGGTCTGTGCTGCTGCATCACGGTAGCCTGGCTGCTGAACACTAGCAGACGTCCCAGCTTCTTGTGCAGGTGTGTAACGACCACCTTGCAGTGCATGCTGACAGAACTCAGATGACAGACTTGAGTCGAATGGACCAGTGCTAGCAGAAAGCCGCTGTAACTGACCACTTGTCAAAGGGTGAGATTGGGGGTCCCGAGGCTGCTGCTGTGATGCCAGGAGATGATCATGTTGGTGGGGGTGTGGGGGCTGAGTGTCATGCTGCTGTGCACTGACAGCCTGCTGTGCAGCGGCTGTGTGATGCTGTGGTGGATGTTCACTGACAGCTGTAAGCTTGGGCTGCCAGACAGAAGCTGATGATGTAATGGGTGCAAGAGCAACTGATGGGTCATGGGGTTCGAGGGTGGATAGCGTTCGTGGCAGCTCACTGCAGAGCGGGCAAGTGTGAATCGTGCTGTAAGGTAGTAAATGAAGAACCAGCGGCTTAAAGTCACAATTGAGCTGATTGTTACTCAAGCATTACGTTGCAATGCATGGTAACAGCATTCAATGTGCACAGCTGATCAGCAGTGCGACAACTTTGTAGTGCATAGCAGAACAGACATTTGCGAGGCGCGCAGGGTGAGTCACAGAGATGTGAAGTGCAACACATCATCAGCAGTGCTTTTGGTGACTTTGAGCAGCACCTGTGCTCAGAACGTTCTTCGCTGTGTAGCTTTATCTCAGCTGTTTGCTCAGTGCTCCCAGGACTACCAGATTTGCTGGGTGGCACATCCAGCTGTTCAGGCTGAGCATGCTGAATGGCCTGTTCCTCTGAAGACAGACCCTGATGCTGCAGTTCGTGTGCTGAAGGCTGCGGCTTACCAGCAGCTGCAGATGTCAAAGTGAGCTCACTGTGATGTATGTGATGTAAAAGACCTGAACATATACAGCTTGCAACCTGGATGCCCTCTACAAATGTCACTCAGGGCTAAAGTGACATGGCGTAGCTGCATGTCCTTTCCTGACGCTCGTACCTTGTTGCAAGGAGAAACCCTGCTTCTGTGGGGGTGCTGCTGTAAGATGTGCTGTTGAAGGCGCTGAGTGAGCAGACAGTACTTCAGGTTGTCCGGACCTTGCACCTACCTCCGAGACCTGTGGCAGCACGCTGACTTGCCACATGTGACTCGACGACCTGCAACCTTGCCGAGAGTTACAGTAGCATACACGTGAACACTTACCTCGCAGTGCTGATGCCTCGGAAGGTCTTGGTCATGGCCTCTGATCAACGTATCTGCAACAAGGGTTACGCTTGATGTGCTATTTTTTCTTCAGAGCGGCATCAACGTGGTACCAGAGAGCAAGTAAATCTTGTCGGTGTACCTTCATCAGCTGGCAACTTCTCCATCACTTGTTCGATCTCCCGGGTTAAGTCTGCGCATGTTATGCGCTGACCGGTCTAGCCCGAGCCCAGCGGCAGAGCGAACAAGTCCTACGCAACAGCCGAACAAGGCATGCTGAAACACGCGCCAGGTTTACACGAGAGCATCAACAAACGGTGATAGTAAAAGAAGACTACACAAGATCAAGACTAGATTCGGAAGTCTTCAGGACCATCATCATCCGTCTCTGGCGAAGCACAGCATGCAAAATGAAGAAGCTGAATAGGAAGGTGTACATTTCACAAAGCATGTCATTGATGGCATAACACGCAGGGACATCGGCTGTATTGTTGGCTCCAGACAGCAAAACATGCGCTGCGTCGCATCTTGACGTCCAGTCAGCAGCATTCCGAAGACAGTCAGACCGAGGTCACAACTGCATCATGATTGCAGACTGGTATCAGATCATGGTAATATCAATGATTCGCTTCGACCCGAATTTAGTTACGGCATAACGCCAAATATCTGTACATCGGTGGATGTATACGCATTCTTATAAACAAGTCTGGGATGTCAGTACTGTAAAATTCATAGACAAGAGGTCAGTACTGTATCAAAATCAATTCAACCGTTGCCTGCTTGACCGAAAAGGAAACTGAAGAAGACGTTGATGAAATTCGCGATAGACTCAGACTGAACAAGATTCACGTGGCGCACACATGGTACTATTGTAGTATAATACATATGGTCAAGTGGTCAGCTGAATTTGTTGATCACAACATTGAAGTCTCAGGACCCACTATGTCATCATGGATCAGGATGAATGTGTCAGTCAAATCAATTGATGCAACCCAGCCCTGAATCAAAAGCGATTTGAAAATCCTTGCAAGCATATGGAAGCAACTGCAAGCCTGGAGTTCAAATGTGGGATTACAACTAGCTGTTTGCTCGTGAACCCAATGTTTACTCTTCTTTGTGAACCCCCCTGGTCTGTAAGTGTTCTAGCATACGCTGAAGGGCCTTATCCGGATGCAGCCTGTCGGCATCTAAGACTGCTGTTACATCTGCAGGAGCGACCTTTGTTGAGGGAGTCAGCAATGGCTGAATTTCAGCAAACTTGGGATGATCTGAAACACCTAGGTATGTTCTGCACAGGCTTGTGAACACCTCAAAAGTGCAATATGACAGCTCTATATGCATGTCCATGCGTCCAGGCCTGATCAAAGCTGGATCTAAACGCTCTGGATGATTTGTAGTGAAAATGAAGATCCGCTCTGATCCACATGATGATCTGATGCCATCCGCAAAATTCAAAACACCTCCTAGGGTCAGTTTTGACCTAGTATCCTCATCTCTAAACCCCCTGCGACCACCCATACCTCTCTCAGGTGGACCCCCTGACTCTTGAGGGGTGCTTGCTCTGTTGGGCAACTCCACCGTGTCGATATCTTCGATGACAACAACTGCTCTGTCTGTGATCTGAGTCAGCAATGCTCTGAGATCAAGGTTGCTGGAGACGCCTGTCAAGTCCAGATCATATACACTGTACTGCATGTAGTTTGCAACCGCAGCAATAAACGTGGTTTTCCCTGTGCCCGGAGGGCCAAAAAGGAAAAAGCCCATTTTATGGGCCCTGCCAGTCTGACTATAGAAGGCTGCGTCCTTGCTGAAGCTGTCCAGCTTCTGCATGACTGCCTGCTTGAGCTTAGTGTCTAGTGCTAGGGTGTCAAACGTGGCTGGATGTTTGAAGGGCTGACTATCCCACATTCGCTTCATCTTCCTGAACCCGCCATCTGAGCCTGTGTTGGTGTATACCTGTATACACCAAGATTCACAGTGACTCCTGGGCTTGTGCTCCGATCATTGTACGCAGCATTCAGCAGAGGCACGTCAAAGGTCAATGATCATTGCTGTTGTCTGCCTTGAACAGGCACATGAGTGCCTGCAATGATGCACCCTGAAATACAAAGCAGGCAGGTCTGTGTGTCATGCAGCAATGTTTGATGCTGAGCAATCCTGCTTGACAGTTCACACTGATCATTGCAATTTTGTTTGCCGTTGCAAGCATGACAAAATGTTATGCATGCAGAGTAGTCATCATAGTGGCCACAGATCGTGCTGTGCATAACCAGCAAGAGCAGTCACAGATGCATGATTGACGCATGCAGCTCACCAGCAGCTCTCTGCCTTTCTTCTCAATGACATCTGCCTCTTGCCTGACGTACTTCAGGTACTGCTCTACAACCTGCTTGTGCTTGTTGTGCACCCGCAGTCTGAAAGAATGGATGTCTTCACTTGCGGATTGATTCTCAGAAATGATTGGCGCTGTGCGTTGGCTGATATAATGAGTCCACAGCATAGCAATCCCCATGTACTTGTCAGTCAGGGCTTCATTGTCAGCCAAAGCAAAGACTGGCTGTGCTGAGTTTTTGGGTTGACTCACCAATACCCTGAAGCACAGTGGATTGGCTGGGTTTGCAGACAAGGACTGCGATATAAATTGCTTTAGCAATGCAGCAAGACAGAACTTGTAGACCAGCACACTGTTCGTGAGTACAATTTACCTCCGTGCAGCAGCAATGCCTTTGCCGCTGAGGTATAGCTTGACCTTGTCATAGTTCTGATCAGGGCTTTGACCAGTAAATTCCTGAAAGGTGAAGTAGCAAAACGGGTCCAGATAG
>JAABUP010004731.1_pt1 | contig 21819 bp, 46 predicted proteins | sample 5559201 | NCBI WGS metagenome assembly JAABUP01 (sample SAMN10711887, study PRJNA513373) | rock metagenome | isolation source: Antarctica rocks | place: Antarctica | reverse complement strand
AGACGCGGCGTTGCGTCCTTATTTCGACAGGCTGGAGGGAGCCATTGACCGCTGGATCGACCAGGCCAAACTTGCCGCCTAAACTTGACGCAATCGCACGATATGTCCCTGTTCAAGACATCTAGCCCGCTTGTTGCATTTTACACCCTTATTTTACCATTTCTACGGCTAAAAGAGGGTGTGCGACCTATGATTCTCGCTTGACGCATCGACTCATGCTGGTCCATGAGTCGTTGGGGACCACATCCTCGCCTCATGGCAGATGGTCCCCACCCATCGTGCGCGCTCTGGCCGTATGGTCCCCGCACTCATCGCCTCGTCCCGCACGACCGCGCCCGTCGCTGCAAGGAGTGCCCCATGCCTCTGTCGTCGTCCCCTGGCTCAACACCCTCCCCCTGGACCATGACGGCCCCTCTCACGGACCCAGCCGACGCTCACTGGCAGGCCATCTTCGACCTCGTACAGACCGCCTGCGAAGCGTACCACAACGCCACGGTTATCCGTGACGACGCGGAGGCGGGTGAAAGCATGGCTGGCGCGATAGCCGAGGCGGCGACCGCCATTGAGGCGCTACCCGACGCACAGCACGCGCATGGTCCACTCCCTTTCTAACTAACGGTCGCTGACAGCGAGACAGCTAGACGGTGCCATGACCGGGGAAACGTCTTATGCCTCGCTCCCATCGCATCGCCCGCGCTGGTCTCGTGGTCGCGCCCCTGCTCGTGCTGCTGGCCCTTGCCTTTGCCAGCTACAACTACTGGCAAGGGGGCAACGGCCTGGACGGTTGCTGGTCGGTCGGCCCGGTGTCGGCATGTGCGTGGACCATCAACCCCCATCGCCCACCCACGGCGGGCTACGGCTACGGCACAACATCACCCTAACCAACACCGTCGCTGTCCGCTCGTTCCCATTCCACTCGGCAAACGAAGGACTCATGTCGTCATGACCGTGGCCCCTGCTACCCTTTTTCGTACGGTCGCGCCCTACACCCTCATCGGCGACCGCCAGCTCGCCACGTTGCACGACCTCTCACGCAACGTCGCTGGCGCCGGCATATGCGGCGATATTGTTGAATGCGGAGTTGCCAATGGTGGGAGCGCGGCTGTCATTGCGCAGCCCCACGTTGCCCACGCCACACGCCGATTATTCCTGTACGACACATTCCAGGGCATCCCTCCAGCGGGGCCAGAGGATGGTCGCCTGGCTCAATCGCACGCGGGGGAATGGAAAGGGACGCAGGACAAAGTACGCGAGGCCCTGGGGCTCGTGGACTTCCCTGAACAGCGGGTCATGTGGCGGGCTGGACAGTTCGCCGACACGTTCGCCAATGAGTCGCTCCCCGCGCGCGTGGCCCTGCTGCACGCCGATTGTGACTTCTACGCCGGTGTGCTTTTAACCCTCCAAGTTTTTTATCCGAGGGTATCTGACGGCGGCTACGTGGTCCTTGATGATTTCGGATGGTGGCCCGGTTGCCGTAAGGCGTTTTATCAATGGTGCCGAGAAACGGGCGAGACACCGCTGGTCGAACGCACGGGGAAGTACGGTTTGTATTGGAAAAAGGGGCGTGCGAGCAACGTCCCTAACCGAGACATGAGCTAGGGGGTGCGCGATGGCACTGACCGAAGACGATATCGCAGACCACATCAGCCGCTACGTCGGCCGCATTTATGAGGACGCGGCGCGACCCGGCGTGCCTTCAATTGACCACGCCAACATTCAGCAGGGCATTATCTAGCAAACAGCCGCCGACATCGTGGCGGGACGGCCGGTTATGTGGCCGGGCTTGACCGGGCCGCAGGTAGGGAGAGGATAGGAGAGACATGCAAACTGATACCATAGGCGCAACACCGACGCCCGCGCCCCTGTCGTGGACGCTGGCGGATATGACCGATGCGCCCGAGCTGACGCAATCCCCCGAGGACATGGCGGCGGCGCACGCCATGTCGGCCACGGCGCCCTTGTCTGCGACTGCGACGGTCCCGGTCGATTACCCAAAGGCGCGGTGGGAGGCATCGGGAAACTATTGGCGGGGCGACGACCCTCATAACGGACGCCTGCCTCTACGCTACATTGTTCTTCATGGCACGGCCGGCTACGATCCCGGCGCCCTCGATTGGTTGCGCCGTCCGAACGGTGACAGTAGCGCGCACTACCTCGTCGATCGCGCGGGCGTCACGCATCAGATGGTGCGGGAACAGGACGTAGCCTGGGCTAACGGGGCCGTGAGCGTGAGCGGCTTCCCGGCCTTTCCGAATCCCAATAGGGCGTCAATAAGCATCGAGACAGAGCAAGATGCCGGGAATGATCTGGCGTACACGGACGCGCAGATAGCGGCCGTTATCGACCTTATCACGGATATTCGACGGCGACACGGCGACCTTTCGCTAGCCCTCATTCCGCACAGCCGCGTTGATCCGGTCAACCGTCCGTTCTGTCCCGGCGCCAAGATCCCGCTTGCTGAGATCGACCAGAAGGCACGCCCCCACACGGCGACACCGACGCATGGACCAGCAAAGCCTGCCCTCTGGCGCTCCGTGTGGCGGCACATCACGCAGGTCTATCACCGGGCGGGCGACCCTGCCGGCGCGTGGGCTGACAACGACTGCTTTGAGGCATCGCTGGCGCGCTATCTGCGCGAGGCGTCAGCCCCGTGGGGCGGGACAGACCCTAGCCTCATCGGCACGCTCCGTCAGGCCATCAGCGGCCAGCCGGACGGCCACTGGAATAACTACACCTGGCTCGCTGATATCAACCACTTCTGGCCCTACATGGGCCTACAGGGCGCGCGGTGGATAGATCGCGCCACCGACCATGAGTGCGGCCTGCGTTCGTGGGCGCTCTGCCTCGTGTCCGTCACGCGCCTGACGCCGCGGCCGTACCCTGACTGGTGGCTGGCCGGCGTCGCTGACGAGGCCGACCACTTTATCCTGCGCCTGCCCGATGGGTCGTACAATGACCCGTTGGGGATGGATGGCGACGCACGCTACAGCGACGACGTGATCCGGCACGCCATGGACGTGCCCGGCGCGGGCGTCTATCAGATGCCCGATGCCACGACGCTCTCGTGGGAGATCGCCGCGTCCGGCAACATGGTCGCCCATACCCCCGCCCCGGCCCCCACGACCGTCAAGCCGACGCCAGGTGGAACAGGCGCGGGCGCTGGAACGAACACAGGGATAGCGCCGGCAACGCCTAAAGCGAAGCCGGCGCCGATCAAGCGCCCCGCGCCACCGAAGCCGGGACCAGGCGTGGTCATAGCCGCTGATTGGCTAAAGCATCAAGCGAATCCGAAAGCGCCGGGGGTTGTCCACGTCAAGCCAGGCGACCATGTGCTCATTCTCAACTGGGTCACCACCTGCGGCCCGCTAATGTTCCAGCGCGTCGCCGTGACCCACCAGGGCGACAGATTAGAAGCGTGGGTCCTTCAATCGTCCGTTAAGAGCGGTCGCTAGCCGATAGAGGAGCATCAACACTATGTCATCCACACCGACGCCTGCCCCGACGCCCGCGCCGCAACCCTCAACGCCTGTCACGCCAGCCCCCGCAAAGAAGCCAGCGCCAAAGCCAACACCGAAGCCACCCACGCCTCCTGTGCTGCTGTCGCCGGCTCTGGCCCACGTTGCCATCTGGAACCGCTCCACGGTCCTCTCAGACGCGCAGGTGCAGGCCGCCGTGCCCTCGTTCCAGACAGCCGTGTCGCGCGACTTCGCGCCTGCGTGGAAGACGGACGCCATGCTGGCGTTCGTCCCCAAGGCGGGGACCCCCGACCCGGCGTCGTGGATCATCCAGATCCTTGATGACAGCACGCAACGCGGGATGCTCGGCTACCACTCCGTCTCTGCGACAAACGTGCCCGATGGGTTCGTCTACGCCCGCACGGATCAGCAGTACGGGCTCAACTGGACCGTGACCCTGACGCACGAGCTTTTCGAGCTGCTGTTAGACCCCTACGCGGTGGCCTGTATTTTCGACCAATCCAGCGACACCGCTGGCCGCATCCTGCCGTATGAGGCATGTGACGCATGCGAAGCGGATTCTGCCGGCTACGCCATCAACGGCGTGCAAATATCCGACTTCATCCTGCCCGCGTGGTTCGATGGTAGTCTCGCGCCCGGTTCTACAAAGTTTGACTTCTGCGGCCACTTGACCGCACCGCTTTCGGTTGCGCCGGGCGGCTATTTGTCGGTGTTCCAAGTGACAGCAGGTGGAGGATGGAGTCAAATAAACGCAGAGGGGGTCGTGGGTAAATCCGCAGATTACGCTGAGGACCCCCGTCGCCGACGTTAACTTTCGGGCCTGTAACTGACACCATCAACGATAAGCTTGATGACGCGCCATGTCACACCATACTGACGAGCGAGGCGAGCGCAACAACCTCGCTCTGTTGTATACAATGCGCGTATTTCTTCTGCTTGAACCAGCGAGAATCTAGCAGAGGGGCTGTGCTCACCTCTACGAATCACTTCGGGATGCTTCCTTAGATAGTGGTCGTCGCCGCGCAGCACCAACTCAGGGTGCAATCTTAAATAATGGTTATCGCCCCGCGCATACGAGTCTTGCCGTGTATGTGCGCGATCCCTTTGCTTTGAACACATATCCCGCATGTTGTCCGAACGTGTGCCCAGGAACAAATGCGCGGGGTTGACACAACGTCGATAGGTTATATCGCCTGGGGGATAGCGTTTATCGCATGAGTGGCACACATGTTGATCTTCGGCGATGTCGCCGTGCGCCATCTCCCATGACACGCGATGGGCGTTAAAGTCGTGGCCATCATCTACCATATGCCCGTAGCCTTGAGCTACGCTCGCTGTCCATAACCAGCAATCGTCTGGGCCGCGCTTGTGAACCTTTTCCCAAAACCTGTCGGCCAATGGCCGAGGGTGAGGACCATTGGCGCTTTTTCGAGTGCGCGCGGTAAAATAGTCGTACATGCGCTTCTCCTTAGATGGCTAGCGTGTGTCACACCCCCGACGTTCCCGCGTGCGGGGGCATACCCTCATTATAGCAAAAATAATTCCACGCCGTTAACTTAATTAAGTTAACGGGGTGGAATTATTGCGTTTACAAACCTTTTATTGCCCTAGAACATTAGTTGGTCCTTCGCTCACCTAATACGATGAGTGGGCCTATGATATCAACGGCACAAAAATCTCAGACTTCATCTTGCCTGCCTGGCTGGATCCGTCGCTGTCAGCCGGATCGGCAAAGTTCGATTTCTGCGGGCGCCTCACCGCGCCCCTGTCCGTTGGGCACAATGGATACCTGTCCGTTTGCACTGTGACCGCAAGCAGCGGCTGGACGCAAGTGAATGGACAAGGCGTTATCGGTAAATCGGCCGACTACGCCGAAGACCCCCGCCACCGCCGCTAGTTACGCCGCCCAGACAAAGCGCCCCTCCTACAGCTTTCCGCTGTAGGAGGGGCGCTTTTGGTCGTTAATCGCGGCCTCGACATCCCGCATCGCCTCATCGCGCGACAGATACCACGGCCTGAGCGGCGTGTCTCTCATGATATGATTGACGGGACCGTAGATCCACGCGCCCCAAAAACCACCGATGTCGTCAGGCAAAGGCTTCACGTAGCCAATAGGGTAAATGCGCGCGCGATTACCATAATCATCCTTGTCCATGTAGTATGAGACAGCATGGGGCATGTCGCGCCACTCGTAGTGCCTTGTGTCAACTGCCATTGGCGGTCACTCCTCCTATCGTCACCGCGACTGTTGGTGGGATATGTCAAGTTACCCCTCTTCACCCAGGAGGCGATAGGGCAGCCCAAGCAAAGATGCTGGTAGATGAGCGGGGTCATGCAGGTTGACGCGCGCACCGGGACGGAAGAAGGATACCTGCTCCATCGTCAGGTGCTCAATTGCATAGCGGCGGGACGGGTCATAGTCGCTGGCATAGTCGGGTGGAGGGACCAGGCGCAGGGTGACAGTACACCCGGTCAGCGTGTATTGAACATCCAGAACGTCGAACAGGAAGTCAGTAGCAGTTGCCATTACGTCTCTCCTTTATAGAATCCCGCCGAGAAAACCCACCCCTTCAGGGGTGTGGATGAATCGGCGTCCGCTAGAGCGCGTTAGCGCGTGCGTTGCGTGGCGATGTACTGCCGGATGGTCTCACTCGCCACGTTGCCCGCGGTGCTTGCGAAATACGAACGCGTCCACATGCTCGGCATGGAGCGCAGGTGCGGGAACTCTTGGCGTAGCGTCCGCGACGTGCGCCCCTTGATGCGGAACATGATCTGGTCGGGGGCCAGCATCGGCGTTGCGCTCAGGAACAGGTGGACGTGATCCGGCATGACCTCCAACGCAATTACCGAGCAACGCAACTCGGCGGCCACCTCGTAGATGAGCGCATGCAGCTGGTCCGCGACCGGCCCCACGAGTACCTTGCGACGCCGCGCCGGTATCCACACAAAATGATAATTGATAATCGCGCGTCGTTTTCTGCACTGCCGCCCACGCGCGCCTCTCTGCGTCGCTGTCTATGGGCGTCCGCGCATAGACCGTGAACAGTTGTTCACGCAGCAGGTACAACCGATCCAGTTCAGCGATGCGCTCTATCAGTTTCATGGTCCCTGTCCTTTCGGCTTGCACTCTTGTCTTAATTCTTGGTTCCCTCTAGCCTGTCTAGGCAACGCGCCCGGACCACACCAACTCCAGTTCGTAGCTCTTCATTTCGCTGGCCAGCATGGGGCCGGCCGTGAGCGTGTACGTGTGATATCGCCCGCCCCCATCGCGCGACGGGTTATCCGGTGTGAGGGTGATGTGCGCAGCGCCGTCCGCAATCCTGGCCCACGAGCCCAACATGGGTCGATTGCGGCTGCCGTAAACGTGGACCACCTCTCCAGTGATGGCGAGCGGCGGGTGCATGTATCGCGCCAAGTCCAGTTGATCCGGCGTCAGTGGGATGACATCCCCGCATGCTGCGGTCTTGACCGTGCGCCTCTTGGATTGCTCCATGTACTTCGGCCCTTCCCTTGCTGTTCAATGTCTTTTTTGGCTTGCGCAGAAGTCGCAATGCCCTAATCGGCGCGGCCGGGGTCTTTATCGCGCCCCGATAGCGCCCCACTGAGATACTCTCTACTGGCAGAGCTATCGTTCACCTGTTCCTTGCATGCTCGGCAGCGAGGCACACCATGGAAGTCGTAGTAAAAGCCTCGCTCCTGCCTGCATTCGTCACACCATAGCGTGAACTCGACCGTCGCCATCGTCCTACACCCTCCTCAGTCGCACATCAGCGAATGGCCCGCGCTCCTTGCGGAACCTGGCCGCAACCCACGTATCCAGCGGTAGACACGCCATGTCGTCGGGGACGCTGGTCGGGTCGTAGCGCCGGATGATGATGCGGCGTGGCGTTCGTCTGGTCACTGTTTCTGTCCCCTTCACGGCCTGCCTTGCATTCGACCTGTTTAGACTTCATCCCGCCATCCACCGGCCACGAGGTCGTAAAGCTCTTGTCCGAGATTGCTAATAGACTGTTGTAGTACGGGGCGCTCCTGGTTAATCTCCGCTAGTCGTCCTTTCGCGCGATCTAACTCCCCCCGCACCCTAGCAATTGACTCTTGCCGCGCCATCTTTCTTTCTTGAATCTGAAGTTGTGTTGTCATCACCCCTGCTCCTTCCGTGGCCCCTTCGGGCCTGGTTTTGGCCGCTCTATCCGCTTAAATGCGTCAAGGTCTTGACGCCGAATGAGCCAGCGATCTCCAACTTTCTCCGCTGGCAAGTCACCCACCTTGATGATTTGCCACACCCGCCAGCGTGAAAGGTTCAACTCGCTGGCGGCCCGCGTTACCGGCACTACCTCGTCGCCCATCAACGCCCCGTGTGTTTGTAGCAGGTGCGATAGCGAGGCGAGCCATCGGCCTTTGCCGTTGACATTGGATGCCCGCACACCTCACATCGTGCGGGGTGATCCGCGAAGTGGTCGGCCGCAGCGCGCTCGGTAAACACCGTCCACCGCTCACCGTCCCGGTAGACGGCATGGGCCATGATGCCCTCGGTCACCTCGCTAACCGCTGTGTAGGTAGCCGTGTCGATTGCGTCCATGCGTACTCACCTCCTTCTGCTTAAATAGTACACCACGGTAGAATAATTGTCAAGCGATAAAACGGGGGTGCCAGCCATCGGGCAAAGCCGAAAGAGACGCGTTAGTTTAGGCATGACACTAAGTACAATGTGGGCGCGTTATACTGCGGGCATGAGCACAAAAAGAAACATGCTTCCTGCCGATGCGCAGCCAGTGCGTAGCATTGACGGATGTTCACCGGGCGATGCGTGCGTGGCGTTCAACGTCCTCTATCTGGGCGTGATTGAGTACCGAGGTACAGGCATTGACCTCTTATCTGTTGGGGCATGTGAGATTCAACGCTGGGCATGGGCGCCCTACGCAGTGCGCGCTTTCTTTGGTGCCAACACGCTTGATGACCAGTCGTGGTTTGGCGACACGGCCGAGGAGGCGCTTCGCGGCCTCAGTCACGGCATCCATAACTACTTCGGCTTGCACGTTGAGCCGGCCTCACTGGTGTGGCTGCCTCACGACACACGTACCGCGACGTGGGATGCGCGGGACTATCTCAACCTATTCTCAATCGATGCGAAGCGGCGTGTGGTCAAGACCGGCAAAGCTTTTCGGGTGATGGAGCCTGACTATCCGCACTCAATACTCAACGCTTTGCAGGCCGTGTGAATTGATATATTGGGAGGTGCATAATGAGCCTGTTCGGGAACATGCTGACGGGATCGCTCGACAATTACCCGCGCACCATCAAGGCTCTGCGTGAATACATGGCTGCTGAAGCAGAGATGTGGCACGAGTTTGAGGAAATGAACGAGCGCGCTATGCGGGACGCCATCAAGATGTTTGCGCCGGATAACCTGCTATCCCACGACAATGGCAAGATGCACGATGGCTGATGGAGGGCGTATGGACACGCCGAAGTTCAACACAGACACCGACTGGACCGAGATACAGCGCCGCCTAGAGGGCAGCGTCCCACGCCGTGTCGTTGACTCCGACTCCGGTGAACCGTACACCCTGGACCCCATATTCGGGCTGCCAGTTGAAACCGATGCGAGTTTCCGTGCGCGGCTTCTGGATGTCTTCAGAATATCGCCGGACCTCTTGGAGCCACCCACCGGGAGCAGCATGACGCGAGCAACCGCAGAGGAGTACAACCGGCATTTTATGCGCATGCTCGGCAAGGAGGATTGACCGCGATGGCTATACGCTTACTCATGTCCGTCAACGTGGTCGGATGCGCGTTCACGCTACACCTCGACGGCGACGAAGCCGTGACGGTCGAAGGTTTCCTCGGTTCCGTTGACGTGGAGATGCAGCATGCTATCGAAACGGGTTCCCGTTCCCGTTCGCGCCGCGTCGCCGTGTCGTTCTACGTCGATGACCGCGATGCAGACGCGCTTGAGTTGGCCGTAGGACGCATCAACGCGTGGTTGAACCGATGACTGATGCCGAGCAAGCCGCCGTGGCATGGGTCCGCGAGCGTTTCAGTCGCCCCGACGTGGACGACATCGACGCCATGGTGCTGGAACGTGTAGAATGCAACCCCTCGTTCGCCGTCATGCTGCGGCAACGGATAGAAGCCGACGCACGGTACGACGGTCTGTCGGCCGATGACCAACTCATTGAGCGGCACGCGCACATCTACGCGGGCGAGGAGATCTGGCATTTCTCGGACGAGGAGATAGAGCGATTGCGGGAGTTGGGGCGCATCAAACACTGACCGCCGGCCCCACGTCGCGGGTACGGCGCACTCCCGTCGCGTGGCACGGCATCATGGCGACGGCTTGCTGGGTGCGCTACCCTTCCATGGCCACGGCACAAAACTCGTCTGCGTCGTGTTCACATTCGGTGCGATAGCCATCCACATGCCCGGTCATATACGCGAGCAGCACCGGGCCGATACCCTCCCCCGTGCGCCCATGCTCGGCAAGCCAGCAGCCCGTGTAGGCAGTCATTGTGTACTCGCCGCCTTTGTAGCCGCTGAACGACCGACCTAAAGACTCTTTAGCGCAGGTCAGCATTTCCCCGACTGTCGTGTTACGCACCGGCTCAAAGGCTAACTCGTCGTAGCAGCCCCGGTACGAGTGCGGGTTGCCGAACCCGAGCGGGACGCGCGTATCGGGATCGCACGCCTCCAATGTGGCTATCAGGTCACACAGTTCCACGATTGCCCTCCCCCTTTCAGTATCGTCGGATGCCTCAAACGCGCTCGCGCTCACGCTCACGGCGTCGCTCTAGGCGCAAACGGTGGTTCTCTGTGGTCCACCAGCGAAGCAACGGGTCGGTTTTTTCGTCAGTGGCGAAGAAGCCCGAGGCGGCGAATGGGCAACGCTGTTCATCGGGTGCGCCGAAGGTCATCATGTCCATGTTGCCCACGATGGTTATAGCGTCGTTCGTATCATCAACTGGCGTCAGCGTGAACCGCATACTGCCACTCCCTTAAGACACCAACTCTTTTTTTGCATCACTCAAAATCGTAGCGATGCTCATACTCCAAAGCGTCAACCTTGGCATGCCATTGTTGGGCAGGGACGGTCGCGTAGCATGCCTTGCACAGGTAGTCAGCGGGCTCACCGAAGTGCTCCATCTCCTCGCTTGACGGTCGCCGTTGACCACAGAGCACGCATGTAAACATCACCTTGTTGGCGGCTCGACAATCCACGCACACGCCATCGGCAGCCCTGGTAGCCCACCCCGCCCGCTCACGTTGCGCGTTAAAGCCGGCGCGGTAGTAGGCCGGAAATAGGTTGCCAAAAGACGTGGTTAAGTCGTGAATCATCTGCCTGTCGCAGATCGTGCATCGCTCCACGCGGACAAGCATTGTGGCATACTCTTCGGACGCGTCACGCGCGATGATCTGCGGTGTGAAGTCCTCTATTCTAATGCTATCCATCGTCCCTCCCTCTATGCATGTTCTCAGGTGTCACGCGCCGAGCCAGAACTGTAGCCCAACCGCATAGCATCTCTATCCGGGTCTTTGCGCCCCGTTATATGAGCACGCAACGCGCGCTCATACGTGTCCACCGCCCCGGACACGATGCGCTCCCACTCCACCCTATCCACGACGCCCTCACGCAGGCAGTCGGTGGTATGGCACACGGTCAGGGCGAGGTCGCTGTTCAATCGGTCGTACGGGTCCATCATGCCCCCTTCATGGTTTGTGCGATGCCACCAGACCCCTATTTTCACATCCCCTCGGGGTACGTCTCGGGATCAAACCGCCCCTTTCCGTCCTTGTCCATGCCCCATGGGCCGCTGTGCTCGCGCAGGTCGGGAAGCGGCTTCTCCTCATCCCCAACCCCGACGGCTTGCTTGGCGACATGGCGATAGCGCCGATTGTACGCGCGCTTATCCTCCTTTTCCGAGATAGCCGTCGTATGGCCAGCGACAGGCGCTTTGCGGCGCGACCTAGCCATTACACCCCCTCCTCCATATATGGCGGTGTGCCTCAACACCTACTCATCACTAGGATGTTTCTTGGCAATCTCACCGGGTAGGCTTTTGATCGTGCCACCCAACGACGACCCGTAGGCGTCTATCTCGACTTTATCGGAGGGGCCGTCCACCCACGCGCGGTACGTGTGCCCTGCCGGTCCCTCGACGCGATGTATATGCACGTCAAAGCCTTTGTCGAGTAGATCGTGCAGCACACTTGTTGGATCAGTGACCGTTTCGCTGAACACGGGGAGATTCGTGCTCGTGTCCAAAGCATAGACCTTGACGTGTTCCGGGTGGTCTACCACCATATCGAGCAACCCAGAGCACATCTCCTCCTCAGTCACGTTGTAGGCGTCTGCCATGTCACGGAGGCGCTGCGCGCCGCGCCAACTAACCGTTCCCCGCACCTGCACGCGGGACATGGGCCGCATGGCCGTTGCTATGGTGCGAAAGTCCTCATACACTTCCATCGTTCCCATCCCCCTCTTCCACCATTAGCGGTGACGATCCACCATGCCCAACGCCTCTATCCCCTCCCCGATGTCCACATGGCCGCGCCCGTCGTTAAAGACGAGCATGGACGGCGCCCACTGCTGCGACACGAAAGCCTCAATGGCGACGGGGCTGTAACCCTGCTCATGCAGCCACTCTCGCATGCTTGCCTCATCGGGAAACACGGGGCTAACGGGCGTGCCCTCGCTGACTGTCTCGTAGACCTGATAGGCCGTGGCCTCACCTTCGTCCCACGCCCGCTCGCGGTACGACTCGCGGTCGGGTGGCATGCCGTTGTAATCCCGATAATACGTGCATTCCCCCGCAGTATCGGGATATTCTGCCTGGCTCGGATGCTCACCCTTCGCCCACAGCACGGCGTCTTCCCACCACTCTGCTGCTGCGGCGTCGTAATCGTTATCATACAGAGGGATATAGCGCCCTCGTTGGTCTTTGGGGTGCTCCCATATCGGTGGCACACGCCGGATTTCTCTACTCATCTCCCATCCTCCCTTTCTTTGTCGTCACTTGTACCGCCGTTCAGGTAGAAGCGATTCCACTCCTCCTCCGTTGGCAGGGGCAGGCCCAGCACGTCCGTCATGACGGTGCGAGCGGTAGGCTCAGAATAGGGTAGCCGTTGGCATAGGGCCAGGCTCAGGTCGTCCAGTACCACACGCTTGACGCCTTCAGCGATCACCCGCCACTTCTCACACTCCTCCTCAATCTGCCCACTCCACATGGCCGCGCCGTGTGAGCTTGGCCGTGATAGCCAGGCATTGTAGCCCAAGCGATCTCTCTTGTCCATACCGACTACCCTCTTCTTTTGATGTACTGGCGGTGTGCCTCAACGCGGCACTACTCGTTAAAAGCCCTATCAGGACCATGCTTGACCATCGTCGTATTGGAACCACTTTTCCATTGGGCCACCTCAACAGCGCGCAAGAGCGAGTCATAGCCACCCGACTCGTGACCATCGGCATAACGAACGTCGGCGTAGTAGCCGTCCGTCTCGCGAGCGCCGAACGTTACAACCGGAATGCCCATTTCTGTCGCCCAACGCGCCAACTCCTCAACGACTGCGATCAGTGGCCCATCCTCACTAATGGTCGTCCACGACTCCACGCTCGTAGGGTAGCGGTCGAGGCGCTGCAACACCGGCACAGGACCACGCTCGGTGCTCACGCGCACAAGGCGATAGGTGTTGCCGCTAGCCTGTCGCGTCCAGCGATACATCTCAGAGAAAGCCGTATCACCCATAGAATCCCCTTAACACACTTTGTCAGGTGTCAAACTGCGCGCCAACCTGCTTGCCCTTGTCGCCCTGCGCCAATATCCTCTTGTCTTTCTTCGGCTCGCCGGCCGCCACACATCTCCGACAGTAAGGCCAGCCATCAACCACGATGTAGTCCGCGTGGCGGGCCAGGCAGCTAAAGCACGGCGGCGGCTTCATCGGCCAGCGCCCCTATCTCGATGCACCTGAACCGATCCACGCCGACGCCCCATCGATCGCAGGCCGCCAGAATAGCAGCTTCCGGCGTCGGGTGCGGATGAACCTCGCCCAGGGCATAAAACCCCGTGCCACACGGCGATACAGTGATAGCCTTCTTGGAATAATGCGCCGCCCCGACGATGACGTTGCCAGCGCGCAAGTGCGACGTGAGCCTTTCCATAGTCTCATCCGCAGATAATTCTCGCCACTCAGCATCGCGCCGCGACCGCTTCTTGCGCTCAAAATCGACGTTCATCGTGGTACTACCCATGCCGTCCTCTGGCAGCACTGCTAGATGGCAATGCGGGCACGTCGGGGCCATCCCGCCACGCCATGCCTGTTCAACCGCTTTCGCAGCCCGCAAGATGACGTACTTTTTGCTCTCCTCAGCGACCCGCTCTTGATCGGCCGCCACGCGCTCCCTCGCACGCTTGTATTGTGAGGCGAGGAATGTCAGCGCCCAGTAGGCCGTGACCTGCACGCCGCAGTCGCGGCAGGACACGACCTCGCCCTCATCGTCCATGCTCAGGCGACGGTGCGCGCACGCGTCGCGCATACGCCGCTCCTGATAGTGGACGCGTCGCAGTTGCAGGTCGCCAATCGTTACCACGTTGTCAGGCGTATCGGGCGTATCAAAATCGTCTCGCTCTGCTATCGGCGGCCGGTCAATTATATCGGACATATCAGGCCCTACCCCTCGACACGAGGAAGCCCCACGCCACATCCTCAAGGTCCGGCCGGTCCACCTCATCGGACATGTACTGCCCCTCAGTCATGTTCCGCAGCGCCTCTACCGCGTCGTCAATGGACATACCGCTGCGTGCCCAGAACTCCGTGCTCCCGTCCCAGTCGGGATTGTCGCCGGGCGGGACGCGGCACATGGCAACTTCCGGCGCGAAGTGCTCACTGTGGCTAATGAGGAAATGCTGCTGGCCGATGCACACGACCTTTCGCGTGCGCACGTTATCGTGCTCGTAGGTATTCCTCACCACTTCCACGGTATTCATTGGTTCCCTCCCTCTTGACTATTGCCCTGATTGGGCCGGCTTAACTGATGACTTCAACCCTCAACGCTTGCCTCTTTCGAACATCGGGCACCCTTGATGCTCCCAAGTCAGCAAGCCTGCCCTCGGACTCAGCGTATTAGCACACACGCCCCAGTCTAGCCCGACGGCACCCTTTAACTCAGCAAACCAGATGCATCCCGATGAGCAATCGCCCAGGTCCGCTTCGGCCGCCACGTCGCGGTCGGCGTCGCCATAGGGCTCGTAATCGCTCGGGAGCCGCTTGCAGACGGCCCACAGTTGCTCATGAGTTACCATGCGTCACATCCTCCCACGTCATCATTCCCTCGATAAACCGCAAGACTTCCTTGAACGCTTCGACCCTCGTCTGAGCGAAGTTAATATCGTTGAGCGTCGGGCTCCAGTAAGCGTCACCCGCATTGTTACGCTCCGTTTCAGCGATGCGGTCACGCAGTTCAGTGCAGATCAGAGAAAGTGTCTCACGTGCCGTCATCCCTCACCTCTCTTTAGCCCACGAGATGATGCAACGCGCGCCGTTGCGCCGATAATAGGCCAGCACCGCCAGCCAGCACCGTCAGCCAGCACCGTCAGAATGTCCTTGCCGAGCGCCCACGCGGCTCTTGCCCTCTCCTCTACCGCGTCCGGTGCGGCCATGGCGCCCTACCACCCTGTACAAGGTAGCGGTGCGTTGGCGTGGCCCAAGCCCAGCGGTACGCCTCTACGCGTGTCTGCGGCTCCCCCTGTGCCCCACACGCCTCCTGTGCCTCTGTAGGCGCGTCCGGGACGTAGGGACACGCTAGGTAGCGCGTCGCTGCGGAGATGTGGGCCTTGAATAGCTGGCCGCATTCAACGCAACGTATCGCGTCGTTGTCGGCTCCTGACTCCTGTAGCGCGCCGATCGTGTCCATGCTCGCTACTCCTTAATCCACTAGGGAATGCGTTGCATTTCTATGAAAAGAACAGCGCCAACCCTCTGGCCTTTTGACGTTCAGCGGTTTCGGTGTCTTCTACCTCCATGAACGATTCCCAATCAGGAAACCATTTCACCTGCGCCAAGCAATGAAACACATTCTCGCGTGGCCCAATCACAATCACCGTCTGACCGAAGGCAAGCGCGCCACCAAACTCTACATGGCGCCCGCCACGACTATTGCTAGTCCGCGGCTCCTCTGTGAATGAAATACAAGCATCGGCCCCTTTGAGGTCTTCCCAGTCCTCATGCGCAAAGCGTTCGCGCTCCTCACGCTTTGCCTCGATGCTAAGGCCGGCATCGTCTATCTGATGGGAGCCTTGCAACCAACGGCTCGTGACGATGTAGCCGCGTTCCTCCAAGTCAGCGGCATAGCGTAGCAATTCCTCGCGCCGCGAATAACGAGCCGCAAGGTAGACGTTCAAGACCCCGATCATTACCTACCTCCTTTATCCCCGACCCGCTTGAGCATCTGCATGACGCTCAACTCATCGGGTATCGTGGCGCCGTACTGGCCCGTCGTCGCCCCTGCCCGCGCCATGCCAGGCCGCGCCTCGCCCGGCCTCGCCTTGCCATGCCGCGCCGTGCAGTACCGCAATGGGCACTGATATCTCCCATGCGCCTCTGCACTCAACGTCTGTAGTAATGGTGGCAAGGATGAGCGAACGTCGATGCGTTCGTCCATCCTTGCCCCGTGCCGCGCCTCGCCACGCCTCGCCCGGCCTCGCCGTGCCATGCAGCGCCATGCAGTGTCGGATGACACCGATAAACAGCCATCCCGACCCGCCGATAATTCCATAGTGGTGGCTGGCAGGGGCGACGGGCGCGTGTGCGCCCGATGCCCCTGCCCGTTGCCGGGCCCCGCCACGCCTTGCCCCGCCATGCCATGCCGTGCCATGCAGTACCACGATGGGCACTGATATCTCCCTCCGCAAATACTGCGTCACGGCGCCCTCCCTCCACTTACCCTGCCTTGACGCTGGCTTAGACGGCGTGCTCTAAGCGCGCTTCGGGCACGTCCACGAGATCAAAGTTCGCAATGGTGAACTTGCCCATCGGCCCGGTCTTCTCGTTGCGCCAATCTCCGATACCGATTTGGTCGCCCGCCAGGGTAAGCGCGACAATCAACGCTTCCTTGCTACCCTGCAAGGGCGCCATGTTGACGCGCAAACTGATCGGCGCATACCAAGGCAACTCGATACGCGGGCGGGCAATGTTCACGCCTACGTTCTTGCGATTGGGATTGTTGCCCCCCTGGGTGTCGATCTCAAAATCGTCAATAAGTTCGCCATCCCTGTTCCGCATGAGCGGGAACCACTGACCGTCAAAGCGGAACACGCGTCGCAACGTGGTTGCTAGGCTATCCCATTGGTCATAGGGGTCTTTCGTGCGCCCGACAGCATGAATGGCGGCCATCTCAACGGCGATCTCTTGCACATGCAAGACACCATCGAGGCGATAGGTTTTCTTGTCCAGTTCGTTTTTGTTCTTGTTGGCTACATCGCGCTCGTGTGCCGCAAGGCGTTTCAGATTCATCGGAGTCAAGCCAAGCGTCGGTGGCTTGATATAGTCACGCTTGTTCATCAGCAACGGTGTTTTGCCGCATAGGATGAACTGCGCCAGACGCATATCCGCGCCGTTCGCCTGTCGTACCAACGCGTCGTAGCTCGATTCCTTCCCCTGCTTTGTGTCAGCCGCCGTGCCGTCCCCATGAGTCACCTTGGCTTTGGTCTTTCCGTTCGCCTGCGTTGCTGTCGCCACGCTACTCTCCTTCTATCTACCTATTTATCCGCGCTATTCGTGTCTGTGCCGATTAGGCTGCTGAACGGCCAGCTTTCAACGCATGGAACCGTGCCCACATCGCGTCGAAGTTGCCTGTCATGCCCTCAACATCTTTTTTGATCTTCTGCGCATCATCCGGCTGCACCACCTTGTGAAACGGCGTCGTCTCCGTTGCGCCACGGTCCAGGGCCAGCGCCCGTATCTCCGCGATGTTCAGCCAGCCTTTCAGGTCGCCCCAGATGTTGACCTCGTAGCGATTAATCGGGGTGAGCGACGAAAGAGGCGTCATCTCACCAACACGCACCAACTTTCCGTCGATGGGATACTCGTCATCAAGCAAAGAGCGCGTCTTGATAGCGGGCGTCAGATTGCGCAGGCTAGGCGCGTCTCGGATAGGTGTTGAAAACAGCCAGGGCGTGCGCGGCGCATCGAGAGACGGTTCGTCGTCATCGCCCATATCATCGACGCCTACGCCGGGGGGTGTGTCGTTCGGGGCGTCGTTAATGGGAGTAACCGTATCCCCCATCTCCACGTCACTTTCGCGTGCATGGCTTGTGACAATATGCGACCCAACCGTAAGGCCACGCAGGATAAGATTGAATGCCAGGCGGTCGTCCCTGTAGTCACGGAGCAGCATCCCTTCACGTCGTAGCCAGTCGTAGGTGCGCACTGCCTCAGTGCCGGCGTCTACCGTATGATTGCGGCGTAAGGCCGTCATGTATCCCACGGCCCGCGCATAGGCGTTGTCTGTCTCCGCATCGCTATCCACTGTCATTTGCTCTAACGTCCCTTGATTGGCGCCCATGATTCCCCCTTCTACCCCTTTATGCACATCCCCATGGCTGGTATCCAGCCTATGCGCCGCCTTCGCTGCACCGCTCTGTCAGCATCTCGCCTTACCACCCGCGCCGCCGCTGCCACAGCTCGCACAGAGCGAGCGCGATAGCCGCGCCGTACGCCAGATAGGCCGCGTTCCCTCGTGCCGCGGCAGGGACTGTCAGCACGCTCACCGCCACCAGCGTCACCACCAGCAGGCAGAATGCGGCCGAGCGCGGCGTGGCAGCCAGGCCGCGCCGGCGCTCCATCCTGACGCCGACGCGTCGGACGCGGATCTGCTGTGTGCGCTCCGTCCCTACCTTGGTGGCCTGGCTCACGATTCGACAGCCACGTTATAGCGATCCACATCAACGCCATACATATAAGCCACGGCTGCACGGCACGATGTAACATCAGGTGGCACACGGAACGTATAACGTTTAGAGTCGCTTCCATCTCGTTCGGGCGTACTGTTCTGAAGGCGAATCATCTTGACCTCGCCCATTTCGTCTCGCAACGAATACAGGACGCGTTCGCCTTTGGTATCTCGATCACGGTCAATTTCCACCGCGCCTACGTCGTCAATGTAGCGCGCAAAACCATACTTGGTAAGCATGACACGGCGTACCTCCGCATTGTGTTCACCCTGAATCGACTGCGGAGTAATGGACTCGGGACGTTCAATAATAGCTTCGGGGACAACGACGCCATGCCAATAATACAGCGACCATCCGTCGGGGTAGCGAACAGCAGGGCCATCTTCGCAGTGCAAACGATACGCAGCGTCCTGCTTGACGACAGAGTGTCGTTCAGACACCCAGCATATCCGCTCGTGCGGTAACCACCAGCCAGCGTTTCTTGCAACCATCGTGAGTCCTTGCGCTTTTTGCGTTTGGTCGCGCAACCCCAAAACCTCTCTGAAATAATCATAGAAGCCAAGCCAATGGGCGTCATGCTGGCCATACACCGAGTCCCCCACCGAGGCCCGCACCGAGGCCCCCACCGAGGCCCACACCGAGTCCCCCACCGAGTCCCCCACCGAGGCCCACACCGAGGCCCCCACCGAGGCCCCCACCGAGTCCCGCACGACAGAAGTCTTTGCGTTCTGCACTGTGGCACGGGTAACAGCCATGGATAGTGGCGATCCGCACCAGACAATATGCGGCGCTGGCAAATTGGCAATACGATAACTCTCAATAATGCCGCGTTCGGCTGTGGGACGATTCGTAGCATCGGTACACAAACCAATTTTTGTCCATTGCTCTGTAAACTCATTGAGTTTCGCTTGCTGACTTGCGGTAAGGCACTCGATTTTGCGCATCTATCCATCCTCCCTTTCCGTCCAGCGCAGTTGGGCATACTTTACAGGCACACCCATCTGCGCCGTCGTTATTTCAATTAACTAATCAGCGACGCGTACGAACTCCGCAGAGTCGTCGTACTCACGCGGGCAGAGCACGAGATAATCGCCCGTTGGCAACCCAATGGGGTCGTGGTCTGCGTCACGTGGGCCAACCACGTCCGCTGTCGGTGTGCCGTGCCACAGCGTTGCACCTGCACCGCCAATGCGCAGGCCACCTACAAGCGCACGTGCCTCCAGCAGGCCGTGCTCATTGCGAGCAAAGGTGCGCATAGTGTCGTTGGCTTCAACCATCGCACCTTCCAGGTCGCGCACATAATGCGCGTGCCCTGTCGTTTCTCCGAGAGCTAATAGGTGGTTCCCGCGCGTGCTTGGTCGCGCGGGCGCTTCCGGCAACGCATCAACCTTGATGAGAAGGATATCTCCCTGCCGGACTTGGAATGATGCTGTCACGTTAACTCCTTTTTCCTGCTGATACTAGTCAATTACTGACTGATTGTGGCCTATCGTTCTATGCCGTCTTCGTCGTTTACCTTTATGAAACGACGGGCGGGCCACGCGCCCACGACACTGTGTAACGCCACACGCAGTCACGCATTATCACCTGCTCCACGCTGGTTCACACCCGGCGTCCACGTCGTTGCCGTCGCCACGCTCTGCGGCCTGCTCGGCTTGCCCAACCCACCATCGCTCACAATCCGCGATGGCGTCCTGTTCCCGCTGATACGCAGCCTCGGCCACGTGGTCGGCTGCCGTGACTGTCGGAAAGGCGTCGAGGGTGTCCAGTGCATCGAAAGCGTCCAGAGTGCTGGTACGCGCGGCTGCGCTCTTGGCTGCGGTACGGGCCACCCAGCGCCGCTGGCGGGTCCGCGCCGACTTCTCGGCCTGCTCCCGCGTGGCAAACCCCTTGATGCGCTTGAAGTCGCTGCGCGCGGTCTGGCGGAACTGGTCTAGGACGAACCATTGGTTGCGAAGGCGATGCGCCGAAAAGCGCAGCGTCCACGGAGTCGCCGCTACTGTGGCGCTCATGAGCGCACCTCCACGGCCCGTCGCGCGCCGCTGGCCGTGCGGTCTATCGCAGCATCAAGATCGGCTATCTCACAGCACTCAGCGGGCGACAGCCCCGCCGTGCGCCGCTCCTGCACGTCGCGCAGCTCAGCGGCGATCATCGCGTGCGCGTCGTGGTATAGGCTCTCATCGCTGTAGCCCCGGCGCGTGTACGCCTGCCACGCGCATTGATGCGCGGCGTGGCGCAGGAAGGCCGCTTGTAGAAATAGGTCGGGCTGCCGCGCGTGACGCTGTCTGCCGATGAGGTAGACGACACTGGGGCGCTCATCATTTCGGCCCCAGGCCAGTGTCAGGGTGCAGCGCGGGGGCTCCTTGAGCGATACCTCCAGCACGGTAACCCCCGAGAGCGCATCGCGCATCGGGAGTATGTGCGCCACGTAGGATGGCGCGACCACCACCAGCCGGCCCTCTTTGCGTCGTTCGGCATGCGGGCCTTGATATACTACCTGTATCGGGTGCGGAGACTGTTCGGCTACCATCGCTGTTCTCTTTCCTCCGTATTTGTGCGCGGCTCCTGGTCTCAACAGGGGCCGCGCCTTTTCTTTGCTTAGGTCGTCCGCTTTTTTCGTGTGCGTCGACGCCGCACTGCGGGGTCAATGTGTTGCCCCATCTTGACCTCGATTTGCCGGCGGTCAATACGCACCAATCCTCCGACATGGGCCGCGGGCAACTCACCTGAGCGGGTCCAACTGTAGATGGTTCGAGGTGTCACGCCAAGTTCAATCGCTGCTTCATTCGGCGAGAGCCACCGCTTGGACGTACCTGCCCCGCCTCCCTCCCCTACCCCCGCCGCCCCTCCTGTCTCCGTTGTCGCCTGCACGTCACCCTCTACCACGGGTCTTGCCACGGTCTTTTCGTCCTTTCGCCTCCTCCTATAGTGAACTCATAGGAAAAGTTTAGCACTAATGGGAAACTTTTGCAAGTGGGTAATGTTTGGTACTTTCGGGTAATGTTGACGCTTACTGCTGCGCCAATGCGGAAATGCGCGATGATGCAATGACGATAGACGGGGAGGGAAGCAGCGGCGACTCACCCCAGGGGGATCAGGGCATCGCTGCATCGCAGATTGCCATCACAAAAAAGCAGCCTGTTCCCCCTGCGGACCCCACGGCGATGGTAACGCCTTCGTAATCTTTCCTATTACTTCCCACTGCATAGGGCACGTAGCAGGTGTGAACGCCTGGACGGATGTGAGTCGTACCGAGGGGAGAAAGGACAGATTGCCCGTTTCGTAAATGGGCGGTCGTCGGTTCGAGTCCGACCATCGGCTCTCTAGTTTGCAACAGATGAGGCCGGGATCACGGGTAAAGACCCTGGGTCCCGGCCTCATCTTATCTCTTTTTTGCGATG
>JAABUP010004730.1_pt1 | contig 21820 bp, 18 predicted proteins | sample 5559201 | NCBI WGS metagenome assembly JAABUP01 (sample SAMN10711887, study PRJNA513373) | rock metagenome | isolation source: Antarctica rocks | place: Antarctica | reverse complement strand
CTTGTGCAGTGTCCAGCTCCGTCATGAGCTGGCTCAGCTGGTCTTTTGTCTCACAGGCAGACTGCTGAGAGTCAGCTACTTTAGCCTGTACGCAAAGGTAGCGTCAGGTAACAACTGAATTGCCTGTAACAAGCAGCCTTGCTGACATCATGGACAGGCAAGTTTGGAAGCCTGTTAGTCATTGATTTTGTGTACTTGCACATGAGTTCAAACAGACTGCATTGCTGCAATCACCTGCAGTGACTGCTTCTGGTGCTCAAGCTGCTGAATAACATCATGCTGCTGATCCAGAACCTCCTGCTGCTCCTGGCTGTCTTTATGCAACTGAGTACGGAGTTCCTGCATTTGTACAGAGTACTCATGCATGTGCTCCTTGATGTATGAAGGCACGTGTTGCAATACAACAGGATTGCCAAAATGTTGCGCACAGTAGTAGCGTAAAATATTACTGCTTGTATATCGCTTTGTGACTGAAGAGAGCAGGTTGGCTACATACCTTGATCTTTGCTTTTGCCTGCTCCAGCTCTTTCTCCAGGTCATGAATCCTTTGAGTGGCCCAAGAGAACTTACGGCCATCAACTGTCTGTGCCTTTTTCCTTTCCCTTGGTGGGGAAACCTCTGGTGCAAGCCCTTCGGCACAGCAAGATGTCAACCAATGTGTCGGTGCAAGGCACAACAATGGTTCGCCACACAAAATGTCTCAACACTTATGCACAGTCCTGACTTGAAAGAATGTTTACCTTCCCTCTCTAGATCGTGAAAACGATCACCAGTCAGGAAGCCTGACTTCGGATCGGCCTTGAAACCCCTTGCTTTTGCCGGGTCGTAGTCTCCTGGCCCTGGTGTAAATTCCTTACTTGGAATCGGTCCCCTCCAACTCCAAAAAAGGACATGTTGGTCTAGTGTGATCAGCCGGAGCCCTTCGGATCGTAACCCGTTCGCGAGACTGGCATCTCCGCCCGATGGGCCAGTTGTGCTCCGTTATCCTTTGCGTGGTTGCACAGGGGAGCCATGCTGCTGCGCGCTCTGCATCACTGCTTGAAAGATGCGATGCGCGCGCTCTGCATCACTGCTTTCAAATGCCTGCAGCAGTCCAGCTGGACACTTTCACTCTACCCAGCTGTACAGTATCATCATTCACGGCTTTCAGACGTACATTTGTGTAGCCGCGAATATCTGGGTTCCAAGCATTTCAACGGGCAGCTTCTTGTTGACATACGAGTGTGCATGCATATGGACCACACAAAACCAGGTAGCTGATTTCCATTGTCGAACTGGTGTTGAGAGGCACCAACAACATGATGTGACCCAGATCACTGCATCGCTGCTAGACCATCAGGACGATCATATGCAGCAGCAACTGACTGAGCAGCATAGCGTCAAATACTTTGATGCAAGCTGACTAAGTACAAGCTTCCAATATTGGTCATGTTCAGCAAACCTATATGTAACTGGTCATCCACACAGGCTACCATTGGCACTGTAGAAAGGCTGCATTATCGGTGAGGAGCTGTGCGCTGTTCACATCTGCATTTCTGGCTGCAGTGCTGTTCCTGCCTGTGACAGCCGCTGATATTTTGCACATCCTGGACGCGCCTTGTTCTGGCTGCTGGCTGCCATTGCAGCTGCGACATATGCACTGGCCTGCTGCTGGTGGAAGAGCCCTCGAGCTAATTCTGGAGCTGTCACAGCTGCTGAAGGTGGCTTTTAAGTGCAGATGATCACAGCTGGGAACCATCTGCTGTTTGACATGTCAGTGGTGTGGCTTGGCTGCAATTGGAGTCAGGTAATTGAAGGCTGCTTGTACCTTGCAGAAATCGTCGGCAGAACCCCCCTTATCTGGATGTGTCTTCTTTATTGAAGAGACGTACGCATCCCTGCAGCACGCAGCTGCCAGTCTGAAGTCTTGAGTGAGCATCAACTTGCCAATGCAAGAACCCACAGATAGCCATCAAAAGCGGCGGCACTGTAGGACAAGCTGATTGCTGATTCTGCTTGTATGCAAATGTGAGCAACGAGACATGAGGGGGTTCTCAGCAAGCAAGTACACTGGACTCAAGCTTTGCACATGCTCTGTTCAGATGATGCTTGCTTGCCTTCACATGGCACAAATGACTTGTACAAGACAAAAGCTAGATCGAGTTGCTGATGATTGCATCAAACGAAGTGAAATGAACTGAGACACGATGGAAAACAAATCAGAGATGCTGTCAGGCAACTTGATAAGATGGCCCATAAGATTCCCAATGATTGCATTGGAATGCGACGATGTGCTCAAACAAGAATCACAGAATAGGAAGTCTGCACATTACAACACAGTTGTTGGTCAATCTGCACCTGATGTCTGCCAGGGGTAAGCCGCTCTTGATGTTGAGGATATCACAGGCATTCTCTTCAACCGACACTGCATGATTGCCATCACTGATGGGAAAGCTGGCATGACCACTGCAGCTGCAGCAGGCATCGCTGTTCCATTGCATGAACTGCTCTTTTTCAACTGCATCAGTAAGCCTTCTGAGTCTGGATGCTGATGACCTGTCTTGTGATGATTGCTGTTGCAGAGCCTGCTGCCAATGGCCATCCTGTACCTGTACACCAAAAAAATCTTGATGCTGGCAGATTTACAATTTTGACTGTTGCGTGTCAAACCTCAGTTTTGTTGCGAGTCTAAGTCATTGATGCGCGCAACATTGTAAGCCAAGAGCTGCGAGTCTAAGTCATTGATGCGCGCAACATTGTAAGCCAAGAGCAAAGTTTGAGAAAGCCTCTGAAGAAGACGGAGAAGAAGATTACAAGCTTTGGCTACCCACTAAGTGTGTCACGTCGCCATGCATTAAGATTTGGGAAGGCTGTGACTGTTGTCATGTCATTGGAAAAAACCATGGATGCCCACAGGCTCTGCCACATCGAGCACAAAAGCATTGAAGGCATGTGAGCAGCCAGTCTGAAGCGCAGAGTGCTCAATCTTTGCAGAACTCAGGAATGGAAGAGACCGAACCACTGTGGTTCCAATGCACGCACTTTTTTGCTTTTCCAGACACAATGACAGTGCAGAAGTGTGACTGTTAGATGATGTGATGAGGAGGACTGACCTGTTCAGCCGTTGCTGAAGTTGCTTGCTGAGCGGCAGATGACACCTCATGATGCCTTTCACTCAAGAATCCTGCTCGCAAATTCTCCTCAGCTTGCCGCAGAAGCCGAAGCAATTGCTTAGCATTGGGCTTGATACGCAAGGCAACTGTACATGTATGCGCACACTGCTGCATATGCTGCAGGTGATGCTGTGCCCTTGCCAGGCGATATAAGGCTTTGACACTTTCAGGTTGAAGCAGCACAGCCTGCAGCAAATTGCAGCTTCGTCACCAACAGAGATGATCTGCAAGTAGTGAACCTGCGCTTAAACACCCACCACCAACTGGGCGTTCCAAACAGCTGTGATAACATAGCAGGTTTGTCCATCTAGTTTGACATTTGCGCAGGTACACTGTAAACACTTCAGACAAAACAGCACTGCTCAAGCAGGACAAGCGCAAAAGCGTCTGTGTGTCAGCGCACCTGTTCAGCATCACAGCGAGCTTCTCTCCAGCAGCTCAGATGGGCATATGCTGCACTTCTGTTGGCCAAAATGACAGCAGGGTGTGCCTGCTTGTCCTCCAAGGCCAGTGACCAGAAATATATTGCCTGCCTGAAGTCACCCTGCTCGAAGGCAGAGTTGGCTCTGTCAGTCAATTCGTGTTCCATACAGTCAAGCGAAGCCATGTAAATGCTGTTTGACCTTGGGGCCTGATCGCGTCACTGACAGCATTTGTTGACAGGCACGATATCCTTTCGCTGTTGCACACACGTCCCAGCGTTCCAACACACATGCCTGGCTCAAAATTCTCTTTATATTTGCGCCGGTCTTTCTCACGACGAAGACATCCATGGTACTAAGTTCGACGTTTGCCATGGTTGGTGTGGCATATTGCAGGCGTTACGTCACCTGGCTCGGTAGCTAATACACGGATTGCGTTTGAGTGTCACATCGGTATCATCTCCAGCAAATACACAGCGGTCACACATCGTACAGGAGCTGCTGAGTGTCCCAGCACAGTTTTTATTCACACTCGGAACAGCGATGGATCACTACGGCGACCTCGCACAGATGGCGCAGCACTTTTCGGTGAGTAGGCTTAGCGAGCACAGCGGCTGCAAATTGTTCCCTTATTGTCCACAGCAGATGTATTTCGGCATGCCACCAAGGATCTTGTGCCTACTCTGTCAGTCGGCGACCGTCAAACTGCATTGTACCTGCAAGTGCTGATCTGGTACAAGGCGATCTCGACTCATTTGCCATGTGCAGGCTCTAGATGATGGCAGCGGCAACGTAGATATGGGCGAAGTCTTCAACAGGTGCTGTACTCAAAAGAAATCATGACTGCTGACCCGAATTTGCAGCTCCATAAGCACACCAGTGATTGTTCTGTGCTTTCTCACAGAATGGGAGGCAGTGGTGGTGGAGGTGATGGTCAAAGAGGCTTTGGAGGTGGCGGAGGTGGCTACGGTGGTGGTGGAGGAGGTGGCTACAGTGGAGGTGGTGGTGGAGGCTATGGTGATGCACCCCCAGGGTACCCTGGTGGAGGACAGCAGGTGCACTGGCCTTCAGACACAAATTGCATCATGCTCAATGTACCAACAGGTTGTGCATGCATTGTGAGACAAATTTAAGTACCTGTAACCTGCGCAGTCTTCTGTATAAACAGTGTACCCCCTTTGCACTGCACCTGCTCTTTCACGCTGTCACTGTCAGAATCGCATACATGAATGCACTGCGTATGCTTGCACACGAGGCATCAAGCCCAGATACCATGCAGCTTGCAACCAGTCAAGCACAGTCCCAACTCTTTGCAGTACATCTGTACCACCCATACAGGAAAGCCTAGCATATGCGCTGCTGGCTGGAGGAGTCATGGCAGTCCAGCAGTGCACAACGTCAAAGTCATACTGCCTGTGTGCCTTGTCTACAAGCATGCCACATGCATGTCCAAGTAGCTTGGCTAACACACTTACTTGCATGCACTGGACAATTGACCACATGGCATGAAAGCCTTCATACCTCCTTATGAATGTGTATGTCATGGGTTTCCAAATGATCTTGTTGATGTTACAGGGTGGAGGATATGGAGGTGGTGGTGGAGGATATGGAGGTGGTGGTGGAGGAATGGGTGGTGGTGGCATGGGTGGTGGTGGCATGGGTGGTGGAATGGGAGGTGGAATGGGTGAGGGCCACCACCATCACCACCACCAGGGTGGTCAAGGTGGAGGCGGTGGTGGTTATAGTGGTGGTGGTGGTGGTGGTTACGGTGGTGATGGTGGTGGTTACGGTGGCCAAAACCAAGGCGGCATGGGTGGCGGCAATTATGGCAGTGGCAATGGGGGCAACATGGGCGGCGGTGGATATGGTGGCAATTCCAATATGAGCAGTGGCATGGGAGGTGGTGGCATGGGATGTGGTGGCATGGGTGGTGGTAGCGGCATGAGTGGTGGTGGAATGAGTGGTGGTGGAATGAGTGGTGGTGGAATGGGCCAAACAGGCAACTACAGCAATCCCCAGGCAGCTCAGTCATCAAGTTCTTCTATGGTAAGGATTGTACTTCAGCGCTGTCCTGTGTTGTCTTGACTGCACCCATATGTTGCTGAAGTCATCCTGTTGTGTTGATACACGACATACGAGAATGTTGTGGCATATTGTGATTTGCTCAAGATGTCAAATACGCTTCCAATTCCCTTTTGTCGCAGTGCATGTGTGCCTTGTCAAATTTGCTGTGATGCATATTGCCCACCATACGGTCTTGTGGCATACAACGCAAGCTGCCAATTAACAGCTACTGCTTTCTCTGGCACATGTTGTTTCATACATATTCACCTGGACATGCTGCATCTGCCTGTCATGCATCACAGCATGCGACGCCCTGTCTGAAGTTGACCTGTGGCATCTGCAGATCAGCAAACTGATGGGCCACTACACTCAGAGCACCGGTCAGCAGTTTTCAGGTGGCAACTCTCAATACGCCAAGCTAGCACAGATTGCATCCCAGAAGTGTGGCATCAATATCCCCCCAGCACTGCTTATGAAGCTGTAAGCCTCTTGTCATCAATCACTGGCTCTGTCTTGAGTCTGTTGTGTTTCTGTTTGACAGCTTTGCATGCGTCACTTGTGAGACCTTGTGAGACAAAACAGCATGTTGCCAATAGCTGAAGCAGCATAGTTCCAACTGTGTACTTGGCGCTGACCAGGTGTTGTTGCTATTGCAGTCTACCAGGTCATGCATTTTTGCTGAACCAGCTGTTTCAGTTGCTTCTGCTGGTACTACCATGTAATGCTGCCCATTTGCCATTTTTTTGGTCACGCTATTCGATGAAATCATGCAGGGTTGGCGGCATGGGGGGTGGCAGCAGTGGTGGCAGCAGCATGCTGGGAAGCATGTTTTAGGCGCATGCATTGTAAGGGCAAATGACAACAGCAGAGAATAGTCACATGTACAGTCAAGTGCACAGCAAACCTGCACGCATGCGCTAGGCTTGTGATCTACACCCTTATAGCATCAATTTCTGTCTAGATGCTGGAGATTCTCTTTTGAAGCTATGCTCCATAAGTCAAGCGCGAAACTCAGCATCATAGGATCTGGGCTGTGTGCAGCTGACCTGCTAGAAATGATGCGCACTTTAAGACTTGTCATTGTGGGCATTGCTGCAGTGATTGCGGCTTTTGTGTGCCAAATGTAATAATGCAAGATAGACATGTTTGCACTATTCCTCAAGCGCTTGAGTTGCTTGTGCAGGAGGCAAACAAATCAAATTGATAAGGATACTGTGATGGCCTGTCACAATGATTCGTCTAGACGCTGAACGTGCAACATACTGAGACACGTCCTGCCTACCAAATCGTATCCCGCGTTGCGAGAAACCTATAATAGTAGCCCTAGATGTGTTGTCGGGTGTCTTATTAGAAACTTTCCACACACAGCATGCTGCGGTAATCAATTTGCCATTGTTGCGTAAAGCAGGGCAGTACAAAAGCATTTTCGGCGTGGCGCTCACTCTGCAATTCGTTCCCGCGAGTAGTATGGCACCGAAAGGTTGGCCACAGCCTCACGTGACTATTTGTCACGTATTTCCCCAGACACCCTCACTTCCAGTTCTTGAAATGGTACTAGCGCTGCGAGATGCAGCATAGTGAGGCGTGTGGAATATTTCAAGCGTGCCAGACATGTATGTTGCTTCTACATAGCCGCCGTCTCATGGCAATGAGCGTCTCCTGGATCGCCCTAGCACCTGGCCGTGGATTGCCCTCGCTGCTATGACTCATACAGCCCGCAGCAACACCGCAGGAACCAGAAAGCAGGTTCACGTTGGCGCTTTTAGCTGACGTTAGCAGACTAGCAGCGTCAAGGTGGGCATCAGCGTCAGTGCTTGTCTCTTCAGTGCCACACTTGCTTGCATGCACCATGTGCGGGCTAGTCCCTGTGCTGCTGCGCAAGCGGCGTGCAGGCTGAATTTGCATTCTACCTGCATCTCTTAAACGTCTGCAGCTAGCTGTCTGTCATTACAAGCGAAATTTTGCCATCTTTGTGTAGCCACGTCTACGTTGTCGCGTATGTGCTAGCTGTTTGCTCGAAAGACAATTACAAGTGTGACTTATAGCCTGTACTTGCTGGTTTGTTTGACAATGTGTCGGTTTAAAGTGCTGTTTGCGCCTCTGCGTATGGCTTGATTGCGGGTCAGCTCGAGCAGCTGCAGTGACTGATCTGTCTGATGACTGTCTAGCGTTGCACCCTGACGCAATTGCTCATTGTATGCTTTGCGCACCCGTGTAAAACCTGTGAAGTGTACTAGTTTGACGATCTGGCTTTCGTTGTGCAGGCTTGGTGGCTACTCACTGTGTCCAACGGTACCATTGGCAGCTGCGCCAACTCTATTCTAAGCTTATGCAGCAGGCCATCCACTTAGCATTCGCCTGCCAAACTGCTGTCCACAATAGTGGTCCGGAGTCAGTTGCAGGTCCAGAGTCACCTCGCCTGTTTTCTGCGCCAAGCCTGCCGGAAACTCCTCCAGCACAGATGTTGCAAACAGCGACCAGTGCGCCTCCTGTGAGGCGTACAAGAAGCATGAACTCACCGCCCACAGCGTCTCATCCCGTGCTTGCCTCAGCCTTTGCTGTCGCGGGAACAGGTGCATCGGACATCAGTCAGGCACCAGCTCGGCTTCCTACACAGCGTCAGCTTCAGCTCGGGCCAATGTTTGCGTTCCCGCTGTTGCTAGGCCTTCAAGAGCCTGTACCTTTTCCATCCTCTGCTAGTAAGACTGAGCCAGCTTCCCTATGGGAAAAGGTCAACAGCCTGCCTGGTCCCAAGGATGTTCTCAGATCAATTATTGCTGAGCGACACAACAGCTTGTCCCTTCAGGACAGCAACATGCTGTCAGACATGCTCAGACGATCAGCACCGCTGCACATAGATACTGAAGGACCTGTTGCGGCAACATCTGCAGGCTCTGCAAACAGGTACTGGTTCATGCTTTGCTCACACGCCTTTCAGTGTCTACAGTGTTTCACAAGGCCAGACCACATACCAAAATGTTGCCAGGTATGGACAGGGATTCAGCTGCTGAATGCCCCTTGCTCACCACCATACATCACAGTTGGAGTGTCCATGCTGGCTGCTTTATGAATTGTCCTTGACAGCCTAGCTTTGCATACTTGTCTGTGCACACACTGTGGACACATGGGAGAATTCTGCAGTGTGGCCACAGTGCCAATTACGGTGAAAGCTTGTTGAATACTGCTGTAGTGATAGGTGTGTTTGTATGTGTTTGTGTGCAGTCAAGCTGGTGTCTCTGATGACACTGCACGTCCCAGAAAGTCAGGTGCAAAAGCTGTGCCACCAAAGGGGGATATGACACCCCTGCATAAGCTGGAGGACTTGACCCATTCTGCAGCCTCCCCCGCCCCAAGCAGCTACTTGACATCCAGCAGGAGTGCATTTCACAAGAGCAGACTGCAGACTCACAAGCGTGTGCATGTCATGAACAATGTGGCATCGGCATCAAACGCCATTGGCCATAAAGGCGTGTTGCAACTGGGGGCATTCATGCCGAGTATGCTGCCGGCAAAACCAGTTGTCATGTAAGCTTCATTCAGCTGCTGTTTGTGCCTTTGGACTTGCACTTGTACTGCGGGCGCAATTCACCTGCCTGCTGCTGCTGCTGCATATCTGATGTGGACTGCTGCATGTGCTCAGCATGTTGAATGCAGACAGGGTAGTGCTCATTCACATCTGATACCATAAAGTATCTTGTGAGACTGCCATTTTTTTTGGTGTACTGATGAGCTGTCCCAATTTGAGCCCTTATGTGCAAACAGTGCATTGCTCAGACATGCTTCCTTTCTGCAGGAACACTGGAGATACAGGCCAAAAGGGCACTTCGCCTGCATTGCCCCTTTTGGGGCAGCTTGTCCCTGCCCTGCAAGGGTGCAGACAGGGCTCTACCTGGTTATGCCCAGGGTCCATGTCGCAGCAGCTGGACTATGCCAGAGGGCCCGACAGGCCAGGGCACCTACACAGGGCCCTACACAGGGCACCTTGCAGCTTGCCTGGAAACAGCAGATGGGCCCCTCCAGAATAGCCCCAATGGCTGTTGCATCAGCGCTCACCAGCTTCAGCACGTGGCTGCAGCAAATAGGTTCCAGAAACAGGCGTCACATGACAGCTCAGTACAGAAGAGAGGTAGCATGTCTCCAGTTAGTAATTATGTGGAGTCTCACAGCACCGCCACAGGCTTCAGGGCTGCGCCCAGCAGCCGCAATAAGCAGCAGCATTTCAGATCAGCCACCAGTGGCAGCAGGGCTGCGTTACAGAACTCTACTGGTGTGTTTCAGACTCCTACTCAGGGCTGTCAGGAGACTGCAGCCGGGCCAATTTCCCCCCCGGCCCATGACCCTTACTCGAGGGCAGTTTCTAGCTGCCCCAAGGGCCATTCCAAGCTGCCATCCCCAGCAGGCCTGCTTAAGGGCAGCTGCGCCAATGACAACCCCCAGTCCCCTGCACAAGGAGCGCAGTTGGAGAAGTCTAGGGCTACACCAAACAGCCTTGAGTGCCGCTTGGTGTTTCCACATGGTAGCAGGAGCCACAAACGTCCGAGGTTGGAGGACCGCCTCAGAGAGGTGAGCTGTGAGTCACACACGCAGCTGACTTGCATTTCATCTAGATGTACGACTAGTTTTCCTGAGCAGCTCGGTGTAACAATTGGCTTCTCATCAAATTGATGCCGAAAGGCGCAACTGTTTCTTTTCTTTTTGTTCTTTTCTTTTCCTCTCTTCTTTTCTGTTTTCTGCTGTTTTGGTCATTCTTTACTTTTGTACAACTAGTGTTGCATGCTGTTGTTGATGCGCTACATTGTTGATGCATATACCTGGCACGCGCCCACACAGGCCGATGGTATGTGTGTGCCCCGTGTTTGTTGCTAGGGCAAAGGCATGTCATGAGGAGGCCACTCACTTTCATCATGTCCATGTTGACGACACATGCGTCCTGCGAATTGCTGACTCACCACCATCCCTCTTTATGCCCGCACCATTCACAGGCTCTCAACATGGTAGAGACCACTCGCTGTAAGTCTTGGCAGCTTGCTACCTTTCTTGAGCTGTAAATCGTTATTGGCCTCTTTGGGTTGCAGTCAACATTCACTTTCAGCAACCACAGAGCATGTGTACTCATCCAACAGCCGTTCCACTGCTGTGCCACTGCCACTCAATGGCACTGCTCAGCAATGCCATGGATGTGCAACAGCAAGACTGGCAGTATGTTGCACAATCAATGAATGGTGGAGGCGGGCTCACTGTATGGTGTGTGCTGCAGCGCAACTTGATGGTTGCAAAACACTTGGTGAAGGCACGGGCATCAGACAAACCTACAACCATACCCATGTTTGGTCCCGATAGGTGAAGTGGCAATGTGGGCTCTTGTTCAGGTGGCTGTTTCAATCCTCCTTATTCGTAACACTTTGTGGTAGATAGAACATCGTGAACTGCTCTCTGACTGCTATTTGACTTTGTTTATCTGGTTTTCTTCCTGCTGGTGTGTGCACTGCAATTTTTTTATTTCTAAATACTGCGATATCGCAAAAGCGTTTTGACAGACCTTCTGACGTAATCAGTCCTGCTCAAGTCATTTTCCCGACAGATTGTGAGAACTCTATTATTTACTGCTAAACACTGTATCACCACTACAGCTACTGATACTGTGATAAGATGGAGTGCATCAATGACACGTGTACTTACACTGAGTTCAGAAATTCATATGCTTTTGCTTTGAAGAGCATACCAATTCACGTTGGATGCAGCTGCTGCTCTCATGTCTTATGACCAGACTTTACGAAAAGCGCACCTGAACATAATACTTCCTGCTTGGGAATAGGTTGTCACTCGTTCATTGAGTCCCTGTTGTGTCACCAGGTCATCTTTCACAGGCCAGAATCAAACTGGTTGATTTTGCTCGAACTCTTTCTGACTGATTCTGTTGAAACAGGCTTAAGCTGTCTGCTTGCAGTGCATCCAGCTGCTCCTTCCAGCTTTGGTCAGTACAGATTCTGTTCCAGGCGGCTTGTACCTTTATTCACATCCTTGGCAATTGTTGCTCATGCTTCTGGCTGTTGATTCCGACGAAAGCTATTTCGCTACTGGCTTGCAAGCACCGCTATCATTGGCGCAGAACTTTCTTGTACCAAACTTTGAGAGCATTGAATGGAAATACGCCTGGATGTGTCTCTTTATGGGCAACAGAAGAAACTGCTAAAGTCATCTGGTTGGCAAATGTATGATCTGAATATGCCTCATGCATCTGATTGTACAGTTGAAAGCAGTCCTGCTTTCAACCTCTTCTTTTTGTGGACGCTTCTGAGAGGTGTGCAGCAGATGGGGACTCCTCGTAGTTGTCTTTTGATGCAAGATCTGTTAACGCAGCATGTCAAGCCTACTGTAAAGTACATGTAAGGTCTCACGCACTGATTTCTCTGAGTGGACTTTGGTGTGGAACGGTATAGATTTTGTTTTTTAAATGGTCTGCAAGCTCAGCCTTCTTTGTGTACTACAATAATCAGGTGCACCATTCATGAACAAGTAGTTAGTAACGCATGGATAGCATACCTTAGCTAGCAGCCTGTCAATTTTTACAGTTGTGTCTTGCACATCGCGTTCAAGACATGTTTAGGAAAGCTGTCATCAGTGGTTGAACAGCATGCTCACAACATTACACATGGTTACGTAAGCCTGCCAACTGCACACTGCATGTCATCATTGATCTGTGCCTGCTTGCTTTCAATTTTGATGTGCTTTTGATTTTTGGCTGCCCATTGCAGGGATATAGTTGTGCAAATCACTTTGTTGTGTGAAACTTTGTTGTGAACAATGTGTGTTGTAGCTTATTCCAGAAACATTCTAAATTGCGCATCACGTCACTAGCTAAGCTTATTATAGTGCTCAATTTGCCTGCCTTGTCCAACTTTTGATTCACATTCGCATGCTCGCTGTGGGATGTCATCGATGTGTGCTCTTGAATGTAACAGCAATGTCTCCTTTGTGCTGGGAACAAGTGCGACTGTTGTCTAAAGCCTCAATGTGGCTCCTTGAGCATTCCGCACAAGTACATGATTTTGGGTGTGACACAGATATACCTGCAATCCTGTCTGAAGAATCTTCTGTTATGCCTGCCTGCATATCTATCTGCAATTCTCACTGTTGTCGGATTCATGACTAAGCAGAAGCTGACTGTTGCACAATGCTGGTGCAGCCCAACAACTGAGACTAGCTACAGGTTGCGAAGCCTGAAAATGTTTGTGCACAGACATGCAGTCATAGGAGCAAGCATTGTTGCATGCAAGGATGCAGCTTACTCTCAAACAACCAGAAGCTACTGGCAATTAAATCCAACGCTTCCTTGAATCTCACAATGCAGCTTCGTTCAACACTTTTCGAAAAGTGTTGAATGCAAGGTAGCTAGCTGGTGAAGCCCAAGGTAGCCATGTGATGCACTACAAACAAGCTGTGGGTATGGGTGCAGTGCAAGAGTTAGCATGATCATGACTGACCCTCGTTGAGGCACAAGCAAGCAAGCACAAATTGACCATGGCCTGATGTCTACTGCACCAGGAGTTTGCACATACATCTCAAAATAGAACACAACAGGGTCAGATGCCCTAGCAATGAGTGTCAGTCTCACCAGGAGACATCAATCTATGTATGACAGTGACTATGCCTACCTGCCCAGCTTGTGCAGAGTTGTGCACATTCAACATGAAGTGTTGATGGACGGTTGCAAGCAGAAGTGGTTGTTGGCGGTGGGGCTGCACAAATGTCGCACCATATCACTAGCCCATCAGTGTGGTAGTATGAGCTGAACTCTCAGACTGTACTGGGGCAATTGCAAGCTTGCAAGCTAGTTCATAACACTTCACACAAGTTTCAGCTGCATTATTGGTTGCTTCCTGATATGCGTGCTTCATATCCCCTCAGTCCCTGCTTAGTCCCTGCACACAGCAGATGTCATTTTATATTTTATCAACCTGTAACAGCAGGAGCAACACAGTCCAAAATGACTGGGGGTGTCACACACGCTGCTTGTCTTGGGAGAAGCTGCAGCGTAAATGTGAAATATGCAACATAGGTTGAATTGATCTGAAACAGGTGCTACACTTTAATCAAAGCCATGAGAAGCTGCAGCGTCATGGTGTGATCAGGCAATAGCTGATCAGCACGCAGCTCAAGTCAGCAGTTACCAGTATTTGATGGCCCCATCCCAGCCACAAGTTGCGACCTTGCTGGACTCCAAGGGGTGCCATTCGCAGTCTATGCAGACACCGTCGTGAGCCTTGATGGTGCGAGCCACTTTGGTGTTTTGCCACTCCCAGAACCAGCACTTACCCTCCCCGTCGCCGGACATAACGTACCGTCCGTCCAGCGAAAAGTTTGGTCGACAGGCATATCCCGCAACGACGTGTCCCTTGAACGTCTTCTTACGATTTTGCCGAAACCGGTCCTTTGTGCTGTAGGTATCGATCTTGTTGTCCAGGGAAGTCCCAACAAACCACTTCTGGTCTGGACTGAGAGTGACTGCTGGCATGCTGTGCATTCCTGGATCTGCCATGTACTTGATCTGTACAGGCACTCCCAAGTCCCATACTCTGATGGTCTTGTCGTCACTTGTGGTGACAAATCTCCTGCCCTCGTCAACAAAGGTGATGGTGTTGACTGCAGCAAGATGGTAATCATACTCCTGTATGATGTCCCCAGACTCCAGGTCCCACTGATAGACTTTTTTGTCTGAGCAGCCTGCCAGCATCATATTCTGCTGCTCTGGGTGGAACTTGGCTACATAGAACATCTTGTTTTCTCCAAAAGTCTTGATGACTTGACCAGTCTCTGTATCCCAAAGCTTGATGACCTTGTCATAACTGGTACTGAGAAAGCGCTTGCCTTCATTGCTGAAGTTGATGTCTTTCACACCCTGCATAACAGCACGTATGGGCAAAGCTGTTGTATCCATTACACAACTATGCTTTTGCCTTTGAGGCACACCTCTGACAACGCACATGCACGCACTCACACGCGCACACACACACAAGTTCTGCATTTGTGGCAAGGCAAACGCGTGAGACAATGATTGCAACAGCAATCATCTGCAGCAGCACGTATGCAACAGTCATTTGGAACCTCGGCGGTCCTTTGTTTACCCCATCTGCAATGTCTGCCTGCAATGCCGTCATGGACTGCATAAATGACAGCTCAACTGCAATCTGCAAGTGGTGCATGGCATCCACTATAGCTGCACAAATGAAGCAAGGACTGATACCTTTGTAAAGCCCATATACGTTCTCATGCATTTGCCGCTGCCATTCACATCCCACATCTTGATCTTGCCATCCAGGCCAGCAGAAAGCAGCAAGTGCCCAGTCTTGGGGAAGAACCTGTGCCACCATGCACTCACCCCTAATCACTAGTCCTTTAATAATAGTGATAGTAATAATAATAATGATAATAGTTATTATTATTTATTATAATAGTAATAATGATGATAACAACAACAACCACAACAGCAATGCTTTCCATCTCATGATGAGCTAGGTACGTGCATGACAAGTCTTGTCTGTCCAGAGCAGCCTATTTTGTGCATCCCTGTTGCGTCCCACCAGTCCTTTGAAAGGGTGCAATACAGAATGCCCACACTCCAGCGGATTGCAACTCAAACTTTCAACAAGCATGATTGTCATGCAAAATCATACAGCCTTGTGCAAACCCCTGCTCTCAGCTGCTAAGGTACCGACACCAGCAAGATTTGGTTTTGCATTGCTAGTTGCAGCAGGACCACATCTAGCAAGGTGCACACTCGACAGAGGCTGGACAGATGGCCATTCACACCAGCCAAGCTGGCAAAACTACTGCAAACTATCGCACTGACTGCCAGAAACCACAGCATGCCACTGTAAGCACACGTTTCACAAGTCAGAGGACAGTCTGGCTTGGTCACATGCCCAGCCACACGAGCACCCACTGTTCATCTACTATGCCAAAGCAACTACAACCAAAAGAGGGCCAGACCTGATGGCGTTGACGCCCTTGGTGTGCCCACTCCAGGTGTGAACCCATCTCTTGGGTAGGAAGCAGTGCTCATTCTCAGCCTTGAGGTCTTTGGGAGCTTCCAGCCAGCTTCTGCCAGCGTAGTCCTTCAGGCTCTTTCCATGGAACATGGACTTGTCTGTGGGCGTCTCTCCCGCCACTTCTGCTGCATCTGCCTTGTCCTTTGCCACCTGCACCACCGTCTCTTGCTGAACATCCAGTATATAGACCATGTGGGCATCCAATTTCTGGATTCCGCTGAACGTCCAGTATACAGACCATGTGGGCATCCAGTAACTGGATTCCAGTATACAGACGATGTGGACATCCAGTATACAGATCATGGACATCCAGTATACAGACCATGTGGACATCCAGTATACAGACCATGGACATCCAGTATACAGACCATGTGAACATCCGGTATACAGACCATGTGAACATCCAGTATACAGGCCATGTGAACATCCGGTATACAGACCATGGACATCCAGTATATAGATCATGTGCACATCCAGAATGCAGACCATGTGACAGACCATGTGAGAAGGTGCTGGTAGATTCTGGAATGCTGCTATTACTTGCTGTGAGAATAGATACGTGTGACGCATCTGATTGACCGAAGACGCAGCAATTGCAATGACAAATGCTTGCTGAGCTTTACTATGCATGGCTGTGATCAACGACAAAAGGCAAAGACTTGCTGAGATCTTCACACAGCAGTGTCAGTACTGCACAGGGCTGTGCCATGTGCTTGCTGAGAAGGCATGAGCAGAGTTTGCCTGGGCCAAACTGCAGCGCAGTGTATGCCATGAGCTAACCTGCTCAAGGAAGGCCTTCTGTTCATCATTCAGCTCGGCAGGCTTCACTTCCTTGTCGGCCCAGGGCTGCCTGTTGTGAACTGCCCAGGGCTCGCTAGGATCTACAGAAGCTGCTGCCTCAGCTGCCTTGGCAGCTGCCGCCTTTTTATCAGCTGTCTTCCTCTTCTTCGACCTATCTGTCACAGTGTACACCGACTCTCCTGCACAGGGTCTATCAATGGTTCACCCAGTGTGCAGAAGCCATGTGCTGTACCACTACAATGACTATCTAGATCTACAGAGTGCCAGAGACCTTGCGCAGCTGCCTGTGAGGTATGCAAGTTTCTCTGTCCACCAGTACAGGGGACACTGCAGTTAAGTCCACTATTGTGTGGTGCTGACCTCACTTCTCTTGGGCATGAAGTATCCATGAGCAAGGTGCAAGGGTATGCAGACAAAGCAATCATTGCCGCAGATGAACACCAACAACAGCTGTGAGGACAAGACTGCAAGGGTCAGGGCAGCCTACCTATCTGTTGCTCTTCCAGAAATCTGGGGTCTGACACCCTCTGGCCACCCCCCGGTGCCATAGCATGCCCAAAACTGCAACAGACGCGTCAAATGTAGTCACTCAGAACAAGAAACGCAGACACGCGCATGTGATTCCAGGACAGAACACAGATCACAACACACATGCAAGGTCTTGTCGGTGGCAGCATGGCAAAGATCCAGCAGATTCCGGTACTGCAATAAGCAAGTCAAAGTCAAAGGACTAACAGATGCCATTTGTTATTCCAGCAGCTGAGCACATGCCACATGGGGGTGTGTTGAACAGTCATTGCGTGCTCAGTTGTGCTGCTAAAACTGACCTTGCACACACCACTCAAACATTGCAGCACACAACTTGACTAGAAACGGCAGCTGCTGCATGTCGCAGTTTGTCAAAGATGTCAGCCTGACAGGGCAGGTTTACCTGTGGTATGTGTAGTACTGATCATCAAAATGGAAAGAATGAACATGAGAATCCTGCACAATACATACAAGACATTGCATTACTAACTTGAAAGCCAGCTGCAGCAACAGGTCTGGCTACTCTAGCATGAGCGTTACAATGGTCACAGCAGGAGACACGAAGACAAACAGTATGACATCATACTATGGTATTAAACATGAACAATCAGCTCACAGCAGAGAAATGCATGGCTGACCTCTACATGACCAGCGCGGTGATTCCGCATTCCTGCTGCCAGGCCATCCTTGTTGAAAGGGTGTGCTGGACCTGCAAAAATTTATGTCCATGAGCCTGCATGTAGGTCGCATGCAAGGCACTGCCCTGTAAGCTTGCGAAGCCAGTTGGAGTGAGACCATGCTGGCAGACAGGCAGGCTTGTCTGTAAGCATGTTGTCAGCTAGCATATTTCTGAACTCTTGCAAGTGTAGCTTGTGTTGCGCAATGTTCAGGCTGTGACAGCAGCAGGAGTGATATGGTAGTTCAGCCACAGTATGTGTCACAGGTAAGCTCACCTACTGCTGGCGCATGCATGTCCTCAAAAGGTACATTGTAGTAGACCTTCCGTGCCCTGACATCTGCAGCAGCACCACATCATGAAATGCCATGGTCCGGATTCACAGTGAACTCGTAAATATCTTACAGAGCCTATACAACCCCAAGCCTGCACTGCCTACTGTAGTACCTGGTATGTGATGAGCTTGTCCAGATGTAACTGCTTGAGCATCTACCAATGCCATACCTGTGGTGTCCACCTGCTCAGCGCACAGCACAGGCAGTTGGCTCAACACAGTACACACCTAACAGACATTCAAGTGACTGCTGACATATATTGTGGCGATGGGGATCACCCACCTCTGGTGCTGCTTGGACTGTAACAAGAGACCTGAATGGGACAGTTGCTTGCAGAGTTCCACCTTCATCTCCACTGCACAGGGCATAGATATTCATGAATTAGTGCCTTCACGCTGCTTTCAGTAGGCATAGCCATTGAGACACTCTCGCAATCCGTGACAACTCATACTGAGTATTGCAAACATGTAGCTGGACCGTGCTTATCATACCTGTCCCCAGCAGAGGAACCCATGAGGAGGTGGTCAGACAAGGAGAGGCTGTATTGAGCCTCTGCCGATGACAACTGCGTCCAACTTTAGCACAGCAAACGCGTTCTGCTTCACAGCAGCGACTCAAACAAAGCTTTGCAAACGACAGCGTGGCCGCAAGCAAAAGTACTACAGATCTGTATCTGAGTAGCTCTGCGGCGGAAGTGTCTGCGAGGCCTCGATCAGCTAGAGTATGCTCAGCAAAATCAGGACCGTGAAGCGGTTCATGCACGCAGAGTCATCTATAGCGGAGAACAAAGTCTGCAACTCCATGATTGCAGCCCCGTGATCACGCGTGTCGCGCTTTCGCTTTACGTATGCGGAGGCCGTCGTGCTATGGTGTATAGCTGTGCCTCTCTGCTCACAACGCAGCTAGTTGCAGGTGGCTGCATCGCAATGCGTCTTATCTGCGGTATACCTGCTTTGCTTTTGCCTGGGCGGACAAGAGTGTGAGGCAGGTCTGCCCGAAACGAGAAAGCCATGGGTGTGCAAGGCCTCTGGCCGCTCCTGGAGCCTGTCGGAAGGCGTGTGAACATCGAAGCATTGACAAACAAGCGACTCGCCGTCGGTAAGATCCATCAGTACTTCTATGGATTGTCACCCGTCGTGAAGTCGACAGGAACGTGATCTGCCGCGCTGCAGATGCCTCCATCTGGCTCGTACAGTTTATCAAGGCCATGCGTAATGAGAAAGGCGAGATGCTACACAATGCTCACCTTCTCGGATTCTTTCGTAGAATCTGTAGGCTGCTCTTCCACCGGATTCGACCTGTGTTTGTTTTTGACGGAGCGACACCTGCTCTCAAAAAACGCACAACCATTGCTCGCCGACGGTAAGATCTGCGTTCGCTGAAGTCCCACCCTCCACAATCAATGACACTGTTTTTGAAGCGGATGTCGACCACCTCGACTCTTTTTTGTAGACGACGTGAAGAGCAAAGTGCAAAGCTGAGGAAGACTGCCGAGAAGCTGTTACTGAATCAGCTCAAGAAGCATGCTCTGAAGAACATGTCTGGGTCACAGCAGGCTGCAGTTTTGCAGCAAGCAAAGCAGACATCCACAGCAGGTCCCACAGATAGTGAAGAAATCCCTGCTGATTTGCTTGTAAGTGCACTTAACTGTTGGCACACTACCATGCCATGTATGGCTGAATTTGTCCAGTATTTGCTATCAAACAGAACTGACTGAAGAAGTTATTTGGCAGGCAGCAGCAGGCAGTGATGTTGGCAACCTACCAGAAAGTTCCACCACAAGACCTGCAATCGACCTGACTGCACCTGCATCTGGTCAGCCCTCTATGCCACCGTCAACTGCTGGAGATGCTCTACTTGCTGCACAGCTACAAGAAGAAGACCAGGTAGCCATGCAGACTGCTTGTGACTTGTGCACGAAACCCAAAAATGAGCAGCAAAAGTCACGCTCTGCCGATTTTGTTCCTCCATATATTGTTGCTTGCACTGTGTGCATAGCGTCTTTGGTTCGCGGCATCTTCATCAGCATGCATGCTTGACAAACAATGTTTATGGAATGCAGGAGGATGCAAGGCTGGCTAGCAATGGCTTGGCCTCGACCTCAGGCATACACATCATTCATGGAAAGCCTTTCACCCGGCGCAATTCAACCTTCCAGGTAACCCCCTTAGAACTTTTGATGAGGGTGCATCAATCCTATCTCTGCTGCTGCACATGTATCTGCCGCTGATTTACTATTGAACACCCTGTGCAGCTGTTGTTGCGTGTCCCAAGGAAAGCAAAGTCAATTTTTGCATGTTGCAGGGTCATCTGGCACCAATTTCATCTGTGGATGAGGTGGATGTGATGATGTCAAAGCTGCTGGAGGACCCCAAGACAGCGTCAGCAACGCACAACATTCTTGGCTATCGTGTGTATGATCAATCCTCTGGCAAAGTTGTGCAGGTCAGTTGATTACAAAGTACATGCTTTTGCCAAACTTGCTTTCAGCGTGTGCACATCACCTGCAGATATGATGCAGGTCAGCATATTGCAGCTTGTGACCAGAAGCAGTCCTGCAGTTCCCATGACCTTTTAGTTAAAGCTGCACATGCTAAAGGTTGCTGAAGTTGCGCAGCTGCAATTGCATCCTCGGTAACAGACGTATGAGCTGCCTTTTGTAAATGGGATGAACGGCAGGTGCATGCTGTTCAACAAGTCTGTCAGCCAGTTGAATGCAATCAGACCGACAAAATCAGTCATGAGTTGAAGTATACAATCTGCAGGACTTTCACGATGATGGGGAAGGAGGAGCAGGCATCAAAATCATGCACCTGTTACAGGACAGTAACGTCCGTAATGTGTTGGTCATTGTTTCCCGCTGGTTTGGTGGCATGTTGCTGGGCCCGGCCAGATTCATGTACATCACAGACGCTGCCAGGGGGATGCTGAACCAAGGGGGCTACTTGCAGCAGCCCAAGCCCTTGGTGCCGACCACATCTGCCCCAAATGCTGTCCCTATGGAGGATTCCTCGTCCAGTGAAGAAGAAGCTGAGGTGTGTGGCTGCTGTCACCAAGCTTGAAGTTGTCTTTCATATCTGGCTGTTTCTGCTTTCTTGTATGCTGCTCATGTGTAGTTACCGTGGCAGATGTCCTGTGGTGGCAACACTGCTGTGCAATTGAAGCATTGCTGCGCAGCCAGTCTGTCCACTTCTGTAGCCTACACCACAATGTGAAAGTGTGGCAGGCTGTGGAAGTAACACTAATTCCATATGCATTCGAGCTTATGTCACAGGCCTTCACTTGCCATCCTGATGTTGATGTTGTCATGCTGAGGTGGCATTTGCTGGAGATCTTAGCTGAGCTGGAGCCAGCAGAGCTGTCCACTTGTTCTGCTCCTTTTTCCTTGGTGCTTGTGACCAGGACTCTCACTTTACCCTCTGACATCCATATCATGCTGCCCTGCAGGCAGTTTTGCCAGAGGGGTTGGATGAGCTGGACCCTGCAGTGCTGTCCACCCTGCCCCCTTCCCTGCAGCTGGAGTTTGCCATGAAGCTGAGGGAGCGCAAGCAGGCTGAGAACAGGGAGCACTTCCAGAAGCACACCGGGCAGCCACAGGCGTTCTCCAGCTTCCAATTGCAGCAGTACCTCAAAGGCACCCAGCTCGAGTAATGCCCTGATAGCCTTTGCCCTTTTCTTTCTCTTTCTCTTTCTCTTTCTCTTTCTCTTTCTCTTTCTCTTTCTCTTTCTCTTTCTCTTTCTCTTTCTCTTTCTCTTTCTCTTTCTCTTTCTCTTTCTCTTTCTCTTTCTCTTT
>JAABUP010004729.1_pt1 | contig 21826 bp, 13 predicted proteins | sample 5559201 | NCBI WGS metagenome assembly JAABUP01 (sample SAMN10711887, study PRJNA513373) | rock metagenome | isolation source: Antarctica rocks | place: Antarctica | reverse complement strand
GCCATCGGGATGATTAAAAGTGCCGCCGGCGCAGCCAGCTATCTCATCTCCCAGGCCAATCCGAAAGCCGATTTGAGCGCCTGGTTCGAAGGGGTGACTGAAGGAGCTGGGCTGCCCAAGGGTGACATCCGCCTGATGCTGCGGCGGGTGATGTTCAACATGACGCGTAAGCACGAGGGCCAGCCGAAGCGCCGCCGCGATACCCGCGAACACGTCGGGTTGTACTTCAAGTCTTTCAACGCCTGGGCCACCGGCGACCCGATCGGGCAGCTGCGCTTCGCCGGACGCGACCCACTGCCCGCCATCGCCACCCTCGGTACAGCGCCGGTTGCCAGCGCATCAACAGATCGCCAGGCCGTCAGCGCATAGTGGTCCAGCCGAGCCTGGCCCCGTCCGGCTCCGAGCGGGAACCGGCGGGGGCTTTCGCCGCCCCGCTGCGCCCGGCAAGCTAAGGGCTCGTGACTATCAACCTCGCCGAGCTCGGGCGTTGTCGTGGGGTTGCGGGTGCAGGGTCGGGTAGGCCGGACGCATTACTGCGCCCGGCCCCCTCAGAACCGGACTCGCGACTTTCACCGCGTCCGGCGCAAGCAAGAGGGTGGGGCGGTGACCGGTCAGGCCGCGGATGCGCGTGGCTGTTGCCGCTGGGCTCTGCGTGGGGCTGGGCACGATCACGCGGTCGGTGCGGCGTTGGTCGTCCTGGACTTGTCCGCCTTGTTGTTCGGCAGCCTTCGGGCCGCGTCCATCAGCACGCAGATCGCTGCCGTCGCACCACGCGCCGCGCCTGCCGGTGTGACCGTGCAGAACGCCGAGGGCCTCGACGCCCTGCCGTTCTACAACCAGGACCTCGATACAGCTCAACCACCGCCACCGGTAGCCAGGCTGCGCGCGCAGGTCGGCGCCGCCGACGCCGTGCTGTTGGTGACACCGGCGAACAACGGCAGCGTCTCAGCGGTGTTGAAGAACGCCATCGACTGGCTTTCCCGCCCCCGCGAAAACGCCGCCCTGCACGACAAACCCGCGTTGCTGTCAGCGGATGCGGGGCGTGACGACGGTGTGGGAACCTTGGCGGGGCATCACTTGGGACTGTGTCGATCAGAGGGACCCGGTGAGGCTGGCCAGGGCGTACTGGTCGGGTCCGATGTGGGCGATCATGGGGTGGCGGTCCAGCGTCTGCCCGGTCGCGGAGCTGGCGGCGTAGCCAAGGCCGATCAGCACCTGCGCGATTCCCTGCCTGGTGAACACCCGGTTTCCCATCGCGGCGACAAGCCGTTGATGTCGTTGCGGTGGTCGCCGGTCACTGTGGACCTGCCAGCGGCCATCGGGGCGGCGGTCAACGTCCTGGGAATGCAGCGCCAGCAGAAACGCCAGGTGCGCGGCGGGCAGTGGTGGGATGTTCTTGCCGCGGCGGGAACGCTGCACGACGCTCAGGAGCACTTGCAGCGGTTGCGGGCCCAGCGCCGCCAGGGCGTTGAGGCAGGTGTGCACCGCCCAGCTGTCGGCCGTCGTCGCTGCCCACGGCTCCGGGCGCTGGACGCCGAGCGTTTCGGCGATCACCCGGCGCGCTTGGTGGTCATCGAATGGTCCGGACCGGGCGGCGGCTCGGGCGGTGATCGCCGGATCCAGTGGTACCCGGCGGGCTTCGCCGATGACCTGCTCATGCAGCCGCCGCAGCGCCAGCACCGGCATGTTGTTGCGCGCGGCGGTGTCCTTTTTCAGAGCGGCCGGTCGGCCGGCCATGCCATGCAGGTCCAGGACCGGCCGGACATCGTCGGGGTACGGGCCGAGCACACGGTAGATCAGCTGAGACACCACCTGGTGCGGTGTCCGGCCCGGCAGCGGTCGGCCGGTCTGGGTGACGGGGTCGGACCGCCCCCACCGGCCGGCATGAGCGTCAATGACCGGGATCATTCCCGATCGACCCGACAGCTAGGCCGGCGCCCCAGCGGCGGCGAAGCGGCGCACCGCTGCGCTTGTGGGCGCCCGTAAAAGCGGCCGCAGTTCGACGCGCCGCCGGTCTGCTGGACTGGCTAGCCGGGCAGCTGGCGGTCGTGGCCAGGCTCCGATCTTCGCTCGTCATGCTGAGTGTCACGGACGATCTCGGTGAGTTCCTCGATGCTGGGCAGTGCGGGGCGGATCTCATCTGGTAGCGACCGGTGGGTCGTGTAGGTGGAGATCGCCAGTGGCGTGCTCAGCCCGCGGAGGGCGTACTGGACGGCGACCTCGTCCCGGTCGGCGGCCAGCAGGATTCCGATGGTCGATCCGTCGCCGTGCTCCTGCTTGCGGAGAAGGTCGTCGACTGCGTTGACATAAAAGTTTAGTTTGCCGATGTGTTCGGGTTGCGCCGCAACAGATTTCAATTCGAACACAATGAATCGTCGGAGTCCCAGATGGTAGAACAGGAGGTCGATGAAGTAGTCGCTCCGGCCGATGGACAGCTTGTACTGGCGGCCGACGAACGCGAACCCGGAGCCCAACTCCGACAGAAAGTGGGTCAGCCGCGCCACCAGGGCATCCTCGAGGTCGCGTTCGGTGTGATGCGGCTCCAGCGCCAGGAAGTCCAGGTCGTAGGGGTCCTGGAGCAGTTCCCTGGTCTGGTCGGACTCCGCGGGCGGCAGCACCTCGGAGAAATTGTTGGGCGCCGCACCGACCCGAGCGTGCCGGTCGTTGGTGATGTGATGAGTCAGGACGGCCACTGACCAGCCGTTTCGGACATCCTCGCCGGCGTACCAGTTCCGGGCAGCTGGATCTTTCACCTTGTCCAGGAGGGTGATGATGTGGCTCCACGGCAATTGCGCAAGAGGGTCTTGCGCAATCGGATCGGGCCACGCGGCGGCGAACGTCCGCATGTAGACCAGGGTCCGCCGGGCGAAGCCCTTCATGCCCGGGAACTCCGCGCGCAGATCGGCCGACAGCCGGTCGATGACTCTGCTTCCCCAACCTTGATCTTCCTGCCTGAAGAGAATCAATTTGCCGATTCGCCAGTACATTTCGATCAACTCGGAGTTGATCACGCGGGCGGCTCGGACCCGCGCGGACCGAACCTCCTGTTTCACTTGGGCCAACAACTCGCCGTAGTCCGCGGGCAGCTCACGTTCGAGCTCGTCGTCGCCGGTCACCGACCCATCCTGCCCTAAGCTCCGCACTGCTCATGGCCAGCACGCGACGCCCCTCGGCTGCTCCTACGCCGCCATGTGCAGGTGTGAGCGTCTCTGCCATTCACCGTAGTACGGCGAGCGGCGTCGAACTCGGCCGGCGTCAGCAGACCCTCCAGCGCGGCCCCCTCGTCGGCGAACTCGTCCCGGCCGCGGTCGAACACCTGCGGAACCGCGCCCCAGGACGACCAGGCCGCCAGAACTTGCCGCTCATCGGTCGTCGCCGGACGGTGCTCTTCCTCCAAACGCCGGGAGGTGGATGGCGGCCAGGTTCGCCTCCACCCGGGCTTTCGCGCCCGACGGAGTCAGCTGCCCACCCGGCGGCGGCCGGAACCGGGCGACCTCAGAAGGACTGGCGGCCCCCGAGATAATGCCGGCGGTCACCGCGGGTGAGGTCAGCGATCCAAGCTGTCCTGCTACAGCTGCTGGAACGACATCGCCCAGGCCGCGGCCGGGTTGCTCCCCGGATCGTTCTCGTCCTGCGTGTCCTCCGGCGCCGCGAGCAGCTCCGCCAGCACCACTTCCTCCGCCTGCAACCGCGCCGCGTTCAGCCGGCCCACCTTCTCCAGATAGCCCTCCACCAGCAGATCCGGCCCGCCAGCTGATCCCTCAGCTCGAACACCTGGTCCTCGATCTCCTGACCCAACACCCGAAAGAAGACCTCAGGATCCGGGATCATCACGTACCTCGGCGCCAGAAACTGCTGGCGGCGTTGCGCTCGCTCGCCGTACCGATTCATCACGGACTCCTTCGGGCTCTCCCCAGAGACTGTCGAATCGAAGCTGAACTGACTGTCATCGCCTGACCCACGACGTTTCGGCGGCATGGATTGACCTCCCCAGGGCAACGGTCTGCTGCAGCTCCAACCACAGCAACCGGCACCGTACCGCGACGCCCGGCCATACCCCAGTGCCGTGGTGACCGTACTGGTAGAACCCATCCCTGGTCGCCTCACTTCTTCTCCTCCGCCTGCAGCAGGCTTCCTATATGGGCTAGAGCTGAGCGAAGAAATCACGTTCGACGGCGATGTCCTTGACCTGCCTAGTGGTGGTGCGGACGCCCAATTCGTACTGTTTCAGCAGGTCGCACAGCGCAAGCCCGTCAATCAAATCAACCGGCGGGGCGCCGTCTCGCGTTGATTCAGCCTGGGCGGCGTGCCGCGCGGGTGGCGCTCTTCCACTGTGCGTGCAAGCGCCGATGTCCGTCGGGCTCCCCCATCTGCACCAGCTCGGGCGCGATCCGTAGCGTCGATTATGTCCGAAACCCGATGGTGGGTTGCGGACACTTCGACTTTCGGTCACGGATTTTGGACGGTTTCGGCTCGGCGTGTCGCGACCGAGCTCGGGAGTGTCCGAAAAGGATCGGTTTCGGACGTCGTATCTGAACCCCTGCTGACCTGCGACCAGCAAGAACGACACGCACAAGGTGGGCGCCGGTCCGGCTTAGCTGATGTTGCTACCGTTATGGCAGACACCCCCCACGACCAGCCATGGAGCGGGCCGAGCGGGTTGGGCACGTTGCTGTCGTTGGTGAAGGTCCTGCCCGTAGCCACCTGCTCTTTTTGTTGGTGCTGCCGCGGCTACCCTCTCTTCGTGCACATTGGACGGACCGTCGACATCGCGCCTGAGGTGGGCGAGTTGGTTCGGGTACGCGGCCAGCAGTGGGTGGTGAATCGCCGTAGCACCAGTAGCCAACCACGAGATGAGCTGGCTCCCGACCTACCGGGACGCACGCTGGTGACTCTGACCAGCGTGAGCGACGACGACTTGGGTGATGAACTGACCGTCGTCTGGGAGGTGGAACCGGGCCGCGAAGTGCTGCCAGAGACGCGCTTGCCGGCCGTCACCGAGACGGGCTGGGATGACCCTCAGGTCCTAGGTGCGTTCCTGGATGCCGTGCGGTGGGGCACGGTGGCCAGTGCCGACGATGACACGTTGCAGGCACCGTTCCGGGCGGGTATCACCATCGAGGACTATCAGCTTGAACCGGTGGCGAAGGCGCTGGCCATGCCGCGGGTCAACTTGCTGATCGCTGATGACGTCGGACTGGGTAAAACCGTCGAGGCTGGATTGGTGGTGCAGGAAATGCTGCTGCGTAACCGGGCCCGTCGCGTGCTGGTGGTTTGCCCGGCCCCGCTGACCGGCAAGTGGCGTGTTGAGTTGCAAGAGAAATTCGGCCTGGCTTTCACGGTCCTGGACGCCGCCGCGTTGAAGGCGCTGCGCCGCAGCCACGGCTTGGAAGCGAACCCGTTTTCGGTGTTCCCACGAACGATTGTCAGCCTCCCGTGGCTGCGTACTCCGCGAGTTCAGCGCCTGCTCGATGAGGTGCTGACCCCGAATGCTCAGCACCCCGGGTTCTTCGACATCCTGGTGGTCGACGAGGCGCATCACTGTGCCCCGCCGGCACCGGGTAGCGGTCGACGGTATGCCATCGATAGTTTGCAGACCCGCGCCGTGCGACGAGTGGGTGCCTATGCACAGCACCGGCTGTTCTTGTCGGCAACTCCACATAACGGATATCCGGAGTCGTGGCAGGCATTGCTGGAAATGCTGGACCCGCAACGATTCGCCCGAGGTGCGGAGCCTGATCCACTTGTGGTGCAGCAGGTGATGGTCCGCCGGCTTAAGGACGATTTGAAGCTGCCCGATGGCAGCCGGCGTTTCCCTGGCCGGCTGGCCCGGGCGATCGAGGTCAGCTACACCGACGACGAACGGGCCGGGCATGATCTTTTGCTGGCCTACGCCCACGCCCGGCAACGGATCCCCGGGGCGGCCGGCGTCCGGGCGGGCGACCTGATCAGCCTGTTGTTGAAAAAGCGGCTGTTCTCCTCCCCCGCGGCCTTCGCCCTGACGTTGCAGGTGCACCGGGACACCGTTGCAAAGGCTGGAGTACCTGCCATGCAGGAGGAGATGCCGGACTGGCTGGTTGACGCCTTAACGTGGGAGGACGAGTCCGACACCGATGAGGCTGAGCGGGACCTGCTGAACCAGGCCGCCGCCGCGACCGGTGGTGTGGATGAGCGGCAAACCGCCCTGCTCGAAGATCTTTCCCGCTGGGCTGACCGGCGGGCCGAGCCGGCCGACAGTAAGGCCGAGGCGTTGGTCGCCGAGTTGCGGCGACTGTGCCCACCGGGTAGCAGCACACGTGTCATCGTGTTCACCGAGTACCGGGCCACGCAAAATTGGCTGGCCGGCCTGCTGGCTGCCCGCGGCTTGGGTGGTGAGAGGTTGGGATTGTTGTTCGGCGGGATGGATGAGAGCAAGCGAGAGCACCTGAAGGATGCCTTTCAGGCCGCGCCCGACCGGGACCCGCTGCGCATCCTTCTTGCTACTGACTCTGCGAGCGAGGGCATCGACCTGCAAAGGCACTGCCACACGGTGATTCATTACGACATCCCGTTCAACCCCAACCGGCTGGAACAGCGCATCGGCCGCGTCGATCGCTACGGGCAGGACACCGAAGTAGACGTCGTGCACTTCGTCGGGGCCGGATGGCGCACCGCATCTGCCGGCTCCTACGACGGCGACCTGGAGTTTCTGTCCAGGGTGGCCAGGAAAGTCGCAGCAGAACGACGGGACCTCGGTAGCGTGAACCCGGTGTTGGCGGGGGCTGTCGAAGCGCGGATGCTCGGCCGGCCTCTGTTGATCGATCCGCTGGAGGTCAAACCGAAGCTGACGACCAGCGCTTTACGAGCCGAACAGAACCTACGCGAGCAGGCCCAACGACTGCGGGCGCAACTCGAAACCTCTATCGAGCGTTTGCATGTGGCTCCGGCGAATGTCCGTCGGGTGGTTGACACTGCCCTTGCGTTGGCGCAACAGCCGGCCCTGATCGACGGTGCGACAGGGGAGATCGTCCCGCCGGAGCTACGAGCTGGCTGGGAGCGGACGGTCGCTGACCTGCCCGATCCCCTCTCGGGTGTGCCGCGACCGTTGACCTTCGATGCCGACGTGGCCCGTGGCCGCGACGATGTGGTCATGGGCCACCTGGGGCACCCGTTGGTTGCTCAGGCCACTCGTTTGCTCCGTAGCGCCGTCTGGGGTGGCCGCACTGACCTGCACCGGGTCACGGCCGTGCGTTTCACGCCGCCCGCCGATCTGGCGCTCCGTGGCCCGATTGTCATGGTCATCGCAAGGCTGGTCATCGTGGGGGCCGATGGCGGCCGGCTGCACGAGGAGATCGTGCTCGCCGGTCGGGAGCTGCCAACTGTTGGTCGTTCGCGGCGGATCGATTTGCAGCAGAAGGGCTACCAGGAGTTGCGTTCCGCGGTCGAAGCGGCCCTGGAGCCCACCGCCTGCCGGCCGGCACCGGCCGCAGATCGGCAGCGGCTGGCTTCACAGTGGCTGGATCTGACACCACAGTTGGTACAGGACATCAATCTGCGGGCCCAAACACAAAAGGAGGCCCGGGCCGCGGACCTCAGCCGGCAACTGGACCGGGCCCGCACCCACACCGCCGCAGTGTTCGACCAGCTGCGGGCGACGTTGACCGGGGCGTTGGCGCAACCAGATGCTGTCCAACTGGCCTTTGACGACCTGGATCAGGCCGAGCGGCAGCAGTTCGACCGGGATCGCCGGGCTTGGCAGGACCGACTCGACACCCTGGATGACACAAAGACCCGAGAATTGGCGCTGCTGGATCGGCGACACGGCGATGTCCGCGAATTGGTCTTTCCGTTCGCCGTGGTGCTGGCAGTCCCGGACGGGCTATGATGGTGGTTCGGCGGCGGCCGCGGTACAGCGCCGGCGAGGCCGCCCGCCGCCGCCAGTCGTGGCTCGAGCTGATACAGACGTCGGGCCCGTTCCTCACCCTGCCGGTCGCCGACCGGGCCTTTCCCAACGGTCTGCCGGAGATCGCCGCCGCACCTCGCAGCACCGTGCGTGTGGCCGTCGCCGACGCTTTGGCCAGCCGGGGTGCCACCCGTCATGTCGCCGTGCATGCCGTGTTGGCCGACGCGTTGGACTGGGCTGATCATCTGCGGCTCGACGCCGACCTACCTGCGTCCATGGCGGAGCCCGTTCCCGAGTACGGCCTGCTACTGCGTCCGGACTTGGGTTTCTACGCCGAGCCGCCGCCTGCCGACGCTGCGGACGAGGAAACCGACGGATCCGATCCGCCGATCCAGGGGCCCTGGCGATTGCTGGGTATGGTCACCGACTGGGGTGCACATCCGTTGGCCCGCACCGTCTCCGACGGCTGGTCAGCGAGCCCGGTGGAACGGTTGGCGGTGCTGCTCCGAGCCAGATCTGTGCCGATCGGGTTGGTCACCGACGGCCGCTGGTGTGGGCACCACTCGGCGGAACTACCGGCGCCGCCGTCTGGGACGCCAGCCTATGGGGGAAGAACCCGAATCTTTCCGGGCCTTTGTCGCCCTGTTGTCCCGATCCCGGTTCCTGTCCGTCGCTGCGCAGGACCCCCTGCCCGAGTTGCTCCTGGAGAGCCTGGGCGCGCAGGAAGAAGTCACCGTCACACTGGGCCGGCAGGTCCGCGACGCCGTGGAGCTGCTGCTGGAGACGTTGGATCGGCTCGACGCCGAGAGTGGTGTCTCGACGCCGAGAGTGGTGTTCTGAACGGTGTGTCCGACGACGACCTGTACGACGGCGTCGTCACTGTGATGATGCGGCTGGTGTTTCTGCTGTTCGCGGAGGAACGCCGGCTACTACCCAGCGACGACGACATCTACGTCGCTGCCTACAGCATCAGCCGCCTGGTCGAACAACTCGAGGCCGCTGAAGCGATAAGCGGTGCGCAAGCTTTGGAGCACCGCACCGGCGCATGGCACCGCATCCTCGCGGTCAGCCGCGCCCTGCACTCCGGGGTCGCTCACGAGGATCTGCGGCTCCCCGCCTACGGCGGCGGCCTGTTCGACCCCGACCGCTACCCGTGGTTCGAAGGCCGCCGCAGCGCAGGCACTGATCCCAGCGCCCGGCCCCCCGCCGTCGACGACCGGACGGTGCTGCGGCTGCTGCGGGCCGTGCAGTACGTCGAAGTCGGCGGCGAACGGCGCCGACTGACTTTCCGCGCCTTGGACGTCGAGCAACTCGGGTACGTCTACGAAGGCCTCCTCGAACTCGAGGTCCGTACCGCCGCCGAGGTCACCCTGTCGCTGATCCGCCCGGCGGGCTGGCCGAAAGGCAACCCCCCCGCCGAGGTAAGCCTGGCCGCCGCGCTCGACGAGCTGCAACAGTTCGGTGCCGCCCCGACCAATTGGCTCACCGCCCGCACCAGCTTGTCCGCCGCCCAGTTGGACAAACTGTGGGCCACATCCTTGTCGGTCGACCACCGGACTGGTCTACGACGCGCGGCCGGCGGTGACAACGTCCTGGCCGAGTCGATCGAGCCGTACGCCGCGTTGCTGAGGTGGGATGAGTTGGGCCGCCCGTCGGTGATCCTGCCCGGCCGACGGTTCGTCGCGCCGAGCACCCGACGGGCCAGCACCGGAGCCCATTACACCCCGCGGATCCTCGCGGAAGACATCGCCGGTAACACTCTCGAGCCTTTGGCCTACCGGCCCGGACCTCTGGAAACCGGCGACCGGACCACCTGGCGGATCCGACCCTCCACCGAACTGTTGGATCTGCGGATCGCTGATATCGCCATGGGTTCCGGAGCATTCCTGGTCGCCGCGTGCCGCTACCTGGCCGACCGGCTCGTCGAAGCCTGGGAGGCCGAAGGCCGCCCCGAGGCCCTGCTCGCGGCCCGCCACCACGGACAGGGCCGACTCGCCGCCGACGCCGAAGTCGAACAGGTCGCCCTGGACGCCCGCCGCCTGGTCGCCGAGCACTGCCTGTACGGGGTGGACATCAACCCGCTGGCCGTCGAGATGGCGAAACTGTCCCTATGGCTGGTCACCATGGACCGCGAACGGCCCTTCGGATTTCTCGACGACCGGTTCATTGTCGGTGACAGCCTCCTCGGGCTGGCGTCTCTGGATCAACTCACCACCCTGCACGCCGACCCCGACGGCGGCCCCGCTGTGCTGTCTTACGCCGAAGGATGGGAGGACCAGCTCGCCCAGGCCGCGGACCTGCGCCGGCGGATCACCGCGCAACCGGTCACCACGGGCCGGGACGTCGCCTTCAAAACCAGTCTGCTCGCCGACGCCCTGAGGCTCACCGGTCAGCTGACCGCCGTCGCCGACGCCGTCACCGGCATTGGACTGCAGGCCGCCGCACTACCTGCCAAGAGAGCCGACGCAAAATTCTTGGCCCTCTCGATCTCCGTCGGAAATGTCGCCCCCCACTACGAGACCGGCCTGAGCGAGCACATCGCCAGTGTCCAGGCCGGCCGACCCGCCGGCGTCGTCCCACGCCGTCCGTTGCATTGGCCGCTGGCCTTCCCCGAAGTCTTCGCCGACACAGTGGTCTGCGGGTTCGACGCGATCATCGGCAATCCACCATTCCTCGGCGGACAGAAACTCACCGGCTCTCTGGGCAATGACTATGTCGCCTGGCTGCAACGGTGGGACGGCCGCGGCATCAAAGGCAGCGCCGACCTGGCCGCCCGGTTCGTACTTCGCGCGGAACGCCTGCTCTCACCGCGCGGCCAGCTCGGCTACATCGCCACCAACACCCTGGTCCAAGGCGCCACCCTTCGGGTCGGGCTCGCCGAGGCGTTTCGTCGCGGCATGGAAATCCGTCGCGGCCACTCCAGTCACCCGTGGCCCAGCGACAGCGCCAACCTTGAAATCATCGACCTTTGGGCCAGCCGGGCACCTGTTAGCCCAGAAGCGATTCGCTGGCTCGACGGTGAAGAGGCACCTCAGATTGGCCCCGACCTGGAACCCGTCGGCCGAGTCGACGGACGCCCACAACCACTAGCCGAGAATGAAGGGACAGCATTCATCGGTTCGTACGTCTTAGGTCTCGGATTCACCATGACCGAAGCAGAAGCGAATGCACTGATCCGCAAAGATCCGCGCAACGCGGAAGTTCTGCAGCCCTACGTCATCGGACAAGACCTGAACCAACGCCCGGACTGTTCAGCCAGCCGGTGGATCATCAACTTCAAAGACTGGGCGCTCGAGCAGGCTGCGAACTACCCTGAACCACTTGAGATCGTCGAACGTCTCGTAAAGCCAGAGCGCCGACGTAATAAGGAACCGCGGACCCGAGACAATTGGTGGCTCTATACACGGAGCCGAGGCGAGCTTTACCAAGCTATCGATGGGCTTGAGGTTGTTCTCGGAATATCAAGGGTGGGAAGCGTACTTCTCCCCGTTCGGGTTCCAACCGGACCTGTGTTCTCCGAGGCTACTGTCGTATTTGCCTGCGGCAGCTTCTCTGACTTGGCCGTACTGTCTTCCACTGCCCATGTCATTTGGGCCATTCGGTACACCTCTACTATGCGCACGGACATTCGCTATGCGCCGTCCGACGTCTTTCTGACGCTGCCCCGGCCACCGGCGACGGCGGAACTCGCACACCTCGGTGAGCGGTTGGATACCGAGCGGCGCGCGCTGATGCTGGGCCGAGGTTGGGGTTTGACAACGACGTTCAACCACGTCCATGACCCTGTTGACCGGGACCCGGAAATCGTTGCTCTGCGCGATCTGCATACGGAGATCGATGCGGCGGTGATGGCGGCCTACGGCTGGGATCTGGATCTGGAGATCGGGCACCATCCGACCAAGATCGGAATCCGGTGGACGGTGAGCCGCCGAGCCCGGTTCGAGCTGCTCGACCTGCTGCTGGAAGAAAACCATCGCCGGGCCGGATACACAGCGCTCGCGAGCACCTGATTCAGCACTCCGAATCAACCGTTCGAACCGCTCGGACTGATCCTGCGGTTCGTCTGATTCCCGGAACAGTTGTTCATTGCCAAGTCGGTGCGCTGCCGTAGCGTCTACTCGCGATGACAACTGACGCTGCTCCTGCCGCCTTGACGTCCTATGGCGTCCGCGCTGCTCTGGAGGACCTGCTGGAGCGGGACCTACTGGGGCCGCGGGATGGTGAGCGGGAGGAGCTGCCCCCGGGGGTGCCGCCGGCGGAGCGATATTTGGTGGGCCGGTTGGTGCCGCGTACCCGCCCGAGCGAGCCACCGCGGTCCCCGGCCGATGCCGACACCGATGACCCGGACTTGGTGGATCGCGAACTAACCGGCGCCAGCGAGGTGCAGGGCGACGACATCGAGACCGGGCAGGTGATTCGCACCGGCACGATGGCCGCTTCCGCCCTGGGTTTGTCGTTCCGGGTACCGATCGACGTCGAGCGGATCACGGTGACGTCGTCGTGGGGCCGCTACGCCCCCGGCCAGTCCGACATCCATGTCACTGAGCAGGACAAACCGCGGTCGGTGTGGCGCCGCCAACCGGGCGGCGGCACCGTCGAAGTTGACCTGCTGTCCGTCGAGGACGTGCCGATGGTGATCGACCCCGAGCAGGAGGCGGTGGTGCTGCGGGTCACGGTCCGCGTCCGCAAAGGCACCCGGGTCGTCGACCTGGCGTTGATCAACGACCAAGGCATCCCGACCGGCAACCCGGACCTGTCCCGGATCTATCAGAGCGGCCTGACGGTGACGGCGCTCGACGGCGCCGCAGCAATCTTTGTGGGGCACAACGATCCGGAGCTGTCCGAGCGGCCGTCCGCGCACGACAACGAGCGACTGCACCTGGCCCTGCTGTACCGGGGCCAGCGGGAGTACGCCCACGGCCGGCAGTGCGCCGTCGACGCCGACGTTGGACCCGACCAGCTGCGGGCCTGGCGACTTCGCACCACCTGCTTTCCCGCCGCGGACGTCCCGCTGACCGTGGCCGGTTCCACCCGATCGATGCCGGGCCTGATCCTGGACATGGCCCGCCTGGGCAGCCCGGAACTGGCCCGCGATGACCTGATTCGGGCCCTGCAGCCGCTGGCATCCGGATACCGGACCTGGCTCACCGCGCAACGGGACCGCATCGAGGATCCGGAGATCGGGCTGTACGAACCGGCGGGCAGCAACGCCCTTCGTCTGGCCGGCGACCTGGCCGACCGGCTCGACCGGGCCGTCGCACTACTTGGAAGCGACGGCATCGCCCGGGAGGCGTTCCGCTTCGCGAACCAGGCCATGGCTCTGCAACGGGTCCGTAGTGAGGTCACCCGAGCTCGTCTGGCATCACCCGGCAGCAGCCTCGAGGAGATGCTGAGGCGATTCGACGTGCCGGAGCAACGCAGCTGGCGTCCCTTCCAACTCGCCTTCGTGCTGCTGTGCCTACCGGGCCTGACCGACCCGCAGCACCCCGATGCCCACCGCGACGAGATCGGCCAGGCGCAGCTGCTTTTCTTCCCCACCGGCGGCGGGAAAACCGAGGCCTACCTCGGCTTGACCGCATTCACCCTGGCGCTGCGGCGGCTCCAGGGAGTGGTGGGCAGCGGAGCCGATGCCCGCGACGGCACCCAGGGCGTCGCAGTGCTGATGCGATACACCCTGCGACTCTTGACGGCCCAACAGTTCCAGCGGGCGGCGGCGTTGATCTGCGCATGTGAAGAACTCAGCCGCGAACGGCTCGCATCCGGCGACGGACGGTGGGGCAGCATCCCGTTCCGGATCGGATTGTGGGTGGGCAGTTCGGTGACACCCAACGACTTCCTCGAAGCGCAACGCTCAGTGGAGGACAGCCGCGGCGTCAACGACGCACTGGGCGGGCCGCTCCAACTGGCCGCCTGCCCGTGGTGCGGCGCCCGGCTATCGGCTGGGCGGGACCTGCATGCCGACGACAAACGCCGCCGGGTTCTGCTCTTTTGTTCCGACCCGGAGGGCAACTGTGTCTTCACCCGCCGGCGCTCCCCCGATGAAGGCTTACCGGTGTTGGTCACCGACGAGGAGATCTACCGGCTCACCCCGGCGTTAGTGATCGGCACGGTCGACAAATTCGCGCAGCTGCCGTGGAAAGCGGCCACCAGCAGCTTGTTCGGCACCGTGGACCGCCGCTGTCCCCGCCACGGCTGGATGAACCCGGACGCGACGTGGTGCACCGGCCGTCACCCCCGCAATGGCAGCCTGCCGGCGACCACGCAGCAGCCGGCGATGCGGCTGCGCCCGCCGGACCTGATCATCCAGGATGAGCTGCACTTGATCTCCGATGCCCTGGGTTCCATGGTCGGTCTGTACGAGACGGCCATCGACACCTTGTGCAGCCGCGTGCAAGCCGGACAGCTGGTCCGGCCCGTCCTGGTCGCCTCGACCGCCACCGTGCGACGGGCCCGCGATCAGGTCGAGCAGGTCTTCGCCCGCGACCTGGCCATTTTCCCGCCGCAGGTCCTCGACGCCGGTGAAACGTTCTTCTCCACCGTGACACCACCTACCGCCGCCACACCCAGCCGCCGATACCGGGGCATCTGCGCCACGGGTGAACGGTTCAAAGCGATCGAGATTCGAGTCGCAGCAGCAATTCTGGAACACACCCAGTACCTGTATGACCGACACGGCGCCGCCGCCGACCCCTACATGACCCTGGTTGACTACTTCACCTCCACCCGGGAACTCGCCGGAATGCGCCGGCTGGTCGAAGACGACATCGCCGACCGGCTCGCATCGCTGTCGGTCGGCACCCGCCGGCGCCGGCCCACCGTCAGCGAGCTGACCAGCCGGATGCCCAGCAGCAGAATCGCGACCACTCTGGCCGACCTGGAGCGGCCATTCGACCCGCGGCTGGACACCAGCGCGGCCCTGCAGGCTTTGCGTGGCCCCGACGGCGACGCCATGCGAGCCGAAATGCGGGACCGCGTCCCTGCCTTGGACGTGCTGCTGGCAACGTCGATGCTGCAGGTCGGAGTCGACGTCCAACGCCTCGGGCTCATGCTGGTCACCGGCCAACCCAAAAGCACCGCAGAATACATCCAGGCCACCTCCCGGGTCGGCCGAGCCCGGAACCGACCCGGCCTGGTCATCACCCTCTACCAATGGAGCCGGCCCCGGGACCTCGCCCACTACGAAAGTTTCGCCTACGACCACGCCACTTTCGGCATGCGAGTAGAAGGTTTGACGACCACACCGTTCAGCGACCGAGCATTGGACCGCGGCCTGAGCGGTGTCCTGGCGGCCGCCGTCCGGCAGGCCGACACAGCAGCGTTGCCCAACACCGCCGCCGGCGTTGTCTCCCTCACCGGGCCTGCCGCCACCGCGTTCCTGGCCGCGTTCACCAGCCGAGCCGCCCGGGTGACCCACGACCAGGACCAGGTAAAGCTCGTTCACGATGAGGTCCGGAAGCGGTTGGACAGCTGGCACCACCTGCGGAACCATCTGCAAACCGGGATCCTGGGATACACCGCAGGCGCCGACATCACCGGGCTGCTGAGCAAACCCGACGCCGGGGTATGGGAACAGTGGACAGCCCCGATGAGCCTGCGCGAAGTCGAACCCGAAGTGCTGTTTCAACTAGACCGCCGCGACAACAGCACCGACGACGCCCCGAACTGGACCTACGACCGATCACAGGAGAATCCTGGATGAGCCTCCCTACCACCCGGAACGCGAACGCCGCCCTCAAAGGTCAACCCACCCGCGTCGGCGGGGCCCGCCCCAGCCACCTCATCACCACAGCCGGCGTCGGTGCCGTCGTCGACCTACCCGGCATGAGCGTCATCGTGAGGGGCACCGACGTCTGGAGCCTCGAACGGGCCGAAGCGATCGCCGAGCCGCGGCTGCTGGAAAAGGTCCGGGCCACCCTGGGACCTCAAGTCCGAGCGCTGCGCACCGCGCCATGGGACCCCCAGGACAACGACGACCCTTGGACTCGTACCGGAGTGCCCGTCTCCCCGTTCCCTCGTTGGCTGCGGTGCCCTCGTTGCCACCGGCTAGGCCCCCTCGACCCGCCGGGCCAATTCGAATTCATCCACCGCAGCGGCCGTCGTCCTGATCTGGCCAAATGGGTGCACGCCACCTGTCAGCAACAAGCTCAGGTCCGCGACCAACGCAAACGCGCGTGCCTGCCCGCGCGGTTTCTCGTGGTCTGCGAATCAGGGCACCTCGATGAATTCCCGTACGTCGACTTCGTGCATCACGGCAAGGAACCGTGCCCGGGTCCGAGACTGACCATGCGGGACAGCTCCAGCACCCTGGGACCCCGGGTGACGGTGCGCTGCCTAGAATGCTCCGCCTCCCGCAACATCGCCGACGCTGCAGGTCACGACGGATGGGAGAGCCTGCCGACCTGCCGCGGCCGACACCCTCACCTGCATCGTTTCGAGCCGTGCGGCCGGCAACTCAAACTCATGGTGCTCGGCGCATCCAACCTGTGGTTCAGCGTCACCGCCAGCGCCCTGCATTTACCGCACGAACAGACCACCACCGACCTGGTCACAGCACACTGGGATCTGCTCGAAGATCTCCCGACGATCAAGGTCCTGCAGCAGTTCATCGATCGAGTCCCCGAACTACGCGCCCTGCGGGACACCCCGATCGAAGAGGTATGGGCCGCGGTCGAAAACCTCCGCGCCGCAGAACAACCGGCCGGCGAAGAACCAGAAGCGGATCTGCTGCAAGCCGAATGGCGGCTGTTCTCCCGGCCTACCACCGATCGACAGGACGACGACTTCCGTGCGGTCCCGACCCGAAATCCGACCGGATACGAAAACCTCATCGACCAGGTCGTACTGGTCAGCCGCCTTCGAGAAGTACAGGCGCTACTAGGCTTCACCCGACTGACCGCACCGGATCGCCGTGAGCTCGACCCGGTCAATCGTTTAGGTCTTGGACGCAACGCTGCCACCTGGGTACCGGCATTCGAGCAACGCGGTGAGGGCGTCTTCTTGCAACTCCATGAGGACAAAGTTCACGAGTGGGAAACCCGAGTGGCGGACCACCCACGTATCCAATCGCTCAAACAGGCTTTTGTGCGGTGGTCGGCCAACCGTGACCGGCCGGTCGACCACAGCTTCCCGGTGGCGCGCTTCCTGCTGCTTCACACCTTGAGTCACCTGCTCATCCGGCAGGTAGCACTCGAATGCGGCTACGGCTCGTCCAGCATCCGGGAACGGCTCTACGTCGGCACCGCGACCGAACCAGCCGCTGGCATCCTGTTGTCCACCGCCGCCAGTGACAGCGAAGGCACTCTCGGCGGGCTCGTCGCCCTCGGCAAACCCCAGCTCCTCAAACGCCTCCTCGACCAGGCGCATGAAGACGCCGCTCGATGTTCCTCGGATCCGCTGTGCGCAGAGCACGTACCGGTCGACCCGTCCGAGACCCTGCACTGTGCCGCATGCCACGCCTGTCTATTCGCATCCGAAACGAGCTGTGAATCGAACAACCGGTGGCTCGACCGGGCAGTCCTCATCGACCTCACTGGTGACCGGCTGGCGTTCCTGTCGTGAACAACCCCGCTGTCCATCTCGCGGTCACCATCAGCCGGACATTGCCTACCTATGACCTTCAACTGATCGCCGAGGCAGTCCGCGGCGGCCCCGGCGCCCTCCAAAAGTTGGTAGCGAACACCGCCGGCATTCCTCTACGAACGGCCTGCACCCAGATCCTCGCGGCAAAGCTATCCGGCGATGACTATCACCTGGTCGCTGGCGCTTTGCTAGCGACAATGGAACCTGATCCGCGCAAAGCCGCCATAGATGTGGTCTGGACCGGCCCGGACGCCGGCGTCACCACAAGTCGGTTGACCTCCGCCGTCGTAGTCGAGCTCATCGAACAGGCCCGAACTGATGTGCTACTCGTCGGTTACGCCGTCCACACGGAGCCCACCGTTGCCGCTGCGCTCCACGCGGCCCGCAATCACGGCGCGAACATCACGCTCCTGTTCGAACGGCACCTGGATAACCCGGCCTTCCATGGCACCGGGGACGCATTCCCGGGGCTTGACGCCGCGCGCCTGTGCTGGCCAGGTGCGGCCAGACCCACCGGAGCGTCTCTGCACGCGAAAATATTGGTTGTCGACGGACGGTCAGCGCTGATCGGTAGCGCCAACCTGACAGGCGCCGCGTTTGAGAGGAATCTCGAATGCGGACTGCTGATCACCGGCGGTCCAGTGCCAGCCAAAATTCGCACACATCTCCATCGGCTCGCGGAACTGAGAATAGTGCAGCCGGTGATGGTTCAAGACCTGAACTAAGCCCGCCGCACGGGAAATGCTCTAGGCGAGGGAGGCGCCAAACTATCCGATACGCACGCTTCCGGCGGTTTGTCCGCACAGATGTGGCCGTAGATCGTCGTCGGGCGGCGGGCTCTGCTCCTGGCAGCCACTCAAAGGGAGTTGAGGTACTCCACGAGATCGACTAGCCGGATTTTGGTACCGTTGCCCACGCGGGTTCGACCCTTACGCCACTCGACGGTTGCTTGACCGATACGTAGATTGCCGACGTGCTTGCCTTCGTTGTCAGCGATCTTGAGGACGATGCCGTTGTTACCCAGCTCGATCGTAACTTCTTCCATGTCCAGCTTGACCTGCATCTTTGGCCATCCATTTCTTCGGGTTCGGCTGCGGCCACGGACTTGTGGTGCAGCGCCCTGCAAATAATCCCATCTGAGTTTGTCTGTACGCCGCAAGAACGTTCCACTTCCAGGTGACGTCGCTTCCACCTGCAGACACGTCACTGGGCTCCACGATCAAGGGTCGCAGCCCGATGCGAGACCATCCAGTTGCCGACGAAGTCGACCCCACTGTCGATCCAGATCCTGCCTCTAGCCACGAACAAGGCCCACTCCCTGCTTGCCGACAGATGCGACGACGTCCTCGACTGTAAGCTCCATCTGACGACGCGCAGCGAGATCAGAGAGCGGACCTACGTGGCTCCCATAGATTGGATTCGAGCAGGGTCAGGTTTCAAAGCCCGATCTCCGGATGAACTAATGCTTGCTCTTGCCCGCATCGGAACGTTGAACCGGACGAAACGATTTGTGTGGCGAGGCGCAGCCGATCACCAGTGGCGGCTCGCCCCGTCCCTGGTGCGTGATTTCGTAACCGAAACAGGCGCACTACCCCGCGAACTGGACATCCGTCGCCGCGAGTTAGCGTCCGTCGACGAGGCTCGGGCCTGGGGTCTAGCGCGGGAAATTGGCGATCTAGCGACGGACTTACACATGCTTGCGTTGCTCCAACACCATGGTGTTCACACACGGCTGCTAGACGTCACACCCAATCCCATGACAGCCCTTTGGTTCGCATGTCAGAACGCACCGCCCGGCCAACAGGCCGGAGTGCTGTTCGCCTTCGACGTAACGGATGCACCGACGTACTCAACGATCAACGATCATCCGACGAATGGCTCGATCGCAGATCCTCACGGCTGGACTTTGCGAGCCGCACTGTCCAAGTCAGCTGCAAGTGCTCGGCCGTTTTTAGTTTCTCCAGCCTTACCTGATTCGAGGATGCGTGCTCAAGAGGGCCTCTTCATTGCATCAGCGGTGCCATACAAGCCGGGGCTTCCGGGAGTAGACGGACTCACGTTGGCATCGTCGACAACCGTGGGTGTGGAACGTCTGCACACCCTCTTCACTGAGCCCAGTCGTACCCAGGGACGACCTTTGTCAGTCCCGTTCTGCGCCATCATCATCCCGCGTCCGGTGAAAGAGAAGATGCGTGATCATCTGGCCGCTACATACAACCGCACCGAACGATCGCTGTTCCCGGACATTGCTGGTTTCCGCGAGGCGTGGAATAGCAAGCGAATCGATGTAACTGAACGAGAAGACGTTATCGAAGCGCAACTCGATGTCGATGCCCGGACCTAACTGACCCACGTGCATTAGGCTGCGCGCCGGGCCATTTTGGGATCGCGGGGAGGCCTCGAAACGTCGTGTTCTGAGATAAGTCAGCGGCGATCTGATCAGCCGGGACTGAAGAACGGTCCTGTTTCGATCATGATGTCTGTCTCATGCCGCCGGCGGTATCGGTGCGGATGTGGCGGTACACGGTCATCGGGGTGACGCCGCACGATGTGGCGATCTCGGCCATGGTGAACTGGCGGGCGTTGTACATCCGTTGCGCCTTGCCGATCAGCTCCGCGGTCATCTTCGGCTTGCGGCCACCCTGCCGGCCGCGGCTGCGAGCGGCGATCAGACCGGCCTGCGTTCGCTCGCGGATCAACGCCGCCTCATAGTCGGCCATCAATGCAAACATCCCGAACACCAGCTTCCCGTGGGCCGTAGTGGTGTCCACGATGCCGTTGGTCAACGACTGCACTCCCACTCCCCTGGCTTCCAAGGTCGTGACGATGTCGATCAGGTCCCGTAAGTTCCGCCCGAGTCGGTCGATCTTCCAGATGACCAGAGTGTCGCCGGGTCGCAGATCCTCGAGGCAGCGGATCCACTGCGGCCGGTCGACCTTGGTTCCGGTGGCGGTGTCCGTATAGACCTTCAGACACCCGGCGGCGCTCAGCGCGTCCAGCTGCATCTCTGGGTTCTGGTCCGCGGTGCTGACCCTGGCGTAGCCGATTTTGTCTCCCACAGAACAGGACCCTATCGAAAGTCAGTGACGTCGCACTGTTTCGTTTGGGTGATTATGGTATGTGATTGCGATAGACCCCGCCAGGCGTGACAAGGAAGTGCACGCTGTCACCGGTTCGGGTCCATCACAGACGGTCGTTTGCGATAGACCCCGCCTTGCAGCGATCTCGATCGACCTCGGCGGTTGTTGACCGTCACGGTGCCTGACGATGAAATCGCCACTCTTGCTGCCGACGATGTCGGCGCGGCGATCGGCAGGGGTGATGCCATCGGCAGCCCTGTTCGAGGTTTGGCCGCGGTGGTCTGTCTGGCGATGGAGATCTCCGACGCGGCGACGCTGTGTGACGGGTGCAATCAGTTGGCCCTTGGCTGGGAGGCCTGAAACCGGGGTTACGACCCGGGCGTGGTCGTCCCGTAGGTGGTACCTCTGCGGGAATTTTCACCGGACGGGTGTCGCGGGACGGTCCGGCCACCTGCAGCGCGGCCACCTGCGTCGTTCCCGTAGGGGGTTCGGCTTGCGAAACGGCGCGGACCCCAATTTGGTCGTCGGGTATCGGTCAATGGCGCCCGCAAATACCGACCGTGGCGGCCGTCAGCGGGGGCATCGTGAGTGGCTGTCCGCCGAAAGGCAGTTCCGCCCGGATCTGGCGCTCGCCGACGCGTCGGCGACGGTGACGGACTGGGAAATCCGAGGGTCGGGGTGCCGACCGCTGCCGACTGCTGCTGCCGCGACGTTCAGGCCCAGGGGATCGGGTTGAGGCCGAGCCCGAACAGCGTGCCGTGAAGGTTGTGCTGGTCGGCGGGTTCGACGATGCAGGTGGCGTCGCCGTTCGGGCCGAGACCCTCGACAGCTGCGCCACTTGGATCGGTGTGGGTCGTGAGCGCTCGGACGCGCAGTAGTCCAAGTTTGGTCGGATCGGGGCTCCGCATCAGCCAGCTGACCAACTTCAAGCAGCGGGCGTCCAAACCCGGCTGCGTGTCACCAGGTGAAGTGGTGACCACCCCGAATACCTCGACGTGGTGTGGTCGATCGCAGGGCCCCGGCAAGATCCCCGCCGCGCCGATGGTGGTCGAGCACGTCGCGAACACCACTGGAAACACCCCGGTGTCCAGCGCGTTCCGCACCGATCCTCTGTAGCGCGCCGGTGTCGCGGCTTGTCCGTTCGCAGGCGTGATTACGCAGGCGACCCAGGACTGACCGGCCGTCCGCTGCAAGCTAGTAGGTCCCACCGCCGCGATGGTCCCAACCGGCAGTTGCCAGCCCCACTGCGTGTTCAGGTCTTTCGCGGCACCCAGATAGGTCAGCC
>JAABUP010004728.1_pt1 | contig 21828 bp, 16 predicted proteins | sample 5559201 | NCBI WGS metagenome assembly JAABUP01 (sample SAMN10711887, study PRJNA513373) | rock metagenome | isolation source: Antarctica rocks | place: Antarctica | reverse complement strand
GCATCCGGTCGTCGGCGAAGACGATCTGGTTCGACGGGCCGACGACCAAGCGTTCCTCCGCCGACATCCCGGCGCGGATCGGGGTCTTCATCGCGGGATCCGGGGCCGGAGGCGCCCGGCCTCTCTCCAGACTTGCATCGGGGCCGACCGCCCGCTCGGACAGTTCCTTGACCCTGGACGCGCAGTTAACAATAATCATTATCGGTTGGTTTGGCACCGATGACGAGGGCCGAGCCCCGCCGCCCGCCGCCCGCGTTGCGACCCTTGATCGAGGATCGTCTCGCCCCCTTTTCAGCCTCCCCGGCACGGCCGAACCGCCGGGCCGATCGCCGGGTCCCGCCGGCCCCGCCCCTCCCGGCGAACCCTGGGCTCCCGACCTCGAAGGGTCGATGGGCCCCGATGGAGAAGAACCGAGATGCCGCGACTGCCTCACGTCCTGGGATCGATGATCGCCGCCGCCCCGCTCGCGCTGGTCGGCTGCGGCGGCGCCGGGACCGACCCCGCCTCGAATCCCCCGGCTTCGATCCTGGCCCCCGCGGGCTACCAGGCCAAGGGCGACCAGAAACCCGCCGAGCTGATCACGCCGGACTCCCGGATTGACCTGAAGAAGGAGGTCGACGTCGTCAAGGGCGAGGTGAAGGGCGGCGAGTCGAGATCCCCCTCGCCGATGGACGTCCTCTACCAGGCCCCCGACGAGAAAGAGATCCACGACGAGCCCTTCATCGTCACGGTCCCCGACGGGCTCCCCGACATCGCCTCGGTCATCCCCGCCTTCAACCCGATGACCAAGGGTAAAGTTGAGCTGGGCAAACAGCTCTACTTCGACCAGCGCGTCTCCAAGGACGCCACGGTGAGCTGCGCCTCGTGCCACGACCCGCTCAAGGGATGGACCGACCACCGCAAGACGTCGATCGGGATCGATGGCCAGACGGGCGGTCGGAACTCCCCCACCGTGCTCAATACGGTCTATGGCCGGACGATGTTCTGGGACGGCCGGGCCCCGTCGCTCGAAGGCCAGGCGCAGGGTCCAATCCAGAACAAGATCGAGATGGGCGACCAGTCCTATCAGGAGATCATCGAGCGTCTTCGCGGGATCCCTGGCTACCGCGAGCAGTTCCGGAAGGTCTTCGGGACCGACGTGACCCTGGACGGGATGGCCAAGGCGGTCGCCGCCTTCGAGCGGACCGCGCTGTCGGGCAATTCGGCGTTCGACAAGTACCAGAAGGCCGACCCCGACAAGCCCGAGACCTTCGGCGTCCTCAACGAGAGCCAGAAGCGCGGGATGGTCCTGTTCGGGCTCCCGCTGAGCGACGAGGATCCGGTCAAGGTCGACAAGGCCCTGCTCAAGAAGGCCAACTGCACCGCCTGCCACGCCGGCTTCAACTTCACCGACGAGCAATTTCACAACCTGGGCGTCGGCTTCGACGAGTCCAAGGCCGATTTCTCCGACCCCGGCCGCTTCACGATCGCGCCCATCGGGGCCAAGAACACCAGGGAGCGGGGGGCGTTCAAGACCCCGACCCTCCGCGACATCGTCCGGACCGCCCCCTACATGCATGACGGGAGCGAGAAGACGCTGGAGAAGGTCATCGACCTCTACAACAAGGGTGGGATCAAGAACCCCGCGCTCGACCCCGACATGAAGCCCCTGAACCTGACCGACGCCGAGAAGGCCGACCTGATCGAATTCATGAAGGCGCTGACCGGCCAGAACGTCGAGGTCGCCCTGCCGAGGCTGCCCCCCGGACCCGACGGCAAGAGCCCGGACCCCCGCGCCGCGCTCACCTCGACGACCCCGAAGACCGCCCTCGACCTTCGCGAAGCCCACCGGGCCGTGACCGCCCGCTGAAGATCGCCCGAAGCACCCCGGACGCCCGGAGAGACGCCCCGTCTCGCCGGGCGGCTTCGCGCGCCGGATCGATCGGTTCCGGGCGTCGGATCGGGCCCAGGGTCCAACCAAACGACTCCCCGACGCTCCAGGCGGCCAGGAGCGCCAGGGTGATCGGGAGCGAGCGGGCGAAGGGGACGAGATGGCGGCGGTTCCGGAAGACCGTCCGAACCAGCCGGCCGGCTTGCACGCCGAAGATGGCCGGACCGGCGAGGAGGCCCGCGAGCCGGGCGATCGGGGAATCGTCGCGAGCCCGGAGCCGGCCGAATTCAAGGCCGAACCGGAGGCGGTCGCCAATCGCCTCGCCCGGGCCGAACCGTCGGACGTGGCGGACCGCAGCGCCTTCGACCGTCCGGACGGGCCCGCCGGCCCGATGGATCGCCGCAAGTAGGGCGGTCTCGTGGACCTTTTCGTCGGTCAGGCGAAGCGCGAGTTCCCGGTCCACGGCGAAGTTGTTGCCGGCCAACCGCGAGGGCGAGCCGGGCGGGCTGGGCGGGAGGAACGGGGCGTACTCGCAGAAGACGACCGCCCAGTCGAGCGCCGAGGATCCGGCGTCGTGCTCGACCGGGCCCGAGCCGGCGGCGATCGAGGGGTCGGCGAAGGCCGCGATCCAGGCAACGCCCCAACCCGGGGCGGCGACGCAGGAATCTTCGGTGAAGGCGACGATGACGCCGGTCGCGGCCTCCAGGCCCAGGCGACGGAGCCGGGGGACGCTGGAGCCGATCGGGGCAGCGACCCGCCGGACGCCCGGAGGTGGATCCGCCCCGTCGCTCCCGAATCCGTCGACCACCACGACCTCGACCCGCCCCGCGTCGGGCCCGGCGAGCGACGCCAGGGTCCGGGCGAGGGCGCGGGGGGAGTCGGTGGCGGCGACGACCACGCTCAGGGGAAGGGGGTTGCCGCCGGTCATTCGCGGATCGGGGTCGGCCGGAGTCGGTTGGCCGTCGAGGACCGGGCGGGAGGACTCCCGGTCGCCGAGGTGGTCTCGGCCGTCGGCCGGGCGGGCTTTCGACGGGGCCGGACGGCGACCTGCCGCGGGTCGACCTCGACCGTCTCGACGATTGGCTCGATCTTCAAGTCGTCGAAGGCACAATAGTTGTAGCCGGCCAACCCGAGCGTGACCGAGATCGTGCCGTCGGCGGGCGCCCGGCGGTAAAAGACGATCTCATGCCATTCTCCGAGCGCCTGTAAGTTCCGATATTGGAGCCGCTCGCCGCCCAGAGAGTCGCGAACGATCAGGCCCCCGGCGCCCGGGGCGGTGGAGAGCCCCATGTAGGCCATCACCGAGATCCGGTAGACCTGGCGGGCCCCCACCTTCACGGCCGGCGACCGGATCGCCACCACTGGATGGTCCACGAAGGGAGGGAGGGAGTCGACCGTCAGGCCCTTCCGGGGCCGGGAGAACATGACCAGATTCCGGCCGCGTTCGTTCTTGTCGGGGCCGCCCTTCTGGACCTTGATCTCGGTCTCGATGTCCTCGGTCTTGTAGCTCTCGTCGACCCAGCCGCCCTCCTTGAGAACCTTGGGATCGTTGAAGTCGCCGCTGGGGACGAGGTTCCGGCCCAGCCGGCCGGTCCGGATCCAGTCGGCCCAGATCCAGGCCTGCGGCAGCGTGCTAAACGAGCAGAGCGGTGCGACGACGACCGGCGCGACGATCCGGGCCCTCGGCTTCTCCTGGCCCTGGTAGGTGAGCGGACCGCAGGGCAAGTCCTCGTCGTTGAGGATCTTGACGATCTCGTCGTAGGCCGCCATGAAGTGGTAGCGCATCAGGACCCGGAGCGGCCGGCCCGCCCGACGGGCCTCGTCCCAGCCGGTCTGGTAGTCCTCGCGCTCCAGGGCCTCGCGGGCCGACTTGATCAGCTCGGCCGACTGGTTGATCAGGCCGGCCGCATCCTTCTGGGGGTGACGCATGTCCTGGAGGAGCGAATCGATCTCGGCCACCCAGGCGCGCTGGATCTCGGCCTGCTCGATCGCCAGGTTCACCGCCAGCGGCCGGACCCGGTTGACCGACTGCTCGATCTGGTCCTTGAGATCGACGTTGGTGGTGACCAGGACGATCGCGGTGACGCCGAAGTCTTCCAGCGTGATCGAGAGACCGCCCGGCCCCCGGGTCGATCCCAGGGGCTGGACCCCCCCGGGGCTCACCAGGTAGGCGTGGGCGTCACTGGCGGCCGGGACGATCAGCTTGAGGTCGTTGGTGGCCGACTGCGGGGGCTGATACTGGGCGTATTTCGGGTAGTCGGCGATCATCAGGAGGGTCCCGCGACGGTCCTTGGTCGTGATCGCGGCGGCCCGGACGGTCGCGTTGGGGGGATATTCCGCGGGGACCTTGGTCCGGGTCGTGACCGAGTTGTTCATCTGGAAGAGCGTGACCGGCCGGGGAGGCGGCGGGTCGGGCTGGTAGGTGTCCATCAACCGGATCGCCTTGTCCGGGTCGGCCAGGACCGGCTCAAGCAGGTCGATCTCCTCGTTGAGCAGGGCCATCTCGATCATGTTCATCCGCCCCTGGCCCTGAGCCAGGCCGGAGTCGGCCCGGAAGCAGAGCCCCCGGCAGCCGGCCGCGATGGCGGTGTAGGTGGCGATCCGGAGTTGCTCGGGCTGGACGCGGGGAAGACCCCAGGAGGGAGGGGCGTCGGTCCCCCAGATGGCCTCGCGGTAGATCGGCGGCGGAGTGGCGTCCAGCGACGCCCAGAGCAGCGCGTCGGCATTGCTCCGGGCGGTCAGGAACTTCCTCTGTTCGAGGAACTGGTACATCTCGATCGGATCCTGGGTCGTTGCCCAGCCGGCGGTGGGAATCCCGACCACGTCGAGGTTCTCGGGAACCCGGGCGTATTCCGGGAGCATCCCCTCGACCGTCCCGGTGGTGAACGGCGAGCCGCCGGGCTTGAGCCGACGGATCTCGACGGCCGCCCGCCGGGTCTGCTTCAGGGTGGCCTTGCGGACCTCCAGGTCGGTCGACCGGCCGAGGTTCTCGCCGAGCGACCAGAAGGCGACCGACTCGCGGAACGGGTAGGCGGCGGCCTCGGCGGGCAGCCGGTCGGCGTCGGGCAGGATCCGGTCGTCGGGACCGGTCAGCTCGGGGATCAGGAAAAGGCCGCTGGCGACCGCCGCCTTGACCCAGTCCTCGTCGGCCCCCTTGGGGATGACCAAGACGTCGCAGCCGATCCGGCGGAGCTGCGCTGGGTCGACGTCGGGGGCGCGGACGGCCGTGAAGAACCAGGGGAAGCCGTCCTTGGTCAGCCGGTTCCGGTCGAGCTTGATCCGGGCGTTCATGCCGGGCCGGATCGCCTCCAGCGGCTCGTTCGGGCCCCTCGGACGGTCGGCGATCGTCCGGGCGGTCGGGCCCCCGTTGGCGGCCTCGGCCCGGCTTGACCGCGACGGCGACTCGGCCAGCTCTGGCGCGACCGGGCCGACGGTCAGCTCGTCGAGGTAGACTTCGGTGTCCCCCTCGCCGCCGTAGACGTTCACCACCAGCCGCTCCAGGTAGGCCCCTTCCAGGCTCACCTTGCGCTTCGTCGAGGCCCGGAGGACCCGGGCCTGGCGTTCGATCGAGGGGAGCATCTCGGCCAGTTCCAGCTTATGCCAGCGGTCGGCGGTCTCGAAGATCGTGCCCGGGACCAGGACGAACGACGGCCGGTGGCTGTCGGGGTCGACGTCGGCCGGCAGGACGACCCGGCCCAGGAGCTGCGGCCCGGCCCGGTTCGACCGGAGGTAGAGGCCGACCTTGAGTTCCTCGGTCACCGGGATCTTGGGGAGCGGGTAGCTGTAGTACAGGCCGCCGCCGATCCCGGCCTCGAACTGGAAGCCCTCGGACAGCACGCCCTCGTGGGCGGCCCGGCGGGTCCGCTCGTGGGCGAAAATCTTGACCGTGGCGTCGGTCTGCTCCTGCCGCCAGGCGACCCGGGGCGACTCGAACCCGTCGCGGATCGTCGACGACGCCTCGCCGACGGGTTCCGGCGACCTCGCCAGGGCGACCAGCGCCCCGCCCATCAGCACGCAAGCCGACCCCAGGCCCGAACGGGCGACCCGATTTCTCATGGGACGCGAGACCTCCCTGTCTCAAGGCCCGACGGCATCAGCCACCCGAGCGCGCGAACGCTCGCCCGGCGGTCTGGCCGATCGGTCCGGAATGTACCGGGAGGCCCCCGATCCGGATAGGCCAAAGGTCGATCAAACCGTCCAGGACCGTCAGAGTTTGCCCAGCCGGAGGAAATCCGACAACCCGGAGCCTTTCGCCAGTCCTCGTGTTAGACTGTCGTGACATCCATGACGAGGATCACACCATGAACCCCACAACCAGCGCCATGCCCCCATCCCTCCAGTCTCCGGCAGCCTCGTCAGTGCCGGCCGAACTCCTGGCCCTTCGGGCGAAAATCCGGGCCCTGCCCGACGATGTCCGGGCCGATCTGGAGCCGCTGGCAGAGGATGCCTGCGAGCAGGCCAAGTTCCGGGGCCGGGCCCTTTCGCTCGCCCGCGAGGCCCTGGAGCAGTTTCGCCTGGAACTCTCCGCCGCCAGGTTCGACCTCGATATCACCCGCCGCGAGCGCGAGGGATTCCGCCGACTGATCGAACGCGAGGTCTGAGGCGGCCGGGATCAGCTTGGCCGTCGCGGTTCAGCGTCCCCGGAGCTTGGGCTTGTTCAGCCAGGCGGTGACGACCTTGCCGACCTGCGCCAGGCTGGCGCCCGAGCAGTGTTCGGGAAGGTCCTTGGAGGTGTGCCAGTAGCGATAATCGAAGTCGATGATGTCGATGGTCGGGATCCCGGCGTCGTTGAGTGGGAGGTGGTCGTCCTGGACGGCCGGGCCAACCCGGTCGCGGAACTGAGGGACCTTCAGCGCCCGAGCGATGGACCAGACGTCGTTGACCAGTCGGTTGGCAAACTCGACGCTGTGCTGCTCCTTGTCGATCGCCAGGTTGCGGTCGCCGACCATGTCCAGGACCAGCCCGGCCGCGTAATGGGCGGCGGGCGACTTCCGGTCGGCGTATTCCTTGGCGAACGCCTTGGAGCCGAGGAAGTACTCGCCGGACTGGTTCCGGCCGCCGCCGTAGACCAGCTCCTCGCCGTCGAAGAGAACGAGGTCGACGCCCCAGGGGGTGGGAGACTCCGGGAGGTGGTGGGCGATTTCCATCAGGAGCGCGACGCCCGAGGCACCGTCGTTGGCCCCGATGAAGGGGAGTCGGCGGCTGGCGGGGTCGGGGTCTTCGTCGGGGAAGGGCCGGGTGTCGTAGTGGACGCCCAGGACGACGCGCTCGGCCCGATCGGGGAACCAGGAGCCGATCAGGTTGACCATCGCGACGGGGGCGCGGGAGAGCGGGTCGGTCCCGGAGAAGGGCTGCTCGCGGACCTGGCCGCCGAGCTTCCGGAAGTGGTCGGCGACCAGCTTCCGTTGCCGGGCGTTGGCGGCCGAGCCGGCCGGTCGGGGGCCGATCTTGCAGATGGCCTGGAGGTACTGGTAAGCCCGGTCGCCGTCGATCGGGGCGGGGCTGGCCTTGGTCGGGGCTTGGGCCATCGTCGTCCTCAGGCCCGGCAAGAGCCAGGCGACGGCTCCGAAGCCGAGCGCCACGAGGATCGCGACGGCACCGACGAGCCGGAGGGTTGGGGGCTTGGTCATCGGGGTGGCTCCGGGTTGGTCGTCATCCGGGCCCCATCCTAGCCGAGTCAGCCCGGCTTGTCAGGCGGGGAGATCCAGCCAGGAGGGCCCCAAGCCGCTCCGTCGGGAGCCCGACGACGTTGGACCAGCTCCCCCGGACGACCGTGACGAATGGGTCGTCATCCTGGACGCCGTAGGCCCCCGCCTTGCCCGCCCACCGGCCGGAATCGAGATGCTCCCGCCTCTCGGCGTCGGTCAAGGGACGGCAGCGGCAGACCGTGACCTCGACCGCGCCGGCCCACTCGCCCAGGTCCGCCCGGTAGAGGCAGATCCCGGTCACGACGTCGATCTCGCGCCCTTCCTGGAGCCGGATCATCCGCTCGGCGTCGTCGCGATCGACCGGCTTGTTGAGGATCGCCCCCCCGACCGAGCAGGACGTGTCAGCGCCCAGGATCAGGCCCGAGCCCCGCCTGGCCCCCACGGCCCGGGCCTTCCGCCAGGCCAGGTCGGCGACGTAATCGGCCACGGAGGTCCGCCCCTCAGGTTCGGGCTCGGGGATGTCCGAGGGGTCGACCTCGAAACGATAGCCCGCCTCGATAAGGAGCTGGCGGCGTCGGGGCGAGGCGCTGGCCAGGATCAGGGGGACGTCCATCGGGCGGGGTGTCTTCCTGAGGGGCTCACGATGTCCCGCCTCCCCTTTCGCCGATCGGGAGAGGGGAGGCGGACGGACCGGAGTCGAAGTCGTCAGCCGAGCGAGACGGTCACGGTCTTCATCTCGGTGTAGTTATCCAGGGCTTTTTCGCCCAGTTCCCGGCCGATCCCGGACCTCTTGAACCCGCCGAACGGGGCGGCCGGGTCGAAGACGTCATAGCAGTTGATCCAGACGGTCCCGGCCCGGAGGCGGTGGGCGATCGAGTGGGCCTTGGAGATGTCGCGGGTCCAGATCGCGGCGGCCAGGCCGAAGTCGGTGGTGTTGGCGCGGGTGACAGCTTCCTCGGGATCCTTGAACTTGCAGACGGCCAGGACCGGGCCGAAAATCTCCTCGCGGGCGATCGCCATGTGGTCCTTCACGTCGGCGAAGATGGTCGGCCGGATGAAGAATCCCTTGTCGCCGTACCGCTCGCCGCCGGTGACGACCCGGGCCCCCTCCTGCTTGCCCTTGTCGATGTAGGACAGGATCTTGTCGAACTGCGCCTGATCGACCTGCGGCCCCTGCTGGGTCTGAGGGTCGAAGGGGTCGCCGATCCTCCGGGCCTGGACCTTGGCGGCCAGGCGGTTCACGAACTGGTCGTGGACCGTGTCCTGGACGAACAGGCGGCTCCCGGCGCAGCAGCATTGGCCCTGGTTGAGGTAGATCCCGAGCAGGGCGCCATCGACGGCCTTCTCGATGTCGGCGTCGTCCAGGACGATGTTGGGGCTCTTGCCGCCGAGCTCGAAGGTGATCCGCTTCATGGTGTCGGCGGCCGACCGCATGATGATCTGGGCGGTCCGCCCCTCGCCGGTGAAGGCGATCTTGTCGACGCCGGGGTGGGCCACCAGCGAGGCCCCGGCGGTCTCGCCGAAGCCGTTGACGATGTTGATCACGCCGTTGGGGAGGCCCGCCTCCATCGCCAGCTCGCCCATCCGGAGGACGGTCAGCGGGGTCTGCTCGGCGGGCTTCATGACGATGGTGCAGCCGGCGGCCAGGGCGGGGGCCCACTTCCAGGCCACCATCATCATCGGGAAGTTCCAGGGGATGATCTGGCCGGCCACGCCCAGCGGCTCGCGCCGGGTGTAGGTGAAGTAGTTCCCCCGGACGGGGATCACCTGGCCGTGGATCTTGTCGGCCCAGCCCGCGTAATAGCGGAGGGTGTCGATGACCATCGGGAGGTCGCCGTGGCGGGACTCGGCGATCGGCTTGCCGTTGTCGAGGGTCTCGAGCTCGGCCAGGTCGTCGACGTTCTCCTCGATCAGGTCGGCCAGCCGGTTGATCAGTCGGCCGCGGTCGCGGGCGTCCATTTTCGACCAGGGGCCGTGGTCGAACGCCCTCCGGGCGGCCTTGACGGCAAGATCAATGTCGGCGGCGTCCCCCTCGGCGACGTGGGCGATCACCTCCTCGGTCGCCGGGTTGATCGTCTCGAACGTCTTGCCGCTGACGCTGTCGCGCCACTGGCCGTCGATGAGCAGCCGGGTCTGGTGCGTCCGGCTCGTCCCGCGCCGGGGCTCGGTGATCGTGGCCATCGGTCGGTCTCCTGGTGCGTCGATCGGGAGGGGAGGCCCCGCGCTCGCGAGGGCCATCCTCTTATCATAGGGCGGCGGGCCGGCCGGACTCAAGCCGCGGGGTTCGCGACCGGAGCGAAGGCGGCGTCCCCGGTCGTCGGATCCGATCGCCCGCCGATGCTCCGGGATCGAGGCCGCGACCGGCTCACTCGACCCGGCTCAGGCTCTCGCCCGGCCCGATCAGGTAGCCGACCATCTCGCCGGCCGCGCCGACGGTGTAGAACAGCGCGATCAACGGCAGCGACGCGGCGAACCGGCCGAGGTGCCGCCCCTTGGCCAGCGCCGTCCGCGTCACCCGGAGCGTCAGGAGCGCGGGGAGGGCGAGCGAGCCGACCCCGTAAATCAGCCGGCGGACAGGCGACTGATCGACCCGCCTCATCCCGGCATACGACCGGGCGAAGTGGAACCGCTGGACCAGGAAGTGGCCGAGCCGGAACGGCTTGATGTGCCGGACGACCGCCCGGTTGGTCGAGGCGATCGGGACGCCGTCGGCCCGGAGCTTGTCGTTGATCCAGGACTCCCACCGCCCCTGCTCCAGTTCCCGGGCGTGGCGGAGCAAGTGGGGCCGCTTGTAGGCGATGTTGTTGCCCGGCAGGTCGGCGGATTCTCCCTCGGTGACCGGCCCCATGTACGCGGCGTATTCGCAGAAGAAGGCCGCCCAGTTGACCAGGCCGTCGCGGCCATTCTCGACCACGCCGCCCACCGCGCCCCAGGGGCCTTGGTGGGCTTGAATCAGCGCCGAGGCCCAATCGGGGGCGACCTCGCCGTGGTCCTCCAGGATCGCGACGAGGTCGCCCGATGCCCGGCGGACCCCTTGATGGCGGAGGGCGGGGATGGTCCGCTTCTCGTCGACCTCGATCACCTCGACGGCCGGCCGATGCTCCCGGAGGCGCCGGCGGGTCTCGCCACCGACGGCCTCGACGACGATGACCTCCATCCTCGGGCGTTCCGGCTGGGCATCGAGCGACCGGAGCGTCGGCCCCAGCATCGACCACCCGTTGACCGACGCCACGACCACCGAGAGCTTGGCGGCGGGGGCCGGGGGATCCTGGATGAGGCTCGGCATGGGGGAATCCTTTCCCGGGGAGGTCGCAGACTGCGCCGGATCGCCCGACGGCCCTTGGCGCGGCATGGTAGCCCGGCTCGGGCCGGTCGACAAGGGGGAACCCGATCAGCGGGGACTCGAGGGCTCGGCGGGATCCTGGAGCCGGGCAAGGCCCTGCTGGGCCCGGGTGTCGAGCGGGTCCTGAGAGATGGCCAGGTTGTACCAGGCCCGGGCCTCGGGGATCCGGCCGACCGCGGCGCAGGCTTCGCCCAGGTCGCGGATCAGGGCGGGGTCGGTCCGGTTCGCCTCGACGGCGGCCCTCTGGACCAGCGAACCGAGCAGCTCGTGCTTGCGGGCCTCCTCCAGCAGGGGGGTCGCGGCGGCGGAGTCGCCGGCCATCTGGAGGGCCTGGCCCAGGCCGAGGATCGCCTCGCGGATGTTGGGCGCCTTGTCGTGGGCGATCCGGAACTGGCGGACGGCCCCCGGCGCGTCGTTCCGGGCCAGAGCGAGCCGGCCCCGGAGCAGCGCCAGGCCGAGGTGGTCGGCTGGGCCGGCGTCGAGCAGGGCCTCGGCGGCCGACGGGTCGCCTCGGTCCAGAGCGATCCGGACCCGGGCGGCCCGGGCGTCGGGGTCGGTTTCGGGGAGGGGGGTCAGGACCGCCTCCGCCTCGTCGAGTTGGCTGAGGTCGCGGAGCCCATCGGACCGGCCCAGCCGACCCCATCGATCCGCCGGGTCGGCCTCGATGCACCGGGCCAGGGTCGCGGCGATCTCCTGGGGCTCCCAGGTGACCCCACGCGACAGGCACCAGAGGAAGACTTCGGGAAAACTCAGCGCCGAGACCTCCGAGAGGGCTTTGAAAGTCGCGTTCAGCTCGGGCCGGCGGAGTTGCGTCCCGTAGATGTAGACCAGCTCCCGCCTTGCCTGGATCAGCTTCGGGTCCAGCGCCAGCGCCTTCAAGAACGCCGCCTCGGCCGGGACGAAGCGGTTCCGGCGCAACTCCAGTTGCCCCAACTGGAGCTGCGCCTGAGGCGCCATCGGGTGATCGTCGGGCACCCGGGCCAGGTTCTCGATGGCCTCCTCGTTCCGCGACTGTCCCATCGCGACTTGAGCCCGGAGGAGCCAATCGAGCGGGGTCGGAGCCCGGAGCTTGCTCAGCCGGTCCAGCTCGACCTGAGCCCCGGCGAAATCCCTGGCCTCGAACGCCTTCCGGGCTCGCTCCCAGACCGTCTTCGGGTCGGGCCTGGGCCACGCGAACGCGATCAGGGCTCCCAGAGCCAGCGCGGAGACCGCCAGGAGAAGACGCTCCCGCGGCCCCTTCGGACGCGGCGGATGCACTGCCACCTTGCTCATCGCTCGATGCCCCCGAAACTCATCTCGTCCGCGGTCGGCAAGGCCAGGATCGGGCCCTCGACCTCCAGCTCAGCAGGTGTTTCCCGGACGGATCACACCCGACTATTCCCCTTCGACGATCCGGAGAGCCTGGTTCGTCTTGATGGCCTCGCGGGTGGTAACGGCCCCGGAGGGCCATCGGACGGTCAGCTTCTTGACCTCGGGGGCCGTGCCGACGCCGAAGGTCAGGCGGGGGTCATTGGCGGAGAAGACGCTGCATCCCCCCTTGCGCTGGCGGGCGATGGTCCGGCCGGCGACCTCGACCTCGACGCGGGCCCCGACGGCGTCGCGATTGCTCTTGGTCCCGACGAGCTGGAGGCGGAGCCAGCGATTCTCGGTCGGGGTGTCGTTGCGAAGCAAGGCGGCGGGCCCGTCCTTGTGGTTGACCGCGATATCGACGTCGCCGTCGTCGTCGAAGTCGCCGAAGGCCGCGCCCCGGGCGACATGCTTGCCGTCGAAGTAGGGGCCGGCGTCGCGGGTCGCGAGTTTGAAGCGTCGACCCTGTCCGTTCTTCACCGGAATGTTGTGGTGGAGCAGCGACGGCTCGGCGTACTCGGCGGGCTGGCCGGCCTGCGTCCGGTTGTTGTCGACGTGGCCGTTGGCGACGAAGCAGTCGGGCCAGCCGTCATTGTCGAAGTCGGACAGCGAGAGCCCCCAGCCGACATAGGGCATCGTGTCGGCGGCCAGGCCGAACAGCGGCGTGACGTCGGTGAACGACCCCTTGCCCAGGTTCAGGTGGAGCGTGTTGTATTCGTAGGCAAAGTTGGATGCGACGAGGTCGGGGTCGCCGTCGCCGTCGATGTCCTCGGCGTCGACGCCCATGCCCGACTGGGCCTGACCCTTGTCGTCGTAGGCGGCGCCCGAGATCTCGGTGGCGTCCTCGAAGACGCCCTTGCCCTTGTTGAGGAAGAGGAAGTTGGGGTTCATGTCGTTGGCGACGTAGAGGTCAATCTTGCCGTCGCCGTCGAGGTCGGAGGCGACCACCCCGAACCCGTGACCGTCGCTCCGGCCGGGAATTTTCTTGCCCTCGGCGTCAACTAGGAAGTCGTCGAGGACGTCGGTGAAGGTCCCGTCGCCGTTGTTTCGGTAGAGGAAATGCTTGGTCGTCTTGATCGTCCGGGGCGAGCAGTAGAACCGGATATGGTTCTCCTTGTCGCCACAGAAGATGTCGTCCTCGGGAAGCTTCCAGGTGCCGTAGTTGGCGACGTAGAGGTCGAGGTCGCCGTCGTCGTCCATGTCGAAGAAGGCCCCGCCCGAGGACCAGCCGGGTCGGTCGATCTTGGCCTCATGGCTGACGTCGCGGAAGGTCCCGTTGCCGTTATTGAGGAACAGCGCGTTGGGCCCGTAGTTGCAGAGGAAAACGTCGGGGTCTCCGTCGTTGTCGACGTCGCCGACCACGATCCCGTGGCAGAACCCCGCGAAGACCAGCCCCGACGCCTCGGTGACGTCCCGGAACTGGCCGTTCCCCAGGTTCTTGTAAAGCCGGTTCGGCCCCGTCCGCGCCGTCCCCACGGGGAGCAGGGTGGCGGTCGCGTAATAGACGTCGAGCTTGCCGTCGCCGTCGAAGTCGAGGAACGCCACGCCCGAGCCGTTGGCGGTCGGGAAGTGCTTGGCCTCGGTCATCCCCGAGAAATGCTGGAAGTCGATCCCGGAGGCTCGGGCGATCTCCGCGAACCGGAACGGGCTGGGATCCTGCGAGACCGGCGGCTTGATGACCATGCCGGCCAGCCCTTGCTCGCGGTCTCCGATGATCGCGGTCTTCGCCTTGGGCTTCGGGAGGGACGGATCTCCCAGATCGCCCACCTTGATCGTCGGCCCGACGGGATCTCCCGTACTCGGGCGGTCGCACCCCGTCGGAGCCAGACTCAGGAACAAGGTCAGCAACATCGGTGAAATCCGCCCGAAGCGGCGGAAGGATGGAAATTTCATGGGGCAACTCCGGTGATGTCGGTCCCGCCGCCCGGATCTCACGAGAAGATGAGGGATGACAAGCGTGTCCAGGTTCGGAAAGGGCAGGCGGACGTAACTCACCATTGTAACAACCCCGAGGGCCATCTGTCCCGACCGCGAGTCGGAACGGGTGCGCCAGCGGATTCTGGCATTCCGTTGGGTGAGGCCCAGTCGAGGTCCCAGTGATCGCTGTCACTCAGGCTGCACAGGGGGGCCATCGCATCGGCGTTGCCGACCACCCACCGGGCGCCCCTCGGTTTCAAGCGCTTGCCGATCAGGTTCTTCGCCGCACCCTCAACCATCCCGCTGCCGATCGACCGGCCCGTGTTCAGTCGATGGGCGTCATTCATCCGCCCGGTCTGAGCCGCGAAGTCGCCGCTCAGCTCGTCCAAGGCCGCGTGCCCGGACAGTTCGGGCGACTTCGCCAGCCTCGCCCCGATGGGGTCGCACAGTCCGGCCCAGCCCTCAGAGAGCATCAGGGGGGCCCGCTCGAGGATCAGGCGTTGCAGCGGGGTGATGGCGTCGAAGGTGGCGGCGTTGATGTGGGCCTCCGGAGCAGGTTCGGTCCGATCACCCGTTGTCACCCCCGTCGGAGAAGAATGCCAGAATCCGCTGGCGCACCCGTGAGGAGCCGGCCGCCGAGATCCGGGGTTGACAAGAAAAACGATCTCGCCGAAACTCCCGGCCTTCAATCGACCCTCGGTCCCGAACAAGGATGTATCGGTGATGAAGGTTTGGATCGGCGCGACGTTGCTCCTGTGCCTCCTGGCCAAGGCCGAGGCTGCACCGCTCTACACCACGACCGACCTGGGGGCCGGCTACCAGCTCCGGGTCGACGGCGGCGGGCAGGTGCACGGAGTGGCCGGGGCGAACGGCGCCGTGTACGCCTTCGACAAGGCGTCCGTAACATCGATCAATTTATCGTCATATCTTCCCGATGGCTCCATCCATTATGTCACGTTGCAGGAAGGTTCTCGACAGGCCAGCTACAACAATACATACGCCCCCCAGGTTGGACCAATCTTGTACCCGGCTTTCATGAGTCTCAACAGCGGATGGTTCATCCAACCGAATTTCAACTTCAGCACGCCGCCGGTCTCAGACATCAACGGCCAAGGTCAGGTCATTGGTATCAGCCAGTACTCTATCGGACAAACACGTACATATGCTGGATTTTCGGACGTTAATGGTCAAAACAATGCTTTTTCTGGCAATGCATCCATTGTGGACAATCTCAATGAATACATCGCGACGATCCCGGGCGTGTCGTTGACCTCGGCGGTGAAGATCGACGACCTGGGCCGGATCATCGCCGTCGGCTCGGACGGGCACGACTACCTGCTGACCCCGGTGGCCCTCGGCGCGGCCTCGCCGGTGCCCGAGCCGACGACCGTGGTGACGCTCGGCTTGCTCGCCTCTCTCCTCGGGTTCCGCTCGATCCGTCGGAGACGGCAGCGGTGACGGGCCGATCACACAGTCGTCCCCCTCGGCGAAGGGAATCTTCTCGCTCTTGCCGTAGACCTCGCTGGTCGAGGTGATCAGGACCGGCCGGCGGTAGCGGGCGCAGGACCGGAGGACGTTGTCGGTCCCGCCCACAATCGTCTCGATCGTCTTGACCGGCTGGTCAACGACCAGCTACACCCCCACGGCGCTGGCCAGGTGGAAGACCGCGTCGGACCCGGTGACGCACGCCTCGAAGATCGCCGGATCGGTCACGCTGGCGAGCCGGAGCTCGAACCCCGGCCGCCCCTCCAGGTGTCCGATGTTCTCGTACCGGCCGGTGCTCAGGTCGTCCAGGACCAGGACGCGATGCCCCCCGGCCAGTAGCCGCTCGCAGAGGTGGCTGCCGATGAAGCCCGCGCCGCCGGTCACCAGGTACGTCGTCATGACGATCCTTCCGTGAGGCGATCCGGGATGCAAAATGGCGGGTGGCTGATGGTCAACGACGAACAAACGCAAAGGCATCCGCAGCTTCTTCGACGGCTCTTCCGGGACTTCCTTTACCCATCAACCATCGTCCATTGGCCATGACCCATTGCCCGGCTCGAAAATAGGGCCGGATCGCTTCTGATCGTCGTCGGGGGGGGATGCCAACGCGGGCGGGCGGGCGACGGCCGGGCCGACCGCCGCCCATCCCCCGTGCGAAAGTCAATCCGGATCAATGCTCGATCGGGACGTTCCAGTACGCCTCGCTGAGGAACCGCGACCAGCTCGCGATCCGGATCGTGGAATTGTCGTAGAACGGCTTCCAGGCGGGCCGGATCGGGGTCTTCCGGAGCTTCATGTGGGCCTGCTCGGGGGTCCGGTTGGCCTTCCGGGCGTTGCACGAGACGCAGGCCAGGACGCAGTTCTCCCAGGTGGTGGCACCGTTCCGGGACCGGGGGATGACGTGGTCGATGGTCAGCTCCTCGGTCCCCGGCTGGACCCCGCAGTACTGGCAGGTCGAGTGGTCGCGCTTGAAGACGTTCCGCCGGCTGAAGGTGACGGCGTTGGACCGGGGGCGCTCGTGGCGGGTCAGGGTCAGGACCTCGGGCACTCGCATCCGGAACGAGACGGTCCGGATGAAGGGCTCCCCGTCCTTCGGGGCCAGCCGCGCCCAGTCGGCCCAGGTGTAGAGCCGGAAGTCGTCGGGGTCGACCACGTGCGCCGACTCGTTCCAGAGCAGGGTCAGGGAACGGGCGACGGTGGCGACGTTGACCGGCATCCAGTTCCGGTTGAGCACCAAGGTCGGACGATCGAGGACGCAGCCCACCATGCAAAGCCTCCCGAGGGGGCCAAAGGGGACCGGGGGAGTCGAACCCCGCCTGTCGAGCTATTACATCATAGCCGACGGCCCCGCGGGAACCCGGGCGACCCAAGTCCGGACACCCGATGCCCCGGGCGGGTTCCCCGGGTATCCTGATGTGATCTGGGCCCGGGATGATCGGCGACCGAGCAGGAGAGGCGGGATCGGATGAAAGCGGAAATCATCGCCATCGGCTCCGAGCTGGTCAGCGGGCAGTCGCTGGACACCAACAGCCAGTGGCTCAGCCGGGCCCTGGGGGCCCTGGGGATCCCGGTCCATTTCCACTCGTCGATCGGCGACGACCTGACGGAGAACCTCGCCGCCTTCCGGGTCGCCCTGGGCCGGGCCGACCTGATCCTCACCAGCGGCGGCCTCGGGCCGACCCAGGACGACCTGAGCCGCCAAGTCCTCGCCGAGCTCGCCGGAGTCTCGCTGGTCGAGGACGCCGCCTCGCTCGCGGCGATCCAGGCCATGTTCGCCCGCCGGAACCGGGTGATGGCCGGGCGGAACCGGGTCCAGGCGCTCTTCCCGGCCGGGGCCGAACCTTTACCCAACGCCATCGGGACCGCGCCGGGGATCGCGATGACGCTGGGACGGTCGCTGGTGGCGTGCCTGCCGGGCGTCCCCAACGAGATGAAGCGGATGTTCGAGGAGCAGGTCGTCCCCCGGCTCCGCCAATCGGGGCTGGCGACCCGCCGGATCGTCCACCGGAAGATCAACCTGTTCGGCAAGGGCGAGTCCGAGGTCGAGGCCGAGGCGCTCGACCTGACCGCCCGGGGCCGGATCCCCGAGGTCGGGATTACCGCCTCCGAGGCCACCATCAGCTTCCGGATCGTCGCCGAGGCCGACACCGAGGAAGAAGCCGCCGGCCTGATCGAGCCTACCGCCGGACTGATCCACGACCGCTTCGCCGAGTTGATCGTCGGCGAGGGGGCCGAAGACGTCGTCGACGCCCTGGTCCGCGAGCTGGCCCGGACCGGCCGCACGATCGCCACGGCCGAATCCTGCACCGGCGGGTTGGTCGCGCACCTGCTCTCCTCGATCCCGGGTGTCGGCCCGCACTTCCCCGGCGGGGTCGTCACCTACGCCCCCGAGGCCAAGGTCCACCTGCTCGGTATCCCCGAGGCGACTCTCAAGGCCCACGGGGTCGTCAGCCCCGAGGTCGCCGGCGAGATGGCCCGGACGGTCCGCGAGCGGTTCCACGCCGACCTCGGCCTGGCCGTCACCGGGTTCGCCGGGCCCGGGGACGGCGTCCCGGCCGACGCCGTCGGCCTGGTCTACCTCGGCCTGGCGACCGCCGACGAGGTCCAGACCCGGAAGCTCGAACTCGGCCCCGAGCAGCCCCGCGACGTCATCCAGCGTCGGGCCGCCAAGCAGACCCTGAACTGGGCCCGGCTCACCCTCAAGCGCGTCGAGGATCGGCCCACCTGAAACGCAGGGCCGGGAACCGACCTCGACTCTGTCCATCCGGATCCACGGAGAATGGGACGGCCGGATCAGATGTCCGGGCCCCGGCAGGCGAGATAGAGCGTCCAGAGCCCGGCCACGGGCTCGGGATCGGGCGGGGCGTCCTCGCCTTCGCCTCGCCGGTCGTCCCACCGGGCGATCGTCTCGGCGGGCAGGAACGCCTCGATCGGGACCTCGCGGCCTTTCCTCGCCATCACCAGCGCGTGCCGGACGATCGCCGGAGGATCGAGTCCCCGGATCGCCGCGGCCTCGGACAGCGTGAACCCTCGATCCAGGAGCCGCCAGGTCCACTCCTCGGTCGGGACGTGGGACTCGGAGTGGGTCGGGGCGGGCTCGGCCGCCCGGGGTGGCGGTTCCGGCCGGACGCGGGCGGGGGTGGGGGCCTCGGCCCTGGCGCGAGGGGGACCGCCGGCCCCCTCGGCGATCGCGGCCAGCAGGGCCGACCCGTACCGCTCCCGGATCACCGGCCCGACCCCCTTGACCGAGGCCAGCTCGAACGGCGATGCGGGGCGGTCGCGGACCAGGGCCTCCAGCGTCTTGTCCGGGAAGATCGTGTAGGCCGGATGGTTGAGTTCCTTGGCCCAGGCCGCCCGGATCCTCTTGAGCTTCCGATAGAGCGGGTCGTCCCCCAGGTCCGAGGCGGCCGGATCGTCGGTCTCCTCCTCTGGGCTGGCCGAGCTGGCGTCGCCGATCGAGGGGGCGGGGCTCGGCCGGGTCGTCCGCCGCTCCATCCCGCCGAAGCGGACCTTGGCGTAGAGTTCTTCCGACAAGGCCAGCTCGATCGGGGCGTCCCCCTTGGCCTTGAGGTACGACCGGCCGGCCTCGCTGACGTCGACGACCGGCCGGAAGCGGTCGACGTCCCGGGACTCGACCAGACCCGCCGAGGTCAGGGCGTCGATCAGGACGGCGACCTCGTTCCGGTTGAACTGGGAGAGGATCCCGAAGGTGCTCAGCCGCTTCAGGCCGAGCCGTTCCATCCGCTCGGCGCCGGAGCCGGTGAGCATCTGGGCGATGGCGACCTTGCCGTATTTCCCCTTGCCCCGGGCCACGCCCGAAAGAACCTTGAGCAAGACCTCGCGGCCGGCCTCGGTGTCGATCGCCCACGAGGCAGAGGAGCGTCGGGCCTCGGACGGGCCGCAGTTGTCGCACCGGCCGCAATGGACCGACTCGGTATCGCCGAAGTAGCCGAGGATATACGCCCGGCGGCACTGGGTCGCCTGGGCGTATTTGACCATCCGTTCGAGCTTGTCGTACTCGCGTTGCTTTCGATCGGCGAGCGAGGCGAAGTCGATCACCAGGTCGCGCGACCGCCGGGTCCGGTCGTTGACCCGGACCGCGTTCCCCCGGAACGGCGGGACGTAGTCGATGGGCAACTCGGCCGCCAGGTTCTTGAGGGCGCGCGTGAGCGCCGCGCGGTCGAGCCCGAGCTTGGCGGCGAACTCGTCGGGGTGGAAGTAGACCGACTCGCCGTACCGCCGGTTGACGATCCCCTCGACCCCCCGGAGGGTCAGTTGCTGGACGTGGGCGTTGGGGCTGACCCGGCCGATCAGGCTGGGCTCTTCGGGGTCGGCGTTGATCCGGACGATCGCCATGTTCTCACGGGGGCGGAACCGCTCGATCGCCCCGGCCCCTTCGAGGATCTTCAGGGCCGTGCCGACGGCCGACTCGTTCAGGTCGATCCGGGCCGACTCCTTGATCTCGGATTGGGTCAGCTCGATCGGGTCGGCGTCGAGCCCCCGGAGGAACTCGTAGACCCGGTAGACCGCATCGGGCGGCGGATACTCGTTCTCGATGAACATTTCCTGCAAGAACCGATCGCCGGGCGCATACAGCAGGACGCAGCTCGCCTCCAGTCCGTCGCGGCCCGCCCGCCCGGCCTCCTGGTAGTAGGCTTCCACGGTCCCCGGCAGGTTGAAGTGGACCACCGAGCGGATGTTGGCCTTGTCCACCCCCATCCCGAAGGCGTTGGTGGCCACGACCACCTGGACGTCGCCCCCCATGAACCGCTCCTGGGCCTCGGTCCGCTCCTCGCGGGTCAGGCCGGCGTGATAGATCACGGTCTTCCGGCGCAGCTCCTTCTCCAGGAACTGCCCGACCGACTCGCACCGGGCCCGGCTGGAGGCGTAGACGATCGCCGAGCCGGGCGTCCGCTCGAGGGCCTCGGCCAGGGCGGCGAGCTTGTCGGCGTCGCGGCGGGCCTCGACCACGGCATAGCTGAGGTTGGGCCGGTCGAACCCGGTGACGAACTGGGCGGGGTCGCGGAGCCCGAGCTGGTCGGCGATGTCGCGGCGGACCAGGTCGGTGGCGGTGGCGGTCAGGGCGATGCAGGGGGGCGAGCCGATGATCCGCCGGGCCTGGCCGATCCGGGCGTAGTCGGGCCGGAAGTCGTGCCCCCACTCGCTGATGCAATGTGCCTCGTCGACGGCCAACAGGGCGGGCCGGACCCGGGTGATCGTCTCGACGAACCGGGGGCTCCGGAACCGCTCGGGGGCGACGTAGACCAGGTCGTACCGCCCCTCCTCGATCTCGGCCAGCCGGGCCCGCTGTTCGGCCTGGTCGAGCGTGCTGTTGAGCAAGGTCGCCCGGAGCCCCCGAGCGGTCAGGGCGTCGACCTGGTCCTTCATCAGCGCGATCAGGGGGCTGACCACCAGCGTCGGGCCCGGCAAAAGGACCGCCGGGAGCTGATAGCAGAGGGATTTCCCCCCGCCGGTCGGCATGACGCAGAGGACGTCGCGACTCGCCAGGACGTTCTCGATCACCTCGCGCTGGCCCGGCCGGAACCGCTCCAAACCGAACCGCTCGCGGAGCGTTTGTTCCAGGTCGATGGCGGGGTCGGCGATGCTCATGAGGGCGCGTTCCGGGGCCTCGACGTCGGGGTCATCCCGATTATACGACCCCGACCGGCCGCCCGCGACCCGGGGGATCCGGATGTTGACCAACCCCGGCCACGGTCTGACCGTGGGCGGTGGGCGGTGGGCCGTGGGCGGTGGGCCGTGGTCACTGGTCGGTGGAGGAAGGGGCTCCCCCTCTGGTCCCCTCCCCCCTCCGTGGGGGAGGGTTAGGGAGAGGGGGCCGAAGACGTGGCACCACCTGAAACCGCGATCCGTCGCGTTCCATGACCTCCGACCGCCCCCTTTTCCCAGTTGACCCGATAAGGACGACCCCGATCGAACGATAGTGTGGGGGTCGGCAACGGGTCGCTGGCGAAGGAGTCCTGGGTTCGTTCGGCAAAGATCCCGAGATGACGCAAGTTTTTTCTGTCCCCCGGGTTCGGATGAGACGTTCGATGTCTTCCGGACGAGGCTTGGGTTCGTTCGGCCGAGAGGCGGAGGGCAAACCATGGGTTCGTTCAGAAGATTTTCATCACGATCAATCCGCGTAGGGTGGCGGGGGGGGGGGGGGGGGGGCGGGCGGGATGCGGGTAGCGGGGGCCTGGGTCGCGGCTGGTGTGTTC
>JAABUP010004727.1_pt1 | contig 21831 bp, 25 predicted proteins | sample 5559201 | NCBI WGS metagenome assembly JAABUP01 (sample SAMN10711887, study PRJNA513373) | rock metagenome | isolation source: Antarctica rocks | place: Antarctica | reverse complement strand
GCGAAAGAGCAGTGCGAAGGATGCTGCGCCGTGTTGCTGAAATGCGAGGTGCGTCCTGGCAAGGTTGGCTTATGCGTTTTACCTCTTAAAAGTGCTTTGAAACTTTGCATGAATTGAAAACTGATGAACTGGTGATGACGTAACTTACTAACGCTCACGTTCCGACAAGCCATTTTGAAAATCTGATTTAGATTGACTACTAGGGCGTCTACCGACAGCAGGCCGCTTTGCGAAACAAGACGCCCTGAGGCTCAGCAATGAGTGCCGCACCACGCTCGATTGTCCAGTTGCATGTATGCCGTCGCACTGCTAGCTGACTTTCTACAGCATCAGTATGTCTGCTGAATCTTGCCTTACGCGACAGTCGTCCCACGCTCAGGCGACCTGCAGCGGGCTGAGCAGGCGAGTGCGACCTCCTTCCCAGCCTCGACACACGGCGAAGCACAGTCTAACCTGGCGATCTGGGCAGAACCCGCAACTATCCAACAGGTTGTTCTTGTCTTCCGTGCAGCTGCTTTTGCTCGCCAGCAACAAGATCAGATCATTGGTAACGCCTGACGTCAAGTTCAGGCACCGCTGCTCTAGTGCTACATCAGCAGATGCAGACGTCACTTTGACCAGCTTACAAGCTGAGCTAGAGGCAGCTGTGTCTGCTGAGGATTATCAGAGAGCAGCAACTCTGAGGGATGAAGTCACGTGAGGCAGGCTGTAATTTCTGCAATCACGCGCTACCTGGCGTGCACTGTACTTGTGTTCCAAAATTGCACAGCTCTGCAGGAAGCTTCAGCGAGATAGCACAGCAGCTGTCACAGAAGCCAATCGCAGATTCTATGCAGCATTTGAGCACTGCAATTTACAGGTCAGACAACCAGCTTGCTCCATGCTTGAACAACTTAATGGTTTGCAGTGAAGAGCAATTGCTCAGTGACATGATCAAGGTGGCTTGCAGGCCATGCAGGAGATATGGGGCGATGGTGATCATGTCCAGTGCCTGCATCCAGCAGCAAACTGCATAGAAGGCCGAGAAGACGTAAGTTGACTTACACCTGCACAGCATTGCTGTCACTGGTTGCTTTGCAGCGCAGCTGACCATCCATAAGACTCACGAGTCTGCCATACAGGTCCTTGAAAGCTGGCGCCTGGTTTTGAGAGGAGACTTCCAAATACGGCTGGATAATGTCCGGGTGCATGCAACCCAAACCAGTGGCTATGTGACATGTGTAGAAGTGATGAATGCAGGCAATGCTACTGGCAGGTATGAACAGTGTCACAGCCGTCAACAGGACATTACAGGGTATGCATGAGGGCAAGCAGCTTGACTACGCAACTCCTGCTGCTTCCTGTTGGCTAGAGTTGCATGTCAGCTTGGAGGGATTATCATCAATTGTTAAATTAGCTTCAACCCTGTTGAGCAGCACATGGCTGCTTTCTTGTCTTGAACCCATTCAAAATGGACTGACGACCCTTTGTTCACTGCGTGGCTCAGGACTGTGGCCACCAACATTTTTGAGAAACAGAACGGCGAATGGAAGCTGGTCCTACATCAAGGTGGACCCCTTCCTATAGCAAGTGGTATCTGACTGTCCTGAGACAGTGCTGCAGCATTGTAGCAGCTCAAGCTGGACACAGCCTTGCTCCCATAGCCCAGTACAGAACACAATCAAGTCGCAATGTTTGGCTGGATGACCTCTACAAGTCTTCTTGCCATGTGGTGTGATTTTGCTTGAGCATGAACATCATGCAATCTCACGTAGGGTCAGCAGCAAAGGTGGCCATTTTACATCGCAAATACCCATCTGACAGTAACCAGAGCGTTCATGTCCCCACCACACTAAACATGCAGCATGTACATTTATCAAATGCCAGATTGTTCCGCCGCATCACAAAAAGCTGCATAGGAGTGAAAAGCTTCCTCTCATTCATACACGGTCATGTGGCTTACTCTGGAACAGAGCAGCGCACAAGGCCTACAGACAGATGTGTCAAACTGTCCCAGCTGCTGGGATTGATGTGAACAAGGTCACAGCCTGCTGTAGCTATTGCACGCTTAGCATACTTGTACAATGCAACAAACAACAATAATCTGTGCAGCCTGCATGTACACTCAGATATCCATACTACCACACGCAGCCAATACAAGCTATGATGCACAGCAGCAAGCAAGCCAAGTAAACTTCCAGTGCATCTAGTCATCCAGGTAGTAGAAGGTGCCAGCAAGCTTCTGCTCACGGTCCTTGGTGGACTCAGCCTTGTTGATACGAGGCCTATAGTTGGTAGGATCCCGTCGGAAGGTGATGTCCAGAGTCTTCAAGAAGGCATTCATGCCTGTCAGCAGACCTTGGGGCTTGCGTGCCGTCGCTCTTCTGCTGGGTTCACCATCATAGACAATGACCCTGTCTGCCAGGTATGTGGCCATGATGAAGTCGTGCTCCACAATGAACGCCGTCTTCTTGGCATGCATGATGAAGCGCTTGATCACCTGCAGCACATGTAGCCGTCTGTCAGACAGCAGCGCGCAATCCAGAAACACCACACATAGGAAGCAGTTGTGCAAGATTGCACAGCAGGTGAGCAAGCTGGGTCACGTCTGCAGTAAGACCTGCATAGCTGACAGTAGATTCACGTCAATGTTCTCAAATGCAAGCCTGAATGCCATGAGATTTTGCATGACATGGGTTCAAAACATTGCATGCAACAGCATGTTGCCCACATGTTGAAATCCAACAGTCTCCAACAGTCTTCAGTTGCAATCCTACTGCTTGATCCTGTGATGCAGCAATGCAACCCACCTTGGCTGCTATGATACGCTGCTCAGAGTCCAGGTAGGCAGAAGGCTCATCAATGAGGTACAGATCAGCCTCTTTGCCCAGGCACATGGTGATGGCCACCCGCTGCAGCTCTCCACCAGACAGGTGCTGCACCTCCTGGTCCATCAGCTCGTCAATGCGCAGGGGCTTGATGACGTCTGTCTGGAACTGAGGGTGCAGGTACATGTTCTGTATCCGCTTGTGCAGCAAATTCCTCACCTGCAGCAAAGAACAGCATGGGCAAGAAGCAATGCACCGCCAGTAGCTTGTCAATTTGCAGGGGCTTGATGACGTCTGTCTAGGACGGGAAGCGTGGCAGACTTCAAGTTCTGTATCCGCTTGTTCAGTAGGTTGCTCGTCTACTCACTTGCTGCCTTGTGAGTGCACTCAGCTGAATAGTCACAGATGGTCTTGCTGGCCACGCAAACATCACTACTTGTCTGACAAATACCTAGCTTGCAATCAATTATGACGTGCTGTGAACATGTCTTTGCATGCTGGCTGCAGATATGACATGCCCACGCCATTCATTTTGTGATGCGTAGCACAGCTAGCCGTGAAGCTAACACACAAACTTTCACACAAATCATAGTCAACCCTAAATGAATCTTGACACACAAAGAAATGGCAGACGACGCAGCCCAGGTCTCAACTCACTGTTGATGTAAACTTGGGGGAGATCTTCTGCGGCTTGTAGCTGACGTTGAATTCAGGAACCTCTGTTCGCTCTTCATCATCAGGGGGCAGCATGCCAGCCAGCATCCTGATGAAGGTGGTCTTGCCAGTGCCGTTCTCACCCAGCATAACCAGAATCTCACTGTCTGTGAAAGAGCCCTCCTCCACATCTAACCTGAAGCTGCCCTGCAGGGTACAAAGGCAGTGTTACAGTCCTGCCAAGTACTACAATGGCAACCCAGCATGCCAGATGCCTAGTGAACAAATTTGCACAGCCAAGAAGGCATGTTGGTCTAAATTGAGGTGTCTGTGTACACAGAGGGGCTGATATGATTGACCAGGAGGTGTGTGTACATGCAGACATTCCATGTAGCTGGCCGCATCACTTAATGATGCTTGTTGAGAGGAGTATCAACTAGACTGTCAGTTGTAGTTTGACGGCATGGCCTCTGAAGGCAACAGGCGATGACCACACTGACTGCCACGGGCCTTTGTTTGCAATCAATTGCACAGATCGTAGTTATAGACTGCACTGTGCAGTGTAAAGTGTTTTCAAGAACTGCAGTGACTGCAATCACCCTTTGCAAATTGACGGTCTTTCCCAATCAATTGAGCTTGACCTATGCACACAAACTGGCATACAAGGCATTGTTCTGTTATTCACCTGTGTTTTGGACATGCCAGGGTAGGTGTATCTGGCAAACTTCTTCACATCATCATCACCCTCGCCAGCGTTCTCAGCCACCTTGAAGGTGAGACCCTCCTCTCTGAACCTCAGGTTCTCAGTGGGCACAAAACCGGCCAAGAAGATATTGATTCCCTCCCTTACGCTGAAGGGCAGCGTCACGACACCGTATGCCCCCGGCTTACCGTAGAGGCAGCAGATGAAGTCTGAGAGGTAGTCCAGAACTGACAGATCGTGCTCTACCACAATGACATACTTGTCAGGCGCCAGCAAGTCTCTGATGACCTGAATCATGCAAACAAGGTGTTAGACTACAGGCATAATTGACAAACGTCAAGTAGCATAAACATGGTATTTGTGCTGTACAGCTTCAAGGTACCAAAGCTTTGACTGCATGCATGCTGTTGGCAATTGCGGACAATTGCTTCTGCAGCAAGCTCGCTGTTACTGTGGCATGATGCATGGTGATGGTAATGAATGCATGTAAACTTCTGTAACAACTTCCCTGTAGCAAATTCATTATGACTCTGGCATGAGGCACGCCGATGGTAAGTAAACTTCTGTGGCAAGTTCATTGTGACTCTGAGGATGGTGGTGAGTGCATGTAGTGCATAGGTCAGGCTACAAGGTTGCAGGTCTCAACACAAGCAGAAGCCCAGCAAGAGATGACCTCCTGCTGGGATACAGGTTGACCAGTGACACGATAATGTTGCCTTCAAATGGAAGCGACCTGAGTATGGCAGGAACCACAGGAGCTTACGAAGAGGGCATGCAGCGTCAAGCCAATGATTCATGCCAAGAAGCCTCCACACAAGCATGTGCGAAGGCCAGAACCAGAGTGTGTAAAAACTTCAACATTCTTGTCTCAACATTCTAAGTTCACAAGGCAACAGTTTTGATAGCTTTCTCAAGCGATGCAGGATTGTGAGACAGACTCACTATACTTTGTACCCCATCTGACACAGCATCCTGGAGACTAGCTGCCACAGCAGGAAATAGTGGTTATTACTAAATGTCTGTAGCACTCTGTAGCACAGGCTCTGAAATTTGTTTGTAGTACCACAGTAAAGACTGTAATATGTTATAGTCTACAAATGCACAGTCTTACCAGAATCTGTGGTACTAATGATATGCAAAACACTGAGCACTGATGTTGCAGTACACTCTGTGGTACTGGTTGTGTTCGCAACAATGAGCAGTACTGTTGCACGACCAAGGCTGGAGTCAGTGTCACTGCGCCGTGCATGTAGCAAGTTCAGAACGGCTACCTGGGTTGGTCTGCGTTGAGCCGCTGTCGGGCATTCAGGTAGCTGAAAGGCTACACAGGATGACTAAGCAAGCATGACTAAACAGGATGACTAAGCAGGCATAACTAAGCAGGATGACTAAGCAGGCATAAATAAGCATGATGGCTACCTGAGCAGCTTTCAGCCGCTGTCGAACATCCAGGTAGCTGGAGGGCTCATCAATCATGTAGATATCTGCCTGCTGGGCTGCCACCACCGCTATGGCAAAGCGTTGCAGCTCACCACCTGAATGAGCATGTGCAAGCGGTGTCATTCTGTCTGCGGAACAGCACAAGCTACAGACTGATTGAAATGCAGCGCGCCACATGAATGAGCATTTGTAAACACTGTTGTTCTGTCTATGGAACAGCACAAGCTACAGGCTAAACTGAGATGCAGCTCGCCACCTGCATGAGCATGCGTAAGCAGTTTCATTCTGTCCATGGAACGGCACAAGCTACAAACTAGACAAGATGCAGTTCGCCACCTGCATGAGCATGTGTAAACAGTGTTGTTCTGTCTGCAAACAGCACAAGCTACAGACTGATTGAGATGCAGCGCGCCATGTGCATGAGCATGTGCAAGCCGTGTCGTTCTGTCTACGGAACAACACAAGCTACAGACTGATTGAGATGCAGCTTGCCGCCTGCATGAGCATGCATAAACAGTGTTATTCTGTGTGTAGAACAGCACAAGCTACAGGCTAAACTGAGATGCAGCTCGCCACCTGCATGAGCATGTGTACGCAAATTTATTCTGTCTCCTGAACGGCACAAGCTACAGTTTAGACAAGATGCAGGGTTCTAACAGTGCCATTGAAACCAACTCAGGAAGTTTGTCTGTTGGCACAGATAGAAGCAAAGAAGCAGAACATGCTGGGCAGATCGCTTCTACTCAAACCTATTTCCTCACCTTGCTATACGCATGGGCTGTGCAGCTAAATGCCTACGCAAGTGACACTGGCTGTGTATCAGAATGCAATATCTGGCAATGACGGACACTGTAATGAAACTAGGTGCACACAGCAGTCACTATGCACCTGACAGATGCTCCACATCTCTATCCAAAACTTGTTCCAGCTCCAACACGTTTTGCAGGTGCTCCCTCTGGCCTCGCCCATCCTTCTGTATCAGCACCTCCTCGACATTCCCCCTGACGGCCTTGGGAATGTGGTCCACATATTGGGGCTTGATGATGGCATGCAGGTCGTCCTCCAGTATTCTGGTGAAGTAGTTCTGCAGCTCGCTGCCTCGGAAGTATGTGAGGATTTCCTGCCAGTCTGGGGCATCCTGCGTCACAATGTTTTGCTCTCTAGGCCAGACCCATTTTCAAAGGTGAAGATTTGCAGCAAAGATGCTGCAAGACAGGCATCCTCTCAGGGATTCCGCAACATACCTTGCAGCTGTGTCTGGCTGATGAGGAAAGTGGAAAGTGGTTGACAACACACAGCCTTTTCACAGACACATGCTGTTTGGGCTGACTTACGAGGTGATGCTGTATACAGGCAAAAGGGAGCAGGATGGCAGGTGAGGCGTGTCTAAAAGGCACATGCATTGTGTGCTGTCAACTGTGAGCATGCACAGCCCGTGGCGCCATACACTTACATCAAATCTGCCAAGGTTGGGCTTCAATTTGCCAGACAGGACCTTCAAAGCTGTGGACTTGCCAATTCCATTGGTCCCCACAAGTCCAAGTACCTACAAATAGACCTGTTTGTGAATGCACAGCTGAAGACTCTATATGCAGCACACCTGAACATTTTCCACTTGCGGCACAGCTGCTGTGCAGCTGTGCACGGCATAGAAGATAGCAAAGGGCATGCTGCAACTGCAGCTGATGCAAATGAGCTGATATGCATAAGCGAAGCAAAGCTGTTGAGTATGTCTTCACGGCCCATAAGAAAACTGCAAAGCAGAAGCCTACAGATGCCCCTTGCACAAGTACCACAGCATTCATTGTCACCTGCCCAGGTCTCGGGACAGGAAGTCTATGCAGTTTGAAAGAGTTTGCACTGTATCTGTGAGTCGTCTCCTTCTCCAAGTTCTTTGGCAAATTGATGATCATGATGGCATCGAAGGGACATTTCTGCAAATCATCATATCAGGATCAAGCATGTAATGGCACGCATTCAGTTGACATGTTTGTTGCCAGTCATCATAAGGTCAAAGAATGGGTTGACTAGATACCTTGACGCAGATACCACAACCAATGCATAGCTCCTCACTGATCCAGGAAACTTTGCTGGTTGGTGCAACCTCAATGCACAGCTTCCCTGCAGAAGCAAATGCACATGCGCAATGACTTCACTGTCCACTTAGCCACTGCCTGTGCTCTGCCAAGTGATCACTCACCAATCTTTACCACAGGACAACTTTTCTTGCATTCCTGTCTGCACTTCTTAGGCTTACATCTGGACGCAAACAAGATGTGTTAGCTCAGTCTACTTCCGCCACTACACTACTTGACCTTCTGAGCTGCTGACCTGTCTGCATTTACAATAGCAATACGTGTGAGTATGTCGTTGTCATCCTTGTTGGACTTTTTCTTCGGGGGCATAGCGCCCTCAGATGAGAGCTTCGCACAGAAAACAAGATTGTCACGGAGTGCAGGGGTCGTTCAAGGGGCCAAGTGCACCTGCTGCACTGGTGTGTTACGAGTTGTGGCTCGTTTGTTGCTGTAAGCAGTATCAGACAATAGCCGCAAACAAAGTCAAGCTATGTTTATGTTTGCCGTCTGCACCAAAGCTGCACCCCGCACAACCCGCGCAACACTGAACCGATGCTAGGTGAACCTCATCGGCCGCCCAGAGGCTGCAGGGGATAGATATGACCCTGCAGAGAGTCCCCAAAATTTATAAGATTTGCATGGTGGACATGTGACATGAGGACCTTCAGGTCATCTTTGATGTGTATTTATCGAAATTGCGAGGCGCACATTACTCTGTGCAAAAGCATGGACAAGTAGGGAGAAGTATGTGTCGGTGAGAGAAAACAAATGCTGGCATCAAGCAAGCAGCTGCAATAGCCGTAGACCTCCAGGCTGGACTGCAGCAACAAGCTGGCATATGTCTGATCTTTATAGTATCTATGGCGGCAGTGTAGAGTGGCAGCCAGTGACAGGAGGCAAACCTGCTCCTTGCGCATGCTGGATGCAAGGGCAGGCTAGATTTCCCGCGAGGTCGATCGATGCCATCATGTTCCTCATGTTCCTCATGATATGATCATGATCATATCAGCTGGCAGACAATGACCGAACAGTTCGACCTATGCATCAAATTGTTGAGGTAACCAACAGCACGTTAGCAAGCACAGGAGAGGCACCCGAGACAGAACAAGAAAGAAGAAGAACAAGAAAATTACAAGCTTTGGCCCGCCAACAAGTCTGAATCAGATAGCTGATCATAGCTCGTGGCAGAGCCTCAGCAACCCTGCCTAGCGTCATTTATCTGTGTCACGCTAAATGTCAGTGACATCCAGACATACATGATCCCGTTGGCACCACAAGCCTAGACAAAGGCTGGAGCAAATGCAACACGCCTAATCTAAAGGTCTTTTCAGAATAGATCTAGAGAAGGAGAAGAAGCAGAAGAAGTTCCACCCTTTGTTTGCTCCATGCAAGGTGACAACTTCCTGATGATGATTGGGTTGTCTGCGTCACTCTTTGTCTGCCTCGTTTCTGATGAAAGACTGCAACCAAGTCAATTTGTGTAAATTCCTTGATTGATTAATTGATTGATGGATTGATTGATTGAAGGTGTTCGTAACAGGTGCAATACGGTGACGAAGGTGTTTGCCAATTGCCGGTTTGATGCTCGCTGCAACAGCTTCCGATCGGCCGAGCACGAGGGTCCTGGTGACTGCAGCAGCGGTGTGCTTTGATTTGACGACATAACCGACCACACACGCATAGTGCCAGCAGCCCGCGCGAGTCTCGACACAATCAACAATCTTACTATGATCTTACGACCCAGCCCACGCAACCCGTCGGTGGACAGCAGTCACACTCAGGAACCATACTGATCCATCACTATGGCAATGAGACGAGCAGCACAGAGACATGGCGGGTTGCTTCTCAGGCAGCACGTCAGCTGTCTCGAAATCACACGCAACAGTATAGCGGGGCAAGCAGACCTATTTCTGGCAATAAGAAGCGCAAGTCAAGTGGGCATTGCTGCCAGACAGTCACAGCACCAATGGCAGGATCACTCCTTCTTCCAGCCACGCCCATTTCAAAGCTGGTCAGCAGTGCATCAGCTTGCAGCATCGCCATCCACTGCAAGCAAGAACGACAATAAGGACGAGGTCAAGTCACCCTTAGAGAACCAGAAAGAGGTTTCATCATCTGCTCCCTCAGCAACACCAGGCGCTCAGCTGTGCGATGCTGTCCTGGACCATCTGCGTGCAACAAAGTCTAAGGTTGAGCGCAACCAAACTGGAGAGATAACGTGGCGGCAGCGGGCAGTTACAGTAAAGAATGCCCTCATCACTGGTACCATGGTGGTAGTAAAGTTCACCTTTGCGATACCAGGTGCAATCACACGTCACATAGCATTGCCCTGGGCAGACAAACTGAGTGTGTACAAGGGCTGGTGGACCACAATTAAGAAGGAAGCTCATCACTACTGGGTGAGCTCTCATTGTGTTAACTATCTTGACATCCACTTATGAGCACAGATGGTGTGTCCCATGGTTGTCTTTGCATCTTGCTTGCTAATGGGGTTGCTGTGCAGGTTGGTTTCAAACTGCTTGCTGCTGACGTCAAGATTGCATCCAGGCTTGTAAAACGGGTGCTACAAGGCAAGAATTTGTCAAGGTATTGCTCATCAGTATGCTGCATGTATGCTGCATACAGTCTCATCACAGACTTTTGTATTGTTGCTGCGGCTCACACACACATGCCATGTGCAGTCATGCTCAATTGCCTAGCGCATCAGCAGCACACTGAAACCCCCAGCCATGCTGTACAAAAGCAGCATTATATCATAGTATGGGCAGATTTCAGGGTTAAGGGCCTGTGTTGCAGGCGGGAGCGCAAGCAGCTGACTAGGACCACAGCTGATGTGTTCAGACTAGTGCCCTTCATCATTTTTCTGGTGGTGCCCTTCATGGAGGTCCTGCTGCCAGTTGCTCTGAAAGTCTTCCCTAACATGCTGCCTTCTACCTTCGAAGATAAGCTGAAGGTGATCAGAACTGCAAGCATGCCTATTCAAACATGCATGCCAGCCATGAAAGACAATGAGGCACAGTTTTGCCAGACGTCATGGCATGTTGCTATCTTGAATGCAAGGCTGAAACCATCATCTCACAGCAAAGCACAAGCCCTGACACAGCTCTTCTGACATGCTGGCCTGCGGCCTGCACGTTGTGCGCAAAGCATCACACTAGGGATTCCCTCACAAACAACATCATGCGCCTTGCATGCAGACAGAAGAGCAGCTGAAGAAGAGGGTAGGAGCCAAACTGGAGGTGGCCAAGTTCTTGCAGGACACTGTGTCAGAAATGGCCAAAGACATGCGCACTTCCAAAACTGGGGCTGCACAGGCATCTGCTGCTGATCTTTATCAATTCATGAAGAGGGTAGGGACCCTCTAGATGTTGTTGACAACTAGACTGAGCTGCTGTTGTCTGAGGAGCTGTCAAACATGAGCTGCATGCAATGACCAGAGCTACACAAAGTCAGTGCAAGATTTCCTGGTTGCCAATGCATTGTCAGCACTGTCTGCTCTGTGCCTGACATAAGAAGCTTAAGGCATGACTGTCATGCATTGATGCCTTCACTCAATGACCATTGCAGTGAATAGCCATTCATCATGCATGTGTCAGACCCATCACACCAACACCCTCTGCTCTTGACTCTGTCATGTGTGAGTATGCAGAACTCCCATCTTTGCTTTCTTGACAATCATGCTGCACACATCACGCGTGGAACTACTAGGGGAAAGACCGAACCAACCCCACACATTGGGTTTATGCTCCACAACAGTCTTTGCGCAACAGGTGCACTGACCTGGAGATTGTTGCTCTCATAGAGTCTCAGCTCAAGTGCCTGGTGCTTCACTCTGCAGGTCAGAGCTGGCGAGTCTGTGAACAACTACGAGATCACCCGCTTTGCTCAGCTCTTCAATGATGAGCTGACTCTGGACAACCTGGAGCGCATCCAGCTGGTGAACTTGTGCCGCTTTGTGGGCATCCCTCCCTTTGGCACTGACGCCTTCCTGGCCAGTCGCCTCAGGGCACACCTTGCCAGGATCAAGGTGAGGCCTTGCCTGTAGTATTCATTTGTTTTCCCTTTTTGTTCGCTCCGTCTGTTTCCTACACTCGTTTCTTCCCTCTCTCCTTCATCCTCTTGTTCACTGATTCACTCAGTCATTCATTCATTCATTTGTTATTGGAGCTCTGGTGAAAGCGTTTGTGCCACGATCGGTTGCAAAAGCCGGATCCATCCATTCGTTCAGTCTTTCATCCATTCATTCGTTTGTTATTGGTTTGTTTGTTTGTTCATACGCTCATTCATTCTTATATAGCATGACACTGAAACATGTGACCATCCAGTGAGACACTCTTTGCCACCTGCTGGTGTTTGGCGGTGACACCAGAACATTGATGTGTATTGGCAATGGATTATGTATTTGGTAGCAAGTGCCAGTCAAAAGCTGCAGAGCCTTCCTGCATCTTTTATGCCAGGACTGTGACTGCCGGTCTTAGCACACAGACCCAAGACAACAGTACATGTGAGTCATCAAAGGCCTGAGCACTGAGTCACAGCACGCTCAGCCTTTTGCAGCACCCATCACCATGCTGTTGGCAAATCAGACTGGTGCCAAAGACTCAATACCCAGCACAGACTGCATGTAGCATGTAGCATACGTGACCATTTCGTGCAGGTGCAGTGTGACCATATCCTGCGAGTGCAGTGTGACCATACCGTGCGAGTGTAATGCAGAGTGACGACAGGGTGATCAAGGAGGAGGGTCTGGACAACCTCACAGACGATGAGCTGAGGGGGGCCTGCAGGTCCAGGGGTATGCGCACCCCCTATGGCGAGGGGGCTGTCACCTTCATGCGCAAGCAGCTGCAAGAATGGCTTGATCTCTCCCTCAACAGGTACAGACCAACTCATGAAGAATGCTCTGACACCAGCCGAGCAACAAATTGGCACAAACTTGGGCTCCTGTTTTACATCTCTATCATTGTATGTTGCAGCCAGCCATACTGCCTTGCATGGGCCTCAGAAGGCCACACTGGTTTCACCCATACACATAGCCCATGTTGCCCTCTCACACAATATGCAGAAGAACATTGCTATTGTGAGGGATTCTGACCTAGGGACTGGTTCTCTGCAGGGCGCTGCCATCGTCTCTGCTGCTGTTGTCACGCGCCTTCACCATGACACAGCCCCTGTCTGCTGAGAAGAAGGCCAGTGCTGAGTATGACCAGCTCAAGGAGACCATCAGCTCATTGCCCAGCAAAGTCATCACAGAAGCCAGCCTGGAAGCTGGTCACGAAGAGTACATTCACTTCTCTTACTGTCTGCTGGGTATCAAAGCATGGCTGCTCATATTGCCTGCCATGTACTAGCACTCCCATCTGTACAGTGCAAGTTTAGTCACTCATTCATGCATTCACTGAACTTGCGTCTTCCCTAGGTCAGGAACATACAGTCCTGAGTAGCGCTGTGTGTATAGTCCTGTTGTAGCGGTCCTCGTACCAGTAATGACATGTGTTGATGTGGTCTAAATCAGACTAGACATGTTTACACCACCAACCTGTGCAACTGCAGCGCAGCTGCATCTGTTGCTGGTAGGCCATCTTTGCATACGGCTTTGCACAGGCTGTGCATGCTGTTGCGCCCAGGCAGCTGTGAGCAGCACCCACGGCATGCCTTGCACTCAGAGGAACAACCATAAAATAGGTGCATGAAGGCAGTCTGTCTGAGGCTGTATTCGGCAAATCCAGTCACTGCACCACAGCCTTTGCTGTCTGCTCTGTACAGGCAGCATCGCAACTGCTGCCGAGCCACGCATCTGCTGCCAAGCATCTGCTGCCAAGCGTCTGTTGCCAAGCGTCTGCTGCTGTGCATCTGGTGCTCACCGAGACACATGTGTGGGTGCAGGGGTGACAAGGCTGTGGAGTACTCACGTAAGCTGGAGTACCTGAAGCGTGAGGAGGAGCTGATCAAGGAGGAGGAGCTGGAGGCTGAGGCCCTGCTGCAGCCTTCTGCCCAGACTCTACAGGTGCCACTACAGCCATTGGGTCCTCTGCTCTTGCTGGCTGCTGTGCAACACTCCCAGTGTCAGTGTGTGTGTACATGCAAGTTGGGCTTGCTTTCAGCTTCTAAACATGTCCTGCATACAATGCAATGCGTCACCACCATGTGCAGACGTCATGCATATGACACTTAGGCTCAGGTCTGAAGAGGTCTCATATGTCGCAGAGCTAACACTCTTCTCCCTGACTTTTGTCGCTCCCTTCTCTCTGTCTTGCTAGGTTGTGGCATCATTACTGCTTGTTATCATGCTGAGTGACTCCATTTGGTCAGCCTAGGCAAGGCTTCCTGTGGGCTTCCTGGGGAAGGGGTGCAGTCCCCAGGTGACATGTACTGAGTGTGGCAACGAGTCCTCACACATATGATGTGTTCCTGGGCAAAGCATGTGCCACAATGGCTTTCTGTCTCTTGATCTTCTTTGTGGAACGCTGCAGCCGGGTCAGAGTGCGCCTGAGATGGCAGCTGCGGCAGCAGCTGCAGCTGTGATGCGTGAGGCTGCCGCCAGTGCGGTGATGGACGTGCTGGATGCCGGTGAGTCTGAGGAGGAGAAGACCACCAAGCTGGCACTGGCTAAGGAGGACAAGATGCGCAAGGTCATTAGGTTGGTGCCCCAGCTATTACACTATCTGAACAGGGTTGACGTTGACAATACCATGTGTTGTACCAATCTGCTGTTCATTAGCTGCTCTTGGCCTATAGAATTTGACAATGATGTTCAAAAAAGATACAAAGAACTCTGCTGCTGCACAAGAGTGAGCCAATAGCACACACAGCTATGATGTCTGTGAACTGGTCAAGTTTGTGACGTATGTTGTGATCAGAGCATAAACAAGATCCAAGATGATGTGCTGGCAGTATGAAGCTCAGAATCACAGTCCCTGCCCATTTCCAGTCACTGCAAATTCGACCAGACGTCATCCTGTGGCGGTTGTTTTGGCATCAGTAGCAGGTCAAATCACAAGCGCTGACTGTGAACAGTCTGTCCAAAGCTCCTTACACTGAGGCTGTCTGTGCGTGCCTGCAGTGCCTTGGCAGTCCTTGCAAGTGGCAGTGGCGTGAGCACAGAGCGTGAGACCTTCATGGACCTGGTCAAGACTGAGATCACCCGCCTCAATGGAGAGGTCTCCAACAGGGGCTCCATGTCCATGGTCTTCCACCATGGTGGTGTGCATGTGAGCCCCAGACTGCAGAACCTGCCTGTGTTCACAGACCAGCGCCTTACGTACACTGCTCAGGGCAGCATGCTCAACTGCCTCAGCTAGTTTTGAAAGCAGACATGATGTGTATTTGCTGCTGGTAGAGTGACCTGTTTTTGCAAATTGTCCAAAGACTACTCGCACACACAGTTCAAACTGGTAAGGGCGTCTGTCTATCAGCATGCACTGACACATGCAAGGACACTCCCCAAAGTGTGAAGTGCCAAAAGTGGAAGGGATTGAAGTCAAATGGGATGGAGCAGCTGCTCATGCATCCTCAGTATTAACAGCAGTTGGTGCCAACAGAGACAAGCGCATTGTCAGCAGCACTCACATAGATGACAGGAGTGTGCAGCACCCCTGCAGCAGTGCGTGGGATGCTCAATAGGCGTTAATTCCAATAACAATATTGTTATTAATGTTAATGACATTATATATCAATATATCAATATTGTTGTTAACTTTAAAGATATTATATTTACTGTCATGGCCACTTGTGTTGTCTTCAGGTGGAGAGGCCGGACGAGCTGAAGGAGATTGTGCCTCAAAAGCGTCTGGCTGACAAGGTGTCGGGCATCCTCAGCCGCATTGAGGCTGAGCTGGACGCTGTGGATGAGAAGATTGGAGAGCGCATGCACATCTTGGACCTGGACAATGATGGCCTGGTAAGCCCCCACACATGGAATCAGGAACCTGGGTTTGATGGTGATAACAATGCTGCAGAGAGCTCATGCTGGTATAGGACATGTGTGTTATGCGTCAGGCTGACAGGTCCACACATTGTCGTGTTCTTCATCAAATGGTGTCAGTGGTAAGCCCCCACAAAGCGATGCAAGAATCTGGTTTCAGAAAGAAGAAACTGCAGGGCAAGCCACAGCCTGTACAGGGCAAGTCAGACTTGTCATGGTCTAGGCTCATGATCTCACAGCTCTGTGTTGTTGACTGACTGCATGAGTATCACTGCTGCACAGGCTGAATCAGTATCCCTCCTGGGCAGACTCAATCAGTATTGCTGCTTTACAGTCTTGGCAGTGCAGCGACGCAGCACAGGGGGCATCATGTGTGGCATCGGTACAGTACAATAAGGAACGGTTGTTTTGCTGCAGATCAGCAGAGAGGAGCTTGAGACAGCTATGAGCTTCCTGGGAGACCAACTGGGTGAGGATGAGCTCCGCATGCTTCTAGAAAAGCTGAATGCCTATGGCGAGGCCAAGGAGGGCCCAATCAACGTTTCCAACTTGATGGCTCTAGCTGCCCCGGGCAACAAGCAGCCTTCGGCATCAGATTCACAGAAGCGAGACACTTTGGCTGGGCTGTCCCAAAAAGTTTAGAACGCCAGGCCGGCAATTTATTCATGCAACAGCGCCTTTTTCATACATTTCCGCCCTAAAGCATAAGTACATTGCTGTTCTGAGCAAGGTCTGAATTCAGCTTTGAAGCACAGTCATTGAGCCGTTTGAGCAGTGCCAACACCTGCACACGAGTGTCTGCTGTCGTGTGACTGCTTCATGCATGTTCTGATTTGATGAAAACCAAGCTTATATGTATACGCTCATAAATGGATGCCTTGCGTGAGTCAATAACTGACCAGCAGCCTGCGAGTTAAACTAAGTCCAGTGTGCAAACTGTTGGAGCAAAAGTGGGCAAATTGCTCGAACAAAATCCTGCCTTATTGCAGTACAGAATGCAGATTGGTCACAAAAGCATCAGAACCAGGTAGCACTGCCACCATCTTATTCGCCACTAGGCTTTTGACCCACAAGAATTGCTGCGTGGGTGTCCCAGAAGGCCACAGACTCCTCATAATTGCCTTTATCCAGAGGCACTCCACTGCCACCTTCTGCTTTGCCCTGAAGCATGTCAGCAAATGATGTGAAAGCAGACCATGTTTCAGACTTTGCCCTATGTGCTGTGTAGCAATGCGGGGACTGCAAACATGACTGCAACTGTCAATCGTGAAAACAGGTGCCAGAGGGGCATGCAGGAGGAAGTCAGTACCACTCAACTGAACAGAAGAGTGATGGGCTGTGAGCAGGTCTGCAAGTAATTAATACATTCATATTGAGACATCATGCAACACATGGCTGCCCTCAGCAATGCCGGCAGGACTTCATAAAGAGATGTGCCATTGATATCTGTGCAGCTGTGCATCTTACCAGGGAGTTCCTCATGATGGTTATTGGCTGCATGGGTGTCTCATAGTCCTCATCTTGTGCCTTCACACTAATGATCCCCCAGGGTGCCTATTGATCAGAACAGTGCACATCAGTATATGAACCACAGCGCAGCACAGCAGCATGCTGAACACGATAATGCAGCCAACAAAACTCTGTATTATGCATGCTGAGTAGAACTGCACGGCACACCTGAGGAAGGTCTGCGGGATCACCCTTTTCAGGCATAGCTTCATATTCCTTCATGAGCTGGTCACGAGAGTATAGAATGCAATCCAAGAACTTTGCCGCAGGAACAGGCTGAACATCCTGTAGCTGGAACCACCTGACTTGGTGCAATCAACCAGTCTGAATACAACATCAAACGGCAAGTCTCAGTGGTCAGAGTTGGAGCATGCCTGCTGAGAACGGGTAGCTCCTCAGGTCGCCTTCTGCTGTAGGCTGATCGCAGTAGGTGTCTGTTTTCTTGAGTAATGGCTAAAGACCCTAGCCTGGCCCCAGTGAAATTCGGAACGAAAATATGCTTGCAAAATGGGGCGTAGCCTCCAATGAGCTCGCGGCCGTCATCGTGGTATTGCTGAATCCGCGCAACAAAGTCCGCCGGGTCAAAGTATATACGCGTGCCACTGTAGTCGGGGTTGACGTCATTAAACTGCTTGTGCGCAAATTCGTCCAGGAAGAACGTCTGCTGTGCAGATGCCGGCATTGTGACGTGATGAGTGCAGCGACGCGCGGGCTGACGATGCTGGTAACGAAGAGGCGGAACGGCAGTAGCTCTCCTCAGCGTTGGAAATACGACCAGTGACACTGAACAGACTTGCAAGCAAGAAGAGATCTGCAGCAGCATTGACGTGGTCTTAGCATAAGTGTTGCAGTCAAGGCAACAACAACAAGAGCACTGTCTGCAAAATTTGGTTTCGGAGCATTCAGCATGAATCTGGATCACTTGACTGGCTAAGATGACACAAGTGGTGAGCATCAACACAGACAACATCGTTTGCACAATGGCAAGCGTCACCATGCTCGGATCTGCCGTTGCACCTCAGCTTTCCGCACGATGCGCAATGCACCAGCAAGCGGCAAAGACCCCTGCAACGTGCAGCACACACAACAGATCTGTCACATGCAAGTCTACCTTCAGAGGTGGTAGTCTGGCACAGCTGAGGCGTACTCATCAGTCCACTGTGTCTCAACGGCACCGTGGTACTTTCACGGTCCAGGCAGGCCTCGGCGATGTCGGCAAGTATCTGTCAGAGGCTGCAGCTGCAGTGTTCAGTCCCACAAAGGAGAATGTTCCCTGGTCTGGAGGTACAGTCAATCAAGGCTGGCTCAAGGCTGGCTCGTAGCATTGTCGTGCAGAGTTGCAGGATTGTAAACTTGAGCTGCGGTCTGCCCTGCAGGCAGTTTCTCTGGCAAAGTGTCTCACCATGAGGGTGATGTTCCACGCTTGAGGAGACTGTACAAGGCAGTCAAGGAGACCAGAGAGCAGATTGCAGGCTGCATGGATCCCAATGTGAGTTTGCTGTGCTGATTGCTGTACCCACACCTAGCTGTCCCTTGATGCATTATGTTGTGTGATGCAACAACATCGCTTTGCTTGTCCTGTTACAGGCTGCCAACTATGACCCCAATGCAATCTCTGACAGCGGCACATGCACATACCTGTATGAAGACCCAGAGACAGGCAAGAACACAGAGGGTGACCTTCGTGACTTTGTCACTACCACTGTTGGAAGTCTCTTTGGAAACAAGAGTGACACCACGGGACCAAATTGGGAGGGCACTGGATATGCCTACAGCGGAGACAAGGTTTCGCAGAGGGATATTGAGCGTTTGGTGAGTGTCGCATGTCTGCATTCTTGCTGAACTGCATGGAGAGTCTAGTTTTGTAAAGGTGCTACCTGTTTTCATTTGCCGGCTGACTGTTCATTGATTATGCTGATTTTGGTTGTTGCTGTTGCAGCTGCGGTATGAGAATGTTGTCAAGGCAACTCTTGACAAGGCAGAAGCTGCAGAGAAGCAGTAATTGCAAGAGCAGGACCTACAATTGTTGTGGTTCAGCTGTATGAGTTGTCTTAGGAGAAGATCACCCCAGGAAGCTTGAACATCTTTCGGCTTTAAAAGCAATCCAAGTGCACTGTCATCATCAATTTTGTGAGTGGATGTCAATGTGCATTGCTATCAGCAATTGGCATCAGAGGTTGATTTCGGTCTAACTGGCCAATGCAGTCTTGACGCTGGGCTGTGCATCTGTCATTGAAATTGGACAGACCTGCAGGCCAAGGGCCTGATGATGCTAGTCATGCATGCATGCACTGTAGCCATAGTCTGTGAGCTGTAAGTTCTGTCACGGGCGCCGCAATCTCTGATTGTACTGATATCTTTGTGCATGTTGGTGTGCAGCAGGAATGTGTGTGAATGTGCTCCAGCTAGTGCTTGCAAGCAGTGTTGTTGTATAGCATTTTCGCTGCAAACTTTGAGTGCAATCTCTGCAGCACTCCTTGGAATGTACTGATCTCTCTAGCTAGACCTGTGGGTCACCAATTTAGCCTGCAATTTGCGCACAGCTCAGCAATCCGGCCATTGATTGAGCCGCATGCAAAGCAGAGCAGAGCTCTGTTTGACTCCCTCAACGTAATCTTCACGCAAGCCGGCATTGAGGATGCACTATTTGAGCAGGCAGTTATGATCTGGGTGGCTATGGTCTTTCTGGTGAGAACAAGTAGCTTGTTCATTCCCATGCCGCTGGCCTGCTGTTCCAAATCTTTGTAGGGCCACTGCACAGAGGACTCAACGGCTGCAATTGCTGTAGATTCAAGTACCAAGCTGACTTACTAACGTCATCACTACTGTCACCGCTGACTGTACACAGCACATCGCCAAGACTTAGATGGAGCTCACATCTGGTCAATTGCAGGCTACTGGAGATGTGCATGAGCTGGGCATTGCACACCGAGACATCAAGGTGGACAACTTCTGCTTCAAGGTTACTGATACCTTTCAAGGCTTAGCGTTGGTGGACTTTGGGTCATCTCTCAGGCTAAACAGTGAGCCCCACTTTGGCTGAAATGCGCTGCAGTCATGCCTTTGATGCCTGCTGTGCATTTGCAATACGACATTCATCTGCCAGTTTCCATGTGATGGCCAAGGGTAAGGTAGCACAGACTCAAGCTAAAGGTTGCAGGTACATGTCTGTCACGGTGCATGCGTGAGACCAAGCATGGTGGACATCACCACACGCTATGTCAATGCCAGCAACTGTCCTGGCGTCCGAAGATGCAATCAGTACCTGCAAAACAGTTGGTGCATTGCAGAGGACACGCGGGAGCACTATGGATTCTGGGGCACCTTGGGCTATATGGCTCCAGAACTGCTGTGTAGAGACAGCTTCGGTGACCCTACCAGCTACCCACGTCTGGAGTACCACAACCGGGACCATCAGGCCGCTGATGTGTGGGCTGCTGCCTGCACAGCCTACAGCATTGTGTTTGGCCGTGAGCTGTTCCCAATTGATCTCAGTCTGCCCTTTGACAAGCAGATTGCTGATGTGTGCAAGCAGCATAGAGAACTGGTGAGCTGCAGTCCAAACTGTGTCTGTATTTGCAGCATTCTCAGTCAAGCTTCCACCGATTGAAAACCAGCAATTCACCACATTGGCTTCACACAAACATCACTGGCGCAACTTGTGAACTCCTTGATGTAGCACATGCATGTCCCTCATCCAGCGCATCACACAGGTTGCACTGCAAATATTACGTACTTGACTTAAATTGGGATACTCATGTGCTCAATGCCATCATGCAGGAAGCTGCCATGACACACCACCAGCATACACGGCATGTGGCTTTCAAAGCCATGCTAAATTGGAGCCCAAAGGCACTGCCGTTTTTCCAGGACACACTGCGCATTTCTGTTGAAGAGCGATTGACTGCATCAGAAGCCTTGCAGCATCCATTCATCAGAATGCATGCTGAGTATATATGCAAGCAGCAGCAGCGGCAGCAGCAGCAGCAGCAGCAGCAGCAGCCTGTGCCGGTATGAGTGTCAGGGTCTCATGAAGAAGCACATGTCATAGTGCCCTATAGCCTTTGCTGCAACTGTCAGGGATAGGAAGCACCCACGAGGGCACAGAGCTTTTGACATTGCAGAATTAGTGGTTTCACCAGTCACAGTCACTGTGGCAACTTCATGGCATGACCCACGAAATGGCATGATGTGCACCTACATCTGAGCAGACAGGGGCATTGTGCCACTGACTTGGTGGAGATCACTCCTTTGTGCCCGGGTACACTGGCTGGCACCTTTCTGTTCCGTATTTTGACACAGACCTGAAAGAAGGACTGAGTATATATAGATTGGTTACCATGCGGTGCTAAGCAGCCATAATGTGCAGTCCTGCAACTTAGAGGGTATTTACACAGGAGTTTTAACATCGTATTGTGGTGAGTCATCGCGGTGGAAACGGTTTTAACGCCGATTTTAAAGCCGTATTAACGCGGTATCAAGGTCGCATTCTCCAATACACCTCCCGAGGTGTATTGGCATCGTTTGATTTGTCAAGGCACTAGACCTTTTTTTTGCGCTCGTTCCTGCGCTACGCAAACATGGATCGCATACAACAGACGCACGTTGATCAAGTCTCGCGTGACTTCGCGAACCTGCAGCAGAACGGCGCGTTTGATGCACAGGCAGGTAGCCCACAGTACGTGCAAGACACGCAGCATATGTACACGCCACATCCGC